>Ga0265293_10006548_pt1 | contig 18563 bp, 10 predicted proteins | sample Munlanlewell138R_FD_192505 | JGI IMG/M metagenome (GOLD analysis project Ga0265293, IMG submission 192505) | Leachate microbial communities from a municipal landfill in Southern Ontario, Canada - Leachate well 138R | ecosystem: Engineered > Solid waste > Landfill > Unclassified | place: Canada...
ACGTCGAATTCCCTGTTCGTTATCAGGTCGATGGCCGCTTCAAGGGTATCGACCTCGGTGATGTCATAACGGGCGTCCTGTCTGTCGGACAGATATTCCTTGATCAGCAGAACATCTCCGGGATTGTCCTCTACAATAAGCACAGATAGCTGGTCCATGAATCCAAGCCTTTGTTTGAATATTCATCTCATTCGTTGTCAACCCTGTCAATATATCAGCATGTCGGCAAAAATAAAACACCCAAACTCGAATTCAGGGTCGATTTTATCCTCCGCCGCCGGACTGCAGAGGGCCGGCAATGTCTTCCGAATGCATCGGAAATGTCCGGTATCAGCGGAATCAGCTGCCGCCGTGAGGTTGTGCCTCCGATGATGACCATGGAAAAATGACATTGGTCCCGGTGACCCCGGGGCGCCCCGCACCCAAGCCGGGCCGGCGGAAGCCCGGTAATGCCTGGGCAATAGTCGCTCCCACTGTATACCGGGAAAGCAGGAATAAAATTCTCCCCCCTGTCACCTGGCAATGAATTTGCAGAATATTGATGATACCGGCTGCCGCGGGGGAACCGGAGGTTTCTTTCCGGAAGGCCTGCACCAGGATGCCCCTGATCAGATCACAGGAGGAAAGGGGTTTCGGAAAGCTTCTGCCTTGTACCGATCAGGACGGGGGAGGCAGGGTGAAAGGCCGGCGTGCGGGGCAGCAGGAAGTGAAGTTTTGGGAGGAACGTATGAATGTTTTCGATTATGCCATACGGATGGAACAGGACGGCGAGAAGTGGTATCGGCGTATCGCGGACCGCAGTACATCCGCGGAACTGAGAAAAATATTCTCTCTGCTGGCGGGTGAGGAAAACAGGCATCGCAAGGCGGTTGAGCAGCTCAAAAGGCGGTTGGGCAATATGTATCTTGAGCCGACCGGCATCCTGGGAGATGTCAAATCAGTCTTCCGGGAGATGGGGAAAATGGATGGAGAACAGAACCTCGACAGCACCGACGGGCTCGACGGTTTTGTCGGAATGCGTGACTACGAGATGCACTGCAGAAACTTTTATCTGGAGAAGGCCGGTCAACTGGATGGCATGAGTCAGCGAATATTTTTGCAGTTGGCCGACGAGGAAGACAAACACCTGCGGATCATGGACCAGATCATCGAGTTCGTTTCGCAGGAGGAGCCGCGGAAATGGCTGGACCAGTCAAAATGGTCTGATCCGGACGACGGGGGAGGCATTGGGACCGAAAAATAACCATCGGTCAGCCAGGGCAGCATGGCCTCCCGGGCTGAGGGCGGTCCATCCGGTGGGGTTATTCGGCCGAAGGGGGACGCTGCGGATTGGGGATAATCATGACAAACCGTTGGCGGGCCTCCTGCAGGAGCGCCCACACCGCCTGCGCCTCGTCGTTGTGAAAACTGTTTTCCAGTTCGACGATATAACGTTCGAGCAGCCTGCGGATATCTTCCAGACCTTTCCCGGAAACCGCCCTGATGCTGACATCGGCGCCCCTGGCCAGCCGGCGCTTGAGGGCCTGCCGGTCGAAATTGTATTCGGGATAGAGGCATTGATAGATCACTCCGTCGGTCATGCCGGCGCAGATCCATGGTCCCGGATCACCCAGCACCACCGCGAGGCCGCCGGTCATATATTCAAAGGCAAAGCCTTTGAGGTGGGCCCTGGCCGCGATATTCCCCCGGCTGTCATCCACCGGTGCCGTAATTCGGGCCCCGAACACAACTTCGGCGCCGGACATGCGGATACAGGCCCTGGAATCGGCCAGGTTCTGGACCATGAACAATCCTCCTGTCGCCCCGTAGGCGAAACTTTTGCCGGTTGAACCGTCGATCAGCCGGCCCAGGAGATTTTTCCCCTTGAGAACGCTCAGCGATCCGCCGGCGCTCCCTTTGCCGGCCCCGTCCTGGGAGCCGCCTTCCACAACGCCGTTGACGGCGTGGGTGTTGAACGCGAACAGTCCGTTGCCCGGCACCGAGGACCCCAGACGCAGGTGGGCCTTCAATCCGGGGGCATTGCCGTATTGCCTGACCATGGCGCCGGCGAGGTAGGTGCCGATGGCCCGGTCGGTGCTCCGCACCTGTTCCTCGGCAAAGTGGACTTCCCTGTCGCCCTGGTCGAACCGCGCCATGGTCAGGTCGGAGATGAGTCTGGTCAAATAGTTCAGCGGCTTATGCAGGACCCAGGGGCGGGTTCCGTCGCCGGCCCTGGCCGGCACGGCGGGCGGCGCGAGGATCTGGCGCACATCAAGGCGCTCCGTCAGCCTGGTTTGCAGCAGCAGATCAGTGCGGCCGACCAGGTCCTGCAGGGCGGATTGGCCCATTTCCGCCAGGCGGTGTCGAATCTCGTCACCCATGGCCTTGAGCAGCCGGGTCAGGTTCTCGGCCTCGACCTCCATGTCCCGGGGCTTAAATCCCTTGACGCCCCTGGCTTCGGCCTCCAGACTGGTGCCAAGCTGGGTGGAAATCCCGCGCGGGCAGCGGTCCAGGTGGCAGCGGCGGCAGCTGATGCAGCCGATGCCCATCAGGGCCGCGGTGCCAAGGCCGACCCGGTTCGCTCCCAGGAGGATCATTTTCACCACCTCGACGCCGCTCCGGATGCCGCCGTCGGCCCAGATTTCCACCTCCGGGCGCAGGCCTGCCTCCAGCAGGGCCCGGTGCGCCTCGCTAATCCCGATTTCCACGGGCAGTCCGACATAGCGCTTGGCGTGTTCTCGGGCGGCGCCGGTCCCTCCCTCGAAACCGCTCAGGTTGACAATATCGGCCCCGGCCTTGGCAATGCCGACGGCAATGGTGCCGACCCCGCTGGTCACCGGGATTTTGACAGACACTTTGGCGGCGGGGTTGGCGGTTTTCAGTTCCGTGATGATCTGGGCCAGGTCTTCGATGGAATAAATATCATGGTGGTTGGCGGGCGAGATGAGGGTCGTGCCCGGCTTGCAGTGGCGGGCATTGGCGACCATGGCGGTAACCTTGTTGCCCGGCAGGTGGCCGCCTTCACCCGGCTTGGCGCCCTGGCCGATCTTGATCTCCAGATAATCGGCGGAATTAAGAAATTCCATCGACACCCCGAAGCGGCCGGACGCCACCTGCTGGCCGCGATTTTTCCGGTAGCGGCCGAGCATGTCGGGGATCTCGCCCCCTTCGCCGTTTATGCAGATGATATTGGCCCTCTTCGCGGCCTCGGCATAGGTGCGGAAGGAATTCTCCCCCTGGGAGCCGAAGGACATGGCGGCGATCAACAGGGGCATGGAATGGCCGCCAATGGAGATGTCCACCTGCTCCATGGTCAGCTGTTTTGCGGAATCAGCTTTTTTCAGGTCGAGGAGGTGGCGGATGCCGGTGGGCAGATCGGCCTCGATCCGCTCCAGTTCCTCCATCATCTCCAGATACCCTGTTTTGCCGACCGCCGCCGAGCGCAGGATCTTGCCGACGCGGGGGTTTCTGTCCGCCTCGCCGAAGATCCGGACTTCTTTTTCACCGGCGGCGCGGGCATAGCGAAGCCGCGCCAGCCTTTCGAGTTCGGTCAGGCTCAGGCCGACTGTGTCCGAAATGCAGAAGCAGGGGGACTTGAATATCCCGGCCAGCTCGGCGCTCAGACCGATGGCCGAACAAATCCGGCCGTAGCCGCAGAGTTCGTGAATGCCCATGGTGGACATCACTTTTTCCATGCCTTTCTGCAATACGGCGAGGGTATTGGTGAGAATTTCCGTCCATGGGTGGTCGTCATCGGCATAGTCGGCTGATACCTGCCACAAAAGGTACGGGTTGACCGCATCGGCCCCGAAACCCAGCAGGATCATGATATCATGAAGATTGCGGATGGCGGCGGAACGAATGACAATGGAAGCCTTGCGCCGCATTTCTCTGCGGATCAGTTCTTCGTGCAGGGAGGCGGCGGCCAGGGCGGGATCGATGTACACCCGCTGTTCCCTGAAGGTGCGGGAGTCATCGACCACGAGGAGCAGGGCCCCGTTTTCAACCGCCCGGCAGGCCTCGGCCTTGAGCGACTCCAGGGCCGGGGCCAGGCCCTCATCAAGGTGAAAAGTCGCGTCCAGAAGGCGGATGCGGTCCGGATCGCGCCACTGTCCGGTAAAATAGGCCAGGACGTCGTCAATGGTCATGGTGTTGAATCGGCCTGCCAGGGCGCGCTGCTCTTCTTCCTCGGCCGCAGTGGCCAGGACGTGGCCGCCCAGCAGGAGCGGGGACCCGAGTTCCAGACCGATGGGCGGGGTCTTGCCGTGCCCGCCAATATGGGGCCGGCTGCCGAGGATGACATGGGTGGAAAAATGCTCCGCCTCCCGCTCCCTGTCGATGGCGGGGTTGGTCACCACGGCCACGTTTTCCTTGAAGTAATCGGCGGCATTGGGCAGCGCCTGGGGGACAAACGGGGCCAGGGGGCCTGTATGGCCGAGGGAGCCGATGACTTCCCTGCCTTCCCGTGCCACCTTTTCACGGATCATCAGGTCGTATTTCTGCCAGCCGAACGCCCCCAGTATTTTGGCATCCCGCGGCAGGATCTCCGAGTTGGAGCCATGCCACGGCAGTCCGGCGTCCGCCCCTTTTTCCGTCGTCGCGGATGATGCACCGGGTAAGGGAGAGAAACATGAAGGGAGGAATTTTTCTCTTGACTGCCGGGTCTGCTGCAGATGCAGCAGCCGCTGCTGATAGCTCCCATAATCCAGGATTTCCGCATTCCGGCCGCGGCCGCTGACAATGGCAATTTTTTCTCCGGGGGCCAGGGGACGGGGATCGGTGATTGTCCGTTTCAGGTCCACCACGCCCTTTTCCGATGAGAGCAGGAAGTCGTAATCACTTTCAACCAGCCATAAGGGGCGCAGGCCCAGCGCATCGACGCTGCCCAGGCAGATGTCTTCGTGCCGGGCGATCACCGCCGCCGGCCCCTGGGCGGAACAGGGAAAAAACCAGCGGTAGAACGAATAGACCTCGCGGAGTTCGGGGGCATAACGCGCGGCCTCGCTGTGGATGGCGGGAAAGACCGTTTCCATGGCCTCGAGGATATCGAGATTGTGCATGTTGATCAGACCTTCGATCACCCGGTTCAGGGCCTGGGAGTCGCTGCCGCCGGGGACCGGACTGATGCCCAGCGCCCTGCCGCAGTCCCGCAGGCGGTCCACCGTGTTGATTTCGCCGTTGTGACAGATGATCGAGAAGGGCTGGGAGAGCATGACCGTCGGCAGGGTGTTGGTGGAATAACGGCTGTGTCCCAGGGTCATGACGGAGCGCATGTTTTCGTCCCGCAGCTCGGGATAATACCTGGGAAGGAGGTCAGGGATTCCCTGGAGCTTGTACACCGCCGAGTCCAGGCTCAAGGAGGCGATATGGATTTCCGGCACCTGGCGTTCGATGTCCGTTTGCAGGAGGAAAAGCCTGCGGGCCGCATCCCGGCGGTTTTCCCTGGCGACGATTCCGGCTGCCTGCCAGAACAGCGGCGCAGCGGACCTGGCACGGGGGCCCAGTTCGCATTCCCGGGCCGAGTCCCTGGTTTCGCAGAGCAGTTCGGCCCCGCTGGCGGCGAAGAGGGCTTTAACCCGGTCGATTATCGCGGGGGCCTGTGCAGTATGGACCGCCGGTATCAGAAAATGGCCGACAAAAAAGGTTCGGCTGTCGGCCAGGTGCGGGCTGAGATCAACGCCTTGCAGCCGGCGGGCCCAAATCTCGCGGGGGATGTCGGTGGCTATGCCGCAGCCGTCCCCTTCGCCGTGGATATCACCTGACCGGTGCCCCATCTGCTGCAGCGATTCAATGGTACGGGCGATGTTGGCGTGGGTGCTGCGGCCCCGCTTGTCGACGATGGCGACAATGGCGCAGCCGTCTCGTTCCCTGGGCTCGAGAAAGGCGTCTGTATTCATTGCAAGTATCGATTTTGGCAAGATGTTTCCAGATGAAGGAGGCTGCCCGCTGCCGCCTGCGGAGCGCGGGCGGCAGCGCACCGGGATTTTCAGCCCTACAGGTACCACGCCCCGGAACTTCAGGCAACCCGGATTATGTGTTCATCGATCAAAATTTCCCGGGCCGAGGAAACGCCGGCGTGAAATCCGCGGCCCCGCGATGACGGGACGGGCAATTGACCGCGGGAAACGGACGGAGGCAGGGCAGGGAAAGGTTGTCCGCTTCAATTGCGCCGGACGGCCTCATTGGCGGAAAAGGGCATCATCATTGCGTTCGCTTGCGCGCAGTGCGGACATTTGCTCGCCCACGGCACGGCAAGGAGATGCTGCTCGGCGATGTACGCCCCGCATGATTCGCAGATGCCGTACATATCGGAGTCCACGCGGTTCAGCGCCTTCTCTATCGCCTCTATTTCCTTCACTTCCCTGGACTCGAACAGATTGAGATCGGCGGTCAGCTTGCGGATGGCGGCTTTGACCTCGGATTCATTGTCGACATGGTTCAGGTGCGACCATTTCCGGCCGATATCGTCAAAACGCCGGTACATCTCATCCCGCAGACCAAGCAGGAGGGCCCTCAGAATATGCTTGCTGCTTTCATCCATTATGATCAACCTCCCGATACGGAAAAAAGCCTGAAGCTCACCGCGGTACCTGACCATAAGAGTTTTTCGCGGCCGGCCGGCCATGGCCGATGGCGTGTGATCGACCGGCATGATTCGATGGCTTCAGGCTGTCATTTTTTGTGCAAGTGAATATAGCAAGTATGATGCCAGTCATTTGCTTCGATGTTCAATTGTCTGGATATTCATGTATGTATCGGAACTTTCGTTTGAAATTTCATCGGCTGAAAGAGCTTGACATCGTATGAATCTGCACCGCCGGCTGTCCGGGGAGTTGAAGCGCGGATGCCGCGGGCGGGAATGGGAAAACAGAAGCATCGATTGTTCAAGGGGAAAGGTGATTCCACCCCGGCCGGATACGTTCCGGCCGGGCCGGACAGGCCGCGGGGCGGGGAGATTGGGTCCGGTCACGAGGACGGAAAAGTTTGCGCCTGGGCCGGGCAGGGGCGCTTTCCACCCTCAATTTTTGAAATCGGCGGGAGAGATATTGTGCTTTTTAAGCAGATTGTAGAGGTCGGCCCGGTATTTGCCCGCCAATTCCGCTGCTTTGCTGACATTGCCTCCCGTGGCCTTGAGGAGGTTGAGCAGGTAGTTTTTTTCAAAGCGGGTTCGGGCTTCCTGGAAGTTGAGGAATGAGTCCCCGCCGGCGTCATTCTGCAGGATCAGATCATCGGTCAGGATGTCGGTATCGGTCATGACGACGGCATACTCGATGATGTTTTCGAGCTCACGGACATTCCCCGGCCAGTCGTACAGCATGAGTTTCCGCATGGCCGCGGGGGTGACCGATTGTATTTCCTTGCCCAGCCTGTCCCCGTACTTTTTGATGAAATGTTCGACTAGGGAGGGGATGTCCTCTTTCCTGTTTTTCAGCGCCGGCAGTTCTATGGGAATGACATGGATGCGGTAGAACAGGTCTTCCCGGAACCGGCCGGCCCTGACCTCATCCTTGAGGTCCTTGTTGGTGGCGGCTATGACCCGGACATCGACGGATACGGGCTGATCGCTGCCCAGGGGAAAAAATATTCTCTCCTGCAGGACGCGCAGCAGTTTCGCCTGGATGGAAAAAGGCATATCGCCTATTTCGTCAAGCAGCAGGGTGCCCTTGTCGGCCCTGGTGAACAACCCCCTGGTCCTCCTTTCCGCCCCTGTGAAGGCGCCTTTTTCATAACCGAAGAGTTCGCTCTCCAGCAGTGACTCGGGAATAGCGGCGCAGTTGATGGCCAGGAAGGGATAATCCTTCCGCGGGCTGGCTATATGGATCGCTTTGGCGATAAGCTCCTTGCCGGTCCCGCTGGGGCCGTAAATCGCCACGGTCGAATCCGTACCGGCGATGCGGGCGACCTGATCAAGAATGTTCCGCATGGCCTCACTTTTGGCGACAATGTTGGTGAAGTTGTATTTTTCTCCCAGCAGCTCGCGCAGCCTCTTGATCTCGCCGGTCAGTTTGGTTTTCTCCAGGGCCCGTTCGATCTGCAGGATCAGTTCACGGGAGTCAAAAGGCTTGGTCAGATAGGTGAAGGCGCCGCGCTTCATGGCTTCCACCGCACTTTCAATGCTTCCGTGGGCGGTGAGGATAATCACCGGCATGTCCGGGTGAATGAGGTGCAGCTCTTCCATCAGGGAAATGCCGTCCTGATTGATCAGCTGCAGGTCGATGACGGCCACATCGAGCAGCTGCCGCACCGCTGTCTCCTTTGCCTGGTCTTCATTGGCCGCGGCGGCGACATGGAAACCGTGATCCTCCAGCCGCATCCGGATCAGGTCCAGGAGACTGCTGTCGTCATCAACAACCAGAATATTCGTTTTGCTCATAAAAGAGTGGTTACCTAATCAATTGTTTTTTCTGCTGTTCGATTTCCGAATCAATCTGCTGCATTTTATCGATGGTGTCGAAGATGCCCAGCCATATCAATGCTTCTTCAGCCAAAGCGCTGTCCGGGAACTGCTTGACCAGTACATGAAAATATACCTGCGACTTTTTGTAGTCCTTTGCCGGGTTGTCCGCGTGGGCGTAGATCAGCCCCAGATTGTAGAGGGCCTCGTCAGCCGGATGGTGCTGCCCGGCCTGGTCAAGGATCTGCAGATTTCTGCGCACGGCTTCATCGAAATCCTGGTCTTCCACCACCTTGCGGGGCAGGGGGGGCGGCACGTTCCGGGGTTCGGCCGCCGGCACCTCCGTGGACGGAGGGGAGGGCGGCTGCGCGGCGGCCTTTTTTTCTTTGGCGGCGATCATTTCAAAAAGGGCGACATAGGTTTTTGCCTCCGCGGTGAGCGGTGATTCGGGAAAATGCTTGATCAGCTTTTCAAAATAATGTCGAGATTGACCATAGTCCCTGCCCGGGTAGTCAGGGTGGGCATAGGCTTCGCCCAGGGCGTAGAAAGCCGCATCCGCCGGTGGTTCGGTTTCTCCCGAATCAATGATCGCCCTGCCCTGCTCGATGACCGTTTCGTACGAACCGGCGGCCAGGCTTTCCCGGAATCGCTCCAACTGCCGGTGTTCCTGCCCGGCGCCTATCCGTTCCTGCAGCGGGCCGCAGGAAGCACAGGCCATGGCGCCGATCAGGCAGCCAAGGGCAAGGATATATAAAATGTGCTGCCTTTTCCTTCCTGACTTGTTGCCCAAATTTTGCCTCCATGTGCAATGATTATCTGTTTGACAATGGCCAGCCCCAGTCCCGTTCCTTTTATGTTCCCGCCTTTTGCCGGGATTACCTGCTCGAACTTGAGAAAGATCCTGTCCAGGTCCGCCCTGGAGATGCCGATCCCGCTGTCCTCTACGGCAAACCGGGCCTGCCCGTCGGCGATATCCGCGCGAAGTTCGATGCGGCCGTTGTTGGGGGTGAACTTGATGGCGTTGCCGATGATGTTGCGGAAAGCCTGGAGGATTCTTTCCCGGTCCGCGGTGACGGGCGGCAGGGAGCCGATGTTGTTGACTATGGATATTTTTTTTGCTTCGGCCAGCGGGGCCAGGGCATCGAGTGTCTGTTGTATCAGCCCGGCCGGATCGGTCGGGGAAAAGCGGTATTTGAACATCCCGGCCTCCATCTTGGCCAGATCCAGCAGGGAGTTGACCTGGTTGATAAGGCGGTTGCTTTCCTGGTTGATTATCGACAGGATGCGCTGCTGCTTCTCCGGCATTTCGCCGCCGACACCGTCAAGGAGCATGCTTGTTCCCTCCTTGATGGAGGCGAGCGGAGTACGGAGTTCGTGCGACATGTGCGCGAAAAAATCCGTTTTCATCGTATCAACTTCCTGCAGCTTATGACACATGGTGTTGATGGCGCCGGCAAGTTCGGCAATGGTTGGGGGGGAGTTGATCATCAGGTCCCCCTGGAAGTTCCCCCTGGATATTTCCTTGGTCTTCGCCCGGATCTGATTCAACGGTCTGGTTATGGTGGCGGTAATCACCAGGGCGACGATCAGTCCGGTCGCCAGGGCGAAAAGGGTGATCATCACGGAGACCTGAACAGCCCTGTCCCCCTGGACGCTCAACGCCATTATTTTGGCCAGGACATTCTGTTCGCTGGCCTGCCGGATGTTCTTGATCTGGTCAATGAGCTCGTCGGCGGCCTTTTTTTTCTCGTCCGCGTACCATTCGGTGGAATACTGCCGGGCGAGTCGGACCTGCTGCCGCTCCACCTCCACCAGGCGATTGAAATCATGGTGGCGGATGCTGACCGTATACAGGATGTGCTTGATCTGCTGGGAAGTGGTTTTCGCCATGGCGTCATTGAGCAGCGAGTTGAAATCGGCCTTGGCCTCAAGGTAGTTGAGAAAGAGCTGCTCGTCATTGAGAACGAAATATTTTCGTTCATTGCGGGTTTCGGAAAGCAGGATGTCGGAAAGCTGACCTGAGAGTTCCAGGACAGCCGTGTCGTTCATCATGATGGAATGGATCACTCCGTTGAAGCGGTTGATATGGGAGATGAAATACAGGCTGACTCCGCCAAGCATGCAGAAAAGAATCAGGTAGCTGATCAGAAGCCGGGCAAATATTGATAAGCGCATGGGGCAACAATGAACGGGCAAAAATGGTGCGGCAATGGTTCCGAGTGTTCGTCAACGCCGGAAAAGGATGCCGTTGGCGCCGGACTGTCCGGTTCCACAATGTAGTAGCAATGTAATCATTGGCGGCTATCAGCGCCACCTCCAATATGGGGGGGATGCTTTTTCCTCTTCGTTCCCCGGAACAGGGCTTCACCAACAAGGACTAAAGGGGAAAGGACGGTTCGCCGGCGGAGGATGGCCGGTTCAAAATTGCGCCGGGGGGAGCTCCTTACCTGGGCAGTATGTCCGACATGGCCGGACATTTCCAGTCATACCGGACGTGCGCTGCCCGGCTCCGCTTCCGGCATCCCGTGTTGGAAGTCAGGCAGGGTGAAACAGAACAGGGAGCCTCCGGTCTGCTCCGACTGCACCCATATGCGGCCGCCGTGGCGTTCAACGATTCTTTTGCAGATCGCCAGGCCGACTCCGGTTCCTTCATATTCGCTCCGCCGGTGGAGGCGCTGAAAGATGAGGAAAATCCGGTCGGCATGCCGGGGATCGATGCCGATGCCGTTGTCCCGGACACAGACGACCCAATCGTTTTTTTCGCGCCGGGAAAAGATGTGGATCCGGGGGGGCTCCTCGCCGCGGTACTTGAGGGCATTGGCCAGCAGATTCTGCAGCAGGTGGTTCAACTGCGTTTTGTCGGCCAGGACCACCGGGAGAGGGTCAACGTGTATTTCCGCCTGGTTTTCTTCGATGGCCGTTTTCAGGTTCAGCAGCAGCTCGTCGATGATCGTGCCCAGGGAGACAGGCTGCAGCCTGAGCTGGCCGCCGCCCACACGGGAGAACGCCAGCAGGTCCCGCAGTTGCTGCTGCATATGCGAGGCGCCCTCGACCGCCAGATTGATGAAGGTTTTCGCCTTTTCGTCCAGGCTGCCGCCATAGCGGCGGCTGATGAGCTGCAGGAAACTGGATATCGTCCGCAAGGGTTCCTGGAGATCGTGGGAGATGATATTGGCAAACTGCTGCAGATCCATATTGGACCGGGCAAGCTCGCGGTTGACCACTTCCAGTTCGAAAATGCTCGACTGCAGTTCCTGATTGAGGTGGCGGATCTTCTCCTCGGCCGCTTTGCGTTCGGTGATATCGTGCACCATGCCCACGGATCGGAAAACCTTTCCGTTCACGTCCCGCATATGTTCGCATTTTTCATGGATGTAGCGAACTGCGCCGGTGGATTTCCGCACGATCCGGTGCTCTATGTCAAAGCCCTTCCTTCCGTCAAGGAGCGACTGGAGATAGGCCTTTTGGACGCGCTCCCTGTCCCCGGGATGAACCAGGGCGAGGAAATCTTCGTAACACGGGGGGAATTCACCCGCCTGCATCCCGAAGATCCGATATACTTCATCGGACCAGGTCAGGACATTATTGAACAGGTCAAGCTCCCAACTGCCGAGGTGCGCCATTTCCTGGGTCTTTTTGAGCCGCCGTTCACTTTCCAGCAGGAGCTGCTCCGACAGTTTCTGCTCGGTTATGTCGCGGGCGACATGGACACTGCCCAGCATCTTCCCGTATTCGTCGTATATCGGGGTGGTGGTGACCAGGAAATACCCGTTCAGCTTTGCCTCATACACTTCGGCCCGGTGCTCCCTGCCGTCCTTTAAGGTCATGACGTGGGGGCAGTTTTCAGGCGGGCAGGCATCATCATGCACACAGGAGAAACATTTCCGGCTGACGCATTGCCCCGGGGTGAGGCCGAGCCGCTCAGCCATGGCCCGGTTGGCTCTGATTATCCGGTGCTGATTGTCCAGGATGGCAATGAGGTCGGGCACGCTGTCAAAGGTTTTTTCCCACTCCTCTTTGACCCGCCGGAGTTGCTCCTCCATCCAGGTTCGTTCCGTTATATCCATGAAGGCGGCTATCCCGCCCTGGACACCGCCGTTATTGTCGATCAGGGGGACTGCCTCGCCCACCAGGTGCCTGACTTCGCCATTGGGCAGGACAATGTCCAGTTCCACGTCTTCAATTCTGGTGCCCCGTCGGACAGCCTGCTGCAGGGGCAATTCCTCCGGGGTCAGTTCAATCCGGCCCTTGAAAATGCGTGTTTTCCCCGTACCCTGATTCGGCCCGGCCGACTGAGCATTGTTTGCCGTCGGCCGCGCTTCCATGAGGTTTGCCGCCGCGAGGTTGCTGGTGATTACCTGGCATTGGGGATCATGGGCGATCCAGATGGGTATGGGGGTCACGTTGAGGAGCTGCGCCATTTCCGCCGCATGCTGCCGCTCCCTGGCTTCGCTCAATTGCAGGGCTTTTTCCGTGCGCAGCTTGAAAAGGGTTTCCTTGAAAACCCGCGCCAGGGACTCGATGGAGTGGAGGTCTTCATCCCGGTAGCCGCCCGTCCGGTCGAACAGGGCGATGAGCCCGATGGGTCTGCGGTCGTGCAGCAGGGGAACGCCCAGAAGTGAGGCGAGAGGAGGCCGGCTTTCCCCTGGATCGGCATCTCCGGGACAGGTCTGCGGCCCATTGATGTACTGCGGGATACCGTTGTCCAGCACGCTGGAGAACAGACCGGAACGGAAGTATTGGAGAACGGCCCCGTCGTCCATTCGCTCATGACCGGCGATGACCCCTCCGTTCTGACGACAGACTGCGAGGCTGCGCGGCTGGCCGTTGTAGCCGATTTCGGCAATGAAGCCGCACCTGCTACCGGTGATTTCCGTCGCCACCTCGAGGGCGGCCCGGGCCAGTTGCTCGTCGGTATCACACTTCAGGCCGGCCTCGAAGATCCTGTTTATTCCGGTGAGCAGGGCCTCGCGCAGTTGAATCTTTTCCTCTTTCTGTTTCCGCCCGGTGATGTCCCGCACGGTCAGTATTCCCAGCAGCGGCTGCCCGCTGTTGTCGCGGGCCAGGGTACCGCCGTAGCTGTAAATGCGCTGCCAGGAGTGGTCGAGGCGCCTGATTTTCAATTCGCAGTTGTGCAGGCTTTCACCACGCAGGATGCGGAAAAGGGGCCATTGGGACACCGGCAGGACCTTCCCTTCGGTGGTGGCCAGCTCAAAAATGTCTGTAAATTCGGTCAGGCGCCGGGTGTATTCCTCTTCGGAGGTAAAGCCGTGCATGGATACCGCTGCCGGGTTCCAGAAAATAAGGTTGCCGTCGAGGTCGGCGACGATGACGCCTTCGGTGAGATTTTCCAGGGTGGTGTGCAGCTGCGTTTTGCTTTCGCGCAGGGCGTTCTCGATATACTTGCGCCTGGTGATATCACGGGAGATGCCCTGGATGCCGACGATCGCACCGTTTCTGATGATGGGGGTGGCGCTGATTTCGAGATCGACGGTTGACTGATCGGCTTTCAGCACCTTGAGTTCGAAGAGGCTGATTTTTTCACCGGTTAAGATGCGCGCCAGTGCCTTGTTTGCCTGCGGCTGCTCTTCAGGCAGTACAAACTCCGAGAAATGGGTGCCGATGATCTGTTCGGCGTATCCCAGGGTCTTGATTGCCGGGGAGCAGTAGGTCAGCCTGCCCGAGGCATCCATCAGAAAGATGATATCGTCGCTGGTTTCGGCGATGAGGCGGAACCGCTCCTCGCTTTCCGCGAGATCCAGCTCGGCCTGTTTGAACCTGGTTGTTTCGCGCAGGGAAAAGACCAGGCCGGCAACCCGGCCGGCTTCATCCTTGAACGGCGCAAGGCTCCAGTCCCAATAGGTGACGCCCCGATCGGGCTGGTCGGGAAAAATGAAAGGCTTGTCCTTGAAGAAAACGGGTGTCCCGGTATCCCTGACCCGCCGGAAAATCGATTCGTTCTCCGGATGGGGAAAGAGCTTGAAGTGGTTCCGGCAGACCAGTTCATCCGGCTGCATGTGGCAGGCTTCGGCATAGGCTGGGTTGACCCAGATGAAATTGAAATCGGCGTCCAGGTACACCAGCATGACGTCGGTGGCGTCTATGATGGATTTGAGAACGTCCCGATTCCGCTGGAGGACCTCCTCGGCTTGTTTATAGGGGGTGATGTCGTTGAGTACGGTCCGGACGGCGACGGCTTCGCCTGTCTCGTTGCGGACCGCGGCACTTGTCAGCCGAACGGAACACCCGGCGCCGCTGTTCCTGCTGAGTTCCAGTTCGCAGTCGCATGGAGCATTGCCGGGAGAGTGCAGCACCAGGCTGAGATGATGGAGGAATTTGTCCCGGTCGGCCGATTGAAGAAAAGCGGAAAACGGCTTGCCGGGCAGCGTGTCCCGCCGGGTTTCCAGCAGGGCGGTCCCGGCCCGGTTGACGGACAGGATCGTTCCCTGCCGATCAAGGGTGAAGCAGCCGACCGGCGCGGTGTCGAACAGTTCGTCCAGTTCGCGGTGCGATGCTGCCAACTCGGCATTGGCCTGCCGGAGTTCGGCAATCTCCTTTTTCAATCGGTCCTGCGAGCCATGCAATTCCCGGACGAGTTCCTGCATTTCCTCACGGGACAGTGTTTCCAGGTGAGCAATCGGATCGGCGCTGGATTTTCTTCTCCGGGTCTTTCCGGGGGAATCAGGAGCTTCGTCCCCGGATTCCGCTTTCCTGAAGGGAGGAATCGGGCCGGGTTTCCCGGTGGAGGTTCTGCTCCGGCTTTTTGCGGTGAGCTTCTTGGTCATGTACGGGCGAATTGGCCGCTTGGTGTTCAGGGGGGAAGTCTGTCCCCGTTATTTCCGCTGGAGGCCCGGATCAGGTGGCCCCGCCAGTTTTGTATATTGAATTTTTGCTCCGGTTGCAATACCACAAACCGGTTTCGTCCCTGCATGGGACCGCCGGTTGGGCGGAACAGCCAACCCTGGGGGAATGCTCCCGGACAAGGTCGCCGGCCGGGAGGTTAATTTGTCTGGTATTCGAGAGCCTGCATCCTGCGCGAATACGCTTTGGCGCACCGGGCCTTGCATTCAGGCTCATCAGCGCAGTGTTCCAGGCAGATTTTATATTCCTTGCGGGCCAGGTATTGCAGGTTCTTTCCCTGCGCTAGCTTTTCTCCGGACGCCCCGTAGGAAAAACTCCTTGAAGGGGTGATTCCCATCGTGCCGCCGTTCTGCTGGGCGCTGAACAGGAGGGCCGGGATCGAACAGAACAGGAAGAGGGAGAAAAGAGCGGCAATGAAAACGGATGAAAGTTTCATGATGATGATCTCCTCAACTGCAAAAGAAGTGGTGGGGCGGTGAAGCCCGGTTCAATAATCGTTTGAATATGCAATTTGCAGGCCAGGCCGGGCTGATGGGAGGGGGAAAAATCGGCGGTTTGGACCTGCTCAATAGGAAAAATATGTCAGGTTGCTGGAGTAAATGCGATAGGACGTCATGGCGACAAAAAACATCAGGCCGCCCATGGACAGAAGGATCCATGTCCGCTCCACACGCTGGACTGTCTCCCGCAGGGAGGGGATATTCCATAACGGCCGGAATATGCCCGGCAGCAGACCGAAAAACACTCCGCCGAACAGGCTGACGTAGAGGGGATAGCCTATGCGCCCGTATTCCCTTTGCAGCATGTCGAAGGGACAGTGATGGGTCGGCAGTTCGTAGATGTACATGGAGATAAAGGAGACGATGGCGGCAAGGGCAACGAGGAAGAAAGCCGCGGCAAAAACGGCAAGAAAATACCTGGGCAGGGGGTTTTTCGAGTACAGGGACAACACGGCAAACAGAAGAAGAAGGGCGAATCCCGCATAGTAGACGATAATGGAGGGCAGCACCGGCAGCCCGGCAATACTGCCGGCGACGCTGACATCGGCTTCACTGAACAGCGAGCCGCAGCACGAGGTGATGATGTCCGGATCAAGGCCGAGAAAATATCGGAGCTGCAGGACGGAGTCAAGGGTGATGGCAGGGAGCAGCAGGGTCAGCAGCAGGTATTTCAGCCTGACAAGGGGGAAATCTTCCCCCTGCTGATCAAGATGGTTCAGGACGATCCACAGCCCGGCGGCAAAACAGACGATGATCTTGGAAAAAAGGGCATACCAGCCGACCGGGTTGGCGTTCAGGGAGCCTGTCGCGCACATGGCGCCGACAAAAAGGGGGTGGATGTCCTCCACGGTATAGACGAACAGGAGCGCGGAGATGATCTGGAATCCGAGCACGTAGCTGGCGATGGTGGAAATGAGGGAGGTTTTGCGTTCCAAGGCCAGTTGGGCCGCCGAGCTGCTCTGGAAATCCCAGCGCAGAAACACCTTCACCCCAAGTAGGACCCCATAGGCGGTCATCAGCGTGAGGAGAGCGGAACCGATGACCAGGGCGAGAATTCCCGGGTGAAAGATCATTTCACCGCTCCTCTTCGATACGTCCGTCCCGCATGGCGATGGTTTTGCCGACCAGGTCATGGCCGTAGATGAAGGGATCATGGGTGGCAATGAGCACGGTTCTGCCTTCCCCGCACAGTGACGCAAGGATCCGCATGAATTCGGCCGCCAGGCCGCGGTCGAGATGCGCGGTCGGTTCATCGGCGATGATTACCGCGGGATCGTTGATAAGGGCCCGGGCGATGGCGACTCTCTGCTGCTCCCCGCCGGAGAGATTTTTTGCCCTGCTGTGCTGTTTACCGGACAGGGAAAGTTTCGCCATGACGGCCAGCGCTCTCCGCTTCATTTCCGGAGGCATCATGTTGGTCGGATAGAGGGGCAGAAGAATGTTGTCCAGGGTGTTCAGATTGCGGATCAGGTGATACTGCTGAAAGATAAAGCCGAATTTCTTCCGCCGCACGCCGGTCAGAAACCGTTCCGGCAGTTTCACCACGTCCTTGCCGTCCACAAAAACACGGCCCGCGGTCGGCCGCGACATGCAGCCGATGACGCTCAGCAGGGAGGTCTTGCCGGAGCCGCTCGGCCCCTTGATGACCGTCACTGCGCCCCGGTCGACGGTAATGGAGACGTCGTCGAGGGCGGTCATTTCGTCCGGTCGGCCCGGATTGTAGACCTTCCTGACGTTTTCCGTCCGGATGTACGCTGATGTTTCCATCTCAGCCCCTCATGATGGTCTCGGGATCGGTGACCGCCGTTTTCCAGGCCGGGATGACGGTGCTGGCCACGTACGGAGCCACGGTGAGGAAGCCAAGGGTAAAAACGAGATAGGGGTCCAGGTGCGGGGCCAGGTGAAAGTCGGGGAAGACAACCGACCATCCTTTGATGACCGGGGCCAGCAGGAAGGCATTGAAAAAAAAGATATGGACAAAACCGGCGATGGTCCCGAGCAGGAACGCAGTCAGGGCAATGATGAGGCCTTCCCAGAACTTGAGCGCCAGGACGTCGGAGGTGTCCCAGCCCACCGCCTTGAGGATGCCGATTTCCCGCTTTTCATCGGCGCTGATGCCCGTCGCCTTATCCCAGGCCAGAATGCAGAAAGCGATGACCGCAGCGCTGAAAACGGTGAGCAGCATGCCGCTGCGCCAGTTGAACACCATCTCGTATGTCCGGACAAGCTCGGTTCTGGTGATGGGCCTGGTGTCCGGCAGCATCTTCTTGACTTTGGCGGCCGCGGTCTGGAGCTCCTCGTGATTGTAGACCTGGACGGAGATATCGATGGCTTTGCCGGACGGCAGTCCGAAGAAGCGGATGACCTCGTTATCGGTGAGTACGATGAGGTCATTGGTCAGCAGGCTCGACGCAGCCCGGAACACCCCCACCACCTCATACAGCACCCCGGTGTTACTGCTGTCGACGAGAATCAGCTCCCCTCCGCCCACGGTTCTCTGTATTTCGGCGATGCCCGCCCCGACCGCGCATTCGCCTTCCCTTTCCGGCAGTCTGCCTTCCAGCAGTTCCAGCCGTTCCGCCTTGCCGTCGGTCCCCAGGATCGTATAATTGGCCTCGGTGAGAGGGTCGTAGTAATAGCCCCAGTAGCGTGGGACGACCAGGCCGATGCCGGGGATCTCCCTGATTTTGTCCGCGTAGGCAGCGGGGATCAGATCGTGGCGTCCGCCCGCCGTCCTCTGGACGATCAGGTCGGGGGCGCTGGCCAGGACCAGTTCGGCTTCCTTTTTCAGGGCGCCGGTGAACAGCAGGATGGAGGCCAGGGCAGTG
>Ga0265293_10006549_pt1 | contig 18562 bp, 22 predicted proteins | sample Munlanlewell138R_FD_192505 | JGI IMG/M metagenome (GOLD analysis project Ga0265293, IMG submission 192505) | Leachate microbial communities from a municipal landfill in Southern Ontario, Canada - Leachate well 138R | ecosystem: Engineered > Solid waste > Landfill > Unclassified | place: Canada...
AGCAGATATTCCAGCATCTTCATAAATCTCATATACTTCATAACCTTTAAACTTACATAGTTCCATTAACCTTTCTTTTTGTTCTCCAAGTGAGAAACCTTCACGAGCTTGATCCTCAGTTGAAACTCTAATATAAATACCTGCAATCTTTTTTTCTTCCATATTTTCAGAAATTCCTCCTTTTTAACGAAAAATGAGAGCCAAAAGCATTATTAACTAATACTCTTGACTCCCATTAAATAAATAATATTTTTGATCAATATATTTTCGTTCAATTCTAGGCATATCGTATCCACCCCTTTTAAGACGATACTGCTTGTCTTTATTGGTTATATATACTATCACTATTATTTATTTTGTCAATACCCATATATGGGCATAGTATTAGTCTTAATTGACAACAGGAACCTAGTAATATGTTTTTATCGGCTAGCCAAAGGCTAGTAATCGTTTAGCCTTTGGCATTTAAGCCTAACATATTACTACCTATTGTCAATTGAATCATCTAGTTATATCTTTCTTAAATAGTCTTTTAAATTAGTCAAAGGTATTTTATTAGATAGATTCTCAACATAAACAAATTCATGTTCATTAAACATTAAAAATAGGGTATTATTGATAATAACTTTATGAGGCTCTACATAAGCGATATTGGTATGATCAACAATTCGGAGACTTCCATTAGTTGCTTTATAATTAGAACCACAAGCCCATTTTAATTTAGTAATGAGATCAGAACTCATTTCGATTTCTTTTTTCGTAATATTAATCATACACGCACATCCTTTCTTTAAAACACAAAAAAATCAATCTTTCGATTGATTTAATCAATTAACATCGCACTGGTGCGACGATTTTATCTTTTGGAGCGGATGATGGGAATCGAACCCACGTGGTCAGCTTGGAAGGCTGAAGTTCTACCATTGAACTACATCCGCAATTAAAGTAGGCAGTTATAATTATATCAAATGAGATTTATTTGTCAATAATAATAGTACCTATTTTATTGTTTAAAACTTTATTTCTGGTATATAACAATATTTTGTATCTTTATAATTTAAATATGATTGTAATAATTTATTCATATCAGGAGAACATTCATTAGCTCTTATGTTTTTGTTTTTATAGATACATAACGGAATAACATATCTTTTTTTTGCCTCTACTGAAACAAAATATACATCTTTAGGTTCTTCATTTGTCTTGATTAATTTATTTGAATTAATAAATATATCCCATTTACTATTTAGTTCTTTATCTTTTTTTATTATATTGATAATTTCAAATTCTGATAATATATAAAGATCTTTCATTGTTAATGTTTTTTTATTTATGCACGATTTTAAAATATCAGAAATAAATTGCATAGTATATTTATCCTTATTTTGTTGTAAAGCCATGCTATATTCATATGCTGCTTTATAAAATTTTTCAGCAGAACAAATATCTTTAAATCCTAATTCATTTTCATTATCTTCATTTTTTAAGACTATTATATTGTTATAAATTTCCTTCACTTTATCTAATGGCCAAATATTTAGCCATATTAAAACACTATGTAGTATTCCTTCTAATCTATCAGCACATATTTTAGGTTTTTTATTTTCTAAAATAGTATATTTTTTTATATCAGATACTTCTTCTACAGTAATATTATCCTTTAATAAATTACTTTTTATTTCTTTTGAATTATTTATTATATTATTAATATCTTCTTCTGAACTTTCCTGAGTAACAGCGTCCCCTAATAAATAATCAATACAATGACTAAAAGATGGAGTTCCTAAATCATGTAATAAAGCAGCGATTGTTTGTTTTTTATCTTTAGTAAAGTTCCAAGTTATTAAAGCACAGGCAACGCTATGATCTAGTCTAGAATACCAATATTTCACATTATAAAGTTTAGTATAATCACAGCCACAAAATTGACCTATTTTACTTAATCTTTGTAATTCTTTAGTTGCTATATATTTTTCAATAAAACTAGGATAATTATTATTACATAAAGCAATAAAATATTCCTTTAATTCATTGTTTAAATTATTAAGATAATTCATTTTTATCACTTCTTATTCTTTCAAACTTTCAACTATACCACTTATCATGTTAATATCTGTAGGAAAAAACCACTCTATTCCCATATTATTTATTATATAATCGGTAACTAAAGCACAAGCTCTAGCACCATTAAACCAATCAGGATTATCGGGATGTTTTTCTTTTAAACTATTTAAATCCCTTTCTTCAACAATTTCATTATTACTTTTTTTATATTTTAAAGGTTTAATACAATAAGGTATATTATCATTATTAAAAAAAATATTTTTTTCTAACGGGAATTTGGCAGTAGTTGTATATTTTAAATGACCTCCAGTAAAAAATGCATATTTTACTTTTATATTAGGCAAAATAATATTTTCTTTTATATACTTCATTATATCTGATATCTTACTACTTGCATAGTTTTCGGCCAAATCAGGAAATTTATTATTTATATCCCCCACTCCAAATTCTATTAATTTATCCTCTATTATTTCATCTTTTTCTTTTATTATTATCTCTGTAGAGCCACCTCCTACTGAACATATTAATATTGGTTCTGTTAATGTAACATATGAGGATACCGCATCAGTAATATATTTAATTTCTTCTTGAGGATTAACCATATTGAAATTAAGCTTAGTTTGTTTTTTAAACTCATTTTTGAACTGATTAAGAACATCTTCATTCATTACTCTAAACACACCAGTAGCATAAACATATATAGGATACTTATACAAAGATTTAATTTTATTTATTGTTTTAAACAACTCCTTTTCATTATCTTTATCTAAACCAATATTGGGATTAAATCCCTTTTTTAATAAGATATATGTTTCATCTAATTTATCTATTTTATTATTTTCATCTATTAAATAAGATTTAGTATTTGCTGATCCTATATCAATAATTATTTTTTTCATATCTATTACCTCCTATTATTTTTTATAAACACCATCTACAGAAGTAGAACATAGAGAAAGAGTATTATCTTTATTAATACAGTTTTCTCTTATCTCTCCAGATTCTACTATAATCTTACCATTTTCATAAGTCCATTCTATTTTATTATCCATATTCTTATAAATAGTTATTTTATTATCATTTAAGGTATACTCTTTGCCTTGTATTCCTAAACTACCACCATTTAAATTATGGACATCATCAATAATTTCATTTTGGGTATCTCCCTTTAAACCAAGATATATAGTTCCATCTTTAAAAAGTAAAGTATATTTACCTGTTATATTAGGACCATCAACTTGGTAATAAATACCTGATAGTATTTTTTCATCTTCATTTTGATATGCATGACAAATCAAAATGAAAATTGGTACAAAAAAGATAAATCCTATTAAATAAATTACCAATCTTTTTCGCATATGATACCTCCTACTATTTTTTATCAATTGTTAACTTTATGTTTTATTTGGGGAGTACTTTCCGTAATTCGATCAAACTTATAGCCATGATTTTTACCATATCTAATAATATCTCTTAAAGCATTAACAGTTTTATTATTACCTCCAAAGTCATGCATTAAAACAATATAGGTTGATTTAGAGCCTAATTTTTTTATAACATTATTATAAATTTTTTTACTAGAAATATTAGTTGTATCTGCGGAAGATACATTCCAATCATAATAAATATAACCTCTATTAGTTACTTCTTTAGTTAAAACTGTCATTATGCCACGGTTAAATCTACTTACAGTATTAGAAGACCCTCCTACAAATCTCATAATTTTAGTATCAACACCAGTAACACTTTTCACCTTGTTCCTAATGGCTGCTATATCATTAAGATAAGTAGTTTTAGAAGCATAAACCTTTTTATATTCATGACTATTACCATGTAAAGCAATAGTATGTCCTTCATTTACTATTCTTTTTAATAAATAATTATATGAACTACTTCTATTTAACACAAAGAAAGTTGCTTTTACTCCTTCATCTTTTAATATATCTAATACTTTTGGAGTAGTACCACTAGGTCCATCATCAAAAGTTAAATATATGGTACTATTTTTAGGTTTAGAAGCATTTGTAACTTTTACTGTTCTTGTAACAGTTGTTTTATTACCACTGCCATCACTTACAGAATATTTCACTTTGTAAGTTCCTGTTTTATCAACATTTATATTATTAGTTATTTTTACCTTGTCTTTTAAATTATTGGTACAATTATCACTAACAGAGTACCCTTGTTCAGTGTATTTACTCCCTTTAATAAAAGTAATAGTACTATTCCCTTTTAACTTTATAACAGGAGGTTCCTTATCAACGTTATTTATAGTTCTAGTGATAGATGCCTTATTATGTGAAGAATCTTCAACTGAATATGTTATATTGTTATTTTTTCTTTTGGTAATGACCTTAGATGTTATATCACCATCTAAATTATCAACTGCAGTATAACCTAATTCTTTATATTCTTCATTAGGGCATAAGTAAATATTATCTCCTGAATTTAATATTATCTCTGGCTTAATATCATCAATCACTTTTACTTTCCTAATAACGATAGTTGTTTTTTTAGCTTCTTTTATAATATATTTTATTTCATAAGTACCTGGTTTGGTTGTATCTACTTCACCTTTTACTTCAACATTTTTACTAACATCTTTACCATCTATTTCAGCATGGTATCCTGGGTCTAAATATTCCTTATTCATAGTTAAGGTTACTTCTTTATCACCAACTAAAGTTATCTTGGGAGTACTAAAAAAAGATGGCAAAATAAGAACTATTATCGCCAACAAAAGAGAAGCAATAGTAATTTTTATTGTCATCTTTTTACTCATATACTTCACCCGTCCTATTTCTCACTTATATTATATCATTGATAAGAGATAAAGGAAGAAAATAAATGTGAATTTTATTATTTATATACAATTATTTTACCTGTTAATTAAACTCTACATGTTTTTTAGTATTATATATTTTATTTCCTATTTTTACATATATATTATATTTACCTGATATATTTTCCTCGTTTACATAATAAGTTATGTCTATTTCTTCACAATCTTCATCAGTTTCATCATTAAATATATTTATACACATGGCCGTATATGGCATATTAGAAATTGGTACTAAATAAGATCTTTGATCATAAGCATTGTCTAATATCAAATATATTTCTGTGTGTTCTTTGAAACGACCTTTAAATATCAAGCGATCACTTTCTTTAGTAAACGAAACATTATAATCTTTTGGAATACTTGTTGTAGAAATTAATAAATTGTTTTTCTCATCAGTTGGTTCTGTTTCGCCTAATGAACCTATTCTTTTACCTTTTTCAAAGACTAAATTATTACTTGAATATAAACTCAACTTTTCAGCTCGATAAAAATTACTTGGAAGTTCAATTTCAAATATAACTTTATTATTTTTTATTTCAGTAGTAATACTATTTAATTTAGCTCCCTCAATAAAAGGTGCAGGTTTATTTAAAGCTTTACCATCTTTACTACTAATACCACCAGAGTGAACTAAATAATGACTATCTTCATAGTAATCAACATCAGATATATAAGGAGAATAATAACTACTTCCTCTTTCTTTGCCATATTGCCATACTTGATTTATTGTCATATTATTAGTATCTATTTTATAGATAACACCTCTTGAATAATTATCATTAGCATTAATATATTCTTTTTTTATTTTAGAACGGTTATTGCCATTGTCAAAAATAAATACATTCCCATTAGGTAGTACCATAGCGGCATGTTGTGACCACTGCCATTCAAAATCATTATCTATTGGAGTAAAGAAATATTTTTGCATACCTTCACTCCAACTAGTCCTATCACCTATAATCCAATTTAATTTACCGTTGTCATAATCAATATTTATAACTGCATCTTGATGACGACCAGATAATGTTATAGAGTTAGTTTCATTATTATACCATACAGCATTATTGTGAAACCAATCATGAACTACCCAGTTTTCTGACTTACCTTCTTCCTCTGGCAATATATTACTTAAATCCCATTCTTTTTCAATTGCTCCTGTTTCTCTATTCAAAAGAACAACATAATCTTCTACTGTACCTTTAATGAATTTATTACTAGCTACTAATAAGTTGCCATCTTCCATTTCATAAACATCATGATGGTAGCCCCCTGGCAATACATATTCTTTATATATTTTACCAGATAAATCTATCTCAACTAATCCCACAGTATAATACGGTGGATTAATAGGTCGATTAGAGCTAAGTAATAAATGGCCATTATTTAAGCGCTTAATATCCCAAGCATAATTACCAATTAAATACCATCTTACATCACCGTTAATGTCATAAGCCGCAGTATATCCTGTCATTGCAGGAGTTACAAATATTAAATCATTATTTACTTCGTTTTTATCTACATACACATCAGTTGGAAGTATAAAATCATCAGGTAATGAATCTGTTTTAATAGTTATCTCTTTTTCAATATCATTAACTTTTATAATTACTTTATTATCATAATCAGGATATAAACCATATATAGGAATTATATGATCTCTTGTTTTAGAAAAGGTTTGATTTATAGTAGCTTTATCATCTTTACCTAAAATAGTAATATATACTTCTTCTTCATCTATAGTTTTAAATAAAACAATAGCTGTAAGTGGAGAATTATTATAAGGATCTAATATAACTTTAGGATTATTAATTGTATAAACTTTTTTTTCTAAATCGTCTGAATACTCCTTTTCTAAATTATATTGCGTTGATAGAATGTCAGGAGCTTTACTTACTTCTTCTTTATTAATAAAACAATTATAAATAATAAATGTACTTATTATTACCACTGTTAAAGTTATAAGTATTTTTATTTTTTTAAATTTCATTATTACCCTCCAAATAATTTCTATGTTTCCTTATTCTTCCAAAACGCCCGCAATTTGTCTTATTACAATATCTTCCCATTGGGAGACTACTACATAAAGTATAATTACCGCCTTCTATTTTAATAGTTTTTCCATTTACTATTGCATCAGCAATCTTTTTTCTAGCGTCATCATATATTTTTTGAATAGTGGTCCGTGCTACTCCCATTAATTCGGCACATTCTTCTTGAGTTAAATTCTTATAGTCTATTAATCTAATTGTTTCATATTCTTCTAAATTCATATTAATATACTGATATCTATTATAATTAGGGGGACCAAATATATTTATCTTAGGCTCTGAGCATATAATTCTTCTTTTTATTGGTCTTGGCATAATTATTACTCCTTATCTATTCTATTGCGAAATCCTCTACTATTTCTACGTCCCAATCCTAATCCACGACCAAATATAGGTCTTCTAACTGTATTTTGATTATTTGATTGACTTCCTGTTGTTTCACCAGTATTATTTTTTGATACTTTTATATCATCATTACAATTACCAAGGCCTCTTCCCGTCATTGGTCCTTGTCCTAAAGGTCCTGTTCCATCTCTTCTAGCCATAGTATCCCTCCTTTCTTCATGTATATAACATACCATTATTATTGACATATGTCAATAATAATGTGTTGTTTTCAAAACAAAAACCGTGTTTTTTATTTTCACGGTCTAATATTTAATATATTGGAGGGGCTGAACGGATTTGAACCGATGCTAGGGGAGTTGCAGTCCCATGCCTTACCACTTGGCTACAGCCCCAATTGGTATAAATATTATAACAATATTTTTCTTATATTACAATATAATTTATTATATTAAAAGGAGAGATTACTCTCCCTTTAATTTATATGTATATTGTTTGTTTCTAATAGTTAATATTAATTCTATACTGGAAGCACTCTTTAATTCTTCTAATACCTCTATATATATATTATTATCCTTATTGTTTTTAGGTGTTAAATTTATTAAATCTAAATTATGGATTTTATATTTATTGTTATATATATATTTTATAGTACCAAAAGTATTAATAAAATCATAAGTATTATCTATTTCTGATAAACTTAATTTATTGCCCAAATTATATATAACATCTAGTTTTAATATTGTTTTATTATAATTAGTTAGAAAGTTAGTTAATATTGTTCCTTTTTTTTCTACACAAGTAGTTGCACAATCATTGTATAGATATTCAAACTTATCACTAAAATCAATACTGTTTATAGTAATATCACTATTTTTTATAACAGATGTAGATAAAGATAAAGTTTCTCCTATTGACACTGTTTTTTCTCTACTAATAGAGGTGATGTTTTCAGAACTCAATTCTATTATTTTTTGTTGTTTACTGAATATAGAATCAGTATAGCGTATTAATATTTCATTATTCAAAGCGTTTATTGGTATTTGAAAAACTAAAATGTAATTATTATTTTTAACTGATTCTATTATTTGATTAGTATAACCTATTCCTAAATCAAAGAAACTTTTATAACGATTTAGTATTGGATAAAATTTCCCTTCATATGTTAATAATTCAAAATCTTTTGTATTTAATTTAATATTATCTTTTGATTTATTTTCTATGTTTATTTCTGTTATTAAATAAGTATAATTATTAGGAGCTACATTAGATCCTCTATAATTTTTAGTAGTATAAAAAGAATTAGGAATTTCTAGTATTAAATCTTTTGTTTCAATTAATTCTCCCTCAGTATATATTTTATTATAAACTTCATAATTTAGATAAATACTAATACCTATTCCACTAATAGTTAACACAAAAAAAACAATAATGGTAGTAAAGTTTTCTAAAATAAAATATCGTATTTCTCTTTTTTTCCTTTTTAACTTCTGTTTTATACGTCTAGTATCAATTCCTAGAGTAAGTTCCATTTCTTCTGAATCGGCTTCAGAAATATTTAGTTCATCAATATCCTCTTCAAAATTAAATTTTTTAATATTAAATCCAGAGGCTCTAATAACAGCCATAAAAATGAGGGCATATTGAATCAGAGAAACTACAAATACTAAATCCCTAGTTAATCTTATTTTTCGAGGATCAATAATTTCTCTTATAATGGTATTTAAATCCCCATAAGCAAGTACTAATACAATTAATAATCCGATATAAACACAAATATTTAGAATATAGTATTTCTTCGGTTTTTGTTTTACTCTCATTAAAATCAAAATAATAATAGATATACCAATAATTAATATATTAATAACAATAAATAACCAATCTATATAATCTGATATTTTAATATCAGATTGTAAAAGCCATCCTTCATTAATATATTTATTTAAGTAACTTAATAAATGAAATGTTTTATATCCAACAAAACCCATTAAAATAGCTAATATTAAATGTATTTTTTTAAAATGCTTAATTAAAAAAGCATACGGTTTTCTTAATATCATATTTCCACCCCTATTGTATATTATCATTATATAATAAAATCTATATTAAAAAAAGAAAAATAAAACTTTTGTCTTATTTTTCTTGATGAAGAATTAATTGTCCAGGCACTAAATATATACCTTCATTATCCATTAACAGCTGAGTTTGATCTACTCCTAACCTTTCTGCCACATCTTTTATTGTTTCTCCTTCTTTTACAACATAGGTCCTAACCCCACCTTTGGGCGCAATTATTTTTTCTCCTGGATATATATAAGCTTCAATGTCAAGACCATTAATAGCCGCCAAAGTTTCAGGGTTGGTATTATATTTTTGGCCAATACTATAAAGACTATCTCCTGGTTGAATAGTATAATATTCAAAACCTGGAGGGGGTGTTAAAGGAATTTTTAATTGTTGGCCCGGCATTAAATAATATATTCTTTCTAGATTATTAACTTTAATAATTTCTTCAGAATCTATTCCATAAAATCTAGCTATGCTTTCTATTGTATCCCCTTCACGAACAACATAAGTTTCAAACATGTTTTACCTCCTCGTTTTTATTATATGCCTATATAAAAAAAGTGATATTAATATCACTTTTTATATATATCATACATGTTTTCTGAATTAAATAAATATTCAAAGTTCTCTGCAAGAGGTATTATACCAGTAGTATCATGATAATAATATATTGTATCTTTACTTAAGAAATATATATAATCTTTTCTATACTTTATATTAGAAATATTATCAATAGTAAACAATAGTTTTATATAATTAGTATTTTGTTTATCAACACGATAAACTTTTATGTCATTTTTGCTTTTTACATAAAAATAAAAATATCCATCTGTTTCTCCTAAAACTTCATCTAATTGATAATAGTTATATTCTTTAATATTACTCGTAATAGAATAATTATATTTAAACATTACTTTTTCTTGGATAAAATCAGTAACTTTCCTATTATTCCAATTACCATCATAGTATTTTATACCATCTAAAGAATTTCCTACTTCTATTACATTCTTCTTGCCTGGATTTATTTTATATTGTATTTTATTATCAACATCAAATAAATATAATTCATTATCAATAATACCTTGGAAATAAGAATTATAAGATATTTTATTAGCTAGTTCTACTTCTTTTATACTACCATTATAAACATTTACTACGTCTATTTTAGAAAAATCATACCTTTCATCATAATTAGGTAATACATAATAATGACTGATTAATGCGCCTAAATCGTTATTATAATGAGCTTTAAGAAAAAGTTCAACATCATTACTCCCATGATTAGTAACAAGATATATACCATTGTATTTCCATAAAATTAAATAATCATCATCAGGTATATTACTAGTAAAAATATTATAATATCCTAGTTTTTTCTTTTGGTTTGCTTGATTATTCCAAGCTTTTAAATCATAATCAGAATTAATAAGTTCATTAACGAACTTATCAAGGTTTGAATTAGTTCCTTTTAACTCTTTATAATCAATTAAAATGTTGTTTTTATTACATAAAACATCAATATCATTTTTATGTTCTTTAAATATCGGATATATACATTTTATAGTATCGTCTTCATAAAATTTTATATCTTGTAATATTATTTTATGATTATTATAATTAGTAAAGGTTTTAAATACAAATTTTGGATTTTTTTCATTATTTATTGAAATTTCAAAATAATAATTATTAATATCTTTATTGTTTTTATTTTCTGTTTTAATATTATTACTATATATTTCTTTAACAACAAAGTTATTATCATTAACTATTATTTCATATGTTATATTATGTCCTTTTTTTATGAAAGATAAGCCTATTTCAAATAAAGCGAATAATAAGGCTCCTACTACTAATAACCTGACTAATCTTTTCATATTATCACTTCCTAATTTTATTGTATTAAAATATAAAGATTCTATATATAGAATCTTTATATTTCTATATGTTTACGCGAATGATATTTCTTTTTTTCTTCCATCATAAATCCAGTTATTTTTGTTTCTATTTCTGGCAGTGCTCTTTTATCAATATTAGATAAAATTACTAATTCTTTTACTGTATCAACGTATATTTTGCCCCAGACAGGACCTACTCTTACTTGTAAATCATTAAATAAATCTGGAGTAATAGAGTAAAAGAAATAACCAAATACCACTCTTTTTTGCCCTACTAACAATCTTTTGTTAGTTAAAACAATGGCACTAGTTGTAATTATATCAATAGGATTATCATTTTTTTGAGCATAGAAAGCATATAATACTTTTTCACCAGAATTTAAATGACGTTCTACTACTTTAGCATGTTTACTTAATCTTCGACCTATTGTCATAGGATACTTTCTTTTAAATTCTAACAAATATTCTAAAATCTTCATATTACTCCTCCTTTATAAAAGAATTCCTTATAAAAAATTCTTTTAATGTTTCTTCTTCAACATAACCAGGATTAATATCATATATAGCACCTTGTTTTACTATTAGTATGGTTGGGGTAGAAAACCCATAGGCACTTAAATAACCATGAACCGATACATATTCCTGTTGTTTTTCAGCAGTATCCAGGTCAGATATATTTAAATAATTTATTAATAAATCGTATTTTTTTGCTATTTTTTCTAATATTGGTTGAAATTGTTGACAATAACCACATGAAGGACTCGCAATATAAATAATACTTAATTTATCACCATTAAATATATCAACAAATTGATCTAAATCAATATTTTTGAATAATATTAATTCTTCGTCTTCCTCCTTATTTTCAACATTATTATTCCCATCATTATTTGGTTTATTACCTAAGGAACTAATTACACCTATTATAACAACAATTATAGTTATAATTATTATTCCTAAAATTCTCTTATTTTCTTCTTTTTTCATCATTTTCCCTCCTTTTTAATTATACAAATAATAAGAGAAGAATGCAATATAGGAATAAATATGAATAAATATAGATATTTAAAGTTATTACTTTTTTTATTAGTAATTATAATATAGTAAAGGAGTGGTAATATGGAAAAACATAATACTAATTTACTATCTTTAGTGGCTTCTATTTGGTTATTTTATATAGGATTTATTGTTTTTTGGGTTAGTGTTGGTATTATTGTAGGATTCTTTCTTGCAAATATTTTACTTTTTGCTTTTTTTGGGTTATTAATTGGATTGGGATTAGGAATTCTTGCTAATGCAATATTGATTGCTACAAATGCTTTAAGATGAAATTAAAAACACGATTATATATCGTGTTTTTAATTAATGATAAGAAACATTAACTCCTTTTGCCATTAAAGCAGCTATTTGTCCTTGATCAACAACTCTATTATCAAGTTGTTCATATATTATTAATTCTATTAAGTTAGGTAAACTTTGTAAAGGTTTTAAATTAGTAACATTATTATATGATAAATCTAACTTTTTTAAACTTATACAAGAATTTAATACATCTATTTCAGTTACTTCGTTTTGATAAAGGATTATTTTTTCTAGTTTTTCTTTATTTTCTAATGCACTAACTGAATATATTTTATTAGTTGATAGATCTAATTCTTTTAGGTTATTTAAATTCTTTAAAGCATTAATAGTTACAATATTATTTTTACTAAGGTTTAATTTTGTGATTGCAGTTAAATTTTTTAAAAAATTTATATTACTAATATTAGTTTCAATTAAATTAAATGTTTCTAGATTACTTAAATTCCCTAATTCGATTGGCTTTTCAATATTAGAATTACTAATATTAATATATGTTAATGAAGTTATATCACTTATAGGGCTAAGGGATTTAATATCATTATGAACAATAGAAATACTATCTAAGTTTTTAGCATATTCCAATCCTGTTAAATCTGTTATTGTGGTTGAATCTAAATCAATAGAATATACATTAAGCATATCAGTTGATAAAATGTTCCCTTCTAGTTTACTAATTTGTTGTCTTATCATTTCTTCTAATTTTTTATCATTAAACACTACTATTTGTTCAGTTGTGGTTATTTTTTCTTCATCATTTTTAACAGTTTCTTGTTTTTCTTTAGTATCGCATCCACCTATAAGAATAATAGCCATTATAAAAATAATTATTTTGTACTTCATTATTACCTCCATATGTAATTTAAAAAATGTATAGATATTATAACATTTTAAAATTAATTATGCAAATTAAAAAATCAGTATTAACTGATTTTTTACCACCAATACCTTGGATAATATGGGGGCGAATAATATTGTGGATAAGGTCGATAAAAAGATGGTGCCAAAGCAGCACCAGCTAAACCACCAAGTAAAAACGGTGCGATAAAACCTCCACCTATAAGTCTATTATCATTATAATTTCTATAACCAAAGTTTGATGGATATCCATAGTTATAATAATTTCTATACATTACAAATACTCCTCTCATAATAAATTATGAGAAAACTATCTATTTGGTGATACGTTATTAGAACTCTATTAATCTATCGCTTTCTCTAATATCAATATGAACATGATTATCAGCTGAACTTTCAAGACCATAGATACCTAATAACTGCCAGTTTTTTCTTATAAAATCTTGTACATCTTTTGGATTTATGTTTTTTACTAAAAAATCTACTGCTTTTCCTTCTAAATGTTTACTGTTTTTAGAACTACCTCTTAGTGAATCATTATAGTTTTTTGTACGATATCCACTTGTTATGATTATCGGTCTATTATAATAATCTCTTAGTAATTGTAATATAAAAACTATTTTTTCATGTAATATTATTTTAGAATGATTATCTCCCGAAATAAATTCTTTAACTATGAAACTTTCTGATAAATTTTCGTTTTCGTCAATCATAATAGTTTGATTTTTCCCATTTAATCTTATATATATAAGATTAATATCACCACTTCCAAACTGAGATACTTCTTCTATTTGTTTCTTTAAATTATTATTTAACTCTTTTTCGTTAGATAATTGTTCTTGAAGAATTTTTATTTCTTTTTCTTCTACTGTTTCTTCCTCAGGTCTTAAAAATATTTTTTTTAACCATTCGCACATAATAATTATCCCTCCTCTATAAAACATTTATGTTAAAAAAGATAAATTATGAATATTACATATACAAATCAAAATAAAAAGGATAATATAAATTATATAAAGTAATACATTTATTTTAGTAGGAGGTGTCTAATGTTAGAAATATTAAAAGCAATTGTATTAGGAATTATTCAAGGAATTACTGAATGGTTACCAATTAGTAGTACTGGACATTTAATTTTATTTGAAAATATATTAAAATTAGATTTTTCTACTTCCTTTATAAACACTTTTATGGTAGTAATACAATTTGGTTCTATATTAGCTGTAATAGTTATGTTTTTTAATAAATTAAATCCTTTTTCTAATAAAAAAAAGAAAGAAGAAAAGAAGGAAACATTTAATTTATGGTTGAAAATTATTGTCGCCACAATTCCGGCCGGAGTAATTGGTTTATTGTTTGAGGATAAAATAGATAAATTATTATATAATGCTTTGGTAGTAAGTATAGCATTAATTGTATATGGAATAATATTTTTATTAATTGAAAGAAAAAATGTTAAACCCAAAGTTGATAGTTTAGCAAAAATATCCTTTAAAACAGCTTTTCTTATTGGATTGTTTCAAACTCTAGCGTTGATACCAGGAACATCTAGATCAGGATCTACCATAGTAGGAGCATTGCTTATTGGAACATCTAGATATGTCGCAACAGAATTTTCTTTTTTCTTAGCCATTCCTACAATGTTAGGCGCTAGTGGTTATAAATTATTAGATTATGGATTAAATTTTACTACTTCAGAATTATCTGTATTAATAATAGGGTTAGTAGTATCCTTTATAGTATCACTTTGGGCAATAAGATTTTTATTAAATTATATTAGAAAACATAACTTTAATGCATTTGCTTACTATAGAATTGTTTTAGGCATTATCATTGTTATGTATTATCTATTTAAATAAAAAACCAGATATAATTATCTGGTTTTATTTTGAAGTAATATATCATCATATTTTTTAACATCGAAATGCTTATTTTTAAAAAAATCTTTAATAATCGGCATAATATCATTATATTTTTTATCTTTACAAAATGTATGAGGTAAGTCATTAACAAAAAGGGAATACTTCTTTTTACTAGGGACTTCATCATATAACTTTTTAACCTTTTCCCAATTAATAAAGACATCATCTTTTCCCTGAATAATTAGAATTGGAATATTTATTCTATTGGGATAATCTTTATAATTAGCCACTAATTTTTTGAATTCCTTTAAAATACCTGGAGTAAACTTAAAAATAGTTGGGATTAGAAAAGATAATTTATAGTATTTAAATATCTTAGGATTAAACCTAGTGTTACTAAAATAAGCTGGAGCTTCTAATACAAGCTTTTTTATACAATCATATTTAGTCGCAAGATAAGTGCCAATTACACCACCCATACTATGACCAATAACATAAATATCAGAGTACCCCTTTTCATATAACTTCTCAACCTCTTCTTCAGAAACTTTTATCCAAATTTCTGCTTTAGGGCGACTAAATAATTTATTGTCATGGCCTGGCAATATGTATGTGTAGACATCAAAATCCTTATTTAAATAATCTATTATACTTTTGTGTTCATTAGGATGCCCTGCTAAGCCATGAATAATAAGAACTGCTTTTTTCATATGAATACTCCTTTTTAATGTACTAATTTTATTGCTTCTTTTATAATGTCTTTATAAAATACATTTATATTGTCTACATCAGTTAACTTTATGAATCTTATTTCATAATAATTTTCTTCACAACATCTTTTAATTTCTGGTCCTCCTAATTTAGGAATACCATTTGTTTTTATACAACAAAAGAAATGTTGAATACTACTATCATCTTCTCTTTTACCTAAATATTTTATAATATCTATATCAATTGTTAATTCTTCTTTTATCTCTCTAAAAATATTTTTTTCAAGGCTTTCTCCTTCTTCAAGTCCTCCTCCGGGTAATGAATAATATTCTACTATTTCATTACCTTTTTTCTTTCTTCTATAAAGTAATATTATTGAATCATTTTCAATGATAATGGCACGACAACTAATTCTTTTATTCATATTATATCTTTAACTCCTTATTAAGCATTAACACTTCACCATTAACTATGGTAGTTAATACTTCTAAATCATTTGTCAACAATCCTACAAAATAATTATTAATTGGCTTCTCTATTAACTTAATAATTATTAAATCAGCTTTATAATTTTCTTTTATTAATCCTAAATTATTAATACCTAGGGCTTTAGCTCCATTAATAGTTGCCATCCTTAGTATATCTAAGGCTTTAATAACAGTAGGATCCTTGTATAATCCTTTTGGGAGTAAATACGCAAATGGTAAATGTTTAAACATATTTAAAGTATAACCACTACCTACCCCATCTGTTCCTATAGAAACATTTATATTATTTTTTTTAAATTTTACTATATCCGCAAAACCACATCCTAAAGCTAAATTACTAATAGGATTATGAACTATACTAACATCTTTATTTTTAAATATTTCAATGTTATCTATATAAATACCATGTGCTAATATAAGTTTATTATCAAGCAATAGATTAATTGCATCTTTAGGTACTTTATTATATTCTTCTTCATTTTCCATATAATGCATATGAATAGGCAAATTATTTTCTTTAGCATATATACTACATTTTTTTATATATTCCATACTACTAGAATATAAGGAATGGAGCCCAAGACTAAATGTTATTAAATCATTTTTATCTTTTTCTAACTCATATAGTCTTTTAAATTCATTAAATCTTTCTTCAGCTTTACCATCTTCATCCATTAAAAATCTTGTATATAAACATCTTATCTTACTGTTTTTAATGCTTTTTAAAATGTTAGAAGAGGCATCGTAATGGTCAGCACAGCAAGTAGTACCTGTTTTTATCATTTCAATACAAGATAAATATGTAGCATCTTTTATATCTTCTTCAGTCATGTCTTTTTCTATAGGCCATATCTTATTATTTAACCAATCCATTAGTTTAAAATCATCATTAGTATTTCTAAGATTATACATTCCTAAGTGAGTATGACAATTTATTAATCCTGGCATTACAACATTGCCTTCAGCATCTATTATTTCATCATAATTGCCAGTATAATTATCAACTACTTCTTTTATGATATTGTCTTCAATAACAATATCGCCTTTTATTATAGTTTCATTTTCTAAAGTTAAAACAATTCCATTTTTAATTACTTTAATCATGATAATCTCCTTTAAAACATTTAGGATAAATAACAACAGGTTTTACCTTTTGATATCCTCTTAATAAATTCATAATACCACCAACTATTCAGTTAAAAATTTATGTTCATCAGTATCCTTAGTATATTTATCCCAATTAATTTTATAGTCTTCATACTTATCTTTAAATTCTTTCTTATCAGAAACTTTAACATTTAAATCTTTAAACATATTTAAAAGTTTTACTTTAGTTTCTTCTATTTTAAATTCATCAGTTATTAGTTTTTCTAATTCAATGATATAACCATAACCAGCTGTATAATCTAAGGTTAGCGTTATGTCCTGATAGTTTCCTAATAGTCTTTTCCTAAACCATTTTATTTCTATTTCATAGCCCAAACACTTTAATAATTTTAATAGATTATCTCTGTTTTCATTATTAATGAATACTTCTACTTCTTCCCTCGCATCATCATGAATATTGCCAGTTTTAAGCCATAATTTAGTATAAGTATTAGTGAACTGAATTCTAAAATCAATGTCACCTTTAAAATAATATGTTATTTGATTTGTTTCTTCAAATTTTATACCCTTATCTTTTAATTCTTTTGTTAAGTTATCATATTGCTTTTTTGTTATAAAAGATCTTTGTTCGACTTCAATCATACTTATCACCTTACTCCAATTATACTATAATCTAAACAAAAAACGAACCTCCTATTGGAAGGTTCGATTACTCTCTTAATGGGGCAATATTCCAATAGGCACAAAACATTTCTACTTATATATTTTTAAAAATCTTCTTCATTAATTAGAGGCACAATATCTATGGCAGGTTCTTCATATGGATGTACTTCTCTTAACCTTTTCAGAACATCTTTAACAATAATAATATCACATTGTACTTCAATCTTTTCTTCTCTAACTGATTGTAATTTAT
>Ga0265293_10006550_pt1 | contig 18558 bp, 16 predicted proteins | sample Munlanlewell138R_FD_192505 | JGI IMG/M metagenome (GOLD analysis project Ga0265293, IMG submission 192505) | Leachate microbial communities from a municipal landfill in Southern Ontario, Canada - Leachate well 138R | ecosystem: Engineered > Solid waste > Landfill > Unclassified | place: Canada...
ACTGAGATTGAGGCGCAGGGGCACGGGCTCGTAGGGCTTGCGCCTGGCGAGCTGGCGGCGAAAACGCTCCAGCTCCTCATCGTCGAGATCCAGCAGCTGATCGATCTCATCCAGCAGGACTTCCAGGTCGTCGGCTCGTTCGACGACGACGGACAGGCTGAAACCGGCGCGGTTGTCGGCCAGCAGCACGCCGTTGCGGTCATGGATCAGCCCCCTGGTGGGCGATATCGGGCGCACGTGGACACGGTTGTTCTCGGACTGGGTGGCAAAGTCCCGGTGCCGGGTTACCTGAAGGTGGTAATAACGCCACAACAGACCGCTCACCATCAGCAACACTACCAGTGCGGCAACGCCCATTCGCAGGGAAAACAACCGGTATTCCCGCTGGGGGTCTTTGAAAGCGCGATCATGCATAAATAAGAGCTGATTCCGTGGACACCAGCGGAGGATTGGAGGTCAAGGGCAATTATCGTGGCCGCAAGGATCGCCCCATTCAGGGGCTATTGCAAGTGCCGATGCCGGTATGCGCGAGAGCCGGCTATTTGTGGTACGGGTGCCCCGCATTGATGGTGTGGGCCCGATACAGCTGCTCCATCAGGATGATGCGCACCAGCGGGTGGGGCAGCGTCAGTGGCGACAGCGACCAGGACTGCTCGGCACGGGCCAGGCAGGATGGCGCCAGGCCGTCCGGCCCGCCGATCAGCACATTGTAGGGCCTGCCGCTTTCTTGCCAGCGACGCAACTGCTGGGCCAGTTGGGCCGTGCTCCAGGGCCTGCCGGGAACGTCGAGGGCGACGACACCGTCGCCCGGGGCGACGGCCTTGAGCATCGCCTCACCTTCGTGCGCGATCGCTTTCTCCACCGCCTGCCCCTTGCCGCGGGGCCCGAGGGGCAGCTCGACCAGTTCGACCCGCAACTCCGGCGGCATGCGCCTGGCGTACTCGGCAAAGCCATCGACCACCCAGCCCGGCATGCGGGTGCCGATGGCGATGATCCGCAACCGCATCAGGTCTTCTGGTGTTGCTGGTCGCCGGGACGCACCGACCAGAGCTTTTCCAGTTCGTAGAACTTGCGGGTCTCGGGCAGCATCACATGCACGACGACCTCACCCAGATCCACCAGCACCCACTCGGCGGTTTCGAGCCCTTCCACCCCCAGCGGCTGGAAGCCCGCCTTCTTGCATTCCTCCACCACATTATCGGCGAGGGCTTTGACCTGGCGATTCGAATTGCCGCTGGCCACCACCAGGGTGTCCATCACATCCGTCAGGTCGGAGACATCCAGCACCACGATGTCCATGGCCTTGATGTCCTCCAGGGCGTCGATGACGACTTGGTTGAGGTCACTTGTCATTGAATCTCCTGCTGTGGCCATTCATGGCCTTTGATAAAGGTGATGATAATGAATGTAGTCCATCACCGTGTCGGGGGTGAGGTAGCGGATCGAGCGACCCTCCGCCAGTGCGGCCCTGAGAGCCGTGGCGGACACCGGCAACAGCGTCATCCCGGCGACATAGACACAACCCGAGGGTCGACCGGCGAGTTGCCCGGGACTGGATACCCGCCGCGCCGCGACCCAGTCACCCACCACCCCTGCCCTGGGCAGGGCCCAGCCGGGGCGCGCCGCGACCACGACATGTGCGAAATCCGTCAGTTCCCGCCAGCGTTTCCAGGTGTCGAGAGTCGCCAGGGAATCCATGCCGACACACAGGCTGAGAGGAACATCCGCGCCCACTTCGCCGCGCAGCTGGATGAGGGTGTCGATGGTAAATGTCGGACCGGAGCGGAGGATTTCCCGGTCGTCCGCCACCAGTTGCGGCTCCCCCGCCACCGCCAGCCTGACCATGGCGAGGCGGTGGGCGGCGGAGGTCAGCGGAGTATCGCGGTGGGTGGGATCACCGCAGGGCGTGAGATGCATGGTCTCGAGACCGAGATGCTCGCGCAACTCGAGCGCCGTGCGCAGATGCCCGATATGCACCGGATCGAAGGTACCGCCAAAGATGCCAATGGCCACGGCTACTGCCGGATCTCCCCGTTGCCAAGCACGACCCACTTCTGGCTGGTGAGTCCGTCGAGGCCAACCGGCCCGCGGGCGTGGATCTTGTCGGTGGAAATACCGATCTCGGCGCCAAGGCCGTACTCGAAACCGTCGGCAAAACGCGTGGAGGCGTTGACCATCACCGAACTGGAATCGACCTCGGCGAGAAAACGCCGGGCGCGACTGTAATCTTCGCTGACGATGGCCTCGGTATGCCCGGAACCGTAGCGATTGATATGATCGATGGCCTCGTCGATACCTGCCACCATGCGGATGGCGAGGATCGGCGCCAGGTACTCGGTGGCCCAGTCATCTTCAGTGGCAGGCAGGCAGGGCACCAGTCCCGCAGTGCGCGCACAGCCGCGCAGCTCGACGCCCTTGCCGCTGAAGGCGATGGCCAGGCGCGGCAGGATATCGGCGGCCACGGGCGCGGCCACGAGCAGGGTCTCCATGGCGTTGCATACGCCGTAGCGGTGGGTCTTGGCATTGATGGCAATGGCGAACGCCTTGTCCAGGTCGGCGCGGTCGTCGATGTAGACATGGCAGTTGCCGTCGAGGTGCTTGATCACCGGCACCCGGGCATCGCGGCTGATGAGCTCGACCAGGCTCTTGCCCCCGCGGGGCACGATCACGTCGACATAGTCGGGCATGGCGATCAGCTCGGCGACGGCGGCGCGGTCGGTGATCTCGACGACCTGCACCGCGGTCTCCGGCAATCCGGCGGCGGCCAGTCCGCGGCGTACGCAGCGGGCGATCGCCTGGTTCGAATGAATGGCCTCGGAACCGCCGCGCAGAATGGTGGCGTTGCCGGACTTGAGACACAGGCTGGCGGCGTCGATGGTGACGTTGGGACGGGATTCGTAGATGATCCCCACCACGCCCAGTGGAACCCGCATCTTGCCGACCTGGATGCCGCTGGGACGATAGCGCAAGTCGCTGATTTCACCGATGGGGTCAGCCAGCGCCGCGACCTGATGCAACCCTTCGATCATGGCGTCGATCCGTGCCGGGTCGATCTCCAGGCGCTCCAGCATCGCCGGCTCGAGGCCGCGGGCGCGGCCCGCATCCATGTCCTCGCCATTGGCGGCCAACAACGCCTGGCGTTCGGCGTCTAGGGCATCCGCGGTGGCGAGCAGCGCGCTGTTCTTGGCGGCGGTACCGGCGCCGGCAAGGAGACGCGAGGCCTGGCGGGCATTGCGGCCCAGGGTGGTCATGTAACTTTTGATATCCATCGATATGCTGATCGAACCTGTGTGGTGGACGCGGCATCGCCGCAGGATCGGGAACAGCAGGCATTATAGCGGCCATTGACGCCACCGCCAGCGCTTTGCGGGCGGCGCCCCGACTCAGCGCCGGCCGAGATCGACCAGATGGCGGCGAATGGCCTTCAGGCGCTGATGCGGATCGTCTTCCGCCAGCAGGCCGAGCCGCCACTGCGGGTCGAAGGGCAACAGGCTGAGCAACCGCCAGCCGAGCGCCGAGACACTGATCCCGGCGCCCGGCAGCCACTCGGTCAACTGTAGCTGGCCGGCCAGGTCCTCGAACAGCTCGAGCAGGTCGCGATCGCCGTCGGTGACGGCCTCCAGTTCGTCCGGCGGGAAAACCTCGGCGTCGCCACGCAACAGCCCGTCGGATTGCACCTGGAGATTGCCCACCCGTATCCGCTGGTCCCCGGCCACGGTGATACCGAGCAGGCCATTGTCCAGCTGGTTCCAGTCGCGGATGGTGACCAGCACGCCCCGGGGATGGATGTCAGGTGCGCGGCCGACCTCGCGGCCACTGATAATGGGCACGATGCCAAACGAGCCCCCGGTGCGCATGACATCCCGCACCAGTGTCAGGTAGCGCTGCTCGAAGATCTGCAACGGCAGCTGGATTCCCGGAAACAGTGGCTGCTGCAGCGGAAACAGCGGCAAGTCGGGAACTGTATTCACGCATAGACTCCAGGAGTTCCGGTGCCATGGCCCACCAGCGGCACCGGCGGTTCGCCGCGCCCTTCTGCGGGCCGCAGGTGCGCCCCGCCGTCAATCGTGGACGACGTGCACCGCTCTCGGGCCGCGCATGGTAATACCGACTATCTTTGCCCGCGGCTCGGCGGGGTCGTAACGCAGGCCGGGCATGTGATCGAGTACGGCGTTCAGCGCCGACGTCATCTCCATCTTGGCGATGGCGAGGCCGAGGCAGGTGTGGGCACCAAAACCGAAGGATAGAATCGGCTTCAGCGGGCGATCGATATCGAAAGTCTCGCCGTTGGCGAACGCCGACTCATCCCGGTTGGCGCAACCATTGGCAAGTGAAATCGCCGCGCCCTTGGGGATTTTGACACCCGCGATCTCCACATCCTTCGCCGCCTGGCGGGCCAGAAAGGCCGATACCGGCTCGTAGCGCAAGGATTCGTTGATGACCTTGGGCACCAATTTGCGGTCGTCCCACACCCTGGCCAGAAGTTCCGGGCGATCCAGCAGCAGCACCATCATGTTGGCAAACGAGCGCGTGGTGGTCTCGGCCGCCGCGGGCAGCAACATGCGGATGATGTTGGTGATCTTGTGGTCATCGAGCTGGGCGCCCTGGGCGTCGGCCCGCAGCAAATGACTCATCAGGTCGCGGCCGTCGAAGTCGCCGCTGGCGCGCCGCGCCGCGACGATCGGGCGCACGTGGTCATAGAGGTCCTGAGCCGCCTGGAACGCAGCCGCCATCGAAATCTTCGCCTTTTCGGGATCGGGCTGGGGGCCGGCGAGAATCCGCAGTGCCCAGCCGGCGAACTGCTCGATTGCCGCCGGATCGTTGGGAAAACCCATCAGTTCGTAAATGACCCGCACCGGAAAATGCAGGGCAAAGTCGTTGACCAGATCGCAGCGTTTGCGCGCCACCAGAGGTTTGACGAACTCGTCGACGATCACCGGGCCGATCATGTTTTCATGCCAGTGCTTGACGTTGGCGGGCGTGAACGCCCCCTGCAGGCTGGCCCGCAGGTTGCGATGGGCCTCACCATCGAGCGCGGTGAGCATCGCGTCCTCGAGAAAGGCGCCGAGACCGTCCATCAGCAGGCTGCTGGTGAACGTTTCCGGATCGCGGAGAATCGCCATGCAGTCTTCGTAGCGGAACGTGGTGAAGACCTGGCGGCCCTTGTTGGCGTAGTCCGCCTGTGAGGGCACGCCGAAATGGGCGAGGATATCGCCCTCCATCACCGGCGTGCTGTCACGCAGCCTGGCCATCATCGGGTAGGGATTATCCTCTCCGGCGCCGGAAAACACATCGGAAACCGCAGCAAAATCGCTGGCCATATTGCTGGCGGCGGGTTGGATTATCGATGTCATGACGGTTGCTTCCTCTATCGTTATTGCTCACTGCGGCGGATGTTATCGCCGCGGATGATTGCCAGTGAGCTGCTCCGGGTCAAGCAGTTTTTCCAGCTGCTCCCGGGAGAATTCGGTCATTTCCTCCGCCACATCGATGATCGGCCGCTGCTGGCTGTAAGCGGCCTTGGCGATTTCTGCCGCTTTCAGGTAGCCGATCTTCGCATTGAGAGCCGTCACCAGAATGGGGTTCATCGCCAGCGCCCGGTCGATACCGCCAACATTCACCGAGAACCCGGCGACGGCCTTATCCGCGAGGACACGGCAGCCATTGGTCAACAGTTCAATGCTTTGCAGCAGATTGTAGGCGATCACCGGCAGCATCACGTTGAGCTGGAAATTCCCCGACTGGCCAGCCAGGGCGACAGTGGCGTCGTTGCCCATCACCTGGGCGGCGACCATCGCCACCGCCTCGGGGATGACCGGATTGACCTTGCCCGGCATGATGCTGCTGCCCGGCTGCAGGGCCGGCAGGGCAATCTCCGCCAGCCCCGCCAGCGGACCGCTGTTCATCCAGCGCAGATCGTTGGCGATCTTCATCAGGCTCACCGCCACTACCCGCAACTGGCCCGACAGCTCCACTGCCGTATCCTGGCAGCTCAGCGCCACAAAGAAATTATCCGCCGGGGCAAACGCCATCCCGGTGACGGCGCTCAGCTCGGTGGCAAAGCGCCGGGCAAATTCCGGATCGGCGTTGATCCCCGTCCCCACCGCGGTACCACCCTGGGCCAGCTGGCCGAGCCGCGGCATCAGTTCCTCCAGCCGCGCGACGCCGGCGCGAAGCTGTGCCGCCCAACCGGAGAGTTCCTGGGCGAAAGTCAGCGGCATGGCGTCCATCAGGTGGGTGCGGCCGGTCTTGGTGACGGTCGCCAGCTCCCGCCCTCGCATCTCGATGGTGGCGGCGAGGTGGTCGAGTGCCGGCATCAGCTGCTCCCGCAGCGCCAGTGTCGCCGCCAGGTGGATCGCCGAGGGGATCACGTCATTGCTGCTCTGCCCCAGGTTGACATGGTCGTTGGGGCTTACCGCCTGCCCCAGCTCGCGGCTGGCCAGCGTCGCCAGCACTTCGTTGACGTTCATGTTGGTGCTGGTGCCGGAGCCGGTCTGGAACACATCGACCGGGAACTGATCGGCGAGCTCGCCGGCCCGCACCCGGCGAGCCGCCCCGCAAATGGCCCGCGCCCGATCCGCGTCCAGCAGGCCGAGTGCCGAGTTGACCGTCGCCGCCGTTTCCTTGATCAGGGCCACGGCGGCGATGAAGCGCGCCGGCATCGGGATGCCGCTGATGGGAAAATTGTCCACTGCGCGCTGGGTCTGGGCCTGGTATAGGGCATCGGCCGGCACTCGCAGGGTGCCCAGGCTGTCTCTTTCTTCACGGACTCCGTCTTCATGAAAATCGCTGGGGCTCATGGCTGTACCTGTTTCCATCACGCCAGTCTCGATGATGATCCCGGTCGGGTGGAAAGTCAAAACCACGGCATGCCCGGCCGGAACCGGAAGGCTTGTCCCAAGGCCGCGGCAGGGCCCCGCAGAGCCAGGAGCTTGCAAGCTGAGCACCTCGGCTATGCCGCGACTGCCCCGACTGGACCCGCCGGCCTTTCGCCCTGAAGGGTGCTGGGTCATAATCCCCGCCCTCTCGTCCGATCAATGTGGAGTTGTAATGTCGTCCATCGTCAAACGTATCGCCAAAGAACTGGGTGTCGCTGAAGGCCAGGTGGCGGCCACCGTGGAGTTGTTGGATGGCGGTGCAACCGTGCCTTTCATCGCCCGTTACCGGAAGGAGGCCACAGGCTCTCTCGACGACACTCAGTTGCGCGATCTTCACGACCGGCTGCAGTACCTGCGCGACCTGGAAGATCGCCGCAGCATCATCCTCAAAAGCATCGAGGAACAGGGCAAACTGACGCCCGAGCTCCAGCAGGACATCCTCACCGCCGACACCAAAACCCGCCTCGAAGATCTCTACCTGCCCTACAAGCCCAAACGCCGGACCAAGGGCCAGATCGCCATCGAGGCGGGGCTGGAGCCGCTGGCCGCTGCCCTGCTGGAGAACCCGGAGCTGGTGCCGGAGCAGGAAGCTGGCGGATTTCTCAGCGAAGAACGCGGGTTTGCCGACATCAAGTCAGTACTCGACGGCGCCAAATACATCCTTATGGAGCGTTTTGCCGAGCACGCGGGGCTGCTCGACAAAACCCGGACCTTCCTCAGAGACAACGCTCTGCTGACCTCGATGGTCGGCGAAGGCAAGGAGCGGGAGGGCGAGAAATTCCGCGATTACTTCGAACACAGCGAGGCGCTGGCAAAAGTGCCGTCCCACCGGGCGCTGGCCATGTTCAGGGGACGCCGCGAGGGTTTCCTGTCGCTCAAGGTGGACGTCGCGGTACCCGAGAACTCCGCTCACCCCTGTGAAATGATGATTGCCGACACCTTCGGCATCCACGACCGGGGCCGCGCCGCCGACGGCTGGCTGCGCGAAGTGGTGCGCTGGACCTGGCGTATCAAGCTGCAACTCCACCTCGAAACCGAATTGCTGGCCGACCTCCGCGACCAGGCGGAGCAGGCCGCCATCGATGTCTTCGCCGCCAACCTCAAGGATCTGCTGCTGGCCGCCCCGGCAGGGCGGAGGGCGACCATTGCCCTCGACCCCGGCATCCGCACCGGCGTCAAGGTGGCAGTGATCGACAACACCGGCAAGGTCGTCAACCATGGCGCCATTTATCCCCACGCGCCCAGGCACCAGTGGCAGGAATCCATCGCCGCGCTGGCCAAGCTGGCGCGGGAGTACCGGATCGAACTGGTGGCTATCGGCAACGGCACGGCCTCCCGCGAAACCGATAAACTGGTGGCCGATCTGATCAAGTCGCATCCGGAACTGTCACTGCAAAAAGTGATCGTCAACGAGGCCGGCGCCTCGATCTATTCCGCCTCGGCGGAAGCGGCGCGCGAGATGCCGGACCTCGACGTCACCATCCGCGGCGCGGTTTCCATCGGTCGCCGCCTCCAGGACCCCCTGGCGGAGTTGGTCAAGATCGACCCCAAATCCATCGGTGTCGGCCAATACCAACACGACGTCAACCAGACCCAGCTGGCGAAAAGCCTCGACGTGGTGATCGAGGACTGCGTCAACAGTGTGGGAGTGGAAGTCAACACCGCCTCCGCCCAATTGCTGCGCCGAGTGTCGGGGCTCAACCAGACCATCGCCGAGAATATCGTCGCGCTACGCGACAGCCGTGGGCCGTTCAAAAACCGCAGGGAACTGCTCGACGTGCCGCGCCTTGGTGAAAAGACCTTTGAACAGGCCGCAGGCTTTTTGCGCATTCAAGGGGCGCAAAACCCCCTCGACGCCTCGGCCGTACACCCGGAGTCCTACCAGGTGGTGGAAAAGATCGTCGCCGATACCGGCCTGGCGGTGGACAAGCTGATCAGTGACCGCACCGCCCTCTCCAATCTCAAGCCGGGAAAATACACCGACGATCGCTTCGGCCTGCCGACGGTGATCGACATCATCAAGGAATTGGAAAAACCCGGTCGCGACCCGCGCCCGGAGTTCAAGACCGCGACCTTTGCCGATGGTGTCGAAACCCTCAAAGATCTGCAGCCCGGGATGGTGCTGGAAGGCACCGTGACCAACGTTACCCACTTCGGCGCCTTTGTCGACATCGGCGTCCACCAGGATGGCCTGGTCCATATCTCTGCCCTCGCCGAAAAATTCGTCAAGGACCCCCGGGAAGTGGTCAAGGCCGGCGATATCGTCAAGGTCAAGGTGATGGAGACCGACGAGGCCCGCAAGCGCATCGCTCTCAGCATGCGCATGGGCGACGAGCCCGGCCAGGCGACAGGGGAACAGCCACGGCGGGCCGATCGCAGCTCCGCCAAGCCACAGGCCCGCGCCCGGGGCGGACAGCAGGCTCGCCAGGGAGCCGGAGCAGCCCGTGAAGGGACTCCTCGTGAAGGGACAATGGCCGCGCTGTTCAAACAGGCCATGGACAAGAAGAAATAGGTCATACCCGGAACAGAGCCCCGGCTTTATCGCTGCAGCGGCCAGTAGCCTCGCCATCCTCTCCGCGAGGATGGCGAACCCGGTCACGCCGGGGTGATGGCGACGGGTATGGCGGTCATCCGCACCATGGCGTTGATGGGCTCTACGTATTGCTCCGTGCTGATCAACAGGTTGACGTTGGACCCGGGCTCCCGGCGCCCGTCCTCGCCGGGCAGGCCGCCCCAGCAGTGGGCCATCGACACCACCCCGGGACGAATACTGTCGTCCGAGCGCACCACGGCGGGAATACTGCCGTGTTCGGAACGGATGATGACCTGGCTGTCGGGGGCCAGTCGCAGAGCGTCGAGATCGGCGGGGTTCATGGCCGCCCAGTTGTAGGGCATGCGCTTGTGTACCGCCGACACCCACATGGCGGAACTGTTGTTGATCTCCCGCACCCGGCGCACCTGCAATTGGTGGGTAAACCCCAGCCGGGACAGGTTGTGGGTCCGGTGCCCGTCGGCGAGGGCCGCCTGGAGCTCCGCGAAGACATCGTCGGGCATCACGTCGAAACGGCCGCAGGCACCCGCGGGGGCCGGTTGCACCCGCTGCTTGAGGTCGTAGACCTTGCCCTCCGGATAGCGCTTGAGTTCCTCGAGGGGTATCACGGAACCCCGGCAGCGCAGTTCCAGCAGATCGTCGGAGGTCGGGGCATCGACCATGTTCAGGGCTTCGCCGTTGTACTCGAGGGTCAGGCCCAGTCGTTTCGCCAAACCCCAGAACACATACCAGTCGTCCACCAGGCGCGCCCCCGTCGGGGGGCTGACGATTTCCGGTGTGTACTGGGCCCAGCTCCTCGGATAGAAGGACATGTCGTAGATATACATGGGAATGTCCGCCCGTTCGTACTGCAGCTTGGGGGCGAACACATAATCCGCCAGCCGCGCGGTGGTGTCCATGAACGGCTGGATGCTGACCAGCAGGTCGAGCGACTGCAGCGCCCGCACGGTCTTCTCCTGATCGGGAAAGGAACTGGCCGGATTGCCTCCGGCATTGAACAGGGCGCGCACCTGACCCGCCCCGGGGGTGAGGATTTCGTCGGCCAGGGTCGAGGTCATGCGCTCGCCGAACAACTGCCCGGCGCCGCGAATGCGCCCCGGCGGCACCGCCGCGAAACCGCGCATGGGCGGGATCACCTCGGCGGTGAACGGCCGGGGCGGCAGCAGGATGGCGATGTCTTCCACCGGCTCGCCCTCCCGGCGGTAGCGGCCACAGACCACATTGAGCAGCTCGATCAGGTGTTCATTGAGATTGGCGTGGGGCGCCATCGACGGCCCTGTGCCGGAAAAGGCCGAGCCGCGCCCCGCGGTGGCGAACAATCTGGCCGCCGCGTACAGCTGGTCGGCATCGATACCGGCGCGATCCGCCACCTGTGCCGGGGTGAAGGGCTCCACTGCCTGCCACAGGCGGGTCATGCCGCCCGCCTGCACATGGACTTCGACAAAGGCCTGGTCCAGCCAGCCCTCGGCGAGAATGATGCGCAAGAGGCCCGAGACCACGGTGGCGTCCTCTCCCGGCCAGGGCTGCAGGAAAATGTCCGCGAAGGCGGCGGTTTCGGTGCGCCGGGGATCGATGACAATCAACTTCAGGCCCCGGTCGCGCTCACGCTTGAGGGTTTTTACCGGATCGGTGGTCAGGCAGCCGGCGGAGGAGTGCGCCACCAGGGGATTGGTGCCGATGAGCAACAGCACGTCGGAGCTGTCGATGGTGTGCTTGCCGGCGGCCCAGGCGCCGAGCCGCTCGACGGCGACGAATTTGGCCGATTGGTCGATGGTGGCGGTGGAGTAATTGGCATTGGTGCCCAGGGCCTTGCGAAACATGGGCAGCATCATCCAGGCGGTGGCGGTAAGGTAGGAGTGGCCGCCGGTGTAAAGGGCGATGGCGTCCTTGCCGTAGCGGTCGATCAGCTCCCCCATGCGCTCGGCGATTTCGTCCAGGGCCTGTTCCGTATCGATGGGCTGGTAGTCGCCGTCAGGCATACGCTTGACGGTGTGCAGCAGGCGGTGCGGGCTGTTCTCCATCTCGTCGGCGTAGAGGCCCTTGTAGCACAGGTAACCCCGCGACATGGGATTGGCGTCGTCGGGGCGGACCTTCACCAGGTGGTTGTCATCGTCCAGGGTCAACACCGTGCCACAGGCGGAACCGCACATACGGCAAAAAGATTTGACCTGCTTCATCGACCGCTCCCGGACCATTATCAGGTTGTTGTGGACCGCTGCCCCTTGCTCCGCTCCGGGACGAGGCAGGAGTTGAACGGATATACCCCATGAACAATAGACACTGTCCACAGCCAAGTCCACACGCAAAGCCCGGGCAATCGCACCATGTATGAACTTGTGCGCCGTTGGCTGGCAATGGTGATGCACCGCGCAACCGCTATCGGCCATGCCGCGATCGCCCCTTGGCATCGAGCCGGATTATCGCTTTCGCGCTCTGTTTTCCCTATACTTCAGGCTGTTGCGGCCCCATGGATGGATTGATCCACAGGGTTGCCCAACGGTGCCGAGGCGCACTGACGCCTGCGCCTTTTCACGACACCCAAGCTCTCCGGCGGGGCTACAACGAGGCTGATATCCGGTGACTGACCGGGATGAACACACGTCTTTCACCGTGACGGCGGATGGCGACGGCATCGTCCTCCACCTCAAGGGTGACTGGACCAGTGCCGCCGCGCCCCCCGGCGCGGCGGCACTGCGCGACGCCTGCCAGTCGCAGTCATCCCCTAGCGGTGACTGGCGGGTGAGTTCCGCCGCGGATTTTCGCTGGGATTCAACCGTCGCCTCTCGACTGTTTGCCCTCGCGCTCTACTGCGACCGGCAGGACATTGCCTTCGACACCAGCGCCCTGCCCGACAACCTGCAAAAACTGCTCGGCCTGGCCACGGCGGTCAAACAACCTCCAGCCCCCCCTGCACCGCCGCCGGGACTGGCCGCCCAGCTCAAGGCCGCGATGCACTCGGTACAGGATTCCGCAGTGGAATTCCTGGCTTTTCTCGGCGCCGTGGTGCTCGCTCTCGGCGCCACCTTGCTCGGTCGCAGCCAGGCCAGGATGCGTGACCTGCTTTATTTCATCGAGCAGTGCGGCCCCAAGGCGATCGGCATAGTCGCCCTGATCAGCGTGCTGGTGGGAATGATCCTTGCCTATCTCGGCGCAGTACAGTTGAGCAATTTCGGGGCCGAAGTCTATGTCGCCAACCTGGTGGCCCTGGGCATGGTGCGCGAGATGGGGCCGCTGATGACGGCGGTGATCATGGCCGGGCGTACCGGAGCGGCCTATGCGGCGCAGTTGGGCACCATGCAGAGCAATGAAGAGATCGACGCGATCACCACGCTGGGGCTGTCGCCGGTAGAGTATCTGGTGGTGCCCCGCCTGCTGGCGCTGGTTCTGGTGATGCCGCTGCTGGTGATATTCGCCAATATCATCGGCCTGGCCGGCGGTGGCCTGGTGGCCGCCGGGATGGACGTCAACATCGCCCAATTCATCGATCAGGCGCGCTCCTCGGTGACTCTTGGCGATATCGCCACGGGACTGTTCAAAAGCCTGGTATTTGCCGGCTTGATTGCGATTGCCGGCTGCCAGGCGGGGCTTGCCAGCGGACGGACATCGGCGGCGGTCGGCAACGCGACCACGCGGGCCGTGGTCCACGCCATCGTCTACCTTGTGGTGGCCGATGCACTGCTCAACATCATCTACAACCTGCTGGGAGTGTAGGACGTGGCCACAGAGAGTGTGATCGAGGTCCGCGACCTGACCATGCGCTACGGCAGCCGGCTGATCCAGGAAAACCTGAACTTCAGCGTCCAGCGCGGCGATATCTTCGTGATCATGGGCGGCAGCGGCTGCGGCAAAAGCACCCTGCTCAAGCACCTGATCGGTTTGTCGGTTCCAGCCCGGGGCCAGATCCTGGTCAACGGCGAGGATTTTTTCACCGCCTCCCCGGACCGGCAGACAGCCATCCGCCGCAACTGGGGTATCACCTACCAGCGCGGCGGCCTGTTCAGTGATCTGACCCTCGCCGAAAACGTGGCGGTCCCCCTGCAGCAATATACCGAGCTGAGCCAGGCGGAGATGGCCGAGCTGATTTCCTACAAACTGGCCTTGGTCGGCCTCCACGGTTTCGAAGATTACTACCCGTCAGAGCTCAGTGGCGGTATGCAAAAGCGTGCGGCCCTGGCGCGTGCCATTGCCCTCGATCCGGAACTGCTTTTTTTCGACGAACCTTCCGCAGGACTCGACCCTCTGAGCTCCCGTCGGCTCGATGAACTGATCGTCCAGCTCAGCGAGAGCATGGGCGGGACCGTGGTGATCGTCACCCACGAGTTGGCAAGTATTTTCTCCATTGCCAATAATTCAGTGTTCCTCGATGCCGAAACCCGCACCCAGCTGGACTATGGCAACCCCAGGGAACTCCTGTATCACAGCCGCTATCCACTGGTCCGCCATTTTCTCTCCCGGGGCGGTACCGACAACCCGCCGCCGGGATCGCCAGGAGACCGCCCATGAGTCGTACCGCCAACCCCGTGGCCATCGGCCTGTTCACCCTCATCACCCTGGCGCTGGCCGCCGTGCTGGTGGTGATGTTCAGCGGCAACAACTGGTGGAGTCCCAGGGAGCGCTACGTGCTGCTCTACGACAGCTCCATCCGCGGCCTCAATGTCGGCGCGCCGGTCACCCTCAAGGGAGTCAAGATCGGCCAGGTCATCGATACCCGGGTGACGCTCTATGGGGAAACCCGCGACATCCTCAATACCGTCACCGTCGAAATCGATACCTCGGCGCTGGAACAACAAGGCAATCACAAGCAGGTCACCATCGACGAGTTATTGCAGAGGGGGTTGCGCGCGCAACTGCGCCAGCAGAGCCTGCTCACCGGCCTGCTGTATATCGACGTCGATTTCGAGCAAACCAAACCCGGTCATTACAAGCCGGTGAAAACCGCCTACCCGCAACTGCCAACCACGCCCACCAATTTGCAGCAGCTCACCCGCGACCTGGAAGCCGTGGACGTCAACAAGCTGGCCAATGATTTTCAGCAAACCCTCAGCGCCATCAATCTGCTGCTCAACGACCCTTCCATGCAACAGCTGGCCGGCAACATCAGCAACGCAGTCAAGGCCCTGCACGTCACCGCCGGGCAACTCAGGGACGTGGGGCAACAGCTCGGGTCGGATTACTCACACCTGGCCCACTCCGCCAATACCCTGCTCGACAAGGCCAATCGCGACATGCCGCAATTGATGGTGAAGCTGGACGACACGCTGGCGGCACTCCAGCGCAGCGCCGAAAACATGGATCGGTTCTCGGCCAATGCCGCGTTCCTCGCCTCCGACGACTCTCCGGCGCTGTATCGGCTCAACAACGCGGCCAAAGGCATCAACGAGGCCGCGGATCAGTTGCGGGCCCTCTCCGATCTTCTGGAACGGCAGCCCGAAGTGCTGCTTTACGGCAAACCCGACAAGGATTGAAACATGCGCACGCGAATATCTTCTTTTCGTCCACTGCTCGTTCTGGCTGTCCCATTGCTCGCCGTGCTGGCCACCGGTGGCTGCATAGCACCGCGCAGCAGTGGGACACCGGATTATTACCTGCTCACCGCACTGTCGTCGCCGGCCGAGCCGATTCTGGCAAACACCACCCTGGGGGTCGGGCCGGTGCGTGTCGCGCCGTTTCTCGATCGCCCGCAACTGGTCACCCACGACCGTGCTGGCGTGATTACCCTGCGCGAGCAGCAACGCTGGGCGGAACCGCTCGACAAGGGTATCCAGCGGGTGATGGTTCAGAACCTCACGTTGCTCACCGGCGCCAACACCCGCAATTTTCCCTGGACACGCACCACCATCCCGGAACGGGCGCTGCGCCTGGATGTCCTCGACTTCAACCATGATGGCGCTGGCAAGGCCTTGCTCGAAGTCAGTTGGGTACTCGAAGACCTGAAACACAACAAGCTGCTGGCCATCGGTCGCGAACGCCTCGAGCACCCCGTCAACGGTACCGACCATGGCGCCCTAGTCGAGGCCTACAGCGCCCTGCTCGAGAGTCTGGCAGCCACTATCGCCGCGCGTCTCACCGACAACCTTGAGCGATCCTGAGCCCAGGCCGCCACAGCCATCTACCAGCGGCGGCGCAACTGAACCGCACGGCGCCGTTCACTGAGATTCTGCAAACGCTGCTCCGCCGTGACATACAGAGTGTCGGCCGGCAGTTCATCGCGCAACCTCGCCAGAGGCACGCTGCGCAGCGTGGGAACGGGACCGGAAGATGCTTCGTTCCAGCGCAGCATCATCGACCCTTCACTCAGACCGCCCGGATCGAGCCAGTTGGCGACGCCGGGATCCTCAACGGCGATGACGGCGCGAAAGCGCCCGTCGGAATCGATCACTGCCTGGGCGCCGTTGAGGCTGCTCTGATGATTCATCCAGTTGACGGAATTCCACAGCATATCCGACAGCTGAACATTCCAATAGCGCACTGTTTCGGGCAACTCTGTCTCGAGGATCAATACGTGGCCCGGCTGGAGATCGAAAATACCCTGGTAGTAATGCTGGCCCTCCACTCCGCCACGGCCCGCCCAGTCATCGTGCTGCAAGCGATTGATGAATCCCCCGCTGCGCAGGTTGTTGATATGGCGGGTGGCAAAACCAGCATAGAATTTCGGGTAGGCCATCAGCGCTTCCAGACGGCGGGCGATTTCGGCGCCGTCCGGCGCCCTGGGTCGCGCCTGCGCATCGATGCGCTCGATGGCGATCCGCGCCTCCTTGTCGACGCCCCAGTGATAGGAAGCCTGGCGCACATTGAGAGTACGGGTTTTCGGATCCAGCGGATGCCAGTCGCCACTGTAGCCCGCCGGCCGCTCCGCACTCAGCAGGATATCGAAGCTGCCATCGCTGCCGATGGTGAATTTGTCGACGTCGAGCACACCGATGGATGGGCCGAGCTCGTCGAGCACGCCAAGTCCCCCGGCCATCAGATCGAACATCAGGAACAGCCCTTCGCCCCTGTAGCCGGACAAGCGATAAACCCCATTGCCGTTTATCTTGGTGTAGCCATAGATGAAATCCGGGTTGACACCTACGGTGTTCAATGCCGTACTGACCGCGGGCACGAAGTCCGGGTAGTCCGGATCGCTCACGGCACTGAACATCCCGCCGGCGAGGCTTTTCGCCAACAGTTGATACAGTTCCTGACGCCGTGTTTCATCCTCCGGCTTGTCGAGGGTTTCAAGCAGTTGCGAAGCTTGGCCAAGGATAGCCAGATAGTCATCCCACTGGGGCAACGCCGGTGTCGTTTTATTTTCATTCGCCATAGTGACTCCTGTTGTCAAAAGACAGATGAGTAGGAAAAACCGCGACAACATGATCACTCTGCGTCCTATCGACCCATCGTGCTCAGATATCGAAAACTGTTGCGAGAGTATCTGCCCCCACCGCTTCGAAACCCAGAGGTGACCCCGAATAGACGATTTCTCCCAACATCTGTCGGGTCTGTATATCCATGGGGTGCAGACTCACCGAACGGTAGCTGATCAGGTACAGCCCTTCGCTGTCCAGGCCGGGAACCCGGTCCGCAAAGAGGCGGCCATGGTAGATGCCATGGAGTGTCGCCTCGAACATCAGCCCCCACTCGCCAAAGGCCCAGCGTTCATCGTCAAAGGAGCCGGCCATGTGGTCCCCCGCGTCGCTGACCCGCTGATACATGGCCCGTGCCTCGCCGGTGGTGTGAAACTCCACCTTCTCGCCCATCACAAAGGGATGCCCGTCAAAGCGGTAGTGCACATCCTCCGTCGGCAACGTGGTCATGATCATATCAAGATCATTGGTGACCTCCCCCCACCAGTGCTTGCGGAAGATTTCCAGCATCGCGCGGTTCCGGGGGCTCGTTTCATTGGCGATTGCGGCATCGAGCCGGCTCAACGCCTGGCGTACAGTGGATATCGGCTTTATGGTCATCATCTTATCGTACCCCCCGCAGGCGGCAGGCGAGCTTCACACCGCTTATTTGAGGAACCCACGCACCACCGGCACCATCGGGGTGGCGCAGTTCATTCCCCCGTTCACTTCATAGAGGCTACCGTTACAGAAGGCGGATTCGTCCGAGCCGAGAAATACTGCCATGGCCGCGATATCTTCCGGCTTGCCCAGTCGCGGCACATTCTGGATTTCAAGAAAGGCCGCATCCATTTCCGGATTTGACCAGGCCTGCTGGGAAGGCGTGACAATCACCCCGGGCACAATGGCATTGCAGCGAATGCCCTGCTTGCCGAAGGTGGCGGCGATGGTCTTCACATACCAGTTGACTGCGGCCTTGGTTGCCCCGTAGCTGAACGCTGTTATTTCACCACCCAGGGCGCTTGTCGAGGAGGTAAAGATAATCGACCCCGAACCTTGCTCCAGCATGTGGGGCAATGCGTATTTTGCAGCCAACACACCGCCCAGCACGTTGACCCGCATATTGATATTGAATACTTCGGCATCGAATTGCAGGAAATCCAGATCGCGAACGATAGTCTCGTGGCTGTTATTCAGCGCATTGTTGAACAGTATGTCAATCCGGCCGAAAGTCGATATGCAAGTATCGATCATCTGCTTGAGCTGTTGTTCGACACCGACATCGACAGCAAGGGCCTCGGCACGCCCTCCCGAATCGCGAATCTCGTTCGCCACCGCTTCCGCCGCCACCTCGCGCAGATCGGTCACCAATACAGCAGCACCCTCGCTGGCAAAGCGCAGCGCAGAAGCTCTACCGATGCCACTACCCGCGCCAGTGATCACCGCCGCCTTATTCTCCAAACGACTCATGGATTGATCCTCTAAAGTTTCGGTTATTGTTCTACTCGACTTCGTCGGCGAAACGCGTTGCCATCAGGCAGGGGATTGGCAATGCCGCCAGACAAATCTGAACTTAATGCGCAAGCATTAATAGAAAACGATACCGAAAAGAGCACGGCGCTGCAAGGCAAGCCTGTCTGTAGCGGCACAAAAAGCTGTCGGTGGATGGGTAATCCCTGTAACCGTCCGGTAAACCCCTCTTCAAAGAGCTGTGGGAATGCGTAATGTAGGTGTCCACCTCCTGTTAAGTGGACACCTACCATGGATACTTTTATACCCGCACTCCCTGCCCCCAAGCGTCGCC
>Ga0265293_10006551_pt1 | contig 18555 bp, 17 predicted proteins | sample Munlanlewell138R_FD_192505 | JGI IMG/M metagenome (GOLD analysis project Ga0265293, IMG submission 192505) | Leachate microbial communities from a municipal landfill in Southern Ontario, Canada - Leachate well 138R | ecosystem: Engineered > Solid waste > Landfill > Unclassified | place: Canada...
CGCTAACCGTTCTGTTGCCCGGCTGACGGGGGTGCGGAACCTGGTAAGCGGCACGGTGGATAGTGTAAATGGCAAAGAGGTTTGGGTTAATGTTGGCAGCATCGGTGCGCTGCTCAAGATTATCGTGGAAGACGGGGCACTTTACACCGCTGGCCAGGTGGTTACTATTGGCATCCGGCCGGAATCTATCAGGATTTGCCAGAATAACCACGAAAATGTTCTTGCGTGCAAGCTTGAGCGCTATATTGAGGGTGTGGATATTAACCACGTGCGCTTCTTTACCGGTAAAGACGGCAGCGCGGGGTATTCGATTGATGCCAACATCCCAACAGGGATGATGCCGGAGCTTTCAACAGGGAGCGAATGTAAGCTGTATTTGCCGCCGGAACACCTGATTATTCTGAGCCGCTAAGAAGAAAATTCTGCTTTCCCTTAGGGCTGTTTGCGGCTGAAAGTCACGTTCTTGTGCTCATGTGCCGCAGAGCAACGGCCCCCCCCAAAAAAGGATGCTAAAATAAATTAACGCCGTGGCGCATTTTGTGTTTTATGCGCCAAAAGCCAATTTAAACGTAAAAACCAGATGAAAAACAAAATTCTTGCCGCTTATAAAAAGATGGCAAACAAAGGCATATTCCCGCACCTTTTTGCTTTCACGTTGTTAATCCCTTTGAGAAATATCTTTCTTTCTCCTGAAAAACTCATCAGGCGCTTGGGCCTTGAAGATGGCATGCGTGTTTTGGAAGTTGGGGCTGGGCCGGGGTACTTCAGTCTGAAAGTTGCGCAGGCTGTTCCTGGAGGGCGCCTTGTAGTTTCTGATATCCAGCCGGAGATGCTGGCAATCGCCCAAAAAAGGCTTGACAAAAAGCATGTTAAAAATGCGAGTTTTCATCACTGCAATGGCACAGATTTTCCTTTTGAGGATGAAACGTTTGACCGTATTTACATGGTGACCGTATTGGGTGAAGTTGAAAATAAAGCGGCTTATGTTAAAGAATTTTGGCGCCTGCTTGTGCCGGGAGGAATTGTTTCTGTTTCTGAACAGCCGGGTGATCCGGACAGGCTGACGATTGAAGAAATCAAGACTTTATTTACTGAAGAAGGCTTTGAGCTTGAGCGGCTGTTCGGCGGTAGAAGTAATTTTACCATCAATTTCCGCAAATAAAACCTGTGCAGTTCATGCATGGGCTATCTACTGGTTCCGCAGTGCGGCGCCGGCGTTTACAAGACAAGTTTATTCCCATATAATACCATTTGGCATTAACCTTGTAAGAAGCAGTACAGTTTGCTTTTACGCCAGCGTAGCTCAGTTGGTAGAGCAACGGTTTCGTAATCGTGGAATGAAGGTACCAAGCCTTCATTCCACGATTAAAATAGAACCAATGTGCTAATAACCAAAACACCGATTTCAAACGTAAAAGACCAATGTTTCACAAAGCTACCAAAACAGTATTTAAAAAAATTAACACCATTTTAACACCATTTTTTGGTATGATTCCTTCCCTATTTTCTGTATGAAGTTAAAATATTTCCGATGGCATAACATGGAAAAACTGACCCCCGCTTTTCTTAAAATATACTGAGTATTTTAAGGCCAAGTAAATTCATCCAGATAAAGTTGCATTCGGCATAAAGATAAAAACGCTCTATTTTGAATACAGGTCCTTAGAATGCATTCCACAAACAATTAATAAGGGGAGCAGACCTTGATTTGATAAGCCTGCTTCTATTGATACAACTGAGGTTCTTGGTTCGAGTCCAATATGGTGGAGCTAAGTGTACGGTATTAAGAACATTCCAGCTTGCTTTTAGCGTAGCCACCTAGCCCTAGTTGCCTCTTCGGAGACGTAGCCGGGGCGATATAGCACAATGAGATTGGCGCTCCCGCAAAACGGGATTGTAGAGCCTTAAAGGCTATGCCCTGACGCCCCAGGCTTTTTCAATCTCAAACCTGGTATTTGGGCCGGTGCTCCACCACCCCGGCATAAGGTATTATACCACAGAGGAGCGAGCAGACGACAGATAGTTGGTATCGACTTTCCGACCAGTGTGACCGATTCTATGGCATAGAGTGAGTAGGTCAGAGAGTCCCTAACTATAAAACCATCCACCTATACGAGTGACTGAGGTTGTACCCCCCATGCCGTACTACTCTTCTGCACTCTGCAAAGATCATGGGCAGGGGGTAACCCGGGAAGTGTTGACGCCCATGTCTTGTCTCTGCTATTCTGCTTGGTGAACGAGAGGGATAGTTGAAAGCGGTCTCTAAGCTCCTGTATCTTTCCCCCAGCAGCATTGCGGTCTTCAAGCAATGCCGCCAGCGTTACAAGTTTCTTCATATAAGTATGGCAAGCCGCGGCCGTATTTCACCATGGCTAACCATGTCCATAGCACCCTTAAGGAATTCCTGTCGCTTCAGCCCGTGGGCCTCAGAACCATGGATGCTGTGGAAAAACTGCTACGTAAGAACTGGCGACGATATCGCCTCGGTTTCCGAGACAAAGATGATGAGTTCCGATGGGCAGAAAAGGCGCTGGGCCAACTCAGGGCATTTGTTAACACCCAGGACGTGAGCGCCCAACCGCTCATGATGGAAGAGATGGTAGAGGCAGAGGTTACCACCGGCCTGATTTTGCGCGGGAGGATGGACCGGGTGGACAAGGAGCTGGATGCTACCCTGCATATCATCGACTACAAGACGGGCAATGTGGCTGGCAGGATGGACTGGGAACAACTTGAACTTCACGCACTAATACTATCAAAACGTCTGCCCTGGCCGGTGAGGAAGATTTCGTATCTCTATTTGGCTGATTCCATCATGGAGAGCACGACGGTATCGGGTGACGACCTTCGTCAGGTACATTGGCGCCTTCTTACCACAGCTAATACGATTCGGCAGGAGAAGCAATTCCACCCGAGTCCCGGTCCCTGGTGCAGGAATTGTGACTTTATCAGCATCTGTCCGGGCAAATCAGAGGCAGAGCCAATGGTGACTCCCGCCGACCAGTTCGAGTTCTGGGACGATTCAGGCCAGGATTGGAGATAGCTTATCACCCGGTGGTTGCAGACTTCGGGCTACCAGGGTAGCTCAGGTATCATTTTCGCTGATTCGGTATCTTGAGACTCATACCCCATCGCCCGGTAGCCGCGGAGGCGTTTGTGAAACATCCGCATTAGCGTCGGACTATTGCGATCAACATAGTCGTAGATACGCACCTCTGCTTTCCCGGCATGAATGCGGTGGAGGCGACCGGCATATTGTACCAGGGTGCCCCTCCAGGAGACCGGCATGCCTAGAAAGAGAGTATCGAGCCGGGCATCATCGAAGCCCTCGCCGATATAGCGCCCGGTAGCCAGCAGTACCCGTTTCTCATTCGCTGGAATGGAAGCTATCTGCTCAGTCACGGCGCGACGCTGCTTGGCTCCCATACCGCCGCGCAGCACGACCACATGACATCTGGATTTCTCCAGTCTCTTGACAAAGAACTCCAGATGCTCCCTTCTCTCTGTCAACAGGATGGGGGAGCGGCCTTCATCTATGGCCTGGAGCAGGTCATTGAGAATCAACTCGTTCCTGGACTCATCGGCTACCAATGCCGCATAGATATCGTGAATGGACGGCTCACTTTCCTGAGCTGGTACCATAAAGTTGGTGTCCCGGTAGATGAGGCAGTGCCGCAGCAACTCCTGTGATTGCTCGTCCTTTCGACTGATGGTATGCCGTACTGGGCCGCATTGCATAAGGATGATCGGCTGTTGACCATCACGTCTATATGGCGTGGCAGTGAGTCCAATAACGTATCGAGCCTTCACCTGACGTAGCACTTGCTCGAAGGTGACCGCGGGAAGGTGGTGACACTCGTCCACAATTACCTGACCATATCCGGCGACAACATCATCCACCTGGTTCTTCCTGATAAGACTCTGGAGCATGGCCACATCGATTAAGCCAGTCGGCTTCTCTTTGCCACCACCAATCTGACCTATCGCTACGGGGTCTACCCCAAGGAAGCTGACTAGCTGAGCCCGCCACTGCTCCAGGAGAGGGCGGCGATGCACCAGAACCAGCGTGTTTCTTCGCCTGGCAGCAATCATGTAGATACCCATCACTGTTTTCCCGGAACCGGAGGGCGCCACCAGCACCCCATTGTCATGACGTGCCAGCTCGGTTACTGCTGTTTTCTGCGTTGATGTAAGCTCGCCATGAAATCCGACATCTATCTTAGAGCCCTGAAAACGTTCATCCACCACGTCCAGCTTAATGCCAGTGCTCTCCAGCAGGTCATTTAGCTCGCCAAGGCAGCCGCGCGGAATGGCAAGATGCTTGGGGAAGTCCTCGGCGCAGCAGATGACCCTAGGCGTCCGAAAGGTGGACAAACGCAAGTTCTGCTTCTTGTAGAACTCAGGGTTCTGAAAGGCGGCCAACCGTTTGATTCTGTTCAGCAGGTGTGAAGGCAAATCCTGCCTCTCAACATAGATGAGATTACCCATCACTATCCTCACCTTAGCAGGGAAGGGACCGACAGGTAAGGACTCCCATAGCCTTCTTGACGGCGGCATGGCCCAAGGACGCTCCTCCTCATCGGTTGAACTGGTGCGTACCCCTATTACCTGTCCTGTCCGAGTTGCCTCCCTTACCACATCGTTAAGGCGCGGCAATCCCAGGCGGGTAACGGAGGATAGAAAAGCCCACTGGTCTTCATAAGGTATCAAGGTATCATCCATGAAGAGAGTGTTGCCTTTCTCTGCCGGTCGTTTTTGCAGTGGCAGGGCGATGAGATTGCCAAAGCCTCCTTTGGGAAGAGTATCCTGGTTGGGCAGGAGTCGGTCATAAGAGTCCATCTCTAGCTGATGGCGGTGCGACATGGTTTCGGTCAGCAGATAGCAACCGAGCTTGCGTGCCTCCGAGGCTGGTACCGCCTCCGCGAAGAATATCCACACATGGGCACCATTCCCGCTCCGGGAGCGTTCAATGGCCGCTGGAATTTCCATTTGGCGGCAGGTTTCCAGAAACGCAGTTACATTCTCCATCCAGGACTGTTTGTCAAAATCGGCAGCCAGAAAATGGCAGGTCTCGTCCGGCAACAGTGGATAGATTCCAATAGTGTGCCTACCTTCCAAATGGTCCTGGATTACTTCATCGGTTAGCGGTATATATTCTTGGTTGGGGCAGTTACCGCATTTCGCACTCGGCTTGCCGCAATACGACGGGTTCCACTCGTAACGACAGGCTGGGCTGTAACCTGGCCGTTGCATTTTGCGGCTCCACCACTGCCTGGCAAACACGTCCTCCCGCCCACGGAACAGGGAGCGAAACAGTTTAACCTTTTCAGATAAAGGCGAGTCATTATTGATTGGTACCAAGTCGGTGGCACGTTTACCAGGAGGCAAAGAATCAGATTTTATACTGGAGGGAGGCAGATTCACCTTTCCTGGCGCCTGTAAGCCTGTCGAATAATCACGGCGGAGACGGCGATTCTCCGCCAACAGCTTATCCCGTTCGGCAGTTACTGCCGCCAACTGACGACGTAGCTGCTCCAGTTCCTCATTTTTATCAGCAATCATGCCCACCCCTTATACGAGCTTGCAGTCCCTAATGGCTATCTACATGAGCCGCGGAAGCAGAATATCATCCATCTTTTTATTGGGAAGGATTTTCGTCCTTGATTGCCATCTGATTTTGATTATAAATGAATTGATTAAACAGAGCTTGAAACCACACTGGAGGAGTTTTCCAAATCTCATAAGAACCATCTGCTTGACGTTCGAGTACTACAGTGTCCAGAACATTAAGGATTTGTCTTATTGTAGTATTATGCATTTTCTTATCTCGGAATAACGAGGAAGACTTGCTCCATTGAATCCCAACTATTTATCCCGATGAATCATTTTACTGCCAAGTTCCTTGAATGCTTCATCCACACACTGATTCGTCTTAGCGCTGGTTTTCATCACTTCCCAGCCTTTAGTACGCAAATCTGTTATTGCTTCCTCTCCAATATCCCATTTTCCTTCCAGATCCCATTTATTTATCAGGGTAATGAAAGGGACATTACCCAGGTTTTCCTGTACGCTCTTCTGGATATCTACAGCAATCTGAAGAGTATTAGTGCGAGTTTTGTCAACTACTAAAAGATATCCAGACGCCCCGCGCAAATAGGATGTGCGTAAATCGACAATGCCATCTCTACCTGCCAGATCCCATAATAATAAAACCAGTTTTTGACCTTCAACTTCTACAATTTTCTTGTCGATTTTCACACCAATCGTTGTCTGGTATTTTTCTGAAAATATATTGTCTACATACCGTCGTACAAGGCTGGTTTTCCCAACCGAAAAAGCCCCCAGCATACATACTTTTTTCTTTATCAGATTATCGGTTTCTAAGATCATGTTTCTTTCTTCTCTGTAATATATTATTGGTTATTAAAAAACAATGACGATCAAAAAAAGAATTAATAATAAATATGCCAACACCACTGCAATTATCACCCACCAGCTGGAAACATATACTCCAAGTTTTTTTTCTTTCCCTCCGGCGGCAACAATTACAATTTTATTGCCGGTTTTTTTACATTTTGCCGATCCTGAAGGAGGCAAGCTTCCAGGTGGTACTTGCTAGCGGCAAACGGTGCAGGATCACCGTTAAAATCAAGCAACGTCTGGCTTTGTTCAAACTCAATGTGTTCTAACGCTTCAATAAAGTTAATTTTTAGTCCCTCTGGCGCGTTCCCTTTAATTACCGCGGCCAAGGCAGTCTGCTGACCCGTTTCAATCCATACAGCATATTCACCAACATTAAACCTTTCCAATTCATGTTTTTCTTCTACACCGAAGGAATCATGCACAAAGTCCTGGATGGCTGATAGCATACCCGAAACCATATCTGCATCTTTTATTGTTGAAGAAACAGCAGATACATGCAACAACAACAAGCCGGTTTCTTTGTGTATCAGGAATAATTGCTCTACGCTATAAATAAGGGTGTGCAACAACACAATTTCAGCAAAAGGCTTCCCAGTCTTAATTGACTCCATCCTCCACTTTATGCCCTGCCAGGAAAAAGAATATGTAAGCGTTTCGTTGAGAGATTGGATCATAGCGCGGATTGATTCCGCAATAGACTTTCTAATGGCTGGTCCAATTATAGGGAAAATAGCATTGGCTAAAAATTTTGGATCTTTCCGGATTGAATCCCTGATCGCCTTTTCAATTGTAGGCAACAAAGCTTGAGCCAGCTTTTCATCTTTTGATGTACGGATGACCACTGCTTCAGCAAGTACGCGACTTACTTCTTCAGCATGTACAACGGGATCGTTCAGTCGCTCCTTTATGGAAGCTATTTCTACCTGTTCCGGACTGATGAGCAGCGCGCGAAGTTTGGCTATTTGCTCATCATCCTGATCGTAAGAAGTGTTTATGCTATGAATATCACAGCTTTCATCTCTCATAACTGACATCGTCTACTGAAGATACGTCTAGCTCCTGACTCATATTCAAGATTTGTTCTAGAAGTTTAGAAACTGCAATTTTATCAACCTTTTCACCGCGAACCACTTCTAGTTTGTTATTAATATTCTCTATCTTGCTTGAGGTATCATTGCTTAACTCGGAGATATTGCTTATTAACAATTCTTCAAGACGAGCTAATCGCTTATCATAATCGTTTCTCAGAGCATTATTTTTCCTGGTTGTTTCACCGTTTATATCAGAAATGCTTTTGGCAATGAGTTCTTCTAGTTCGCCAAATCTTCTATCGTATTCTTCTCTCTGGGCACCAAAAAGTATTTCTCTTACCTGCTCCACTCTATCTTTTGGTTCAGACTTGGGAGTATCATCTTTCGAAGTATGAGCACTGCTTTTATCGGTGGCAGTAACAGCACCTCTGGGTTTTGTATTTTCATCAGGTTGCGCTTCTTCAACAATGCTCATTATGTATTCTCCTTATAAAAACATTTATACTATGCGTTAGAATATTCTGGTAAGTTTATTCCCCAACGCTATAGCTGTCAAGAGCAGTTTATTTATATCAATTCTCAATTTCACTTTGCGGATAATAATGATTCTCTATATTTTATAGCAAGGTAGTAACAATGCAGTGATAACTCTGATCATATTCATATGCATTCAAACTACACCACCAAACTTTTTATAGTTATGTTCTTCTGTCATTTTCATGGAGAATATTTTTCTACAATGTGAAATAACTTAATTAAGAAATAATTATTAATCGTTAATCTTGTTGACTTGATATGGCTACGTATCCCATAATGATGAGAATTGGTATGAAATAGCCAGTTCCGCAAATAAAGATTATTGATTATGCAATTAACTTATACTCCTTATATCTGGCCGTTGATACTGGCCATACTAATTGAATTATTCTTAGCAGTCCGTGTCTGGAAGCACCGCAAAAAGCCCGTAGCAGCTGCTTTCCTGATCCTTATGTTTGCCCTGATGTGGTGGGCAACGACTGCAGCTATTGAACACGCCAGTGCTGAGCTCTCTGCAAAAATTTTCTGGCTTAAAATGACCTATTTTGGCATCACCCTCATCCCGGGTTCATGGCTGGCATTTACTCTTCTCTATACTAATAGAGATAAATGGATTAACCCCCGTAATGTAGCCTTGTTAACTATAATACCGGCAATCACGCTGGTGATGGTTTGGACGAACGACCTGCACCACCTGATATGGAAGGATATCTGGCTGGACACCAGTCTTTTGCCACCGGTTGACGCCGTAACCCACAATGTTTGGTTCTGGATCTATTCTGCCTACTCATATATATTGCTGCTTACCTGCACCTTGCTTATCCTGATTTTATTCAGGAATTCTTCTGGCATCTACCGAAAACAGGCAGGCATCATACTGGCGGCTTCACTGATACCATGGGTAGGTAATTTCCTTTTCATCGCAGGAATCAAGCCATTTGCAGTTATCGACCCGACACCACTGTCTCTTGCAATCACCGGTGCAGCTTTCTTCCTGGGGCTTTCCCGCTTTCAATTATTTGATATCAAGCCAATTGCCTATGAGGCAATATTCAAGAGTATGGTTGACGGAGTAGTTATACTGGACACTGAAAACCGCATTGTAGACATCAACCAGGCCGCCCAACACATATTAAAACGAAACGCTTCGCAAGTTATTGGTCAACCTTTCAGCCAAGCATTTTCAGAACAAGCAAGCTTAGCTGAACCCAGGGCAGGTATAGGCAGACAAGAAACCATAATAACCCTGGAAGAGGGGGAGGAGAAATGTCACTACGCGGTTTTTATATCTCCTATTTCAACCAAACAACGTCTTAACGGTCATTTAATTCTATTACGCGATGATACTGAACGTCGAAAAGCCGAGGTTGAATCCAGAGAAAGAATACGGCTGGAAGCGGAGCTAGCGGAACGGAAGCGGACACAAAAAATCGAGGCAGAAGCAGAAGCAGCCAAACTTGCTAATCAGGCTAAATCTGATTTTTTAGCCAGTATGTCTCACGAATTACGAACGCCTCTGAATGCCGGTATCGGTTTTGCTCAAGTACTGCGGGAACAGGATTTCGGCTCTTTGAATGAAAGGCAGACTGAATACATCAATAATATTATAGAAAGCGGGAAACACCTGCTTTCTCTGATCAGCGATATTCTGGATCTTTCCAAGATCGAGGCTGGCAAAGATGAACTAGTGTTGTCTGCAATAAACATTAAAGAGTTGTTAGAAGGCAGTATGGTGGTGATAAAGGAAAGAGCGCTGAAACGCCAGATAAGCCTTTCTCAAGAAATTTCGACCGATCTTGATGAACTGGAAATACAAGCTGACGAGCGAAAAGTCAAACAAATCCTATATAACCTCCTTTCCAATGCCATTAAGTTTACTCCGGATGGAGGAGCTATTAGGGTGGAGGGAAGAAAAGCAAAAGAGGAAGTCGTTATCAGTGTTTCGGATACTGGAATTGGCATAAAACCCGCTGACCAAAATAAATTATTTCAGAACTTCGTTCAAATACGCGGTGGCACAACCGACAAAACACCCGGAACAGGATTAGGATTGGTAATATCCAGGCGGTTAACCGAGATGCAAGGGGGCAAACTGTGGGTAGAAAGTGAAGGTGAAGGGAAAGGAAGTCGCTTTTCTTTTACCTTGCCTATAAATGGTAAAGGTGGCACGAAAACGCAGGATTAGACGATGCAACCGATTTAATCAGTTAATATAATCACCTGATAAAATCGAATAAAACGGTATGGTTTAGTTGTTCTTACAGGAGTTGTAAAAATGGAAGATTGTAAAGCTAAAATTTTGGTTGCTGATGATGACGAAATGAGCCGCCGCCTACTGGAGGCAGTGCTCACTCCAAAAGGTTACGAGGTAATATTAGCTAAAGATGGAATAGAAGCCCTGAATATTGCCCGCACGCAATCGCCAGACCTCATTATCCTGGATATTATGATGCCAGGCATGGATGGTTATATCACGTTAAACAAAATTAAAGAAGACGACTCAACTGCAGACATTCCGGTATTAATGATTACTGCTGTTGGTTATGATTTTAATATTAAACTTGCCAGCCAACTAGGCGCTTCCGGATATATAACCAAACCAATTGATCTTGCCGAAGTGCGTAACGTAGTGGCAAACTTGCTGAATATTTCCTGATATACATTCAGTTATTTTTTTAAGTCGACTGGATCAAATTTCTACTGCAAATAGTACTTTAGCTATGTTCTGTTGTACTAAGAATTATTATAGTTTTATATAAAACTGAAACCGCAATATCGTTACAAATCAGCCTTGGAACTATGTGCACAGTTTACAATTAGAATGAAATTAGCTGGAGCAAAATTTATCGGCACTATCTATCAAGCCCTGTTCACGAGCGAGATGCGCTGCCCTCTGCCTGGTGGGTGCATGCAGCTTTTCCATGATATTTCTCATGTGGACTTTAACGGTATGCGGGGAAATCACCAGAGTATCAGCAATCTGCCGGTTAGTTCGACCTTCCTCAACCAGAGACATAACCACCTTCTCCTGCCTGGTTAAGGAAGTTGCCCTGGGCACACCGCTCAAAGGCTCTTCTCGAGTGAGAAGCTTGATGATGAAATCTTTTTTCGATGGGTGGTAAATGACCACTTCCCCCTGGGAAACACGATGAATTACCTGTATAAGATTTTTTATATCGATATGCTTGGAGATATATGCACTGACCCCTGCTTCAAACGATGAAATAAGATCTTTCTTCAATTCGGAATACGTAAGAACCACAAACTTGGTATCAGGTTCACTTTGCAGTATCTGTTTAATGAGCTTAAAGGGATTAATCTCTTCCAGGCAGATATCAATGATTACAATATCCGGTTTGTTTTCAATAGCTGCCTTTTCCCACGACGTACCACAGTGTGATACCACATCAATGTCTGGCTCACATTGCAGGATTTTTTCCAGCCCCTGCTGAAAGATATCGTGTCCGTCTATTATCAATACTCGCATATTTCCATCCGATACGTACGAGAACACGAAATATACCACCATGGTACTACTTATAGATGCCAATTTCAATAGGTAAAGAGCAAAAAGTATTAATCCGTATTAGAAAAAAATAAGCATAATGCCTTATTGTCCTTATTAACAATCATGCGTTAGTCTTATTGTGTCATAAATATACAGCTATAAACATAAATTAACAGCTTCGGTAACATTTTCATTTGAGTTGACACGGTGAATCGATAGGTTGTATAATCTTTTTATATTTTTTTCGGGAGGTGATGCTTATTGTTTGAGTTGGTTAACAGGGGCATACGCATCATTCCAATAATCGAGGTAGCAGATGATGAACATCGTTACTGGAAAAAACAAGGTATCCAACCGGCATGTAGGGGAAAGAACAACTATTGGGCTTAAAACCACCACAAAAGAACGACTGGATAAAAGTCGGGCACCGGGACAGTGCTACGATGGTTTTATCCAGCAAATGGTAGAATTTTGGGAAGAAAGGAACGAACAATAGCGAGCTTAACCCCTGCGGGAAATAATCAAAGGAGGTGAGTGCTTTATTAAATATGGTTTAGACCTACAATCACCTAATGATATTAAGGAGGGAATATAAAAATGCCTGACATAGAAAAAAGTCAATTATCCCGAAGGCAATTTTTAAAGGGAGCCAGCCTGGTGGTTGGTGGAACGGCCATGGGTTCAGTTTTCCTACTGTCGGCTTGTAACGGAGGTGAAACCACCAAAACGGTTACCAAGACTACAACCACCACCGCGTATGTTTGCCCGTATGATAACCAAGAGTTTGACACGTTGGCTGCTTTGAAAGCTCACCTGGATACAGTTCATGTTGGAGCGGAAGCGGCAAACATAACGACACTGACTGTAAATGGTGATGCGTACGCATTCGTTGACCTGAAGCCATATTCATCGCTTTTATATGTTTTACGGGAAAAACTAGGATTATTTGGAGCGAAGAACGGTTGTAATATGGGTGAATGCGGTGCATGCACTGTACTTTTGAATGGAAAGGCTGTCAATTCCTGTCTGGTTCTCGCTATCGAAGCAGATGGATCTACGGTGGAGACTGTTGAAGGACTTTCCGATGGTATTACACTGAGCACAGTACAGCAGATTTTTTACGACAAGGACGCCCTTCAATGCGGTTTCTGCGCTCCCGGCATTATCATGTCGGCAACAGCTTTAAAACGCGAAAAGGCAAACCCAACCCTGGATGACGTAAGGGCAGCGCTTTCCGGCCATCAATGCACTTGTGGCAATATCGGAAACTACGTGTCCGCGCTTCTCGGATTGAGATAAGGAGGTACATAGAAATGGCTGATTATGCAGTAATTGGAAAAGCTGGGAACAAAGACAAAACCAGCAAGTTGAAGCTGACAGGTCGCCTCGATTATGCTGATGATCGCCTGCCAGGGAAAAAACTGGTAGCGCGGACTTTGCTTTCCCGTTATGCACATGCAGAGGTAACTGCCATAAATACCAGTGCGGCTGAAGCTTTGCCTGGTGTCAAAGCAGTCATCACCTATGATGATTGCCCCTTTCTTTACAAGAAGATAAGACATTGGGGCACGGAAATAGCCGCAGTTGCTGCCATAGACAACGAGACGGCTACACGGGCTATCGAGCTTATCAATGTGACATACGATGTAAAAGAACACGTATCGGACGCTGATAAAGCTATGGCGCCGGGCGCACCTTTAACTGGCGTCTGGGATGGAACCAATGTGCGGAAAACTGAACTGTTACGCGGTGATATGGAAGCAGGTTTTGCTCAAGCAGACCGGGAAGTTACTGCAACTGCCGGCTGGACTAACTTCTGGCAGCATAAGGAGATGGAGCCCTGGTCAGCAACCACGTATTGGGTAGGTGACGACTTATATGTATGGACTACTTCTCAGAATCCTTTTGCGCAGCGCGCTGCAATGGCAAGTACCATGGGCTGGCCGCAACATAAAATCCATTTGATTTCACACGGTAGTGGATCCGGTCATGGTAATAAACATGGCGCTAGCTGGATTGTCGTTGCTGCCGTTTTGGCAAAAAAAGCGGGTATGCCTGTATCTTACCAATGTACCCGGCTCGAACAATGCACGGGTTCTTGCGCACATCAAAATAAAACAAAATTGGAGTTGAGACTTGGCATAAAGGATGACGGCACGATTACAGCGTCTGACGCTACTTGGTGGGCAGATGGTTGCAGTAATGGTTCCACCACCGCAGCAGGCATGGACTTTGGTTTCCGTTATACGTGGAACATACCCAATGCCAAGTGGACATACTACGACATAGCCACGAATACACCTAGACAGGGTGCTTTCCGTTGCGTCCAAGACCCTCCCGGTGACGCTGCGTACAACCTGGCCATGGAAAAAATAGCCTACGAAATCGGTATGGATCCATTGCAATTCCGTCTTAAAAACCTGGTAACCCCTGATATGGTGCAATTTGAATCCAAGATGCCGTTTTCCAGCATGGGAGTCAGAGAATGCTTGGAGAAAGTTGCTGAAGCTTTGGATTGGAACACCAATTGGCATGCTCCCAACACTCGAACACTTCCGGATGGAAGGTTGCACGGTATAGGAATCTCCGGCCATATCGACTCACATGCACAGATGAGTTCACCTGTTGGTGCTATTCTGAACCTGACAAAGGATGGTAAATGCCTGATTTCTCCCGGCCAGAGCCACTGTGCCGGCTCTATTAATTCTCATTGTCATCATGTAGCCGAAGTACTAGGTATGAAATATGAAGACGTTCATGTCGCCGAATGGGGTCATACCGATACCATGAGCGATGGTGGCATGGAGGGAGGCTCAACAAGAACAATCACACTAGGTTCAGCTTTTTACGAAGCCGCCCTTGATGCGCGAGCCGAGGCTTTTGCTGTGGCTGCTACATGGATGGGCTTGACTCCAGACAAACTGAGTGCAAGGGATGGAGTAATATTCGAAACCGCTAACCCCAGTAATTCAAGAACATGGGCAGAAGTCGCCGGACGGTTTGCTTACCCGGTAATCGGTAAAGGGTATTCATGGCCCAAGCAACTGCGGCGCCAGGTATTACAGTGGCCAGCCGGAACCCCTTGCGAAACTCGCGGTCAGCTCGCCCAAGGGGTGGAAATCGCAGTAGACCCGGATACAGGTCAAATAGAGATCCTCAATATGGCAAGCGCCATTGACGCCGGCCGAGTTATTTCTAAAGGCTGTTTCACAAATAGCACTTTTGGCGGAATGGAAATAATTTTGGGCGAAACACTGATGTATGAACTGGTTATTGATCATAACAACGGTGCTTCGATGAACCCCAATATTTGGCAAAATACACATGTTACTTCTATGGATATAAGCCCTGAAAGGTTTAATTCCATAGCAGTTGAAACCGATGATGCTTGCGGACCACACGGCTGTAAAGGAGTAGGGGAAATGCAAGTATCGGCTATTGCCTGTATGGCTAACGCTGTCTTTAATGCCACCGGCGTTTGGATTGACAGCCTGCCAATCACTCCCGACAAAGTATTGAAAGCACTGGGCAAGGCATAAAGGAGGCAATGAAATGAAAGATATTAACCATTACAATGCAACAAGCGTAGCCGATGCCGCCACCAAACTGGCTCAGACCGGGAGTGCTCCTATCTCAGGGGGTACTGATCTGGTCACTGTCATGAGAGCCATGATAAATCCAAATTCGCCGGATACCCTGATAAACCTGAAAACCATTCCAAATATGGCATACATTCGGGAAGAAGGTGGTACCCTCAAGATAGGCGCTCTCACCACTTTGGCTGATATTGCCAGCTCGAGTGTGGTAAAAGGCAAGTGGGCAGCTCTAGCTGAAGCGGCATTAAAAGTAGGCAGTCCCCAGCTAAGAAATGCTGGAACCATTGCCGGCAACATCTGCCAGGAGACTCGGTGTTGGTATTACCGCACTGAGCACAATTACTTTCCCTGCCTCAAGAAGAATCAGCAGGGTTTGTGTCATGCTCTCACTGGCGATAGCCGCTATCACTCTATTTTCGGTGCCACCAATGGTTGCGTTTGCGTCAACCCTTCTGACACAGCTCCCGCGCTTGTTGCTTTTGGTGCTACCATCAAAACCAACAAGCGCGACATCAAAGCAACAGACTTCTTCGATGTCGTAGTAGCTCCGAACAAATCGGCAATGACGGTGCTGGCACAAGACGAAATCGTAACTGAGATATCCGTCCCTGCACCGGCAGCAGGTGCCAAAAGCGCTTTTGTAAAAGTTGCGCTAAGAAAAGCGGTAGATTTTCCAATCGTTAACTGCGCTGCCGTAATAGGTGGTGGTTCAGCTTCGATAGTTCTCAATGCTGTGGCTGGAAAACCACGCAAGGCTACCGCGGCTGAAAATTCTATTGCTGGAAAGTCTATTAATGAAGCCAACGCGGCCGCTGCAGCTGATGAAGCCGTCAAAGGGTCTGTAGCCCTTCCTGTTACTACCGGACCTGGCAACAGTTATGTCATTCAGCTTGCTAAGACGATGGTAAAAAAGGCCATTTTGGCTTGCGCCTAGAATTCTCTTAGGCTGCAAAAGTTACTATGGGCGGGTTTCTCCCGCCCATAGTAACATCCTGAAATTTATAAACATTTTTACAAATGCTGCAATTCAGACTAGAATGAATTTGAGGGAATGTTGAGTGCGAGGGATGAAGATGTTAGAAAAAATACCAAAAATTAAAACACGGACGCTGGCTTTTGCCATTGTGGTACCCCTTTTGACTGCCACCTCCTTAATCACTGCTCCTTGTCCTGTTTGTAACGGAACTGGTAATCTTGCTACGACGCCGGGAATGGACAATGTTGAAATCTCCCAGTTGGATATCAGAGAATGGCGCATTACCCGAGATGGCTGTGGTTTATTTATACTTTATTATTACGATGTAAACATGACAATTTTTAATAAAAATGAAGACGCTGTTAAAGGATGGCTTAAACTCGAACTTGTAGATATAACCAAAGGAGATTGGGCACCGGTGATAGATACACAGTACCATGAAATTGAATTAGACGGGCTCAGCGGCTCGGAGATTTATTTTACTGTTGTATTTGGAACAGGCATGGACGCATGGGGGCAATCTGAAGTCCGCATTGAAATTATGACTGGAGATATACCCGACTCTACATGCAAGGGGAGCGGAAAGGTCGCCTCCAACACTTGGTTGTTTATTAATAGCCTTAAAGACAAGTTTGTTAACACAATTCAAAAAGAATTTGAATATAAGCCTCCACAGATTATTGATTGGGAGGATTATTATTATTTTGATGCATAACACATATGACCGCTCGCATTAGGAAATAATGCAAAAAAAATCAACAGGAGACATTATGAACAATAGTTGGAAGTCGTCATATCAGTCACTGATTGGCTTTATTAACTCAAATCCGTCGATAAAAATTGAACCTTCCAAAACCTCCATTCCCAGTGAAGTGCGCCCAGTTTTTTATGCTCTTTTTGACAAGGCGCGAGAATCTTATATAAGGGAATATTTTAGTGACGAGCTGGCTGCTGCCATAAAACTGAGCGAGGCCTACACGAGTCTAACCGAAGACATCGTTTCAGTCGCTAATCTGGAACCTGAAATCGACCTGAATCAAAAGCTTACGTGGCTGATTGAGAATCCAATGAACGGGCTAATGCGTTTTATTTATAATCCCCTGATGGATTTTCTGAAGGGTAAACTGGATGAAGACGAATTCCGTGAGAGGAGCGAATTTGAGTTTATTTCAGCTTTTAAAGATCAATATAAAAAAGGTTACATCCTGTGGGCGATACTAGCATTGTTTAAATTGCTTGAACCGAATAACTTAACGTGGGTTTCTCAAAAAGAACCAAATGGTATTCTTTCATTAAAAGAACTTTATAAACAGGGAGCCAGAGTCGAGTCGGTGCCCGCAATAACCAAGACTTCTAAGCTTACCTTTGAACCGGGCACTTGGGATACTTTTATCGTACCTGATTTGATTGTATATTCAGCTAAGTTAAAAAAATACGTCGCGATAAGAAGAAGCCTTCCAGTTAACACTGATGAGCCATACCTGGTTGCCAAACAAAAAACCACTGAACGAGAATGGGCTTCATATCAGCAGCTTTCGAATATTTTTAACCTGTCAAATCACTGGCCTGATATATTGATTTATTGTGATGAGAAGCTGGAAAACCTTAACCTTATCGCGGACTATAATCATATGCTGCACCCAGACATGGTGGTTGGCGTCATTCCCCAATTCTTTTCCTTCGATTCTGCCGAGATCAATCGCACTCATACATACAGGGAGTATTTAGAACCATTTAAAGGTACTACCATTCTATTCCAAGACGATATCCCTAACGCCGTAACAAAGGCATTTCCTCCCTCTGAGTCAACAACCTCTAAAGACCAAACAGACACAATAGATTCAAATGTGTTCTTAATTACGTCTGAGGGTTTCAATCTGCAAAAGTTGGGTCCAATTTTGGAATATTTGATGTAGAAATCACACTAAGTCGGCCTCAATCTGGTCATGTAGATAATATTGAGCGCTAAGAATAGCATTCGCCGATAGCCAAGCTATCAGTCGATTTTACTTGGGTTATGTAAGGTAAAGTCCGCGCTCATGAGCGCGGACTTTACCTTACTATCAGACACTTCAATCGGTTCAAATCCCCAATCATGCGCCCTATCCCTATCATACATTATTAAAGCATTCAATTCATAAAGGGAACAAAGCAAAACATTGTTTCAGGTAAAGTTCGACTCTGCTGCCGGATTCTAAGAGCAGGTGATATTAAAGTCGAGGTAAGGTCATTACCACTATAGAAATAACGTCTAGCCTTATTTTAATGCCAAATTGATTCTTCTTAATGTGATTTTCCATACACAGTTCACCATTTAATCTACAATTAATAGTAATTATAACACTCAGATTACAATACCTGTTGTTAGATCACAATTTTAGCTTATTTTGGTTTGCAAAATGTTAGCAAAACTAAAAAATAAGCTCTCTAAAACAAGCGATTTAGCTTTGAAATAGAGTGCTTTTTAGCGATTGGTAGAGCATG
>Ga0265293_10006552_pt1 | contig 18551 bp, 13 predicted proteins | sample Munlanlewell138R_FD_192505 | JGI IMG/M metagenome (GOLD analysis project Ga0265293, IMG submission 192505) | Leachate microbial communities from a municipal landfill in Southern Ontario, Canada - Leachate well 138R | ecosystem: Engineered > Solid waste > Landfill > Unclassified | place: Canada...
GAGGTAAGGCATTACCAGGCTTAACCTCGGCGGTTTTATCAGCTATTATTACATCGCCAACGGTTATTTTGTCTGGCGCTAAAATATATCTTTTTTCACCATCTTGATAATAAATCAAGGCAATGTTAGCACTGCGCATGGGATCATACTCGATCTGTTTAACCACTCCGGGTACACCTAGTTTATCTCGACGAAAATCAATCAAGCGTTGCTTTTTTTTAACTCCACCACCGCGATGACGCACAGTTATATGACCCTTATAACCACGCCCCTGTCTTTTTTTATGACCTTTGCGTAACAGTTTTTTTTCAGGCTTGCCAGAATGCAGTCCAGTCCGGCTTAATGTAACCTGATGTCTTGTAGCTGGTGATGTTGGTTTCTTTTTTTTAAGCATTTTTTATTAAAAAACTCAAATTTTGCAAAACTATCAACCTTATTTCGAAGTATCAAATAGCTCAATCGTTTTTCCAGTCTCAACCTTAACTAAAGCTTTTTTTTGCACAGTTTTTAAAGAAGGCAATCTTTTTACACCCACCCTTCTGCGTTTACTAGGCAGAACTGCAATGTTTACTCTTTCCACCTTAACGTCATACAGTTCTTCAACCAAAGCTTTAACTTGAGACTTGGTAGCAGAATAATCTACCTCAAACGTATAAACATTTTCTTGATTGGCTAGAGCAAGTGTTTTCTCGGTAATGATAGGTTTTTTAAGTAAAGTATTCATAAAAATTTTTAAGATTCAAGTTTTTTTTCTAAAGCACTAACCGCAGAACTTGTCATAATAATTAAATCAACCTGAGATACAACCAGAGCATTGAGTTGGTTGGTTAAAAGAATCCTGACATTACTCAAGTTGCTTGTGGCTTGATTAAGTTTGTCATTTTTCTTATCAACCACAATTAAGATTTTTGTTTTAGCTAATGTTAAATCAGGTTCAAAGTTGTGAATAATTTTAGTTAATAGTTCAGTTGCGTTTTTAGTTTTGCCTGATAAGTCTAAGATTTCATCGTTAATAACAATCTTTTTCACTTGAGCTGAAAAACCGGCGATCAAGGCTTGTTTTTTTTGTTTTTTGGTTAAAGTTTTTTTCCAATTTTCCATGCCGGTTGGCCCATGGGCAACCGCGCCTCCAACAAAAAGGTTAGCGTCTCTTGCTCCATGTCTGGCATTACCAGTACCTTTTTGTCGATACCATTTACGAGTAGTTCGCGAAACTTCTGACCTAGTTTGAGTTTTGCTGGTGCCTTGTCTTTTGTTAGATAAATAAACCAACACAGCCTGAGCCAACAACTGATCGTTTTTTTTATTAAAAACTTGATCACTCACTGTGATGCTACTGTCTTTGCTGGTTGTTCTAATAACCTTAAGTTTCATTATTGATCTTGATTGATAACTTTTGCCACTGAGTGCTTGTTTTCATCTTGAGCTTTACTTGCCTCTTCCACCTTTATTCCAGAAGCTGACAAGTTTAACTTGATGGGTTTATTCTCTCCTGTTTTAGTGATTCTAATAATACTGTTAATATGACCTGGTATTGGCCCGCTTAACCAAACTTCATTATTTTCTTTATCTAGATGCACCACGGTTAAGTTTGTTACCGTAACTGTTTCATCTCCAAGTTGACCAGGCATCCGTTTGCCCTTAAATACTTTTCCTGGAGTTGTCCCAGCACCAATCGAGCCTACAGCTCGCGCACGATCAGACTGACCTCTGGTTTTTTGGCCTCCGGCCATTCCATATCGTTTTACCACTCCAGCAAAACCTCTGCCTTTAGATGTGCCTTGAACCTTAACCACATCTCCGACCTGCAATACTTGGTCAGCGGTTAACACCTGCCCGACTTTAAACGGTATCTCCTGATCTTGATCATTCTTACTCAGATCTAGTTCTACCCCTCTAATTTGTTTAAAGCCAAAAGAAAAACCGCTCTGTTCTATGATAGTTCGGAGCGGTTTAGGTGTGTTTTTAAGTTTTTTCTTTCCGTAACCGATTTCAAGAATCAAGCTTGATTGATTTTTAAAGGTTGAGTTCTGCCAGACTTTTACAAAACATTTTTGTGTTCCTAAAACCACATTCTGATCTACCTTGCACTTGGTTATAGGCAAACGCTTGTCTTGTGTTGTCCAGGCTTGAGACATCATCCCTTTGGTGGCAAAAATCGTGTTTAACATAAAAAAGTTTTTGCGTTTGCTCTAATAAATACAAATAATTAAGATAAATCATCAATTTAAAATTTTGATAATAAACGTATTTTCTACATCTTAACCTGAATATCAACTCCAGCCGGCAACTCCAAATGCATTAATGAATCAATGGTTTGATTAGTTGGGTCAATAATATCAACCACTCTTTTATGCGTTCTAATCTCATAATGTTCCTGTGCGTCCTTGTCAGCATTGGGAGAGATCAAAACTGTAAACTCCTTGATATGAGTAGGCAGAGGCACTGGCCCAATCACCTTGGCCCCGGTTGATAAAGCGGTCTGCAAAATCTTGCGACTAGCTTCATCAATGACGCGATGATCATATGATTTAAGCCTCACTCTTATCTTGTTTTGTGGCTCTTGCGCATTCTGTGGTTGACTCTTTGCCATATTTTTATTGTTTTTATTGTTAAGTTTGTCAAATATTTTAATAATTACAAATAAAATAGTGACAGGGCGTGATTATAATAAATTTTTCACGGTTTGTATAGAGTTATAAGCGGAGTTTACAAGAGAAGAAGAAGCTAGGTTATTATTTTTATTCTGAGTTATTAAGTTAAAACAACCCCGCCTAATGACGGGGTTGTTTCTTAATTATCCATAATTACTCAATAACTTTTGTAATGGCTCCTGCTCCGACAGTAATGCCTCCTTCTCTGATAGCAAATCTTAAGCCCTCGTTTAAAGCCACCGAAGCAATCAACTCAACCGACATCTTAGCATTGTCGCCAGGCATAACCATCTCTACACCTTCAGGCAACTTGATCTCGCCTGTGACATCGGTTGTTCTGATATAAAACTGTGGTTTATAACCAGTAAAGAAAGGTTTGTGGCGTCCACCTTCTTCTTTCTTTAAGATGTAAACCTCGGCTTCAAACTTTGACTTAGCTTTAATACTTCCTGGTTTAGCTACCACTTGTCCTCTTTGAATATCTTCTTGCTTAATTCCTCTTAGTAAAAGACCAACATTATCTCCAGCTTGACCCTGATCCAGTAATTTTCTAAACATCTCTACTCCGGTAACAGTGGTGTCGGTGTCATTATCAAAACCAATAATCGAGACTGTTTCTCCCACTTTTACGATTCCGGTCTCGATTCTACCGGTCACAACCGTGCCTCTGCCTTTAATAGCAAAAATGTCTTCAACCGGCATCAAGAAGTCTTTATCAAGATCTCGAACTGGCTCAGGAATGTATTCATCAACCGTGTTGATTAACTCCATGATTTTATCTTGTTGAGCTTCATCGCCTTCAAGTGCTTTTAAAGCAGACACTCTCACGATCGGAGTTTCTTCACCATCATAACCATACTTGGTGAGTAACTCTCTAATCTCCATCTCAACTAAATCCAGCAACTCCTCATCTTCGACCATATCAACCTTGTTTAATGCAACAATAATCTTGGACACATTAACCTGTTTTGCTAACAAGATGTGTTCTCTGGTTTGAGGCATTGAGCCATCAGTGGCAGCGACAACCAAGATTGCGCCGTCCATTTGAGCAGCACCGGTGATCATGTTTTTAATGTAGTCCTCATGACCAGGGGCATCAATATGAGCATAGTGACGTTTTTCAGTCTCATACTCGATATGCTTAATGTTAATAGTAATACCACGCGCCACCTCCTCCTCGCTATTCTCTACATCCTCATACTTTAGAGGTTGATTAATGTCACTAGGTACTTTTTTGGCAAGCACGTGAGTAATGGCGGCAGTTAAGGTAGTTTTGCCGTGATCAACGTGACCGATAGTACCAATGTTGACATGGGGTTTAGTTCGACTGAACTTTGTTTTGTCTGACATGTTGACTCCTTGTTTATTTAGTTGTTAGTTAATATTAATGACTAAAGTATATTTTAACTGAAAACTAGACTAAAGTGAAGCTGTCGCTGTCTGGCTTATTTTTTTACAGGAACAGGACCCTTCCTTTCTTCAACAATTTGATTAGAAATCTGAGCAGGTACCACTTCATAATGAGAAGGCAACATTACGCTACTTGCTCGACCCTGGGTCATGCTCCGTAAAATCGTGACATATCCCTGCATTTCTGCGAGCGGAACCAACCCAGTAATAATCACGGCATTACCGCGATTTTTTGTCCCTTTGATCTGAGCTCTGCGACTACCTAAATCTCCAATAATATCACCCATAAACTCTTTAGGCGAGGTAACCTCAACACTCATGATCGGCTCGATTAAAACGACTTTATTTTTTGAAAGTGCATTTTTTAGTCCTAAAGAACCAGCCATTTTAAAAGCAACCTCACTCGAGTCAACCTCGTGATAAGTACCGTCATATAATGTGACCTTCATATCTGTTAAAGAATAATCAGCTAGATAACCACGCTCCATGGCTTCTTGTATGCCCTTGTCCACTGGAGCAATAAACTCGCGAGGGATAGCTGCACCCTTAATCTCATTAACAAACTCATAGCCCATACCTCTTTCTAAAGGTTCGATTCTAAGTAAACAGTGACCGTATTGACCACGACCCCCAGATTGTTTAATATATTTGCCTTCACCTTCTGAGTTTTGCATAATGGTTTCGCGGTAGACAACCTGAGGTTTTCCAGTATTGGCATCAACTAGGAACTCTCTTCTCATCCTTTCCACCAACACTTCCAGATGCAACTCTCCCATACCGCCAATCAAGGTTTGTCCTGAATCAGGATCAACCTTAACCTCAAAAGTAGGATCTTCGTTGCTGAGCTTGTTTAAGGCTACCCCCATCTTTTCTTGATCAGCTTTAGTCTTGGGTTCAATTGCTAAATAAATAACCGGCTCTGCAAAAATTATTCTCTCTAACACGATCGGACTCTCTTCATCACATAAAGTATCGCCTGTAGAGGTGTTTTTTAAACCAATGATAGCCACAATCTCACCTGCTCGAGCTTCTTGAATTTCTTCTCTTGCATTGGAGTGCATCAACAACAACCGACCGATTCTTTCTTTTTCATTTGAGCTGGAGTTATAAACATAACTACCAGCCTTCATAACCCCAGAATAAACTCTGACATAGGTTAGGGTGCCAACGTGAGGGTCGGTTTGAATCTTAAAAGCAAGACCGCAAAATTTTTCTTCAGGGACTAAGTTTCTAACCTCGTCCTCATCGGTTTTGGGGTTTTTGCCAGTAATTTGGTCAATATCTAGGGGGGAGGGTAGATAATCAATCACAGCATCTAGTAGCACCTGGACGCCGATGTTTTTAAAAGAGCTACCGCAAAAAATCGGGACTAACTTGTAATTAATAGTGGCTTTTCTTAAAGTAGCCTTTAACTCATTGACCGAGATTTCTTGACCCTCTAGATACTTTTCCATTAAGGTATCATCTGTTTCAACAATTAACTCAATTAGCTGTGCTCTTTTTTCCTTCACAACAGCTAAATATTCTTCAGGAATATCTTTAATTTCTGCTTCAGTTTCTGCTGAGGAGTCTTTCCAAAATAAAGCTTTTTCTTCTAAAAGTTGAATCACGCCTTGGAACTTATCTTCTGCACCCATGGGATGAACCATCACTGCTGGAGTTGCCCCGAATTTATCACGGATATCCTGGACAGTCATCTCAAAATCCGCACCTAGTTTATCCATCTTGTTTACCCAACAGATGCGAGGAACATTGTACTTATCAGCTTGACGCCATACGGTTTCAGATTGAGACTGAACACCTTCGCTTGCATCTAAAACAGTGACTCCGCCATCTAAAACTCTTAATGACCGCTCAACCTCAGCGGTAAAATCAACGTGTCCAGGCGTATCGATAATGTTAATACGATAATCTGTTTTAGGGAGGTGAGACTCAAAATACTGTTGCCAAAACGCGGTGGTGGCAGCAGACTGAATGGTGATCCCTCTTTCCTGTTCTTGATCCATCCAGTCCATAGTAGCTTCACCTGCATCAACCTCGCCAATCTTGTAGTTATGACCAGTGTAAAACAAGATTCTCTCGGTCGTGGTGGTTTTGCCTGCATCAATATGGGCAATAATACCGATATTTCGGATTCGCTCTAATGGAACTTGCTTGTGGTTTTGTTTTATTTCAGACATATAAAAAAAATAAAAAATAACTCAAATGTTAAAAAATGCTTGCCAGGTGGCAAAAACGAGTCAGCCATTTTTCACCACTTTTGAGTTTTTTGTTTTAACTCTAGCTCTAATCTACCATTTGAAATGAGCAAAAGCCTTGTTAGCCTCTGCCATGCGATGAGCATTGTTTCGCTTGTCAATAGCTCCGCCTTCATTTTTTAATGCATCCATCATTTCAGCTGACAACTTTTCACCATAGGTATGATATTTTGCATTTGGTCTTTTGTTAGCCTCGGTAACTAGCCAGCGGATAGCCAAAGAAGTAGAACGTCTTGGTTGTAAAGGGACCGGCACTTGATATGAGGCTCCCCCGACACGCCTAGTTCTAACCTCAACCTTAGGAGCTATCTTTTCAATCAACTCTTTCATTAAATCTTGAGGGGTTAAATTTGTTGATTTAGCCACGGTTTCTAAAGCTTGATAAACATGTTTTTGCGCAATCGTTTTTTTACCCTGTTTCATAGAACGATTAATCAACTTCGCGATCAGCAAAGACTGGTATTTTAAGTCAGGTTGAATCTCTCGAATATAATTTTTTTGAGTACGCATATTTTTTTAGATAATCATATAAATACTGTGAAAGATTTTACTGAGAAGATTTCTTAACACCATATTTACTGCGACTTGATTTTCTACCTTCCACTCCGGCACAATCATAAACCCCGCGAACAATATGATACTTGACTCCTGGTAAATCTTTAACTCTACCTCCTCTAACTAAAACAATACTGTGCTCAGCTAAGTTGTGGCCTTCTCCTGGAATATACGCGGTCACCTCAACTTTATTTGATAATCTTACCCGAGCCACTTTTCTTAACGCAGAGTTAGGTTTTTTTGGAGTCATGGTTTTAACCACGGTACAAACTCCCCGTTTTTGCGGATTAGAGCCTTTTGTTGTTTGACCAGTAATCGTGTTAAAGTTTTTTCTCAAAGCAGTAGCTTTAACGCTTTTGGTTTTTCTTGTGCGACCCTTGCGGATCAGTTGATTTATTGTTGGCATAATATAAATTCAGAATTTAAAATTAAAAAGTTAAAAGCAAGCCTCTAGCGAGATAAAACCTACAGCATCTTTCGCTAGCTCAAGCTTTAATCTTAATCTGTGAACTTTCGAGTTTTTTATTGTATCACGCCGAGTAACTTTTTGCAGTATCAGTTTTCTCACTGCTAAGCCTCAATCCCTGCTCTTTCAGGTGAAGTTGAGATTAAACGACCGATAATAACATTTTCTTTTAATCCTTCGAGATAATCAATAGCTCCGTTAGAAGCAGCTTTGGTTAATATTCTTTTGGTGTGTTGAAATGAGGCTGCTGATAACCAGGAGTCTGTGTATAAAGCACTTCTGGTAATACCCAGCAACAACACTTCAGCAACAGCTGGCTCACCACCAGCTGATAAAGTGTCGTCATTAACGTCTAAGAAGTTACTTCTAACCGCGACTTCACCAATTAAAAAGGTTGTGTCTCCGGATTCCTTAATCCTTACTTTATCTCCCATTTTTCTTACGATCGTTTCAAAGTGGCGATCATTGATACCAATTCCTTGTGATTCATAAACAGCTTGCAGTTCGTCAACAATATTGAGTTGGGCTGTCAGTAGACCTTTAATCTTTAGGAGCTGACTGTGATCAATCGAGCCCATCGTGATCTTCTGACCAGCATAAACCAGATCCTTATCCTCGATTAACAGTTTGGCATTGATGGGCAAAATATGAACGTCGAGTTCATCATCGGTAGTGGATTTAATCTCAACAACCCTCTCTCCATCCTTTTCTGTAATCTTGGCTTTACCAGCAATGCGAGAAATAATTGCCTTGGATTTAGGCACTCTATTTTCAAACAGTTCTTCGACGCGAGGCAAACCCTGAGTCACGTCCAGCCCAACGATACCAGCCGAGTGCTTGGTTCTCATGGTTAACTGAGTACCAGGCTCTCCGATAGATTGAGCTGCCACAACTCCAACAGGAGTGCCAACCGTTACCAGTTTTCTACTAGAAAAATCTCGACCATAACATCTAGCGCATAAGCCCTTTCTGGCCTCACAGGTTAAAGGAGAGCGAACCTTTATCTTTTCTATTGCCGAGTTCCCAATTTCTTGCGCGATCTTGGGTGTAATCATTTCTTCAGTTTTAATCAAGATTTTATTACCAACCTTAATATCTTCTAAAATAATTCTGCCTTTAATTCGATTTTCAAAGGCTTCAGAACGGTCTGAGCGTTTTATCTCAATGCCTTGATCAGTACCGCAGTCTTCCATACGAATGATTAAATCATGCGAAACGTCAACCAAACGTCTAGTTAAATAACCAGCGTCAGCTGTTTTTAAAGCTGAGTCGGTTAAACCTTTACGAGAACCTCTGGCAGAGTTAACATACTCAAAAATAGACAAACCCTGACGGAAGTTAGATTTTATCGGCATCTCAACAATATTGCCCAAAGGATCAACCACCAAACCTCTCATCGCAGCGAGTTGTTTTACTTGATCCTTAGAGGCACGAGTCCCCCCAGAATCAATAATCACCTTTACGGCATTATCCTGATCATATGACTCCCAGGTTAAATCTGCCACTTCCTGAGTAGTGCTCATCCAAATATCAAAGTTACTTTTTTTTCTTTCCTCATCAGTGATCAAGCCTTGTTGAAAGTTGTCGTGTAGATTTTCTGACTTACGGTTGGCTTCTTTAATAATCTTATCTTTAGTGTTTTCAATCACACAGTCTGTCACTCCAACAGAAATCCCAGATAAAGTCGCAGTCTTAAAGCCCAAATCTTTAATATCATCAATAATATCAACAATTTCTGTTTCCTCTAAAGACTCGATCGCCTCGGTAACGATTTCCTTGATCTTTTCTGAACCTATGGCTTCATTAATAAAAGCCATACTATCGGGTAAAATTTGATTGAACTCAACTCTACCGATAGTGGTTCTAATTATCTTTGATTGCCCACCCTTATTAAGCCTGATTCTAATTGGTTGATGTAAATCAATAAGATTAACCGCATAAGCATGAAAAGCCTCATCTTCATTGGCAAAAACACTCTGATGTTCGGTTAAACTTTCATCAATAAGAGTATGATAATACACACCCATAGCCATCTCTTTGTTAGGCACGGTAATTGGCTGACTGTTAGCTGGTTTAAGCAGATTTTTACTAACCATCATATAGTCAATCGATTCTTGCTGGGCAGCCTTGGTTAAAGGTAGATGAACAGCCATTTGATCACCGTCAAAATCAGCATTGTAGCCTGAACAAACACAGGGATGAATCTTGATCGCTTTGCCATCGATCAACTTGGGATAAAAAGCAAGAATACCCAGCTTGTGCAAGGTTGGGGCACGGTTGAGCAACACAGGGTGGTTTTTGGTCACCTTTTCTAGTGCATCATAAACCTCAGGTTCACGACGGTCAATCAAGTTACGAGCACTTTTAACATTTGGCGCAGAACCTTGTAAGATTAACTCATGAAAAACAAATGGCTTAAACATTTCTAGAGCCATATCTTTTGGAATACCACACTCATTTAACCGCAGTTCCGGACCAACAATAATGACACTTCTACCAGAATAATCTACTCGCTTGCCCAACAAGTTTCTGCGGAAGCGACCCTTTTTGCCTTTCAGCATATCTGACAAAGATTTTAATGGTAGTCTTTGAGTTTGGCGTCGAGTGGCAACCTTGGTATCAATCAATGAGTCAACCGCTTCCTGAAGCATTCTTTTCTCATTTCTTAAAATAATATCTGGAGCCCCTAAGCCGATGAGATGTTTTAACCGGTTGTTACGGTTGATCACTCTTCGATATAAATCATTGAGATCAGAAGAGGCAAACCTACCTCCAGACAACTGTACCATTGGTCTTAAATCAGGAGGAATAACCGGTAGAATCTTGATAAACATCCAGGAGGGATCAACTCCAGCTTTTTTAAAACTTTCAACTATTCTTAATCTTTTAATATAGCCAGCTGATTTGGTTTTACTTTTAGTCTCTTCAATCTTTTGGCGGAGGCTGTCTTCTAAAGCCTCAAGATCAATTTCTTTAACTAACTTTAAGATACTTTCCGCTCCCATTCCAACTTCAATGAAACTTTCTGCGTTATAATCAATTAATTTAATGTACTCATCCTCGGTTAAAACCGACTTTTTCTTGATATTTTTAACCATGCTTTTGATGGTTTCGTAGATCTCGGTATTTTGCTCAACCTGTTTAGTTAAGTTTTCTTTAATTTGAACAATGGCTTTTTTTGACTTAAGTGTCAGTTCTTCAAGTTTAATTTCTAGTGTTTCTTTTTTTGAGATTTTTTCCTTTAATTTTTTCTGATCAGCTTGTAAAATCTTTTTGATTTCTTGGATAGTTTCTTTGGCTTGTTGACGAAGATTTTCTTCAGCCTCGATTTGAGCAATGTCTAGATTGTCTAAAATACTTGCTTTCGCGTTTTTATCTACTGACAAGACAATGTATTGCGAGAAGTAGATAACATTACTCACATCCCTTGGAGAAACATCGATCAAGCGAGACAATCTTGACGGAGCGCCTTTAAAATACCAAACATGCGCCACCTCAGACGCGAGTTCGATATGACCCATTCTCTCTCGCCTTACTCTGGAATGAGTAACCTCAACTCCGCATTTATCACAGATAATATCTTTGTAACGACGTCGCTTATACTTTCCACAGTGACATTCGTAGTCTTTAACTGGACCAAAGATCTTCTCATCAAACAAACCATCTTTTTCTGGCTTAAGAGATCGATAGTTAATGGTTTCAGGATCTTTGACCTCACCATAAGACCAACTTAAGATATCCTCTGGAGATGCAATCTTAATTTGTAAAGCTGAGAAGTCGACAATATTTTTCATAAAGTTTTATAGGTGCGTTATAAATGTTTTTATTCTCTAGTGTCGTTGTTAGTTGAGGTTGTATCAGCTTCTTCTTGCTCATCTTCCTCTTGTTAAGCTTCTTCTTGCTCATCTTCATCTTGTTCATCCTTTTCTGACTCATCATCTGACTCATCGTTGTCATCAATCTTCAGATCCTCATCAGCTATTTCTTCTTCATCGATCTCATCATCTAGATCATCACCAAGATCCTCGATATCCTTATCATTAAAACCAGGCTCATCCTCATCTTGAGTAAGCTCGGTCTCTCTGACTGTGTTTTCTGACTCAGTTTCTATATCTTCTTTTTCTTCGGTTTCTTTATCATCAAGTGATAACTCGTCATCCTCAAGGATGTCTTTGTCGTCAAATGATAAATCCTCATCATCAATAATGACCTCCTCAACTTCTTCAGGGTCATCAGCCACTTTCAAGTCCAAAGGAATAATATCTAAAGCCAAAGCCTTGAGCTCACTGATTAAAACCTTGAATGATTCAGGCACGGTTGGAGCTGGAATATCAATCCCTTTAACCATAGCTTTAAAGGCTTTGGAGCGACCACCGACATCATCAGATTTGATGGTGAGCATTTCTTGAAGAGTATAAGCAGCCTTATGAGACTCTAAAGCCCAAACCTCCATCTCTCCCACTCTTTGACCACCCATTTGCGCTTTTCCACCCAAAGGCTGTTGAGTCACTAAAGAATAAGGTCCAGTAGATCTGGCATGCACTTTGTCATCAACCATATGCACCAACTTCAACATGTAGGTAACACCCACCGCTGTTTGCTCGCGATAAGGCTCGCCAGTACGACCATCATAGAGTTGTACTTTACCGCTAGTTGGCAAACCAGCTTTTTCCAACTCTTGCCAAATCTTTGCTTCATCAAAAGTCTCAAAAACCGGCAAGGCCACCTTGTAACCTAGTTTGTGCGCAGCCCAACCTAAATGGGCTTCCAACAACTGACCTAAGTTCATTCTTGCCAAAACTGATAAAGGTGAAATGATGACATCAATCGGTGTGCCGTCTTCTAAATAAGGCATATCCGCGACCGGCACAATCTTTGAGATAACACCTTTGTTCCCATGACGTCCGGCCAACTTATCACCAACCTTGATCTTTCTTTTTTCAGCCACTCTCACTGTCACTTGTTTTAAAACACCGGGATTGAGCTCGTCGTCTTGGTCGCGGTCTAAAACTTGCACATCAATCACTGTCCCTTTTTCTCCGTGTGGCATTCTTAAAGAAGTATCACGAACCTCTTTGGATTTTTCACCAAAAATGGCTCTTAACAATCTTTCTTCAGAACTCAGCTCGGTTTCACCTTTAGGTGCTACCTTGCCTACCAAGATGTCACCAGATTCAATCTCACTACCAATCCTAACAATACCATCTTCAGTTAAGTTAGCTAAATAGTTTTCTGAAACATTGGGAATATCATTGGTTAACTCTTCTGGACCCAAACGAGTGTCCATCACTTGGGCTTCATGCTCGCTGATATAAACCGAGGTTAATAAATCTTCTTTTACTAAACGATCAGAGATCACAATGGCATCTTCATGGCCCAAACCATCAAAAGAAGCATAGGCAATTGTTAAGTTTGTGCCTAAAGCCAACTCACCACTATCAGAGGCTGGACCGTCAACAATGAGATCACCTTTTTTAACACGGTCGCCGGTATTAACCACCGGCTTTTGAGAATAACAGGTGCTTTGAGAGGTTCTAACAAACTTTTTAATTTGATAGATTTCTTTACCATCCTCGAACTTTACCCCATTATTATTAGCCAAACCAGCTTGATAATACTTTTTCGCTGAGTTTAGCTCTGATTTATTAACTGCAACAATGACCTGATTGCCATCAGCATACTCCACCACTCCGCCGTGAACCGCGTCAAGGGTGCGGTTCATGGAACGAGACACAATACTTTCCATACCGGTTCCGATGATAGGAGCTTCAGCTTTTATCAACGGCACAGCCTGACATTGCATATGACTACCCATCAAGGCGCGGTTGGCCTCATCATTGGCAATAAAAGGAATAAGTGAAGCAGAGGTGCCCACCACCTGGCGTGGAGCAATATCAATAAACTGAATCTCGGTCACAGGACCTTCTTGGAACTGATTATTGTGTCGATAAGCTACCCAATCATTATTTATATAATTATTTTTATCAAGATCTAACTCAGCATGACTAATCTTATAATCTTCTTCCTCATCAGCAGACATATATACAATCTCATCAGTTACCTTCATCTTGCCATCTTCCTTCACTACTTTACGATACGGTGCTTCTAAAAATCCAAAGTCATTAACCCTGACATATAGGGCTAAATAAGTGACTAAACCAATATTGGGACCCTCGGGTGAACGAACCGGACAAATTCTGGAGTACTGAGAAACATTAATATCTCTCATAGAGAAAGCAGCCCTTTCTCTAGTAACGCCACCGCTCCCCAAAACTGACAAACGACGTAAGTTATCAATTTCTGAGAGAGGATTGGTTTGATCTAAAATCGCGGATAAACGGTTGCGTCTAAAGAATTGAGAGATTGTAGCAATTAATGGCCGAGCATTAACCAAAGCCGAAGGAGTTAAGTTAGAATCGGTCTTGGTTAAAGACATTTTTTCTCGAATAGACTTTTCAAGTCTAATTAAACCAATTCTAAAGGCGGTATCTCTCACTAGTTCACCAATGCGACGCACGCGACGGTTGCTTAAGTGATCAATATCATCAACTTTACCCTGTCCATTTTGCAAACCAATTAAGTACCTAATAGTCTCGATAATATCTTGCTTATCTAAAACTGTTAACTCTTCATCAACATTAATCTTTAATCTCCGGTTAAGTTTGTAACGACCAACTTTCCCAAGGTTATAACGTCTTTCGTCAAAAAAATGTGTTTTAAAATAATCGCGCGCGGTCTCCACAGTGGCTGGTTCACCAGGTCTCAACTTTTCATAAATCTCAATTAAGGCTTGATCTTTTGTATAGGTATCATCTTTAGCCAAGGTGTTTTCAATCAAGTTAAAGCTGTCTTCTTTTGAGATGTCTTTATAAAGTTCTAAGATCTGCTCATCGGTTTCTAAACCAAAAGCTCTGAGTAACACTGTGGCTGGAATCTTGCGTCGGCGGTCGATCTTGACTGTAATCACGTGACGTCGACTAACCGCGATCTCGATCCAAGAACCTCTCATCGGTCTTAGTTCTGCCATATAATAAACCTCGCCTGTATTGCGATACTCTTCACCCGAAAAAAAGACTCCTGGAGAACGAACTAGCTGAGTCACGATGCCTCGCTCAATACCGTTAATAACAAAGGTCCCGACTGGCGTCATCTTAGGAATATCACCTAAAAATACTTCTTGGATGCGACGCTCACCTGTTCTTTTGTTAACTAAAGTAGCCTCAACATAAAGTGAGGTTTCATAGGTTAAGTTTTTAGCCTTTGCTTCTTCAACCAAGTATTTAGGCTCATTAAATCGATAATCGCCGAATTTTAATAGCCAATTTTTGCCTGTATAATCCTCGATTCCTTTATCTGCATTCACTTGTTCTAAAGCAGATTTAATGCCATTCTTTAAAAAATCTTCATAACTATCAATCTGCAAACCGATTAAATCAAGTTCGGGCAAAACAGTGTGTTGTTTGCCCCAATGTTGTCTTTGACTATTTATCATGAAGGAGGCTCCTTTTTAATTATGTTTTTTTAAAATAGACTCTGGCGAAATAAAAAAGTGACATTAAGTCACAAAGGCATCAAAAAAACTAGATCGAAGAGCTTAGATTTGCTCTCTTATGAAAACTGGCTTGGAAAATAAAATAAAAATTCAAGGTAAAAAGTAAAAAAGTAAAAACTCAAAAGTTAAAAGTAAAGTTTAAAAACAATAAAAAACTGCCTAAAAATTTTTTCTACTTGGCTAAACTTTTAACTTTTGAATTTTAATTTAAAATTTACCCACCAGCTAACATAAGAGCGTATTTTATCAGTATCATTTTCTCAACGCAAGTACCTATTTATATTATTGTTATGTTCTTCAAGAGTTCTGGCAAAATGAACATTGCCTTGTTTATCATGAATATAAAAAAGATACTCTGTGGAGCGAGGATTTAGTGAAGCCGTAATCGCCTCTAAGCCAGGATTGCAGATAGGACGAGGGGGCAATCCTGGATTTAGATAGGTGTTAAACCTTGAGTTAAGCTGTTTGTCTTCAGCCAAAGGAGTTGCCCACCAACTTCCAATCGTTTCATCATAACCCTTAGCATACTGTAAGGTAGCATCTACTTGTAAAGGCATACCTATCTCTAGCCTTTTCCATAAAATATTAGAGACCTGCTGTAACTGCTCTGATCCTCTTGCCTCTCTTTCTAAGATAGAAGCCATTGTTAACAGCTCATTAAACGAGTAGTTAGATTGCTCAATCTGAGTTTGCAAAGAAGCAATCTTTTTTTCAAAAGTATTCTGCATTAAATTAATCAGGGCTTGAGTCGTAACTTCTTTTGGAACCAAGTATGTGTCAGGGAAAAGCTGGCCTTCAAGGGCAACTGTCTGAGCTAAAAACTCTTCCTGATTATAATTAATCAACGAGTATTTTTCTAAACTTTGAGCAATCTCTTCTCTTCTCATCCCTTCGGGAAAAGTAATCCAGATATCATCTGTGCCATCACTTAATATCTCTAAAATTGTGGCTACATCCATCGCAGGGGAAAGCTCAAAACTGCCAGCTTGAATCTTAAAATTATCTTGATTTAACTGATAGTAAATCTTAAAAACATAGCTATTTTTAATTAAATTTTTCTTTTTTAATTTATCGCCGATTAAAGCAACCGGCTCACCTTTAGCAATAACAAATCTTTCTAACTGGTTGTTGGTTGAATCAGGAGCCTGAAGCAAAGAGAAGCCAAAAACTATTACTGAAGTTAAAACAAAGGCTAAGATTGCGCCGACAATTAATACCAAACGCAAAATTTTATTTTTTTTTAATTTCATAATTGAATGATTTTTATAATGGAATAAAAATTTTTGGGGTTTTGAGTGCGAAAGTTAAGTTTTTGCAGTTAACAGTTAAAGACCTTGAAAAAATTGTGTTGAAAAAAATACTATCTTTTCAAGATACAAGGTAATCCTTTAGTATAACATATTTAAATAAATTAAGGTTAAAAAGGAAGAGATTGAAGAAAAAATCTCCAGATAAATAGCCTTAGTTTTATTTTTGCTCCTCAAGCCACTGTTCTAAAATATAAGCAGCTGCATAATGATCAAGTTTTTTTGGTAAAGGTTTTTTTCTTAGTTTAAACCTGTTCTCGACTTCTTTAGAGGACAAGGTCTCGTCAACATAAATAATTGGCTGAGATATCTTCAGTTGTAACTGTTGACCAAATTGACGCGTCTTTTCAGCAGTTTCTTTTTCAGAAATACCCAAGATTACTTGAGTAACTTGGTGTTGAGTACAAACTTGAGCAATCTGACGGACTGCTTCAGCCTCTTCTTGGTAATCAATGACTACCAAAGGCACTGCCAGCGGACCCTGAGAAACTGCCAAACCAATTCTTTTGGTACCAAAATCAATCGCAAGTAGTTTCTGGTTCTGGTTATCAAAAAACATAATTATATTTTATTCTCTTACTAATTATTCTCTTACTAACTGGGCTGTGACCACTCCCCTTCTTAAATAGGTTCCTTCTGGCACGCAGGTAACCAGTTTTAACTGCTGACTGCTGTAATCTTGAGACAAGATATATGTATCGCTCGGCTTAACCTCTGTTTTATCAATCACTGCATAAGTATATTTAACATCGCCGTAAGTTAAAAAAACTCGATCACCTGGCTCAAGTGTCATAATTGTACTAAAAATTGTGTTATAACGTCTGGGGTTAGTCTCTTTAGGATTGTAAAACTGTCGTAACAAAGAATGACCAAAAACAACTGGTGCGCCTGGTTTTCCAGGTAATGATGTGCCTGGATATTGGATTAGGCTTTCATCAAGATTAGTGCCACCAATTTTAACCGTGGCATTATAAACCTCAAGTTTGGGGATCTCCAAAACATACTCTCCGACTTGCTTAGACAACAAGCTCGTGCGGTTAACTAGGTCGATCACCACTTGATCTTCAAACCAGTTTGATAAATTGGTGTAATCCAACTCAGCATCAACAATAACTGGACCTCGTCTAACTTGACCCATTTCCTGCGTAATATCTCCCACCATAGTAGTTTGCGCCACCACCAACGGAGTCATGCTTAAAATTTTATCTTGTGGGATGGGCGCAATTAGGGTGGGTGTTGTTGATAAATTTTTTAAATAGAAGCTAGCGATCGGCATCACCGCGCTTCCCAATAAAAACAAACCAACCACAATAAAAAAGATCGGTACAAAACTTGCCCCAAATCTAACAACCCTGGGTATTGAAAGTTTTGCCTGACGGCAGTGTTGATCGTCAATATTTTGTTCCACCTGCTCGGTTACCATAAGTCTGGTTAGTTTTGCTGAAACCTCAGCCTCAACCTCCTCATAGGTACCAAACTTTAGCAAAGCTTCTCGATACAGTTTGATTAACTCTTGACGATCAATGCCCAAGTTATCGTGTTTTGACATAGTTGGAACTAAAAGTTTAACTTAAAAAGCGCGAGGCGGAAAAAAATTGGTAACGAGCTTACCTCGCTTTTTAATTTTTAGCTTTTTACCTCTAACTTTTTTTTGCTATTCTTTAATTTTAATCGAGATGCGATTAGAGTCATTGGGTAAAAACTTAAAAAATCGTCCAGAAAAAGAAGGTGAGTGGGAAAATGTGACTTGATCAATGGTTTCTTCTTCTCTTAAGAGTGAGCTAGCTTGATCAAAGGAAACGCCGATCAACCTTGCTTGAAAATCTTGCTCAGCTAGCTCGGCTCGACATTTTCCTGAAATCTCAACCTCTAGCCGAGTTTGAGAGGTGTCTTCTTCATCATCTATAATCCTTGAAATAACATTTAGGCTGTCATCGATAAAAAGATAGTTTTCTGGGATATCATTTTCTAAAACCTTTTTAGCCAAGGTTAGTAAATCTCTTGTGGTGTAACTTAAACCCTCTACAGCCAAAGTTAAGGATAAAGAAACATTTTCAAGTTCCTCACCAACCTCGTCGCTATATTTTTGCTCAACAATTTTATAATTTTCAGTGGGCACAATATAAATATCCTGACTGAAATTATCTTCTAACTTTTCTCGAGCTTGTTTTAGTAATCTTTGTTTTAAGTTAGCTAATAGCTCTTTGTGGTCAGCATCGGCCACAACCCTTATTTCTCGACTTGAGCCTCCAGTAAAATCATTTTCTGTTCGAGCAGAGTAGGTGTTATCACTAAAATCAGCAATTTTTAAATCTGTTTTTTGGCTTATGTTGCCTTCCACCCCAATTT
>Ga0265293_10006553_pt1 | contig 18550 bp, 22 predicted proteins | sample Munlanlewell138R_FD_192505 | JGI IMG/M metagenome (GOLD analysis project Ga0265293, IMG submission 192505) | Leachate microbial communities from a municipal landfill in Southern Ontario, Canada - Leachate well 138R | ecosystem: Engineered > Solid waste > Landfill > Unclassified | place: Canada...
GAAGAAATTAATTGGATTAAAGAAAACTTTAGTATGCCCGGCGAAACTTTAGTTTCTCTTATTGTGAAAGATTTTGTGTCCGTAGAAAACAAACTTAAATCATTTCAGGCTTTGTATAGCGAGGTAATTTATGGATGATCAGAACATCATAACCAGCAATAGCGATATTGAATTTGATCCAGACAGTCTGATTTCAGATAAAATTGGTGTCTATAAAGAAAATACAGAAGAAAAAGATACGCCTGTAATTCAGAATCTAACAAACCATATTCGATGGGATGGGGCAATGGAGGTTTATGCCAAAGGCTCTTTAGCGGAAGTATACAAATACAAAGCAAAATCAATTAGTACAATCTCTAGGCTTTCAAAAGAAAACAATCTAACCTATGTTAGATATATTTTTATCGTGGACTGCACAGTAGATGATTTCATTTACCTAGCGACAAAAAATAAGTTTGATCACATTGTTCTTGTGAGCACGAACTCCGAAAGAGAGAAAATTAAAATTCACGTAGGAGACTTTACGTGCAAAATCAATGATAACGGAATGACCGAACTTCACGCTGTGTCAAAATATCTATGATAACCTGACTACTTATAATCATGAAAAACAAGCGATTTAAAAGACTACTTCTAGCAGAAGCAATTCGCAAAACCATCAAGGAGCAACAGGTTGTGGCTGCCCAACAACAACCACAAGCACAATCACAAGCTCCAGATGTTAATGTTGGTGACCAGCAAGGACCAGCATCTCCTAACCAGCAACTTTCTGCCGGAATCGATTCTGTTGATTCGATTATAGAAAAATTAAATCTTATTCGAGGCGGGTCATCATTCAAAGACCCAGAGGTCTACGGTCAGCTTACGACATGGTACAACAATATTCCAGATGAAATGAAGGTTACATTAAACGATTACATGACAGCCATTTCAAATATTGTTATGATCGATAGTCCCGAGGCAGACCCTAACACCGTAGCACCTCCTCCCACACAAGCTACGCCACCTTCTGGCAGTCCAAGTCCTCCGTCCCAGCAAAGCGGAGCACAAAGCGCACCAGTAGCTGCTAGCGACGCTCCTTCGTTATCCTAAGAGCATCCCACCACGACCACCGCCATTTCCGGGGCCTCTCATGGATGGGTTGTTCATTCCTTGGAACATTGGAGTTAAGTGGTGTGGATGCACAAGCCAACGCTCCTGCATTAACCCTGAGATAGCGACAAGTTCTGCTTTTGGTTGATTGTGGATATTTTGTAAATCAATTGATGTAGAATGGCTTTCTAAAATATAAGCAGTCTTCTGTCCGGCTCTTTTCCATTGGATTTGACTAAGGTTTTTAATCATAGCTCCAGCTGTGCCTGCATAGATAACAAGTGGGACATCGTACGGTACCCATTCTCCTGCACTAAGTTGCCTATAAAGGATCGCGCTTTCGCTTAGACGATAAACGGTAGGCGCATTTGTCTGCATATCTCTTGGTCCAATTTGTCTGTCCACAGAAGGATTTCTAGAGAATCCAGCCGACGACCCTCTATCTACTTGAATGCCAAGCATGGAGGCCATGTCAAGCCCGCCCATTCTTTTTTTAAAATAGTCATCTGTCATTTTCTATACCATGATTTAACGGGCCTTGCGGTACGAAGATAATTCGCGCGCGCCCAATAGTCTGTGTTTTCCGGAGGTCCTTCGTATGGGTCTGGTACAAACTTCTTTGGTTGTACCGTAGATGACATGCCGTGAAGCGGACTTGCATCCGATGGGTCAACATCCTCATCCCCCATGAAGTCCATAGGAAGGGCGAGTTGATCATCCCCTCTTGGATTACCTATGTTTGTAACGTCCCCGAGCTTGTCGGGAGTTGTGTAAGGCCATAGGCTTTGAGTGGGAGGGTCGTCGGGGTCTCCAATTTCTACTTCTGGACTACCCAATGTTCCAAATTTAGAACGTGTAGAATCATAATAATCATCGGCAGCCTTATCCATCTCAACTTCAATCTCGCGTTTCCTGTCGGACGGAGTAAAATGACCGGGTTTACTCAATGCACCATTTAAATTATGAAGATTTGTAGGACCTGCAATTTCATATGCTTCATCATGATTGAAGTCTGTTTCGGGTAAATCATCCGGAACAAACTCCATAGGCAATATTCCATGCGGAGACTCTTGCCCAAGCTTCTGCGGAAGTGGTACATTAAAACCCGTCCAATGACTCTGTGGATTTTTTTGAATACCCCTATTAATTTTATGTTGGGTTGGCTCGATAGGTCCAATTGGTCCTAGGTTGGACTTCTTCCATTTTCTAGAAATATTATCTTGGTCAAAGATATTTTGGTTATGTTCTTCGTCTTCGAGGCTTTTTACAAATTTTGTCGCAGGATTTTTAACAAGAAGTTGCGCATCATTGCCTACGCCATAATTGCCTGTTCCAAAAAATGACCTAGATCCATAATGTAAACTCTCTTGCTCAAGAAATAACTCTTTGAGAGTAGGATATCGAATAGGTTTTTTATTTTGGACTCTTCTCTTGCTCATAATTTATGCTTATAAGTAGAGAACTCAACCCATCCCCATGACCTTAACGATAATGCCATCCTTGGTTTCAACGTTAATTCTTCGAGGCTTATAGTCCCGTGTAGTAACATGAGAACCCCGCTCACTTAGTACAACGCGAATATCGAGCCCGAACCTTTCTCTTGCCTCTTCTGGTGTAAGACCTAAAATTCCTGATTCTTTCATGTTTAAAGTTTATTCAAAAAGAAAGATATTGTTTAGGCCCGGACTTCTATATTTTGCATAACCAGTTTTACAAGTAAGATTTGAGAGTGGCGAATATGTTGCATCGCCATGGGAGTGACCACAAAGTACTGTAAAACCTACATCTGGATTATTTTTGCCGATATCCAAAAGCATATCCCCAAAAATCTTTGAAGAGAAATGAGGCATCCAATTATCGTCCGAGATAACTCCCTGATATACCGCATTCTCTCTAAAGGGTGGAACATGAGTCGCAATAAGGATATGAGCAAAACCGTCTTCAATGGCCTTTAATGCTCCCGCACGGACATGTTCTGCGCTCTCTGTTGCAAGCTCACCGAGTTTAGTATGAAGAAGGTTGTCATGGTGATATTTTAAATCTCCAATGATGTGATAGTCAGACATAATGACTTTAGACCTATACCAGTTTGCATAGAGTCCATCATACCATCCATCATGACCAACAATGGCAATCTTGCCCTTATCAACATAAGAAACATTACCAAGCCAGACACAGCGTTTATCAGTGTTCCAGTTCTTCTTCATGGTCACACGAACAGTTTTGGTGTTACTGTCATAATAATCATGATTGCCAAGAATAAAATAAATTGGGCACTTGATGTATGTGTGCATAATGGTCAAGTAATCATCTATATTTGAACCTTCTGCAATATCACCAGTTACAACAAGGCAATCCATATCGTTTTCGTTAATCTTGTCGGCCCAAGCTTTAATTTTATCAATATGGCAAAAATTAAGATGAATATCCGTTGTCCATCCTACCTTTACACCAGTGCTAGTGTTATTGTTATTTTCTTCTGTCATTGTCTTATTCTTCGTCAAGGCGCGAAGAAATTCTATTCTCGTCTAAGGTTCTCCAAAATGAAGTTTCGAGATCGTCATTCTTGGCCTTGATATGTAATATAGTCACTATACCACAATATGCAAGACAAATTGCTGTAAAATATGCTGTAATCATTCTATGTTCTCTTTCTTATATTGTTATATATGACACGACGCGTCATAATAACACGAAAAACACAGAACGCAAGAAGTGTTACATAGAATTTACAATTGCTTTAGATTTCTTTGCTTGGGTCTGCTGAGGCGGTCTTTCTTATAGTGACCTCCTCTGTTCCACTATAACCGTTCTCTCTCATATAGTCATAAGCTTCTTTTGAACTAAGAATTCTGTATGTGTTTTTTACTCTGGAATGTAGTATTTTGCTATCGAGCTGCGTGATATAGAGTTCTTCGGACAGGGTTTTTGATGGATATATTTCGCAAGCGTTTGCGTCGAACCATTTTGTCTTGGACTCATCGATGAACACAATATTTTTTTTAGGGTTGTTTAATTTGTTTTTGTGTCTTTCGATATATTCTTGAAGTTGCTCTTTGGTCAATTGTGTTAAAAATTGCACAGAGTCATCATCTCTTTTTCTGGCTACATAAAGTGTTGGATAGGATTCTTCGGCTTTCTTGCGATTGGTTTCATTAATTTTTAGAATCTGTTTCTTTTGGGGAAGAAGACTTCCAACAATGAATAAAAAAGTTATGGCTGCGCCACCGATGGTTACTAGATAAGCAATGAAACTAAGATCTTGCATGATTATTCTTTCCCGTCTTCATTAAATACTTTGGTGATACTCTTGCCTAAAAATGGCGTTTCTGTTTTATCATCATATTTGATTTCAAAAATGGTTCCTGTGATGGATGTGCCGTGTCTCACCTTATTATGGTCTTCAATGAAGCTCCAAACACTAGGGATTTTCCTTGGCATATGATAATCACACCAGAAAAATTCATTGTCTGGCGTCAGATAGACGCACATGGCATGGCCTGCGAGTTTTCTTTTTTCGCCCTCCGCAACGAAGTTTGGATAATAAAAAGTAGATACCATCCAAGCTTTTTTTGCAAGATTGTTTTTTAATAATGCTGCAATCCAATACATTGCGTGATCATCGCAGTCGCCAAATTCTGGATTATCCTCGTTAATGAGTTTTTGAAATTTTGACGGATGCATTACAACATCAAGGATTCCACCGAGAGGGTCTGGTCTCCATCTTTTGCCCGAATCTATCGCATTTACAATTTCGTTCTCTTTGGTATATTCTGGAATGGTTATGTTTTTATGTCTGGTAATTCTCATTGTAAAATTATACCAAAATCTAACAAACCATTTTAATCTTAGTGCTGCAAATTTAACAATTGTCTCTCTCATGTTTATAAATATGTTGAGATCTTGTCTGATTGGATTATACTTAGAGTTATGTATAAAATTAAAAAATCACAACTAAAATCCCTTATCGAGTCTAGTATTAAAAAAGCAATTAGAAGAAAAAGACTTTTGGAGCAAACAGAAGAATTTGATCCAGAGGGCCGTTACCTCAAAGTTTACGAATACGAAGTTGGCCCAGACGACGATGAGGAAACTCTGGTTGACGAATATGAGATCGAAATTTACGGTGAAGACTTTGATGAAGTTGTGGATGCTGCTGTAAGGGAAATATCAGACGTGTCCGAACCATCGGTTTCTGGGGGGTATTCGAAAAACACATGGTATATGCAAAACCTAGGGCAAAATACCGATGGATCCTACAGTTATGCTACGTATCACCCGAAGGGCTTTACCGAAGAGGAACTTAAGGAAATTTATCGACTCATTAAGAACTACTAGATCGTACACGATGATTTAAATAAAAACCCCTCCTAGACCATTCTAAGAGGGGTTTCCCTGTTAAGGGCATCGAAAACAATAGTATATATAATATATATGTTGAATTTTGCGTTAGTACCTAAACTTTTCGGGTACCGAGTACATTTGGCACGAAGACCAGATGGCATACAGGATAGGCTTAGTGATATTCGGGATATCACGATGGTTGTCAAGAATATAATCACAAATCTGTCGAACAACGGGCTTGGTGAGATCAACAGGAATATCAATGGTATCAATATTTTTCTTAATTCTTCCGCTAGAAATTGCACGGGCAGTGTTCTTGTGGAACCTGTCACCGTACCACTTAACTCCGTTCTTCTGTCCAATATAAGGAAGCACGTTCCAGTGTGTGGTATCGAGGACACTATCCGGATTCTTATCTCCTAAATGGACCTTTTTGCGAGTGACTGCGTTGGTTGATAGGGCAACCCGCACAACACCCTTGGTCTTGTCTTCGTTTACTTTGATGATTTGTCGCGCCGCTGTAACAACGCGCGGCGTCTTATCACAATGGAAGTAAATGAATCGAATTGGAGGTAGATTATTTGTGTTCATATAAATATCTTTCTTTTTTGTTGTGTGTGTTGGAAATTAGATGAGAGCAAAGCCAAGAGCAGAAAAAGAACAGTGAAAGGAGGTATGTTTCTGCTGATACTACGTTATGAAAGGAGGTGTGTATCTTGGCCTTTTTCCTAAGTTTAATGCACAATGGTTACTTGGTCCTTTTAGACACGAAAACTAAGGAGGTCATCTTGGCCTTGCTCTCAAAATTTATTATAGCAATCTATTTTGCTGTTGTCAAGAGGAAATGAGCATCGCAAAAATTAAAGCGATTAGAATAAAGCTCATTGCGTATTCGATATGTTTCTCGAAGTTCATAAGTCTATTATAACACAGATTTAGCGGCTGTCAACAAAATAGTCAACTTATTTTTCTGGACCCATCATATAGTCGAGAAGTTTTTCAATTTTTTCATCATTATGGAGCGGAGTATTATCAAATTCGCGCGCTTGATGTAAAACGATAAATGAGATTGTCTCTACACTATAATCAATTACAAGATCTTTATAATAACTCTCAAGAAACGGAAGAGTGGAATACACAACAGATGCAAATGGCAAAAGGTACAGAAGTAGAGCAATGCCTACAATTAGAATAAGCCATATGTTAGAAATATAGATAAAACAAATTGAAGCAATAGCTACATAATATAAATTTGTATTGTATCCACGGAGAGATGCTTCTTCTTCTAAAATCCAATTCATTTTAGAGTCAAACATTCTCTTAGAAGTGTAAGACAACCACTCCTTTCTGAGTCTCCTCTCGGAGATAATTTCTTCTATGCTGCCATGGTTGTCTATAAAAAACTCTCTCAGCTTTTGCCTGTCGTTTTCTAATGACCTTACATATTTTGGATACCTGTTCATTTTCTGATTCTTGTCGCGACAAGATTTTCTTGAATAATTTTGCGCAAAGATTCTTCTCGTGTTTTTTCAAAACGAAGGTAAATGAAAATTACTGAGGCTTGGTGTAAAAAGACAACAATAAGAGTGCAGAACACAATCTGGTAAAGAGAATGTATTTCCTCTGCTTTCCAAACCGGAAAGAAAGACATTAGCGCATAAGGAGACAAGAAAAGGCCAAAGATAAATGCCAAAATGGCAATTGGAATAATAATTTTTCTGTTCGGAATATTATTCATTATTTTTTTCGAGCCTCTAAAAAGTCTAGCACTAGAACACAGAAATAAACCAACACCAAAGAACCTACGATAAGGTACAAGGTGAATACAGGATCCCAAGGGTCTTCATTAAATTTATAATATACTCGGATATACCAAGCGTACACATCGAACAAAAATGAAGATTGGAGTAGATTTATTGTTTGCACAGTTAAAGTGTAGCACAATTTTGCGGCTAATTCAAGAACAATACAAAATTATTATGAAATAATCTTTGCAAGACAAGTGACTCTGTAGAGTCCCTTTTGAACCGGAGCATATACGGAGCTTGAAAGATATTCGACATTTTCTGTCATGGTCGCATGAAGAATTTTAACTGAGATCTCATTTTCATCTTCATCATCTTTGTATCTGTCATTAAAATCTTCAACAAATTTCTTGCACGCCGTATCAATTGCGGCCTTTGCTTCATTTCTATATTTTGGCAGAGCCTTTTCGAGCAAGGACTTAGAGGGAAAGTTTGCTACTGTGGTGTACAGTACTTTAATGTTTCCCTCATCGATGATTTCGAGTTTCGTTGCCTGAGTTGTAAATGGACGATATGAGCCGCCATGTCCTTGGGTTCCCCAAGTATTGTTGGCTGTCATTGTTAATTTATTGTAGAGTGAGCTGTTGCGAATCATATTACTAAATAGTCTCCTGTGTTTGTGCGATTATACTTATTACTATATCACAATGTCCGCAAAAAATATCATTAAAAAACTAGATTTATTTTTAGAACATGTTACGCCGGGGATACAGTATCTTAAAAAATATCTTGAGGATGTCACTGGAGAATTGACGGATTATCAAAGGGAAGAGATTATTAATATCATACCAGATATAGTTCACACCTATGTTAGTTTGAATGTAGAAGATGATGTGATTGACAAAATTGTTACCGATTGGAACGAATACAGCCATCGTTATTCGGTGTATGATATTAGGGATATCGATCCAGATGATCTTCTTGATATATTGCTGGAGGATTATCCTGATCTATACGATGATTTAAAATATAGACATCTTGATAGCCTAATCGATTCCCATATGTCAAACGAGATTCCTACTTGGTATTTCTATAGTAGAGGAGAGGTTATTAAAAAAATGTGGCTCGTGCATTTTACATCTCATGACCCTAAAACTATTGCAGAAGAAGGTTTTAGGTACGGAGGCAATGTCCATAATCTCGGCCTAACGGATAGACCCGGAGAATTTGATAGCTACAATTATGACGAGAATGACCCTAATAATAATATAGGCTTTGCTTACAATCCAAACAGAGTAGATTTACGAAGCCTTGGCGAGATAGGTAATCCTTACGGAAGAAATGCTGTTATTTTTGTTGCCTCTGGCTACGAGTCTTATAATAAAACTGATGGCGAGTATCATGTAATGTTTGATATAAACACAGCAAGAAACAGGATACCAGTCTATCATGAGACAAATAGAACCAAGGGAACCTCTGTTGTTTCTATTAGAAATAAAAATAATGGAAACACAATATACGAGGCCGAAAATATCGCGGATGTTTACAATTGGATCAAGAAAAACTTTGCACAATATTATAAAGCGATAGCCTATGGGATTGGATGATGCTAGTTCCTGTCTCTTAAGGTGTTGTCTCTCCAATCTTCCTTCTGATCTTTAAAGGCGTTGGATTACATTTTCGTAAATCGCGTCTCGAAAATGGACGACTTGGTAATATGCTTCCAATCTCTAAAGGCGCTGGAATGCCTTTTTGCCAATGTCGAGCTTTCGAAAAAATAGAATTTATTATCTCTTCCAATCTCTAAAGGCGTTGGAATGCCTTTTCATGAAAATGGCATCTAGTACGCAAAAATGTGGAATACAATCTTCCAATCTCTAAAGGCGTTGGAGTGCCTTTTCATGAGAACCGACGCGTACACCCAAGGGCGCAGAGGCGTCGGTCATATTCTAATCTCTAAAGGCGTTGGAATGCCTTTTTATTTGATATCTATAAGTATATCTCAACTTTGTTTCCAGTCTCTAAAGGCGTTGGAATGCCTTTTCGTGCCATGCACAAAACGTAACCAACAGTTCCCTTTTGTGCTTTCCAATCTCTAAAGGCATTGGAATGCCTTTTCATCGGACATCAACGCGAGATGATTGTGATGCGTTGATCACTTCCAATCTCTAAAGGCGTTGGAATGCCTTTTCATACGCACACATATTAAAACGTGGCCCCAAATGACAAGCTTCCAATCTCTAAAGGCGCTGGAATGCCTTTTCATAGGTAAGTATATTATACAATAAATTCAATTGGTTTTACAGCGATTTGAGATAGGTTGTGTTTTATTTTGGTTTTTTATCATTTGTTTTTACCAACCTCGACACAACTACTATAAAATCACAATAAATTCATACATTTATGAGTTGCGAGCGGTCACGGCGTTTTTAGGCGAACCGGACAGCTCGCGCAGATCAATAAATTTTTAGTCTTTCACTTTATCAGCCTTGGGAGGAGCGGGTTCGATAATGTTGAGAACTGTAGAATTCATAATATTAATGGCAGCGTTATAGTCCCTGTCGAACACTTCTCCAGTATCGCTGCAAGTATAAAATTCATTACTCTTCATTCCTTCGGTACATTTCTTGGACCCGCATCTATGGCAAGCTTTTGTTGTGTTGTTTTTATTCACTTCAGCCACAGTGGTTCCAGCTTTCTTTGCAGAAGAAATCAACTCATCAATAAACTGTTTTGGTGCAGCAAACTGCTTAGCTGAAGTGCCAACGTTCATGTTGATTATTGCAAGATTTTCAACTTTTACCAGATCTGCCTTTTCTACAATTTTTTTCACGAGATTTCGAATGTCTGCCTTTCTTTGGTTAACGGCTTTTTTCATTTCATACTTTTGAAATTGGTTTAGATGTCGGTTTCCATGATATCCAAATCTTTTATCCTCAAGATGATTGTCGCCATGAATCCAAGCATTAATTTCATCATAAAGATCTTGGTCACCCTCAAATCTGTTTTCCTTCATCATACGATAAAACTTATAGACCCTATCATAGCTTTTCCACTGGTGAATATGGGAAGTTTCCTCAAATAACCAAGGAGCATGAACTTTTAGCATAAATTCATGTTGTTTTTTGAAGTCATTGATGCTTTTTTTGATTCTGTTGAACTCGTCATCACAATAACCCTTAATGGAACTCGAATGGTCCCAGCGAGATTTATTGTAATATTTTTTTACTCCATTGACCGTTTCCGTTCCCTTAAGGACAAGTGGATAATTGGCACCATCGCTAAAGTAAACCCAACCCATCTTAATATTGCCGGTATCAGGGTCGAATCTCCAACCCAAGTCAATTCCGGCAATTGTTTTAATTTCCTTCTTTTCAGGATAAAGGAGGTCAGGACTTACTCTAAAACCAACAAGAAGATTTGCATTGTTTCGAACAGTCCCCTCGGTAAATGATAATGTTACCTCTCGGATGTCGCACCCATCGGGAAGCCTTCTGTCAATACGAATGGGATAGGCAACAGAAAATAGTTTTTCTTTTTTTATTTTCCTATCTGCGACAATATTAAAGAACAAAACCCCATATCCCTTTTTGTTGCCTTGGAAAAATTCGTCTTGCGTGCCGACAAAATCAATATCTTCCATCGTAAGAAATTTAATGTCTTTCTTTTTAATGGTTTTATTAACCTTGCCGATAGAAACAAGATCGTTCTTTACGAATAAAGCATCTGCCCCAAGGGCCGAAAATTTTTCACTTTTATATGGTTCTGTTCTAAACGAACCAGTTCCGTTAAACCTCTTAAATCGCGCACGAGCTTTAAGTTTTTTCAAAATAGCGCTATATTGGGCCTCAATGGCGCGTTCTACTTGCAAATAAGACTTAGAGGGCAGGATTCCCCCACCAGCATGGGCGCGTCTTGTTAGGGTGATATTTTGAGTCCTTTGTTTTTTAATATTATCAAATTGCGCCTTGTGGTTTTTTCGAATAGCATTCCTCAACTTGGCTGACTCGCTAAACAACGGAGCGAGTGATGGAAGACATTTCTTCTTTTGCTCAAGTTCGGTAATGATTTCATCGCGCTGCTCCTTGCTTAGTTCGCCTAAGTGACAACGGGATTTTGTAAGATTAATTTCCCTCTGGTATTCAGACCATTGAGATTGAATATCATTAATTTTTTTCTGCACCTCTCTATATTCGCTCGATAGGGTAGAATATAGCTCCTCTGCTGCATCTTTTGTATTTTGATTTACCTCGGTAAGCTTGTTGAAATAAATGTTCCCTTTAAAAAGTGTGTCATTCAAAAGATCTTGAGCGGTTCCTTCGTAATCTTTAGGGAGAGTGCTTAAACCTTCAATAATTGGCCCAGTAATGCTGAAAGCGTAAGATTGAGACTCATATGTTTTTTTGCTGGTCATGTCCCCATTCTACTCCAACCTTAGCCTCATGTCAAGATATATTATTCATTAAACGACAACGCAGCCTAAATGGCTGCGCGCTTTGTTTTATCTTACAACTCTTCGTCTGTTGCATCTACACTAATTCTCATTATTTACCTTGCTTTCTTTCTTTTTTGTAGTCCGCGAAATCTTTTTGTCTTTCTCTGTGCCGATTTCATCAGCTCCGCTATCGTCGGCGTCACTTGTGCAAAACCCAAGCTTTCGCGACTTGGGCTTTTGAAGATCATCATCTTCTTCTTTTGCGGAATTTTCTAAAACATTGTTTAGCTTATGTTGAATAACCATAGTCTGCACGGTAGAATGAATAAATTCTGCCATGATGGCCAACTCATCTTCACTTATCTTATTAAAGTTTTCCAATAAATCACTTTCTTTCTTTGGGGAAAGGACAATCCCTTTCGCGTTGTTGATAAGTTTATCCAGAAAATGATTGAAGTTTTTGTTATTTTTCATATTGTTTTTTATTTAATTGGTACCCCCACCCGGACTTGAACCGGGACGACCGAAGTCTGTGGATTTTAAGTCCACTGCGTCTGCCATTCCGCCATGAGGGCATGTTGAGCCAAGCTAGAATAACATGATAACATATTATCCACTCTTGTCAACATGTTATGCGCTAACTTTTGCATAAAACGATCCCATATCTTCAATTCGATCGATTTCAATAAGCTCGTCAACGATTTCCTTGACCTCATCAATATGAGAAATTACAAGAACAACCTTAAAATATTCCTTGAAAATACGAATTAATTCAAGGCTCTTGGGAAGGTTATCATCATCAAGTGCGCCAAAGCCTTCATCAATAATAAACACATCCGACTTCGACACATGGGAAATATTATTAAGAGCACATCGTATCACAAAAGAAGATAGTGTTTTCTCCGCGCCGGAGCATGTTTCGATAATGCGTTTCCTGCCACCATTATTGTGATTTTCAAGATAGACGTCCATCTTCTTATCGTCTGCTTCAATGGTAAGCTTCATATTTCCGACCGTTGAAAGAATCTTATTAATTTCTTCATTGATTGCAGGAAGCTGTGTTCGAAGAATAATAGCGGGGATTCCATTCTTATGAAAGGCTGAGGAAATGCTTGTCACAATATTATAACGGTGAGTTGCATTTTTGGTTGACTCTCTTTCATCATTAAGAGAAGAGAGTTCTTTCTTCTTGCTTCCGATAAGTTGAAGAAGGTCTGAGTACTCATCTTCAATTTTTTTACTTTCCGCGCGAATTTCGTTACCTTCAAGGACTTTCTGCTCGTATTCTTGCTCAAGTTTGGAGTCAAGGTGAGCGGCAAGAACCTTTGCCTCTTCCTCAAGTTTGTCAATTTCATTTCGAAGAGTCTTTGTCTCTACCTCTAGGACTTCAAGTTGCGATTCATATTTGACTAGAGTGTTGTTTTTTCTATCAAACTGCTCCTTCATATTGTCGTAGTTTTTAAGCGACTCTTCAAATTTACCCATAAGAAGCTCGTTAAGCTCGCTTGAAATTTCATCGTAGTTGGCCTTAAGTTTCTCTACGAGTTTTTCTTGTGCTTGGATCTTCGATTTGTCCTCATGAGAGTTCTTGATAAACTTACATGTGGGGAACTCGTCTCCGCAAGGAACTGTCTCAAGCAGCGCAATGGATTTCTTTTGTTGTTCGAGAGTCCCCGTCTCCACTCTTAGAGAACCATGGATTTCATTTACAGTGCTTTGGAAAGAGCGAAGCGAGTCAACCTTGACCACAAGAGAATTTCTATCGATGCCGCTCAAAGACTCTTCGAGGCTAGAAACATCTTTCTTATGATTTCGTATCGAGTCCTTAAGGTTTTTAATATTGTTCTGCTTTGTAGTAAGCTCCGATTTATTTTTATGAATGGCGTCTACTACGGCCTTATACTTTTGTGCATTCTGTTGCGAGGCGTTCTGTTTATATTTTTCGACCCAATCTCGTAGCTTGTCCTTCTTATTATCAAGGCGCTCTTTTTTGCGGCGGTTTGTTTCGACTTTCTTTTCCGCGACACTTATTTCTTTTTCTACTCGCGAGATCTTCTTTTCCCACTCAGTGTCAGAAAGAATATTCTTTGAAAGATTAATAGACTTTGAGTCTTCTTTGGCATACTCATGGAGCTTATCAAAGATATCAAGCTCCAAGAATCGCGTTAAGTGTTTCTTTCTGTCGGTAGAACCTTCGTTAATGAAGCGGAAGAGATCACCCTGCGCCGCAAGAGAAGTTAAAAAGAAGTCTTCTGCGGAACCAATGATAGAACGAATTGTTTTATCAGTCTCAGTAGTCGAGACTCCAACAAGAGAAACATTTTCACCATCGCTCTTTACCTCATAGAAATCAAGATGATTCTTTACGCGGCCAGTATCATCATCTCCCTTAAAAATTCTTTCGCTCTTTCTTTCGATGACGTAAGTTTTATTATCTGCCTCAAAACAAACTTTGGCAAAACACTCGTTTTTATTATCATTAATAATTGCAGTACCACTTACTGGTCCGCGGTCTGTTGTATTGAACAAGGCATAAGTGATCGCTCCAATAAGAGAACTCTTGCCAATATAATTTTTTCCAAAGACTCCAACAAGTTTTCCGTCCTTCTTATCGAAATCAACCCGGTTACCTTCTCCGTATCCAAAAATATTATCAAACTCAATCCACTTAAGATTCCAGTGAGTAAATTTTGAAGTGTCTCCAAGTTCTAGATTAAGCCGCTCAATGTATCGGCTAATATACTCTCTGGCTTCCTCCTGTTGCGCCGTAGAAACCTGTAGGTTTGAGTTTCTTACAAACTCTTTATATAGATCATAAATTGCAGCAGAATCGTTTCTAAGGCTCTTTCGCGAAAGGGTCTTAGCTGTGTCGAGAACAATGTCATCCGAAAGCACATTCCCAGCTTGAGATTTTATTTTAGCAAACTGTACATCGTCCGCAGAGTCTTCTTTAAAAAGCCTGTCTTTAATTTCTCTCTTGTCTGCCTCCGGAATATCGACGTCATGCTGGATTCTATAACGAACCCCACTTAACTCTCCCTTGGTAAAGCTACGGAACGCATTTAAAACCCCATCAATTCTTCCGTTCCACTTTGTTGTGATATAAGGGTGCTTGTTTTCTAGAATATGAAAATCTACATCCCAATCATCTTTTTCGCGGATGTCCCAAACATAAAAACCCTTCTGAACAGATTCGCCGTAGTTTTGCTGAATCAAAGAGCCCGGATAACCAATCCAAGCCTTAGTCTTACCAAACTTGTCCGCTCGGTATGAAAGGTACTGCTGTTGATGAATGTCTCCAAGAAGCGCGTAGTCATAGCCTGCAAAGAAAGAAAGGTCTTCTTCGCCGTCCTCAAGGATCATTCCGTTATCAAGACGAGCTTTTGATACGGCTCCATGATAAAGAGCAATATTAATTTTACCTTCTTCTGGCTGTACCTTCTTCCAATTTTCATGGTCAAAAGGCGAGAATACGTTAAAAATATAATCCTCAAATCCATGAATAGGATAATTTCCGCTATCCTTCATAAGGTACGAATTCTTGTGTGCTACTGCATTATGAATAGGAGAAATCGTATCCTCGCGAGAATCATTTTTAATAACGCCATCGTGGTTACCTAGAATATGATAGGTTGGCGCAATATCTGCCAATTCTCGAATCATCCAAGCGAGGCGTTCAATGATTTCTGGTGAGATCGCTTGGGTCTTGGTGTGGAACGTATCGCCTGTATTAACAATAATGTCCGGACCAATCTCTTTGATTTTCTCAAAGAGTCTTTCAAAAGAGTCGGTGTATTCGTCATGGCGGGAAAGTCCGCGCCAGTGGATATCGGAAATGTGTACAATTTTCATATTATATTACTCAATCTGTATTCAAGCTCAAATGATGAACTATAAGTTTTTGCTGTCTTTATTACGTCGGCAAATTCTCTTTGAGTCATTTCTCCAACGTCATTAAATTCTCTGGGTATATCCAGAACCTTTACATCAACAGAGGCTCCATAAAGTAGTTTAGCAAGTTTTAGAGTTTTTTCAATTGCGTCTCGATCAAGTGCTAAAATTACAGGGGTCTGGTAAAGGATAATGTTTTTTATTAATCTATTGTTGTATGAAACCTCACAACCAAGAAGGCACGAGGCATTCTCATTGCATTTGATTAAGTCGAACGGACCTTCAACCAAAGTAAGTTCTTCGGACCAGTCAATGTTGATTTCATTAAACACAATGGTGCTCTTATGAGCCTTGCTCGTGTTTTTATATTTTGGTCTACGATTGTCGCTTAGATGCCTTCCGGTAAAGAAATTAACTTTACCGGCTTTATCAAAAGAAGGTAAGATAATTCTACCTCTATACTCTTCGTTTTCAAAGTCTGTATAACCAAGCTTCCAGTACCATAAGATTCTGTCAAGGTCTTCTACAGGAATGCCTCTGTTCTCAACAAGGTATTTTTTAATATTGTTTGAATAGGTGTTGTTGCTAGGTGTGGTGGCTAGAAGATTAAATCCTTCGGGAAGAGTAAGTTCTTCATTTTCAGAATATGTCTCATTGTCTAACTGCGCATCGTAGAGATCTATAACAGAAGGATTGCCGTCATGATCTTCATGAGAAACGTTTAGTCCAATGAGTCTTTTATTAAGAAACTTCTGAACGTATTCGTTTGCATGGTTGTAATGAAATTTTTTTACAAGATGATAAAGGTTTCTAGATCTATATCCGCAAACCCAACATTTTGTAAGATGAGACTCTTCATCAATCTTTACGGCAAGCTTTTTGTTGGAGTAGTCTGGTCCTTTGTTTTTTTTGCATATAGGACAAACCGTCTGAATGTTACCCTTCCCCGCATTATAGAAAGGCCCAAAAGTTTTTTGAATGAATTCTTTTATTTCTCTTTCGGAGTACACTAGGATTTACTGTATCATATTTTTTTCATGAATCCCGCGAAATCAAAACTTAAACGTCTTCTCTTCAGCCATAGAGAGAATTTTCTTCGGGTCTTTGATTCGCATTACCCCGTACTCATCATCGCTTATTGTGTAATAAGCCCTTTTGATACCGTGGGAATGGAGCATGTGCTGGCAAATAAGACAAGGCCGCGCTAGTCCTGTGTCGCCAATCCTCCTAGAGCGTGCGACATATATCCTCGCTCCGTTTAAATCGGTCTTATGCCTTACTTGCATAACGGCATCCATCTCCGCATGGGTTGTCACGTGGAAGTCTCGGTACATTCCTTTTGCGCGGTCTGCATAATATTCTACAAAACGATTGGTTTGCATCTTATTAAAACCAATGGATAGAATCTTATTCGACTTGGTTAGGACCGCACAAAGATAATAATCTAATCCTTCGTCGTATGTGTAATTATGGGCGCAATTGGCCGCCATCCTTAGAAATTTGTTCATCTGCTTCTTTTAGTTTTCTTTTTTTCTGGTCTGCCAAATAGCTCACGCTATTCATAAGACTATATCTAAAGTGCTTAAAGATTATACCAAAAGGAACAATAAGATTATCCAAGATTCTTTTTATAAATTTATCTCCGCTAGGGACGATATCCGCAAAATTATCAAAACTCTCGTTTTTCCTAGAATCTTCAAGCATACCATGAAGAGTAGAGAAGCCTATCTCTTCTCCAACAACTTCTCTGGCGACAGCGTTTGCAAATTCTCTGACAACCCGGTGAAGAACCACAAGAGGTTCGTCATATTCATACAGCATTTAACAAAAATTCCTAGATTTAACTAGGATATTATTATAACATAATTCGAAAGTCAAGCGTTATTTTTTTGTGGGAGTGAGATTCCTTCGAGATGATCGTACTCGTGTTGAAACACAATCGCATCTTGGCCATCAAGTACCTCTACAACAATATCTTTTTTATAAATGTCAACATAAGAGACTTCGATTCTTGGATGTCTTTTTACATTGAAATTCATTCCCTTAACAGACAAGCAACCCTCAACAGAATCTATTGTGTTTTCAACAATAGGTTCATAGGAAGGGTTTGCATAAATCTTTAGTATATCGCTTCCTTGCCGAACTGTTACGAACAAACGAAAATTCTGCCCAACCTGTGGCGCGGCAAGTCCAAGGGCGCGCTCTTTGCGGCAAATTTTTACTAAATCACTTGCAAGATTTTTTGCTCTATCATAATCTGCATCATCAAAGAAATCCAAACTTTCGGACACAATATCACGAATCTCGCTCCAGTCTAAAACCTTCGGAAGAGAAGAATCTTTATACGATGGTTTTTTATGAGTGTGTTTTTTAATTTTACTCTTCTTGGTTTTGCTCATCCGTATTCTCTTCTATGGTCATTGTGTCCGAGTCTGCGGCTCGGGCAAGCAGTGAAATATAATTTGAATCCTCGCCATCAAATTTCTTAAGTTCATCAAGATCATCATATACAAACGAGATACCGACTGCTCCCTTCGGAAGGGCAATTTGAGTCTGTTTGCCTGTCATTGGATCTTTTACAATGAGATCTTTATGAACAATGGTGCTGATATAAAGATTAATCTCGTTACTTGCTGATTCTTCTGTGTTGTTTTTCATAAAATAAGTTTATTGTGTTTTTATTTGTTGTTCGTTTATTATGTTTGTCGAGCATACTTATTGACATGAATTATAGAAAACTACGTTTCCTAATTGAACAAGCAGTCAAGCACAGCATGGAAGATCTTATTGGTCACGTTGCCGGCATTCCAAAAAAACCCGAGGCAGACCCTGCTTATGATGACAGAGAAAAAGACCCATTCAAAGGCCCCGGTTCTCCACGACACGAGCCAGATGAGGAGTATTCGGATGACGTTTATGCTGACTTCCTTGAACAGGTTACCATGGCATACGCTCGTCTCGCAGCTCGTCACAGAAGCGGAAAAAAGGACGCAACAAGAGACCTCAATAGGCTAATGAACGCCATGGAAAGACCTCTTGAAGG
>Ga0265293_10006554_pt1 | contig 18541 bp, 21 predicted proteins | sample Munlanlewell138R_FD_192505 | JGI IMG/M metagenome (GOLD analysis project Ga0265293, IMG submission 192505) | Leachate microbial communities from a municipal landfill in Southern Ontario, Canada - Leachate well 138R | ecosystem: Engineered > Solid waste > Landfill > Unclassified | place: Canada...
CCTCATCTTTATTAAAATCAGCGGGAAGATTTGATGTCGGAGAATATTTCAGAAGAGCCGGCGCTGATGAAGAGCTCTACTGGAGCGGTGTTTCAAAGATATCTCCACTTATGCAACAAAGCTTGCTCGGAGATAATCTCTCAAAATACATAGGTAATTCTTGGAAGTTTGCAGAATATATGCACCGACTGGTTGATAATGACAAACCCGATGCCGATTATCTGCAAAGAATGATTTACCTTGAGCTTCATCATCGTTTAGCCGAATTGCTCCTTATGCGAGTAGATAAGATTACTATGGCTCACAGCCTCGAAGCACGTGTTCCGTTTTTAGACCACAGAATAGTGGAATTTACGATGTCAATTCCGCCGAATATACGCATGCCCGAGTCCGGTTTAACCAAGTCTGTCCTAAAAAAAGCTGTTGAAGGCATTTTGCCTAAGGATATTATTTACAGAAAAAAACAAGGTTTTGCTGCACCGGTGAAAGAATGGTTCAGGACTAAATGGTATGATTACAGCTATAATACAGTTATGCAGTCGGAGTATGTGAAATCCGGTATGTTCAATGGAATGTTTGTCAAAAGGATGTTTGAATTGCACCGTGATGGTAAAAGAGATTATAAAAACGAATTGTTCTTGTTGCTTATGTTTTCAATATGGCATAATAAATTCTTTGGTTCACAGAAATCATGATTACATCAATTAAATATGATACTGAATCAAGGGCTGCGAGAGTATTCGCAGTAGCATTTATTTCAATTGTTCTGATGATGTTGATAAGTTCCTGTGAATGGTTTGACTCACGAATAGCAAAGCCTGTTGACTCGACTTATGTCTTCAGAGAGCCTGACCAATCCGGCAGAGACCTTGAAGTACTTTTCGTTGACTCGGGTTATACCAAAGCCATACTAAGAGCGGAAAAAGGCAGGATATATCAGGATAATCGAGAAACCTTCCTTGACAATAGTCTTTCAGTTGACTTCTTTTCAAAATATTCCGGTGCAAGAATCAGTCAATTGACTGCAGACAGTGCAAGAATTGACGATGTAACTAAGAATATGCTTGCACAGGGTAATGTTGTCGTTATTTCTGACAGCACAGGCAATAAACTTGAAACAGAAATATTGGAATGGAATAACTCGACACAGAAGATTTATTCCAACGAATTTGTTAAGATTACTACAAGAAATGAAATTATTACTGGTTTTGGCTTCATATCGGACCAAAACCTAAACAACTACAAAATAAATAAAGTTAGTGGAATTAGTTATAGGAATTGAAATTATGAGAAGAAAACTTATTGCCGGTAATTGGAAAATGAATACCGATTTAAATTCTGCATATAAACTTGCAAGCGAAATCGTGAGTTTGACCGGAGACATGAATCTGAAATCCGAAGTGTTGCTGTGTCCGCCCTTCACCAGTCTGTTTAAGGTAGTGGAAGCTGTTTCAGGTACAGCAATCAAGGTAGGAGCTCAAAACTGCGAATATCGTGAGTCCGGCGCCTATACCGGAGAAGTATCTCCACAGATGATTAGCTCTGCTTCTTGCAATTATGTTATTATCGGGCATTCCGAACGACGTTCTTATTACGGTGAAACTGATGAAACAGTCAACCTGAAAGTCAAATCCGCATTGGCAGCCGGCTTGAAACCTATCGTTTGCATAGGTGAGACTTTAGCGCAAAGAGAAGCCGGAGATACATTCAAAATTCTTCAAAAACAGTTGCGTGTTGCATTAAGTGAAATAGAAAAGAGCAGCTTCGGAATGATAACAATTGCTTATGAGCCGGTCTGGGCAATAGGTACCGGAGTATCGGCAAGTGTCGAACAGGCAGCTGAAGCTCACTCGAACATAAGAATGTTTCTGAGAGAAACATTCGGAGCCGAAGCCGGTAATATGAGAATTTTGTATGGCGGAAGCATGAACGAGAGGAATTGTTCCGAGCTACTATCGCTTGATGATATAGACGGAGGTCTGATAGGTGGTGCAAGTCTGAAGGCTGATTTATTTGTGAATATCATTAAGGCGGCAGAAGAAACAACACAATAAATGAAGCATCTCCCAAACATATTAAGTATTTTGAGGATTGTGATATCTCCAATATTTTTCTTGTTGTTGATATCACAATCTCCAAAATTAATTTGTTTCGCATTTCCGGTGTTTATCATCGGTGCTTTGACCGATTATTTTGACGGATGGTTTGCTCGAAGGATGAAGCAAATAACCGGCTTCGGAAAGTTTTTCGACCCTTTGGCTGATAAAATTTTGACAGGGGCTGCTTTCCTTGCATTTGTTGTCCTGTCAATAATTCCTTTATGGATGGCACTAATCATAATCTTTCGTGATGTACTGACCACAGCCATGCGTTTCATACCTTCAAGTAATTCCTCCACTATAAGTACATCTTATATAGCAAAAGTCAAGACTACTATTCAGATGATATTCATCATCCTTGTACTTGCCGCAATTTCTTTGGTGAACTGCCCTATGCTCGGAATAAATCCCAATAATGTTGCATCGTTCATATATTCCGATTTCATATATTATTCTATGTTGTCTATTGTTCTGTTGACTCTTTGGACACTGGTAGATTATTTCAGACAGTACGGAAGACATAAGTGATATTGACAAAACATACCTATATTGAATTATTTGTAAGCGTGATGTATCTGGGAAAGATTAAGTATGCACCGGGAACTTTCGGCTCTATTGCTGCATTTGCAGTATTTCTGCTTCCGAGCCATACAATATGGTATATATCACTAATATTAGCAATAGTATTGACATTCCTCAGCCTTCAATATATCGGTATTTATGAAAAAATCCATGGCGATGACCATCCTTCTATTGTAATTGATGAAGTGATAGGAATGTTGATATGCTTTTCAAATCCATATTTGATACATAATGTTTTCTGGTTGTCTTTGACTTTGATTATGTTCCGTACATTTGATATCTTAAAGCCATATCCTATAAACAAAATTAATCAAAAAAAAGGAGCCTTCTTTGTAATTGCCGATGACATACTTGCCGGAACAATTTCACTGTTGATTGTCCAAATTTTACAAATCGGATATGGTATTTTGCCAATATTTCTACTTTTTTATTGAAAGTTGCGGAAAAAAATACAAATAATTTAAAAAAAACAAAAAATAAATTGTGTGTATTGAGAAAATTTGTTAATTTCACGTTTGTAATTTGTGCGTAACTGTAATTAATTCAAATTTTTGTATATTAACATTAAATATAGTGACAAAAATCAGAATGATTCTCATACGGAAAATCGTATTTTCAACATGTTTTTCAATTAATCTTTTGTTTCATTTTCTTTTAGGAGAGTGCTTATGGCTATGAATAAAGCCGATTTAGTTCATAAAGTTGCAGAAGGTGCAGATATTAAAAAAGCTGACGCCGAAAGAGCAATAAAAGCAACCTTTGAAGCTGTTTCCAATGAATTAGCTGAAGGTGGAAATGTTACCTTAATTGGTTTCGGTACATTTTCGGTTGTTCACAAACAAGCTCGTACCGGTAAGAATCCCCAAACCGGTGAAGTTATTCAAATTGCTGCCAAGAAAGTAGCAAAATTCAAACCGGGTAAAGCTCTTGCTGAACTTGTTAATCCGGTTCCCGAGCCAAAACAGGGAAAAAAGAAAACTTCTAAGAAAAAATAATTTTCTTTAGAAACTTTATAAGCCGTTCATTAGAACGGCTTTTTTGTTATTTTTGATTTTGATTCTAAACACATAACATGAAAACCTTTAATGGAAAAAATTTGGAAAATTATTGACTTAATAAACTGGGGCAAAGACTATTTTGAAAGCAAGAGTATCGAATCACCCAGATTGAATATGGAAATTCTTCTGTGCCATGCTCTCAATATGGAACGTGTAAGTTTATATACTAAGTACGACCTGCCGCTTAATCCCAATGAATTGAATATTATTAGAGCATTAGTCATACGCAGGGCAAAGCGTGAGCCGCTCCAATACATTGTCGGTAATCAAGCATTCATGAATCTGGACATAAAAGTCACTAGCGATGTATTGATACCACGTCCGGAAACCGAAGAGCTTGTAGAGCTAATAGTAAAAAATCACAAAGACAAAGGTAAAATCAAAATCTTGGATATCGGGACGGGTTCAGGGTGTATAGCTCTTTCACTTGCGAAGTTGTTACCCGAGAGTAATGTTGTAGGTATTGATGTTTCCGACAAGGCATTAGCGATAGCTGAGTACAATAAAAAGTTCAATACTATCGAAAATGTAAGTTTTGAAAAAATAGATTTCTTAAAAAATTGTAACTTTTTGACCAATTACGATGTCTTAGTATCTAATCCGCCTTACATTTCTTTAAGAGAATATGAAGGCAGTCCTGAGAAGGAATTGTTCTTTGAACCGCGAAAAGCCTTGACTGATGAATCGGACGGATTGAGTTTTTACAAAAAATTTTCCGAACATTTCGCAGATATGCTGAATAACAACGGCAGTTTTTATCTTGAAATCGCATATAACCAATCAAAACAGATATCCGACATATTTGAAAAAAATTACGACATAAAATTTCACAAAGATTTTTCAGGTATTATCAGAATGGTAGAAGGCAATATTAAGGTTTAGTTATCTTTTTGTAAAGAACGTATTAACTTTCCTTGATTAAAGTAAAAAAAACAAATATTTCTTTGCCGAAAACGACAATGAAAGTATTTTTGTAATATGATAATTGGCAAAAATTTGCTAATTTTGAACTTGTTGTAAAACGTAAATTGAATTTTATTAAACTTATTGCAGGAGATATTTATGTCACAGGTTAGACTCGAAGAGCAGATAGGTGGAGCAATTCTACACCTGAAAGGCCAGTTTATTGGTGGTGAGGAAACAGACGATTTAAAAAATTCACTCAAGAAATTAGCTGATAATAATCAGAATAACTTAATCATAAATCTTGAGAATGTAACCTATCTCAATTCTACAGCGCTTGGTGTGCTGATTTCTTCACATGCAAATTTCTCGAAGAGAAACGGGAAAATAATTCTCTGCAATGTCAGCAAGTCCATCGAAAATATTTTCGTAATAACTAAACTTACGCTTGTATTTACAATCGCAGACAACTTGGAAGATGCTAAAAAGCTTTTTTAAATTATTTTTTGAAAACAATATTTTTTATCTATTACGGAGTTTGATTCTATGAAAAACTTATTCAATGCTATAGTAATAGCACTCGCACTTTTTGTGGCTTACATGGTTTACTTCTTCTTCCTTGGTAACCCGGACAACTTCAATGATCCCGAAACTAAACATGAACCAAAGAATGGAAATATTTTCGGAACGATATATACAGGTGGACCACTTGTAGGCTTGTTGTTGTCATTTGTGCTGATATCTATAACATTTACAGTAGAACGTTCACTATCAATAAATAAAGCTAAAGGGAAAGGAAATCCTGCAAACTTTATCAAAAATGTAACAAACCTTCTCTCTAAAGGGGATCTGGATGCAGCACTTACCGAGTGCGATAAACAGCGTGGTTCCATGGCAAATGTGCTACGAGCTGCGATTGTTAGATTTAAGGAGATTGAAACAGATCCGGAATTTCCGGGTGAAAAGAAAGTCTCCGAAGTACAAAGAGCCATTGACGAGTCAATGAATCTTGAAACTCCGCTATTAGAGAAGAACCTTGTTATACTTTCTACCGTTGCATCCATCGCGGTGCTTGTAGGGCTTCTCGGTACAACACTCGGTATGATACGTGCATTCCAAGCACTTGCAGTATCAGGAACAGTTTCTGCCATTCAGTTGTCAATAGGTATCTCCGAGGCTCTTTACAACACGGCTGGCGGACTTATCGGTGCTATTATATCAATAGTTGCGTACAACTATTTTACTACCAAGGTTGATGGTTTTGTTTATATGATTGATGAAGCTATCTTAAGTATTACACAGATATTTACTATCAGAATCAAGAGCTAATTTTGCAAACATTAACACACAGAAGGAGATTACTCTGTGCCAAAGATTAAAGCTAAGAGAACGGGGTTCGTAATTGATATGACCCCACTTGTGGACATCACTTTCCTGCTGTTGACCTTTTTTATGTTTACTGCAAAATTTAAGTCACAGGCTGAGAGTGAACAGAAATTTGTGATTGAACGCCCACAGGTTACAGCCGATACATCCAAAGTACCTGACCGTGATGTTGCCATAATAAAAATTGCTGTTGACTCTGTTACATTCGATACTACATATTATTATGAAGTTGCCAACGAAACAGATCGTGAACAGATTTGGGTTCGTACCGATGCCGTACCTGCCGAATTAAAGGATAAAGCACAGCTACAGGTTTCGGTTGAAGTACTCGATGAATTGGTAAGAAATACAAGACTGGTTCGACCGGAAACACAATTCGCCATAGATGCAGACAAGAAGCTGCGGTTCAAGTGGATATCAGATGCTATGGATGTGTTGCGAATGAATCGAGCTACAACATTCAATTATGTTACAGAGAAGAAACAGTAACTTTTTTTTTGGTTTAAACGTCTATAAATAAGAAACAAAATAAGGAGATATAGATATGGCCGGTGGCGGTGGTCAATTAAAGGTCGAAAGACAAAAGAGAGGTAAAGCCAGTAAAAGAAAGAAACTGAAAAGAGTAGGTTTCCACTTGGATATGACTCCACTTGTGGATATTACTTTCCTTCTTCTAACATTCTTTATGTTTACTACTACAATGGCAACGCCTCAGGTGATGGAAATGTCGGTTCCTCCAGAAAAGACGGAAATTGAAGTCGGCGAGTCAATGTTGCTTACTATCTTTGTAAGAAACGACAACAAGGTATTCTATGCTCACGGGCAGGAAGACCCGACAGAAATAAGTCTCAAGGAAATTAAAGGTCTTGCAGAGAGAGAAAATCTGCGACCTGAAGTAGTAAATAAACTTATTACTGCACTAAAACCTTCAGAAGATGCAAGCTATGGTACGATTGTCAATATTCTTGATGAATTGAATCTTGCGGAAATCGCCATTTCCGCTGAAGTAACTAAAAAGCTTGACGCAGAAGGCAATCCGATGGAACGTGAAAGACGTTTTACAATTGCACCTTTGAATGAAGATGAAGCAGCTAAAATAGCGGAGTTATAATTATGTCAAAATCAGCTAATATTACGATAGAAATACCTCAAGGTTCCGGATACGGAGCCGTTGAGCTGAAAGAGTGGATTGCAAAGAACACCTATAAAGGATTCATTGTAACTACTATATTATTCATAGTGCTTTTGTTTGCTTATTTTTTCATGTTAAAGTCACAGGAAGCAGCTCGTAATGCTGCTCCCCCCATGGCTCCTATAGTCAAGCTGAGTATTGAGGACTTGCCTCCCCAATCACAAGAAGCTATAGAAGCTGCTCCTCCACCTCAAATGCAGGTCCATACCGGTCCGGCATCAAGAGCCGGTACACCAATTGCTGTTCCTGATGCACAGATTCCTGCGGATATGAAGGAATTTGCAAAGATGGATGAGCTTTCAAGAGCTTCTTCAGTCGGTGGTGACGGCATTGACCTCGGAGGATTTTCACCAAACATTGATTTGGGTAGAAATGAAAGAGTAGAAATCAAAAAGCAAGTAGAAGAAGAACCGGATATTGATGCTTTCATTGCTGTTGAGAAAGAACCTCAGGTTGACCTGGCAAAATTGCAGAAAAGTATTGTTTATCCAGAAATGGCAAGAAGAGCCGGAATAGAAGGAAGAGTTATCGTCAGAGTACTTGTTGGCAACGACGGCAAAGCAAGAAGAGCTGTTGTCGAAGATACTGATAATGTCATGCTTAATGATGCAGCAATCAAAGCCATCAATGACTATGGCCTGTTTACTCCTGCAATACAGAACGGACAAGCGATTACTTGTTGGGTAAGTATCCCGATAACATTCAGATTGAGGTGATATTATTTCCCTTGTAAGAATAATATCAATTTAGTTTCAATTTAAAAGAGGTATTACGGTGGCTGATTGCCATTATATAATAACTGATAACGGAACTATTAATAAATTTCGGCTCAGCTTATTGTATAACAATGAATCAGCAACTGAAATACCTCTTTTATTTATTTACAAATCGGATTGTATATGTTGATGCGTATAATAAATTACTCTGTCAGAGGATTCATAGTCCTGCTGGGAATTCTGATTGCAACAGGTGTAATTCTTGAAGAGTTTGACGTACAGATGAGAATTGTTTTCGGTTTGGTGTTTATACTTTTCGGAATATATCGTCTTACTATGTACTATACTCAGGAGAAACGATATAAGTTCTTGGATGAACAAGACGATGACAATTGATAATAAATTTTTGAATGTATATTTATGAGTGAGAAATTTAAAATATTGTCTGTTATATTTGCAGCATTGCTTTTCATCTCTTGTAATGCGGAGCGAGAAGATTTTGCCGGAGAACGCTACGGCTCAATCAATGCCGGCACAATAAGAGCTGTTTGTGATGAGTCGGTATTTAACATAATGGATTCTGCTTTCTCTTTGTATGAATCAGCATATCCAAATGTAAATCTCGAAGTAACTGCTGCACATGCTCGCAGGACAATGGCGCTTCTTCTTTCAGGTGAGGCAGATGCGGCAATAATTGCCCGCTCATACCTGGATGACGAAGATTCATTGATGAAAGAATATGATGTAAGTCGTTACGAAATGGTTATTGCCAGTGATGCTCTCGTGTTCTTTGCTGATAGGAATTTCCCGCTTGATACGCTTAATGATGTCCAAATTGCAAGTTTGCTTGACGGTTCCGGTAATCTTACAAATTATTATCCGGAACTTAGCCAAGAACCTGAAATAGTTTGCAACGGTATCAATTCGTCTGAATTTGCAAACATTCGAAGCTTGATACTAAAGGATGGAGAATTGAAGAAGTTCATAAAGACTTTTTCAGGTGTTGATTCGGTAAAAGATTATGTATCCAATAATCCGAATTCCATCGGAATAGGCTTTCTTTCGCAAGTATATGAAAATCCGAATTTCAAACTGCTTGAAATCGGATTTGTCAATGAGAAAGGAAACAGAGTCTATCCGCAAACCGTACATCCCGGATTTGTTGTACAAGGAAAATATCCCTATGTACCTAAGCTGAGGGTATATGTGAAGGAAGACAATAAGTCTGCGGCGTACTTTTGGTTTGCCTCGTATTTATCGAAAGAATATGTTGTTCAAAAGTATCTTTTGGACATGGGATTAGTTCCCGAATTTGCTAAATTGAAACTAAGACAAGAAAAATTATAATAATTATTGTAAGGTTTATTTGATGAAGCTAAAATTGTTATATCTCGCATTACTGTTTGTTACAGCATTTGAGTTGTATTCTCAAACACCTGCTGCAGAACGGTTATTCGAAGCTATAAACACACAGGATTATGAGACAGCATTAAAAATAGCACCGGAAGCTGTTAGTGAAAACCCGGAAGATGTTGATGTCCTTATTGCGGCAGGGGATGTTTTCATGGAGATGGACAAATTAGAGGATGCTTATAGAGCATATTCGACTGCTTATGAAATTAACAAAAAAAATATCACAGCATTGAATAAATACGGCAGAATACAATCATTGACAGGAAAGCACACAGATGCAGTGCAATTTTTGTCGGAAGCCGTGAAGAAGTATCCCGACGACGCATCAGTTCGATTAGAACTGGCAAATGCCTATCTACGAACTGACTCTCTCAACAAGGCGGAATTAATCATTACCCAAGCAAGAGAACTCGATAAAAAATCTCCAGCCGCATTTATTGCCCTCGGTGATTTATATTTGAAACAAAGAGTATTTGAACTTGCGAGAATGAATTTTGAAGAAGCTCTGTTATTAGATGAAAATAATGTGAATGCCAGAGTCAAACTTGCAACCGCATATTTCAGACTTGCTAATCAAGAAACCGATGATGAATTGAGAAATGAACTTTATAACCGTTCACTTGACGAATGGAATAAAATTACTCAGCAAGACCCGAACAATGCACGTGCCTTCTATGAGCAAGGGCGTCTCCTTTTCTTCGGAGGACAGTATGCCAATGCTGCAAAATCATTGAACAATTTTGTTATTCTTCGTCCTTCCGGCTCACTCGGCAGATGGTATTTGGCTCAGTCTTTGGAAAAAATCGGTGCTTGTGATTCTGCGATAAAGCATCTTGAAATTGTAGCCGGAGAGCTTGACACTGTTAAGAAACAAGCATACTATCTAAGAGCTTTATGTTTGTTTGATACAAAACAATATGAACAGGCAGCCGAAGCTTTCGAAAGTGTTTCATTGGATACTGCACTTGCAGTCATTGATATACAGAGATGGGGACAATCTTATCTGCTCCTTAATGATACCGTAAAAGCCCTCGAAACTTGGGAAAAAGCAGTACAGGTTGACCCGGTAGCAAGTTGTAGAATAATGAATCAAATGGGAATCCTTTATCAAAAGCTGCAAATGTTCGATAAATCTATTGCCATTTTACAGAAAAGAATTGACGAAGCTGAATGTAAAGATGAATATCAGCATTTAGTGTACTATTATCAAGGATTATCTTACCTTCAGTCGGGTAATCCGCAAGGAGCTGTTGAGCCTTTGAGTATGTCTATTGAGCATAATAATGATTTCCTTTATTCAAGAATTTCTCTTGCTGATACTTATGCTGCTCTCGATAGTTTCAATTTGGCTGATAGTCTCTTTAATGTAACAATTGAGCTTGCCAAATCCGATACGGCGACTAACGGCTTTGTACTCATGCAAGCATACAGTAAATTAGCCGGTATGTATTTGGATAAAAAGAAATTCAATGAAGTAGCCAAAGTAGCGGAAGATTGGGCTAAGACTTACCAAAATGAACCCTATGCTTACCTGTATGCTGCTATTGCTTATCATAATATGAGTAACATGAAGCAGGCTTGTTCTAATTATAGAAAAGTCCTGAAAATTGACCCTAAAAATTCAAGTGCCTCAAAAAATTTGAAAGCTCTTGAAGACGCTGGTCAGTGTGAATAGTATTCGTTGAAAGTTTTTTTAAAGCCTTCATAATTTTATGGTATGAAGGCTTTTTTTAACTGTAAGCAAATTAAATGAAATGATGAATTTGGCAGTTTGTCAATAGCACAAATTTGTGATAATAAGAGTATGCTTAAAATGACAGAGTAAGTCCGTTGAGTATTTCCAAATCATAATATTTCAAATTAGTATGCGGCTCGTTGTCATATCTGTAAACACTTGAAATATAAAAGGCAAAGTTTTTGCTTATTGAAAATTGCAATCTGTTTTCATTTAATAAACGGTAATCATCAAAATTATTGATATATGGTTGCAAGTAAGTGACAGAGAAGAAATCTATACTGCTATTAATTGAAAATCTTAAACTGATAAAATTTGTCGAACGAAAATATTTGGTAATCGGCTTCACAGGGTCGTCAACTTCCTCATACTCGTACATAAGACCTAATCCCATCTCCATAAGAAATTTATTGAGTGAGTCTTTAGATACAAGGTCAATAAGAGCCAATCTAATGCCTCCTCCGGCTAATTTCCTGTCCTTTAACAAGATAAAATCATTGTACTCGATTTGCGCAAATAATTCCGGCTCGACAAATGAACCTCTGTTATAAATTAATCGCCAGTGAGCAAACCCTTTATTGGTAATGACAGATTCATTACCCTCTTTGTATTCAATGTTTCCCGCAAGATAAGTTATGAAATTCTGTCTGTATAAGTCAATTCGATAATCTCCTGCATACTTTACATATTCCTCATTACCCGAATTCAAATTAACGGCAAAATTTAAAGTATGATAGAATCCGTCCGATTTGAAGTCTCTGAACTTTTCAGTATTCTTCTGACAGACTACTATATTAGAAGAGGAAATTATTAAAAGTGTAAAAACAAATATGCAGAGTACGAAGGATTTAAAATATCTCATAACATGTTTCATAAATAATAAAAAACGAAACTACTTTGATATAATTTCGTAAATAATAGTATCATAGTTCAACTTCTTATACGATAAAGCGTCTCAAATCTATATATAGTATTGGGACGCTTTTTATTGGTATCCGTCAAATTTATATTCTGTTGTGAAAGTATGCAAGTATTTACGCACAAGGTCGAGGACAAGTTTATTTTCAGCTATTATTTTGTCGAATATAGGTTCAAAATTTGCATGTCCTTTTAGTGCAATATGCAGTCTTAATGACTCGGTAAGATAAGCAAATGCTTGATTTAAAATTTCTTGGGGTAAACTGTGCTCTCCAACGACCGATATATCATCAAGCATTTTTTCTAAGCGGGAAAAATCTGTATAAGTAAAATCACTCTTCGTTTTTAGACCGGAATTCTTGGAAATTTCCAATAAATCATTAAAAAAGTGCTTATTGCCCACTAAGGCTTTAGCATAGGTTTCAAAATATAGTTTAATATCATGATATTTATGCAGCCGCCTTGAAGCTTTGGAAAAAAAATTGACTCCTTTTTCCTCAAGAACAGCTGCCATTTCGATGGCTTTTATTATAAGCTCTGACATTGTATCCGCCAATTTAATGTTTCATACAAATTCAAATATAATATAAGTAAACGAATATTCTTAATAAAAAGTACTTGAAATCTTAAATATTATTGTCAATCTAAGGTACAATTTACTGAAAATGCTATGAGTAATGGTGAATAAACTAAAGCAAGTATTATTTTAATGTGAAATAATCTCGGTTAGAATCATTATGAATTGACAAAGTTCCGATTCTGACTAACCTAATCAACAGACGTTCGGCTCGTCTGTCCGAAATATTGACAATACGTGCAAAATCCTTTACTGTTATTCTTTCTTTTTTCTCAAGATATGCAAAAAGGCGTTTTTCATTTTCACCGATGCTAAGTTTGACAGGTTTATCCTCAGTTTGATGCTTCATAAGTCGAGTCATTTCACGGCTTGCTTCGACGGATTTTTCACCGAGACGGATATATACTTTCTGCTCTGAAAGCTTTTCATTGCAGTCTTTAATGACTCTGTGGGGTTTGATTTTGCTTTCTGTGATTCTAAGCAGGAGAACATCTTTATCATGAATATTAATTATAGAGATGTCCGGTTCAAGTGGCGGTTCAATGTAGAATGTACAGGCTTGTGTTACTATATCGGATTCTGCCTTCTCGCTTTCTATTCCATAAATTTTCCTGTTATCATCAACGCCTACAATAAGAAAACCTCCTGAAGTATTTGCCATTGCAGCTATTTCCTTTGCAAGTTTTAGGGCTGTAGTTGATTTCCTTTTGAATTCAACCGTTGTTGACTCACCTTCGGCAATTATATCTAACAATTTCTTTGGATTCATAGTAATTGAAGTGCTTAAAGAGTTGTTTTAAAATTATTTTCAAAATTAATTCTTTATTCAATTTTATTTTTATAATTTTACATTCTGAACGATTACAAATTTTGAGACGATTATATCAATTAAATTATAGGTAAATATCATGTTTTCATTAAAAAAAAATTCTTACCTCCTGCTTACCTTTGGATTTATAATCTTGTCAGGTGTATATAATTCAAATGCACAAGTTTGGACAAAAGTAGGTGGGACACTGGATTATGTAAATTTTATGAGGTTCTATGGAGATAAGTTATACGTAGGTTCAGATGCTCAGCCAACTGATTTTATTGATAATAACATTAATTTTCTATTTTTCGGTTACGGAATGCAAGTAAGCACAGATAAAGGTATAAGCTTTTCGGATGCTGTGTTGACTGATTATTCAGTATTTGATGTAATTGAATCTCCTTCAAATCCCTCTATACTTCTTGCTTCGGCAAGGAAACAGGATATAGGACGAATTATTATGTCCGATGACGGCGGTCTTACTTGGGATGAAGAAACAAAACGATGCGAAGAGTCTTCACAGATTGTAAGATTTCATGCTGTAAATATTTCCGGTAAGGATTACTTTTACGCAGCTATGCTAAACTCAATCAACGGATTCAGATATTCTGACGATTATTTTGCTACATGCAGTTTATCTGATGATGTGAACATTAACTCGAGAGACTTGGCAGTCTCTGCAAAAAATCCTAAAGTAATGTATCTTTGCGGCGATAATGTTACCAAGACTCGGGTTCTATGTTCAAGTGATGGAGGCTTAACTTGGGCAGACAGATCTGAAGGGATTAACAATTACCGAATACTTTCTGTACAAACGCATCCTGATAATGAAGCTGTGGTAGTTGTTGGGGCAGATTCACTGAGTCCGACAGGAAAAGTCATAGGCATGGGAATTTTTTACAGTGATGATTACGGCAATACATGGCGGAATGTAGGAGCTTCCGGAGCTTCTATTCTAGACATTCGTGTTCATCCTACAGACTCAAGATATTGGGCTGCGGCAGGCGGCAATGAAGGTGTTTACATAAGCGGTACTTCCGGTGATTATTGGGAGTTATCTACTGACGGATTACCGGAAGATGTGTTCATCCGGCAAGTTGCAATACCTGATGATGAACCAAATGAAGAAGGTATAATAGTTTTTGCGTCGGTTTACGGTAACGGTATTTATAAATCTCGGCATATTACTACTGATGTTGAAGACATTGACTACAGAGATGAAAGTCTGATAGCTTCAATAATCTATCCTACTCCGACCTCAGATATTCTGCGACTAAAGCTCAATGATGATAACTTAAACATACAATTTGAAATTCTTGATTTACTGGGTCAGACTGTCCATTCAGGCTATATATATAATTCAAATGCTTTAGATGTATCCGGAATAAATTCCGGTACCTATATGTTAAAACTTGTAAGCGGAAGCAAAATCCAGTTTAAGCGATTCATAAAATTATAATATCGAATAAGTATTTGTAATTGCATCTTCCTTCTTGTTTCGATTAAGAAACAGGAAGGATGGTTTTATAAAGCTTATTCTTTCAAGGCTCCGGCAGTGAGCCCCTTGATGATTTGCTTCTGGAAGAACATGAAAATAAGCAAAACCGGAAGAGCTGCTATTCCGGCACCAGCCATTAAATGCCCCCAGTCAATAGATTGTTTACCAAGATAAAATGTCAGTCCGACAGGAAGTGTACGATAAGCATCCTCGCTCGTGAATAGATAAGGATACAAGAAAGAATTCCAATTACCCAAAAATGTATAAATTGCTAATACCGTCAAAATTGGCTTGCACAGCGGCATTATGATTCTGAATATAATATACCATTGCCCTGCTCCGTCAATCCGTGCGGCGTCTTCAATATCGGTCGGTATTGTACTTATGTATTGACGTAGCAGGAAAATTCCAAAAGGAGTAACTAACCATGGAACTATAAGCGAGAAATAAGAATTTATCCAATCAAAGTTCACCATCATTCTGTACAATGGTATCATCACAACATGAGGCGGAATTATCAGCACAGATAAAACTGTAATGAACAATACCTCTTTACCGAAGAATTCCTTGCGTGCAAATGAGTATGCAACTATTGTGCAAAAAATAATATTACCTAAGGTAACTAAGGAACTCACGAACAAAGAATTAAGAAAATAAGTCCCAAAGATGTCGGAACCTAATGTATCCGTGAAATTTTGAATTGTATAAGGAGAACTGAGCAATTCAAGAAAATTATTATACTTTTCAGGATATTCTTTTAAAGATAATAAAACCATCCAGAACAATGGGAAAATCATCCCCAAAGCTACAATGAACAAAATAATATGCAGCCCTGCCGACTTTAAATATTTTGTTTTCATTTATTCCACATCTCCGGTGTAACTTCTTGTATATAATATTCTGACAAAATTTGTCCTAATTCATTCTCAATCTGTTTGTAAACACCGATATTTGGTCCATTGAAAACAAAGGCAAAGGCTAATTCTTCACCGTCCATTGTATCAACATAACCGGCTAAGGCACTGACATTCCTAAGCGTGCCTGTTTTACCCCTTAAATTTGACTCGGCGGCAGTGGACTTGAATCTTTTTTTTAGCGTTCCGTCAACTGAAGCAAGTGACATTGAATTTTTATATGTTTCATAAAAACTGAATTTACCGGCGGAAACAAGCAAGCCAACCAGAGCCTCAACACTGGTTAGATTCCGGCGGGACAGACCTGAACCATCATTTAACTTGCATTCATCGCACTCTATGCCGTCAACATTTATAATGCTGTCAATTATCTTTCTTGAAGCAGGAGCATTATCATGATACGCACCGGAATTCGCTCCAATCATTTTAAAAAGTATTTCTGCAAGGTAATTATCACTTTCTTTATTTACTATATTGATTATATCATTAAGCGGCCTTTTGAAATCGCATACAAACTTATAGATATTAACTAAGGAGTCGCCCTTCTCCCGACTGAGAACATCAATATCTTCGTTGACAGTAATACCGCCGGCTTTTAAACGACTTTTGAATGCACCTGCAATTGTCAATGGCGGATTAAGTATCAAGTGACGATAAGTATATGTTGAATTAGAATTGATTGTGCCGCTTACAACGAATTGCTGTTTACCATCAGATAATAATTTCGTTGTAATCCTGATTTTTGACCTTTGCCCTGCTGCGGCTAAGGCAAAATCTCCATATCGGAGATTCTCATTTGGAGAAATATCATTTATTATCTCGTCATCAATTCTGTAGGAGCCTCTACCTTTTCGTCTTTTTGAGGATTTGCCGGCTGTGTTTCTAATCTTTGCATTATTAATTATTGTGTATGAATCAGATGATGGAGTAACATAAACACTTGGTGCTTGGGCACCTTTGCCGGCACTAACAATTATGGTAGCTGTATTTCTGTCAATATTTAAGGAAGTGATTGGAGGTGTAGCTTGGACCACATCACGATCTCCGCTGTAAACAATTCGCTCGGTTTTTTCATCATAAAATGTACCGTCGGCAATAATCTTGCCTTTTATCTTTTTAATCCCGGCTTTTTTAACCTTGTCAGCAAGCTCTTCAAGGTCGGATGTGGAAAACATGGCATCGCCGCCGCCTCTGATATATAAATTACCTGTCAAGACTCCATCGAGGCTGATACTACCGTCATGATACACAGCTGTTGATACGTACGGATTAGTTTCAGTTTGTCGCAATATGCAGTATGTTGTAAATAACTTTGTTGTCGAAGCCGGTGTTAACAGTGACTTACTCTTATTCCTGTAATACCATTTATCCTGATTTATTGAATATACTGCTATTCCGTAATTGGTTTTGTTTAAATATTTACTATGTTTTACTAATACATTGTCAATTGATTTTGTAAGATTTGCAAATGAATTAAGCGAGTCTAATGGGCTGAATCCGGTATAATAGGTTTCATTGTGTACAGTCAGAGAATCTAATCCGTTTGTCGGCTTAAATTGTAGGAGAAAAAACAAAATGAATAATACTGTACTACACAATCTTGAATTCATAAATAGTATAAATGGTCATTCAAATAAAAGCAAATCTAAGAGTTTATTTTATAAGTACAAAATATTTGATTGTAATATTTTAATTATTTAGATACAAGCATCAATCAAATTCTGCTCACAGATACTGTTAATACAAATTACTGATAAATTATGTTCACTACGCTCTTCTTAAAAGATTTCATAAAGAAGATTTTTGGGTATTGGAATCAGCCGATTATCAAAAGTATGGTGCATGCATTTTAAACACATCTTACAGAAGCTTTGGCAGTAAATATAAGCAAATGAAAGAATCAAATATCGAATCTTGTTATCTTGCAGCCCAATCTTTTAGTTTTTCGTTGAACTCATATTCCGTCAGCGAAGTTTTTTCATACATTCCTGCAGTCTGTCTTTGACGGAAAGTTTCATAGAGACTAACGGCGCAAGCAACCGAGATATTCAGGCTTTGAATCATTCCGACCTGTGGAATCAAAAAGTTACCGTCTGCCTTTTCCAAAGCCTCCGAGCTGATGCCGGCGTGTTCATTTCCGAACATTAAGGCGACTTCTTCCGTTAAATTCAGCTCATAGAGAGACCGGGCGCTGCTGCTCATGTGAGTTGTATAGATTTTACTCCCCTGAGAATGCAGATATTCGAAACAGCTTCCTACTGATGAAAAATTTTTATAATCAAGCCATTTTCGGGCACTCGCGGAGCTTTTTTCTCCCAACTTAGGAAAGGGTTGTGAGCCGTCATAGATTAAGCAGACCTCCATCACGCCGACTGCATCACAAGAACGCAGGCAAGCCGATAAATTGTGTGGGTCTGCAATATTTTCAAGGACAACTCTTAAGCCGGATTGACGTTGCTTTAATACTTCTCGCAATTTCCCGAGTCGTCTGTCGCTTATTATCTGTGTATAATCCAATTCCGATAATTTCATGATTCTGCAAGCTGTGAAAATTACAAAAGTAATAAGTATATTGGAATTTATGTAGGAATTTAAAAAAATGTTTGTTGATAGAAAGGTCTATCCTGCTCCTGAAAGATCTATTTTTATTATTAAGACTTCCGAAGTGATCGAAGACTTCGGAAGTCGGTTTTATATTTTCTACGGTTCTAAAATCCATGAATTACAATCAAATGCCAA
>Ga0265293_10006555_pt1 | contig 18539 bp, 20 predicted proteins | sample Munlanlewell138R_FD_192505 | JGI IMG/M metagenome (GOLD analysis project Ga0265293, IMG submission 192505) | Leachate microbial communities from a municipal landfill in Southern Ontario, Canada - Leachate well 138R | ecosystem: Engineered > Solid waste > Landfill > Unclassified | place: Canada...
ATTTTTGAAATTGAAATTTTCATTTTTAAGCATCAAGAATTTTCTTCAACTAAAAATAATCATCAAAATTTTCACTATCAAAAATTAGCTGCATAAAAAAAAGACTGCCCTTTTTGGACAGCCTCTTACTTATTATTAATATTGGTCTAATAAGTATTTTACCAAATCGGTAGTTGTTACAATTCCTACAACTTCCTCTTTTTCTACTACCGGAAGTGAGTGAAAACTTTGTTCAGCCAAAATTTCCGCAACTTCTTTAATATTTGTGTCGGCAGTTACTGTTACTGGATTGTTCACCATGATATCTTTTAGTTCATAAGCGTCGTAAATAGCGTTTAAAGCATCGGGATGTGTATCACCAGCGCTGTAACCAATTTTCAACACATCGTTTTTACTGATTACGCCTACCAATTTTGTGCCTTCAACCACAGGAATATGGCGAATTCCGTACTCATTGAACATTTGATTAACTTCACTGATTTTTTTTGTAGGGTTTACTACAATTACAGCCTTTGCCATAATTTGCGATACGGGAACTCTTTGTCTCATATTTATTGTATTTAGGATTATTATTTGAGACAAATTTCTTTAGAAATTTCCGCAATAATCATGACAAATGTTCTTGTAAATCAAATGTTTTTTTCGTAACTTAATATGTTTGTTTCTTGATAAAAAGTCGCCAAAAAAACCTTTATTGGTTCTTCAATAAGATTGCAGCTTCTTTTGCAAAGTATGTAGAAATTAAAATTGCTCCTGCACGCTTGATACACATCAATTGTTCCATCATGATTTTATCGTGATCTAACCAACCTTTTTCAGCTGCAGCTTTAATCATTGCATATTCACCCGACACGTGATAAACTGCAACCGGCACATTTACATTGTCTTTAACTTCACGAACGATGTCTAAGTAAGCAGTACCTGGTTTAACCATTACCATATCAGCACCTTCTTCTACATCCCAAATTGCTTCTTTAATCGCTTCGATGCGGTTGGCGTAATCCATTTGATAGGTCTTTTTGTCTTTCGGAACTACTTCTCCGGTTTCTTTTGGTGCAGAGTCTAATGCATCACGGAATGGTCCGTAGAATGCAGAGGCATATTTTGCTGAATAACTCATAATACCCACGTTTACAAATCCAGCTTTATCTAAACCTTCGCGTAAGCGTAAAATACGTCCGTCCATCATATCAGAAGGAGCTACAAAATCGGCACCGGCTTCGGCGTGCGAAACCGCCATTTTTACTAAAGCATCTACGGTGGAATCGTTTTCCACTTCTCCGTTTTTAATGATACCGTCGTGTCCGTACATGGAATACGGATCTAAAGCGACATCTGGCATGACAATCATTTCAGGAACTGCTGCTTTAATGGCACGTATCGCACGTTGCATCAATCCATCTGAATTCCAAGCTTCTTTTCCGGTATTGTCTTTTAAATCGTCGCTAACTTTTACGTAAATATTTATCGCACGAATACCCAAATCGAACAATTCTTGAACTTCTTTGACCGTTAAATCAATAGATCGACGGAAAATGCCAGGCATTGATGGAATTTCAATTTCTTGATTTTCGCCCTCAACGATAAACATCGGGAACATAAAATCTGCCGGACTTAAACTTGTTTCACGAACCAAACTTCTGATTGATTCGTTTTGTCTTAATCTTCTACCTCTGTGTAATGGGAACATAGTTTTTTTGTTTAGCTGATAGCTATTAGCCGTTAGCTTTTAGCTTTCGAGCGTTGATATTAATTTATTGAGCATCTTTTTTATTTCTTCAATTTTAAAAAATAGACCTGATGCTGTTTCATTATCCATATAGTCTAAATCTTTAGATAAAATTATCTGGTATTCTATTTCATTTGCGGAACCGAACGCAATATATAAAAATCTACAAAAATCTTTATCGCTTTTTCTACCTGCACCTTCAACAATATTTGTTGGAATTGAAGAAGAAGATCTTCTCATTTGACCTGTCAAACCAAATAATTCTTCTTTAGGAAACAGTTTTGTAACCTTGTAAATGTCTAAAACGAACTGATGTGATTTCTGCCAAACGGTGTATTTCTTATAATCTCTCATTTTCAAAAAAGCTAAAGGCTAGGAGCTAAAAGCTTACAGCCAATTCACCGGTTCTTTCAACACTTTTACCAACTTTTCTTCTTCACTTCCTGGCTCAGGATGATAATCATAAACCCATTGAACATTTGGTGGCAGACTCATTAAAATCGATTCGATACGTCCGTTGGTTTTCAATCCAAAAATAGTTCCTCTGTCGTGTACTAAATTGAATTCTACATAACGACCACGACGGATTTCTTGCCATGTTCTATTTTCAGTTGTATAAGGTAAATCTTTGCGTTTTTCTACAATTGGAACATAACTTTCTAAAAAGCTATTTCCTACTTCGGTAACAAAATTATACCAGTCTTCCATAGACATTTCTGGCGTTTCTTGTAAGTGGTCAAAGAATAAACCACCTATTCCTCGTGCTTCATTTCGGTGTGCGTTCCAGAAATATTCGTCACATATTTGTTTGTATTTTGGATAAAATTCTGGATTGTGTTTGTCACAAGCTGTTTTACAAACTTGATGAAAATGAGTTGCATCTTCTTCAAATAAATAATACGGTGTCAAATCTTGACCGCCGCCAAACCAAGAACCAACTTTAGCTCCTGTTTTGTCGTACATTTCAAAATATCTCCAATTGGCATGAACGGTTGGCACCATTGGGTTTTTAGGATGAATAACCAAACTCAATCCGCAAGCAAAAAAATCAACATCGCCTACATTAAACGCCTTTTGCATAGCTTCTGGTAAATGTCCGTGAACTGCAGAAATATTAACTCCTCCTTTTTCAAAAATAGCACCATTTTCAATTACTCGAGTTCTTCCACCACCACCTTCTGGGCGTTCCCATAAATCTTGATGGAATTTTGCAACGCCATCTACTTCTTCTAACTTATTGGTAATCGTATCTTGTAATTGTTGGATGTATTGATAAAATTTATCTTTCATGTTCTGTTAATCTATAATTATAAGATTTGCTTTTTTACAACCTATTTATTTTGCTCGCAATTTGAAACGAAAACATTTTACTTTCTTTTTGAATAAATTGATAAAGGTTTTTTGCTCGTTCTTTTATAATTGCGTTGGGTTTTTTGTTGTCTGAAGCAACTAAAATATCTGCAAAATGTTCAATTTGTTCCCAAGGCCATTGTAAATCAATGAATTTTTGAAAAAAATTAGCTTCTTCTATATTCAAAACATCTTCTTTTGTGAAACCTGTTTCTTCAAGAGTGTTCCAAAAAACGTCTTCCTTCCAGTTTTCGGGCACAAAAGTAATCCCTGACAGTTTTTGTAAAATGGCATTTAAACGTTGTTCGGTTTCGTCTTTTTTACTTGTAAGCATTGTTATAAAATATAAAAACAGTTTACGTAAAGGTAAACTGTTTTTTTGTTAACTATTTGTTATATTCCTTTACGGCTTCGATAAATGCTTTAGCGTGATCAACCGGAATGTGAGGTAAAATCCCGTGTCCTAAATTTACGATGTATTTGTCTTTACCAAATTTATCAATCATTTCGTGAACCATTTTTTTGATGGTTGGAATAGGAGACATCAATCGTGAAGGATCGAAGTTTCCTTGTAGTGTAATATTTCCTCCAGACAGATAACGTGCATTTCTTGGTGAACATGTCCAATCTACACCTAGCGCCGAAGCTCTTGATTTAGCCATATCGCCTAATGCAAACCAACAACCTTTACCAAAAACAATTACTGGAGCTTCGTCTGCCAAAGCTTCTACAATCTGATTGATATATTTCCAAGAGAATTCTTGATAATCAACTGGAGATAACATTCCTCCCCAAGAGTCGAAAATCTGAACTGCATCAACACCAGCTTTTACTTTTTCTTTTAAGTATAAAATGGTAGTGTCGGTAATCTTTTGTAATAGTGCGTGAGCAGCTTCGGGATGCGCAAAACAGAATCCTTTTGCTGTATCAAACGCTTTCGAGCCTTTTCCTTCTACAGCATAACAGAAAATTGTCCATGGCGAACCAGCAAAACCAATCAAAGGAACTTCGTCGTTCAACATTTCTTTGGTGATTTTAATGGCGTCCATTACGTAACCCAATGTTTCTTCAATGTTTGGAACGATAACTTGTTCTACATCAGCTGCCGAACGAATTGGATTAGGTACCCAAGGTCCGATGTTTTCTTTCATTTCTACATCAATATTCATTGCTTGTGGAACTACTAAGATATCCGAAAACAAAATCGCAGCATCTGGTTTGACAATACGTATAGGTTGAACGGTGATTTCCGCAGCAATTTCAGGCATTCTACAACGTGTAAAGAAGTCGTATTTGTCGCGTAATGCACGGAATTCAGGCAAGTAGCGTCCAGCTTGACGCATCATCCATACTGGTGGTCTTTCAACCGACTCGCCCTTTAAAGCTCTTAAAAATAAATCGTTTTTTAACATATTTCAAAAGTTAAAAGTTAACAGCCTTCATTGGTCTGTTATAACTAAATTTTATAATAATTAATACATTGAATAATCACATTCTCTACCGTTTGCTGGTTCGCAATCACAATGTTTTTTGTGATGTCTTGCAGCGCGTCGGCGGTAGTGGTTCCGATACAAAAGCACATTTGGTTGCCAATGCTATTTTCTTTTAAATAGCTACGAATTCCCGAAGGACTAAAAAACAATAATGCATCTGTAGTTGTTTCGATTTTTACAGGAGATTCATCGTTTTTATAGACCAAATATTCCTCAAACTTTATTTTCTTTTCATGTAAGGCATCGGGTAAAACGTTGCTCCTTAAATTTCCGACGAAAAAGGCAATATGCTCTTCTGAAAATTTCTTCTGAATAATGGGTGCCAATCGATGGGCATATTCTTCCATTTCCAAAACACTAAAACCGTTTTCTTCTAAAAGTTGCTTTGTTTTTAAACCCACGCAAACCGCAGGGATTTTTTTTAATACACTCACTTTTTCATTTTTAAGTACACTTTTCACAGCATTTTGTGAAGTGAACAACAATAGAGTAGGAGTGCCTTCTAATTGAAAAGGCAGTAATGATATTTTGATAAAATCTGCTTCAATCAATGAGAAACCAGCATTCAGAAGAAAGTTCTTTTGATTGCTTTGAAGTTTTTTTGTTGATAATATACAGGTTTTTTTATTCAAATTTTATATTTCGTTTATGCTGTCATTCCGACAAAGGAGGGTTCGAGGGCTTTGCTTGAACAGGCGAAGCAATCTCTTTTTTAGATTCTTCATTCCGTTTCACTCCATTCAGCAATGACAATACTGATTTTTTTTTGCAAAAATATAAGTTCTATATTGTTTCATAAGCGGCATTGTAAATAACCGACTTATGAAATAAGGACTTAAATAATTGAGAAAAAGCATTATATTAAATAGATAGAATCCATTGCAAACATTGCAACTAATAATAAAAGGATAATTAATAATACAAGCTTTATTCTACTTTTTAGTTTATCTTTTTCTTCTTTTCTGTATAACCAAATAAAATACGCTATTGTACCTACTAAACAGATAGTAGCAAGAATCTGATTTCCAAAATTCATTAATAGATTGTTCATATTAATTGAAATGTTCGTGTAGTTTTTTTAACTACGGGTTAATAATGAATTTAGTTATTTGTACTTTTTATCAGCTAATGTTTTAGGTATTATTCGATAATTTTTTATTGAAACAGGACAATCCGTCCAATCAGCCTACGGTTATATCACTTTTACAAGGCTAAACGAAGTTCATTCATCAAAGCTTCTCCACCATTCTCTAAAATTTCCTTTGCAGCAAAAAAGCCTAGTTTTTTCCATTCTCCAATAGGAACATCTTTCTGAATTTCAAACTTTTTAGAACCGTCTAAAGACAATAAAACGCCTTTAAAATGCAAAGTATCATCGTGTTCATTGTACTTTACAATAGCGCCAATCGGTGCAGTACAACCACCTTCTAAAGTGCGTAAAAACTGACGTTCGATATACGTTGTGATTTCTGATTCTACATCATTTAAATGAGCCAAGGCATCCAGAGAAAAATCATCGTCGTGCATGGCTACAACCAACATTGCGCCTTGAGCAGGAGCAGGAATCATCCAATCGAGATTAATAAATTCGGATGGTTTTAGGTTGATACGTTCTAAGCCAGCTGCAGCAAAAATCGCTCCGTTCCAGTCGTTGTCTTTTAGCTTTTGTAAACGCGTATTTACGTTTCCGCGTAAATCATCAACTTGGTGAGAAGGATATTTATTTAACCATTGTGCCTTTCTTCGAAGCGATCCTGTGGCTATAGTTCCTTTGCTGCTTAAAAAATCGGTTGATCCTTTATGAACTAAAAGATCTAGTACATTGGCACGTTTTAAAACAGCTGCCTGAACAATTCCTTGTGGTAAAGCAGTTGGTACATCCTTCATGGAATGCACAGCAATATCTACTTTTCCAGAAATCATAGCAACGTCTAAAGTTTTAGTGAAAATGCCTGTGATTCCCAATTCGTACAAAGGTTTATCTAGGATGATGTCTCCATCAGATTTTACGGGAACTATTTCTGTTTTATAGCCTAAATCATTTAATTTTTGAGAAACGGTCGTTGCCTGCCACATTGCTAATTCGCTGTCGCGGGTACCAATTCGTATAACTTTACTCATTGCATAAGGTTTCAAGTTGAAAAACTTTCTCGATCCATTCGATACTTTCGTTCACTTCTGTGTTTTCATCTTTGAGATGGTTGGCAAAGTGCGTTGTAATTTTTTGGATAATGCGGCTGGTAATAATATCGGCCTGCTCTTCGTCAAAGTTTTCTATTTTCTTTTTTTGATATTTTAATTCGTTTTCTTTGATTTCCTCCAATTTTGCTTTCAGCGCATGGATGGTCGGTGCAAATTTTCTAGCTTGAGTCCAAGTAATGAATTCTTCTTTGATTTCTTCGATAATTTGCATCGCCTGAGGTACGTATTGTTTACGTTTTTCTAAGGTATCGTCTGTCATTTGAGATAATTGATCCAAATGAACAAGTTGTACTCCAGGTATTTCTAATACGTCGTCGTTTACGTTTTTAGGAATCGATAAGTCTAAAATCAATAATGGCTTTTTAAGATTCAATAACTCTTTGTCGATTGTTGGATTCTGTGCTCCGGTAGCTACAATCAACACATCGGTTTTTTGAATTTCGGCTTGTAGATCGGCATAATCTTTTACGATTAGGTTGAATTTACCAGCGATTTTTAGTGCTTTATCTTTAGTTCGATTGATTAAAGTGATTTGATTATTCTTAGTATGTTTTACTAAGTTTTCACAAGTATTTCGACCTATTTTTCCTGTTCCGAATAGCAATATGTTTTTTCCGTTGATATCGGGAACATTATTTAGAATATATTGAACCGAAGCAAAAGATACTGAAGTAGCACCTGTACTGATTTCGGTTTCGTTTTTAATTCGCTTACTTGCCTGAATAACTGAATTTACTAAACGCTCAAAGTAATTGTTTGTCAAATCTTTTTCGCGAGCAGTTAAAAAACCAGTTTTAACTTGAGAAATGATTTCAAAATCACCTAAAATCTGACTGTCCATTCCAGTTCCGACTTTAAATAAATGTCCAACAGCCTCGTTATTTTTGTGTACATAGGCAACACGCTGAAAGTCATCAACCGTGCCGTTGCTGTGTTTGCATAATAAGGAAATCAATTGGAAAGGATGCTCTGCAAAACCATAAAGTTCAGTTCTGTTGCAAGTAGAAATCGCCATTAAAGAATCGATTCCTTCTGCTTTTGCTTGATCCATCAAATCGTTCTTTGATTGATCGGATAGGCTGAACTTCCCTCGGGTTTGTGCATCTGCCTTTTTATAATTTAATCCAACCACATAAAAATGCTTGGATTTTGCTTTAGTGTTTTGTTCCATTCTTATCATTGATCATAAAACGATACAAATTTACTTTCAATTCCTGAATAAAAATAACGCTTAAAGGACTAAATATACCTCTCAGTTTTTTTTGCGGTGTTTTTTGGTTATTATTAATATAAAATCTTATATTTGCGTATGTTACGTTAGGTTGCACTTGTTGAGTTTAGAATAATTCTAAATAAGAGATGCCAATAAATTTTATTTATACAATTATAAAATAACGCTATGAGAACCCAAGATTTCGAAATATTAGAAGATGATTTTATTTGTACAAGAATTAAAAATGATACTGATAATGTGCAAATTATACAAAGAGATATTAATAGTAGCGATGTTATTCAGTTTCATTTTATATTGAAAGGAAAGGGAAAGTTCTTGTTCAACGAGGGAAATTATAATTTAAATATTCAGGAAGAAAATGGGCTTACACTTTATAATCCTCAAAAAAATCTTCCCATGAATTTGGAAATTACGCCTAATACTTGGGTGATCTCAATCATTATTTCGATTAAAAAATTTCACAGTTTATTTTCTACTGAAGCCGAATTTATTCCTTTTTTAAACAAAGAAAATATCGATCGGAAACATTATGCCCAACATCCAATTACTCCCTCAATGTCGGTGGTTTTGTATCAATTGATGCATTTTAACTTGCATTCATCTGTAAAAGGACTTTATTATAAAGCAAAAGTTTACGAGTTGTTGAGTTTGTTGTTTAATAAACCAGAAGATACGGATGATGAAAGTTGTCCTTTTAAAACGGATGAGGAAGAAACAATGCGCATTCAACAAGCAAAAGATATTTTAGTGAAAAATATGGCTGAGCCTCCAACTTTACAGGAGTTGGCTGATGAAGTTGGGATCAATATCAAAAAACTTAAACAAGGATTTAAACAAGTTTATGGCGATACTGCTTATGGTTTTTTGTTTGATTACAAAATGGAGTATGCTAGAAAATTATTAGAAAGCGGCACTTTTAACGTAAATGAAGTTGCAAGTAAAATTGGATACAGTACTGCAAGTCATTTTATTACTGCTTTTAAGAAAAAATATGGAACTACTCCGAAGAAATATTTAATGTCGTTAGAAGTGGATTATAGTTAAAAATAGAATGAACTTAAAAAGAAAAGCTGCTCATTTTGAGCAGCTTTTTTTAGTTTATTGATTTCTAAAAATGAGTTGATTGTCAATTTCATCCAGCAAAATAATGCTGTCGGTTTTTACACTTCCTCCAAGAATTTGTTTAGACAATTCATTAAGAACTTCTTTTTGGATGACGCGTTTCACTGGTCTGGCACCAAAATGTGGATCAAACCCTTTGTGTGCCAAATACGCAATAGCCTCTGGGGTTGCATCCATGGTGATGTGCTGATTTGATAACATTTTGAAAATTCCTTTTAATTGGATTTTTACAATCTGCTCGATATTCTCTTCACTTAATGGTGTAAACATTACGATTTCATCAATACGATTTAAAAATTCTGGACGAACCATTGTTTTTAATTGTTCCATCACTTGGTTTTTGGCTATTTCAACTGCAATCTCGATGGGTTGTGCATCAAAAGCTTCTTGAATCAAATGACTTCCCATATTAGATGTCATAATGATGATAGTGTTTTTAAAATCAGCTGTTCTTCCTTTATTATCTGTCAATCTGCCTTCATCTAAAACTTGAAGTAAAATATTGAAAGTATCGGGATGTGCTTTTTCAATTTCGTCTAATAAAATTACAGAATAAGGTCTTCTTCTTACTGCTTCTGTCAATTGACCACCTTCATCATAACCTACGTATCCTGGAGGTGCACCTACTAATCTACTTACGGAATGGCGCTCAGAGTATTCACTCATGTCGATTCGAGTCATCGCATTTTCATCGTCAAATAAATATTCGGCTAAAGCTTTCGCTAATTCGGTTTTGCCCACTCCAGTTGTTCCCAAGAAAAGGAACGAACCAATCGGTTTTTTAGGATCTTGTAAACCTGATCTACTTCTACGAACTGCATCAGAGATAGCTCCAATTGCTTCATGTTGTCCAACAACACGTTTATGTAATTCGTCTTCTAAACGCAAAAGTTTTTCACGTTCAGATTGTATCATTTTAGTCACTGGTACTCCCGTCCATTTCGCAACAACTTCCGCAATATCTTCATAAGTAACCTCTTCTTTAATCAGCGCGTTTTCTTTTTGATTTTCTTCCAATTCTTGTTGTAGACGTTCTAATTCTTTTTTGGCTTCTTGAATTTTTCCATAACGAATTTCTGCAACCTTTCCGTAATCTCCATTTCTTTCTGCACGATCGGCTTCTAATTTATACTCTTCAATTTCGCTTTTAATATTTTGAACGCTGTCTACCACATCTTTTTCTGTTTTCCATTTGGTAAACACTTGATTGCGTTCCTCTTTTAAATTAGCGATTTCAATTCCAAGTATTTTCAGCTTGTTCTCGTCATTTTCTCGTTTAATTGCTTCAATTTCGATTTCTAATTGCATGATTTTTCTATCAAGAACGTCCAATTCTTCTGGTTTGGAATTGATTTCCATACGTAATTTTGAAGCTGCCTCGTCGATTAAATCTATCGCTTTGTCTGGCAAAAAACGGTTAGTTATGTAGCGCTGAGATAATTCAACCGCACCAATAATCGCTTCGTCTTTAATACGAACTTTATGATGCGTCTCGTATTTATCTTTGATTCCTCGTAAAATCGAAATAGCACTTTCGGTATCTGGTTCTTCTACAACTACTTTTTGAAAACGGCGTTCCAAAGCTTTGTCTTTTTCAAAGTATTTTTGATATTCATCCAAAGTGGTTGCTCCAACGGCTCTAAGTTCTCCACGTGCCAAGGCTGGTTTCAAAATATTTGCTGCATCCATAGCGCCTTCGCCACCTCCAGCACCAACTAAAGTATGAATTTCATCAATAAATAAAATGATTTGTCCATCGGATTCTGTAACTTCTTTGACTACAGATTTTAGACGTTCTTCAAATTCTCCCTTGTATTTCGCACCAGCAATTAACGAACCCATATCTAATGAGAAAATTAACTTATCTTTTAAGTTTTCAGGTACATCCCCTTGAACAATACGATGTGCAAGTCCTTCAGCAATGGCAGTTTTTCCCACACCAGGTTCGCCAATCAGCATTGGATTGTTTTTTGATCGACGCGTTAAAATCTGTAATACACGACGGATTTCTTCATCACGACCAATTACCGGATCTAATTTACCGTCGTTAGCCAATTGGTTAAGGTTATTGGCGTATTTACTCAAAGCATTGTAGGTTTCTTCAGCTGAAGCAGAAGTAACTCGAGCTCCTTTTCTAAGTTCTTGAATAGCGGCTTGAATGTCTTTTTCAGAAACTCCCTGATCTTTTAATATCTGAGCTGCTTTTGATTTGGATTTAAAAATGGCTAGAAATAAATGTTCTACAGAAACATATTCATCGTTCATTTTTTTAGCAATGATCTGAGCTTCATTGAGCATTGTTCCAGCTTCACGAGACAGACCAATTTGACCGCCCGAAACTTTTGGAAACGATTCAATTACAGCGTCTAATGTTTGTTTAAATATTTCGATGTTTACGTTTACTTTCTTCAAAATAAAAGGTGTAACGTTTTCATCTACTTCAAGTAAAGCTTTGAAAATATGTTCGCATTCTAGTTGTTGTTGCCCGTTTGCTTGCACCAAAACCTGTGCTTGCTGCAGAGCTTCCTGAGATTTTGTAGTAAATAAATTCGGATTCATAGTTATATCTTGTGTTGTTGTTTTTTAAATTTATACATCAATTAGTATTCAAACCATATGCCTAGTTTAAAATGATGTCAAAATGACTGCTTTTCAATGTGTTGACTGTATTTTTAGTGTCAAAATGTCATTTGCGTTGATTTCTATAAAAGATATCATACTGTTTTGTATCTTTGGATAAGATAAAGTTACAAAGATGAACTGGAATAGAATTGAAAACGAACAACAGATTGAATCGATCAAGGAAAATTCGCAACATAAATTGCAATTGATTTTTAAGCATAGTACACGTTGTATCATTAGTAAAATGGCACTAAAAAGTTTTGAGGAGGGTTTTTCATTAAAAGACCATATTGAACTACATTTCCTTGATTTGATTGCAAACAGGAGCCTTTCTAATAAAATAGCTGATGATTTTGAAATTACACATCAGTCACCACAAATTCTATTGATTAAAAATGGAGTAGTGGTTTATAACGAATCCCACGAAGGAATTAATGTGGAGGTTTTGAAGGGTTTTGTCTAAAATGAGCCAATGAAAAAGCCAGCTCTGTTTTGAGTTGGCTTTTTTGTTTTACACTGCTATTAATCTTAAACACTGCAGAGTTTCTCTCTAGTTAGTAGGCTGCATCTGCTGTAAAAGTGGTTTAAACAGTTGAAAATTATTAAATCCTTATTAGTGTTCAGAAACAACCAAACCCAACTTTAATTAGTTGGGTTTACATTTTGTTTATTTTGATAATAGCTTTGTTGCGAAGCAAATTCATTTGCCGTTTCCACTTTTTTATAAGCTTCAACAATCTTTTTAACCAGACGGTGGCGTACGATGTCTTTATCATCCAAAAACACAAAACCGATTCCTTCTACATCAGTTAGAATTCGTAAAGCTTCTCGTAAACCAGAAGTTACTTTTCGAGGTAAATCTACCTGACCAGGATCGCCTGTGATGATAAATTTTGCATTTTTTCCCATACGAGTCAAAAACATCTTCATTTGTGAATGAGTGGTGTTTTGTGCTTCGTCTAAAATAACAAAAGCATTGTCTAGCGTTCGTCCGCGCATAAATGCCAAAGGAGCAATTTGTATAATTCCTTTTTGAAGATAGTCGTCAAGAGTCGAAGGAGGAAGCATATCGCGTAACGCATCATAGAGTGGCTGCATATATGGATCCAATTTTTCTTTCATATCTCCAGGTAAGAAACCCAAGTTTTCACCAGCTTCTACGGCAGGTCGGGTTAAAATAATCCGTTTTACTTGTTTTTCTTTCAAGGCTTTTACAGCCAAGGCCACTCCAGTATATGTTTTTCCAGTTCCCGCAGGACCAATCGCGAATACCATGTCGTTTTTAAAAACCAACTCTACTAACTTTTGTTGATTGGGTGTGGTGGCTTTTATTAGTTTTCCACCGATTCCGTGAACAAGTATTTCATCAGAACGTTCCATTCGTTGAGGAGCGTCGTCCATAATCAATCGTTCAATAATGTTTTCATTGAGTTGATTGTATTTATCGTAATACTTCAAGATTCGCTCGAACCGACTTTCAAATTGATCCAAAAGTTCGCTTTCACCGTAAATTTTCATGGTAGTTCCGCGCGCAACAATCCTTAGTTTTGGATAAAGCTTCTTTATGATTTCTAGATGCAAATCCCTTGGACCCCAAAAGTCTTTTGGAGTGATATGTTCTAATTCAATGATTCTTTCGTTCAAAAGCTATTAAATTTAATTAAAAAAAATTAGTTTTGTATAGTTCAAATCTAATAAAAATATTTAGAAAAATCTAATAAAAAAAATTAATGTCAATTATTACGTTAACAACGGATTACGGTATTAAAGATCATTTTGTGGCTTCAGTTAAAGGGAGAGTTTTATCAGCTTTGTCGGCTGTTAAAATCGTTGACATTTCACATTGCATCGATTTGTATAATGTTGCCGCGGCAAGTTATGTGCTGTTTGGTGCTTATAAAGACTTCCCAAAGAACACTATTCATTGGGTTCTGGTAGAAGCTGAAATGTACGATCAAGAGTCTTTTTTGTTAGCTAGAATTAATGGGCATTATTTTTTGACAGCAAACAATGGCGTCATTTCTTTATTGACAACCGAAGAAGATGAAATCGAAATCGTTGATTTGGAAATCCCACAATTTTGTTCAAATACTGTTGCTCTATACTTATATGTTACGCAACAAATTATCGCTGGAAGTTCCCTTCAACAATTGGGCAATAAAATTGTGTTTGAAGATTATGAAATAAAAAAAGAACTTGTGCCTATCGCTAATGAAAATGAAATTATTGGTGCAATTATTTATGAAGACCACTACGGAAATGCAGTGACCAATATTTCTGAAAAACTGTTTCAAGAAGTGAAAAGAAACCGAAAATTCAGAATAGAAGCAAGTCGATATCACTTTAAAAGAATCAGTGACTTTTATTCAGATTCTGGAACAGATTTACAAAGATTAGCTTCGGATAAGTTTGTAATTTTTAATGATTCGGGCTTTTTGCAAATCTCGATTTACAAATCTTATCCAGGATCGGTGGGAAGCGTTAGAACGTTGATGGGCTTGAGTTATAGAGATGTGATTAAAGTTGAATTTTTTGATTAAAAAAATAATAAGATGTTTGTAAGAATAGTAAAGATGAGTTTTCACGAAGAAAAAATTCTGGATTTTTTGACGAACTTTCATAGTGTAAAAGAGAAGATTAGAAATTATCCTGGAAATAATTTTCTTGAATTGTATCAAGACAAAAATAATCCTTGTGTGTTTTTTACCTATTCTATTTGGAACGAGGAATCCGATCTTGAAAATTATAGACATTCCGAACTTTTTAAAGAAGTCTGGACATTTACAAAAGCTTTGTTCAATGATAAGCCACAGGCTTGGAGTGTTGATAAATTGGTCACTTTGCCTTAAATTGCTATAAATTTTGGTAATTGTGCTTTGAAAGAAGTACTTTTGAACTTTAAAAAACTAAAAAAATAAATGAAAGCAATTTTAGTTAGAGAAATAAAAACCTTTTTTGGTTCGCTAACCGGTTATTTGGTTATTGCGGTTTTTTTGGTTTTAACCGGTTTGTTCTTGTGGGTCTTTGACGGAACATACAACATTTTACAAAGTGGATACAATGATTTGAATCCATTTTTTCAATTGGCTCCTTTAGTACTTTTGTTATTGATTCCTGCGGTGACCATGAAAAGTATATCTGATGAGCGTCGACAAGGAACTATTGAGCTTCTAGTAACCAAGCCATTGAGTTTGACCCAAATTGTAGTTGGAAAGTTTTTAGGTGCTTTTCTATTAACTGTAGTTGCTTTATTACCAACACTTCTGTATGTTTTTATATTAAATCCTTATGGTAATCCTCCTGGGAATTTGGATTTAGGAAGTACATTAGGCTCGTATTTGGGACTGCTTTTTTTAGTGGCTGCCTATACCGGAATCGGAGTTTTTTGTTCTTCATTATCTGAAAATCAGATTGTAGCTTTTATACTTTCTGTTTTGATTTGTTTTGTGATGTACTTGGGATTTGATCAGGTTGCAGAGGTGTTTAAGTCTACATTAATTGAAAAATTTGGTGTGAACTATCATTATAAAAGTATAAGTCGAGGGGTTTTAGATACGCGCGATTTAATCTATTTTGGTTCAATTACCACTTTCTTTTTAGCAGCTACGGTGTTTAACCTTAAAAACATTCGTAAATAATGAAAAATACAAAGAATTTAAAAGCGTTTTTAGGTTTAATCTTAGGATTAATAGCTTTGAATGTGGCTGGCAATTATTTTTTCAAGCGATTTGATTTAACCGAAGACAAACGATTTACTCTTTCTGAAACAACTAAAGAAATTCTGAAACAAGTTAGTGAACCTTTGTTTATAGATGTATTTCTTGAAGGAAATTTCCCAGCAGAGTTTAGAAAACTTCAAACAGAAACAAAACAGTTGCTAGAGGAGTTTCAGGCCTACAATAGTAACGTTAGTTTTCTTTTCATTGATCCCATGTCAGTGGAAAATCAGCAACAGAAGTTAGCTGATCAACTTTTTTACAGCGGGATGAAACCTGTAAATATCACTGTGAATGATCGAGGTAAACAATCTCAAGAAATGGTTTTCCCTTGGGCTGTAGCTTCTAAAGGCGAGGAGCAAGCAAAAATTCAATTATTAAAAAATTCTTTCGGAGCAAGTACAGAAGAGAAAATTGCCGTTTCGGTGCAGCATCTCGAATATGCGGTTGCCGAAGCCATACACAGTGTGACTACTGAAAAATCTAAGAAAATAGCTGTAATTAAAGGGATTGGTGAACCTAATGATATTTACATTGCTGATTTTTTGACAACATTGAGAACCAATTATTTCATTGCGCCTTTTACATTAGACAGTGTTGCTGTTAATCCACAAAAAACATTGAAAGACTTGCAGTCTTATGACCTAGCAATTATTGCCAAGCCAAGCCGAACTTTCGATGAAAACCAAATTCAGGTTTTAGATCAATTTGTAATGAACGGTGGAGCCACATTATGGATGTTGGACTATGTTCAGGCTGAAATGGATAGTTTACAAAGTGGCAACGGAGAAATGTTGACTTATGGCTTGGATTTAAATTTAGGCGAAATGCTGTTTAAATATGGTGTCCGCATTAATCCAGATTTAGTAAAAGACGAAATGGGATCGCCTATAAAACTCGCCATAGGACGTCAAGGAAGCGAGACAGTTTATGAAACGTTTAATTGGAAATTTGCTCCTTTTGCTGTAAGTATGTCAGATCATCCGATCGTAAAAAATATGGATGGTGTGAGATTTGATTTTGCGAACAGTATCGACACTTTAAAAAATGAGATTAAAAAAACAGTTTTATTAACGTCTTCACCATATGCATCTAAAGTAGGTGTGCCAAGTGTTGTAAATTTAATAAATACAGTTAACGAGCGAATCGACCCTGCAACCTCTCAGCAAATACCACCAATTCCATTGGCTGTTTTGTTAGAAGGAGCGTTTACTTCTGTTTATAAAAACAGAATAGTGCCATTTAAAACAGGCGAGTATCTTTTTGAGGGAAAACCTGCAAAAATGATTGTGATTTCAGATGGTGATATTGCAAAAAACCAATTGGATCAAAATTATGAACCGCTGGAATTGGGTTATGATAAATGGACCAATACCATGTATGCTAATAAAGAATTTTTGATGAATGCTGTGAATTATTTGTTAGATGATAACGGTTTAATTCACCTAAGAACCAAAGAGGTGAAGTTGCCATTATTAGACAAAGAAAAAGTTTATGCCGACTATGATAGAATCAGAACAATTGTAATGGTATTACCCTTGGCGGTTTTAGCAATTTTCGGATTTTTATTTACTTATTTACGCAAAAAGAAATACACAAAATAAAGGAGTTGCCATTTGTTAGTTTTTTCGCAACTTAACAGTTTTTTTTATGCCTACAAGGTTGGGCAGACTTTGCTTGAATTCATAAATTAACTAAATTAAAGCTTTTTAGAAGTGTTGAAAAATAAAGTTTTTTATTCGCATAAAATAAAATATATTTGTACAAACAGCCATTGTATGGCATTAATAAAAAGAAACAGATGAAATTTATTGTATCGAGCTCGTATTTATTGAAGCAATTGCAAGTGTTGGGAAGCGTTATCAATGCAACAAACACTCTGCATATCCTCGACAATTTCTTATTTGAACTTAATCACAATCAGCTAAAAGTGTCAGCATCGGACTTGGAAACTACCATGTCGGCTGTTTTGGAAATCGAATCAACCAGCGAAGGTGCTATTGCAGTTCCTGCTCGTTTATTATTAGAAACGCTAAAAACTTTTCCAGAACAACCTTTGACTTTTACTGTAAAGGAGAATGCTACAATTGAAATAAGCTCCGATTTAGGGAAATATGTTTTGGGTTATTTTCCAGGAGATGAATTTCCAAAAGCAGAACAATTAGAAGACCCTTCAAAAACCGAAATCAGTGCAGAAATTTTACAAACGGCTATCAGTAAAACGATTTTTGCTGCAGGTAATGATGATTTACGTCCAGTAATGTCTGGGGTTTATTTTCAATTTGCACCTACAGGGGTTATTTTTGTTGCAACAGACGCTCATAAATTAGTGAAATATTCACGAACAGACGTAACAAGTACTTCAGAGTCTAACTTTATTATGCCAAAAAAACCATTGAATATTCTAAAGAATATTTTGGCGACTTCTGATGCTGTTGTAACTATTGAATACAATGCTTCAAATGCAATGTTTAGCTTTGAAGGTTATAATTTGATTTGTCGTTTAATAGATGGAAAATATCCAAATTACGAGGCGGTGATTCCAAAAGAAAATCCAAATAAATTATTGATGTCGCGTACGCAATTTCTAAGTTCTGTACGTCGTGTGTCGATTTATGCCAATAAAACTACTCATCAAATTCGATTGAAAATTGCTGGAACAGAGTTGAATATTTCTGCAGAAGACATCGATTACTCTAATAAAGCAGATGAAAGATTAACTTGTGATTATCAGGGAGATGATATGCAAATTGGTTTTAATTCTCGCTTTTTGATTGAAATGTTGACAAATTTACATTCAGACGAGATTCAATTAGAAATGTCGCTGCCAAATCGTGCTGGAATTTTAACGCCTGTTGATGGTTTAGATGAAGGAGAAACCGTTACAATGTTAGTAATGCCAGTAATGTTGAATAATTAAGTTATTCAGGCTTTACAATATATAAAAAGAAGCCGTCTCAATACCGAGGCGGCTTTTTTTTGTATTTTTTTTAGAAAATACTTGTGTAATATGTTGGTTTTGTGTATCTTTAAGTACTGATATACAATAATATGAACATTAAATTTAAAGA
>Ga0265293_10006556_pt1 | contig 18538 bp, 10 predicted proteins | sample Munlanlewell138R_FD_192505 | JGI IMG/M metagenome (GOLD analysis project Ga0265293, IMG submission 192505) | Leachate microbial communities from a municipal landfill in Southern Ontario, Canada - Leachate well 138R | ecosystem: Engineered > Solid waste > Landfill > Unclassified | place: Canada...
ATCTAATGTGCCAAATCCTTCATCCAAAAAGAAAAACTCTAGTGAAAATTGACCACGCAATTGAATTTGAGCAGACAGCGATAGAGCTAATGCTAACGACGTTAAAAAGGTCTCCCCACCTGATAAGGTAGCCACAGGTCGTCGTACCCCTCCATTAGCGTCATCGCGAATAACGAAATTACCTTGGGAATCAACTTCTAACGCATAACGATGTCTCGTTATATCCCGCAGCTTAGCTGAAGCATCAAAGCTAATAGAAGCAAGCTGCTCTTCAGCAATATATTCTACAAAGCTATTGCCCCTAAATGCCTTTTGTAGCTTTTCTAAGTTTCCAAACACTCCCAAATTAGTTGTTAATTGATTTTCCAACACCAAAAATCGCTCATGCTTGTTCTTAATATTTTCTAAGTCTCGCTCCGCTTTAGCCTTATCTATTTGAGCGGTTTCACAGACTTGTTTGCTGGTGATTAAATCGTTCTGTAATAATGTCCATTGCTGTTCATCTATATTTTTGCCTGCGAGCTCTGTAACTAGCTGATTACGCTGCGACTCATACTGCTTAAGCTGATCATAAAAGGTGGTCACCTGTTGTTGTCCTTGTTTGAATAGTTGCTCATCTAATATAGCAGCTGATACGTCTTCTATACTTTGAAAAGTTGTTCCTTCTAACACTTTCTGCCACTCAATATTTGCAATTTCCCATCTCTTTGTAGCTTGCTTATGCGATTCCTTACTGATAGCAAGCGTTTTCTCTGCTTCTAGATATGCGATATTAAGTTCTTCCCATTGACCATTAGCTTGTTGTTCATCGCTCTTAAGGGAGTCTAGCAATTTAGTAGTTTCACTATATAAGTCTTCTGCCTTACTTTCTCCTGTAATATCTACTAATGCCTGCTGTTGATTAGTGACTGCTGCTTTTAATCCTTTAAGCTCAGTGTCCATTTTTGCTATGTCAATTTTATATCCTTGTATTTCTAAATTCATCCGTTCAATAGCAGGTTGCTTTAGTTCTATTGCCGATATACTTTTTGCAAGTCGTTCTTTTAAAATATCAGCTTCATTATCTTTCGTATTAATGGCTTGCTGCTCTGCTTCTACCGTATCAATAGGTATCTTCGGATAAATCTGTTGCCATTTATCTTGCTCTATTTTGTAAGTATTTTGCAGCTTTTGTTTTTTTGATAAAAGAGTTTGATTGGCTTGTTGATGCACTTCAATCTCGGCTATTAGTTTAATGTATTTGTTGTTTAGCTCCTGTAGCTGCTTCACATCGATATCACACTTTATAGTATTAACTTCCGACTTGCTAGTTTCCTTATGTTTATTAGGATGCTCTAATGATCCGCAAACCGGACAAGCTACGCCATTACTAAGCTGCTTCAAGAAAAAGTCGACTATATATTGTTCTTCAAGTAATAATTGCTGTTGAGATTGGCTTTCAAGCTGATCTATCTGCTCCTTAAGCTTTTCTGCAGCTTCTCTTTGCTTAGATAGCTTCTGCGAAAGCTTGTTTTCCTCGTCAATTAGCTCATTCATGCTAGTTGCTATTGCCAATAAGTTCTGCTTATCAGTATTAGCGTTTCTAATTACTTCTCGCCATTCCTTAGTCACCTGTTGCTGTTGAAGCTTCGCTTCTATTTCCTGTCGCATTTTAATAGAGTTATCATTACTCTTTTTATATTCATATAATTTTTCTTCTAGTTGGCGACACTGCTTTTCTTTATCTATAAACAATCGCTCTAGCTCTTTTATACCGTTTAGCTCTAATACCAGCTTCGCTTCAGCTTCGATTGCCTTAGTTAAGTCAGCTTGTTTGACTAACAAGCTTGGCTCTTGTTGACTGCGCTTTTCCTTCGCTCGCTTATATTCTTGTAGGCTAAGCTGTTGCTGTGATTTGGTCTTTTCGTATTCATCCGAAGCTATGCTACTCTGCTGAGACCATAGCTTAATTTCTTCATCAATTCGTCTTAATTCCTCGATATATGGTTTAAGCAAATTTGCTTGGTTAGCTAACATTAATCTTTGCTCTAGTTCGCTAATTTCAGGTAACTTTGCTTGCTGCTTATCAATTTCAGTCTGGATTGTAATTAGCTGCTGTTGCTTTTGCCAAATTACTTTGGCTACTTCGAATTGCCCTTCTGCTAATTTAAGCTCTTCTGCTTTCTGCTGTAGAATTGTAGTTAATTGCTTAAGCTCAGCTTCGGTATTTTTTAATGCTTCTTTAGATGCGTCTCCTAAACCCTGCTGCTCTGCGCGAATTTCGTTGATTTTACTGGCTGCTTTATCAATTCTTGCTTTAATCTTTCTTTGGAGCTTATCGCCATACTGCTCTAGGTTAAAAATCCGCTGCAGCATCTGCCGGCGGTCTTTATTTTTCAACGACAAAAATTCTGCGAATTTCCCCTGCGGCAATACTACAGCTCGTGTAAAATCGTCAAAGGTAAGCCCTAGTAATTCTTCTATACCACTAGTAACATCCCGCTCCTTATCAGCTATGACACTAGTCGCTTGAATAAGACGACAGGTGCTGGTACGAATACTGTTATCTTTATTTCTTTTCAATGTTCTTGTTACCGTATAACGATTGTCTTGAAAATCTGTACACTGCTTTCCTAATTCAAAAATAAACTCTACATACAATTCATCACTGGCATGATTCATAATACCTTGCAACTGGTTGCCTGCCCTCTCAACCCGACCATACAGCGCAAATGTAATAGCATCTAGGATGGTAGATTTCCCGCTACCGGTAGGTCCGAATATTCCGAACACACCACCACTACATAGCTGCTGAAAATCAATCTGCTGACGTTCGCGAAAGCTATGTATTCCTTCAATCGTTAGATGTATCGGTCGCATCAGTAGACCCTCCTTGCTTATCTTCATGCTCATTATTAGCTTCATCTAATATTTCCAAAAACAGCTGTACAACATCCTCTGTTGGCTGTGCCCCATCCATTTGCCGAGCATAAAAATCCTTAAAGATCATATCAATTGGTTGATTGGCAATCCGCTCATGTCGAGCTATTGTTTCCTGCTTAGTAAATACTGGTCGAATATTTAATAACCCTTGATGACTATTACGTATGTTGGCAAGCTGTTCATGGGTCAGAATATCGTCTAAATATATTTCCAAGTCAATCCATGCGTTAGCATCCCTCTTCTCATCAAGCCATGAATACACTTCCTGCAGTCCATTTTGGGCTTGCCAGCGAATCAATGGCTTACCTGAAGTTAGAATCACTTCTTTGAATGTCGCTTCTTTACCAGCTATAGGAGGGTGAAGCTCTATAATAGATACTGATTTCGCCTGATTTGCCTCAGAGAAGCTATAAGCTAGCGGTGAGCCCGCATATCGAATTCTCGGAAATTCCTCTCTACCAATAGATTGCGGCCGATGTAAATGTCCAAGCGCTATATATTGGGCATTCTGCGGTAATGAAGACGGTCTAACAGTATAAGCGCCACCTACTTGAATTGGTCTCTCTGAATCCGTCTCATGACTACCTGCCACGAATAAATGGGTCATCGCAACATTGACCGTAGTCTCTGAGAAAGCATTTGCCATTTTTCCGAAAATATTAGCAATTCGCAGATCATACGCTTCCCTTACCTGTTCTTCCTGATGATCTTTCGTGAGTAATTGTTTCAATCTTGCTTCTGATGGAAATGCCAGCGCTGCAAGCTGTAAGCTTTGATCGCACTTGGCAACATTTAATGAGCAAATATTAGTTGTCGGCATTCCTATTAAAGTAATACCTTGACTGTTTGCAAGTGGCATCGCCGCAGCTAATCTTTCTGGATTATCATGGTTACCAGCTATCACCACTACCTGTCGCTTACCACCATCAACTAATCTTGCCAATGAATCGTAAAACAACTGCTCTGCAAAAGCAGGTGGATTAACAGAATCGAATACATCGCCCGCAATTAGGACAACATCAATTGCTTCATCCTGAACAAGCAGGCATAGCTCATCAATAAATTGCTCCTGTTCTCGTAGCCTACTTCTATTTTCTAAGCTCCTACCTAAATGCCAGTCAGATGTATGAAGCAACCTCATTATTCCCGCCCCTTATCCACATTGAATATCTATAATCTCATAAGCTTAACTTTAATGAAAAGTCTGAAGATGATGCCAACTATCGCAATTTAATGATCTTAAGCCCATCAAAGAAAAATAAATACTTCTCATTAACTTCCTTTTTCCAAATTGCTTCAATTGCCTTAGAATATAAATCCATCTGCAATTGATAGCGTTCTGCAAACTGTTCATCTGTTAAGTTCCTTATCCGATCTGATTTATAATCGATTAACACCAACCCATACTCGTCCTCGAAAATACAGTCAACTATCCCCTGTATCAATACTCGTTCCTCTAAAGCTGAATCAGCTGAATCAATCGTCTTCTGTATAAATCCATCATTAGACTTTGACTGCCAATCCGGGTAAATTTGTGGTGAAGCTACCCCTAAGCTAAAGGGAATTTCACGTTCTACCATCGTTGCATTAAGTAGTCTTTTACCTAAATCCGTTTGATAAAATGCAACAAAATCATTTGGCTCAATGCCGACAATTTGCTCACTGGTAAGTAACTCATTAGTTACCATCCTGTTGATTTGTTCACCAATTGAATCGACTGTAATCTCACTCTTTAAGTTCACATGCTGCATAATTAAATGCATAATTGTGCCTCGTTCTGATGCCGTCAAGCTCTTATCCTGCATAAATCTTGGTCTAGCAATAATCGGCTTCATTATATCATCTTGCTGCTTTTGGCTTTGTTTAATTCCAGATACAGTTTGTTTGGACAAATGGTTCACTGCTGCCTGATAAGGATACTCCCATTCTAATTGACGATATATTCGATCACGATCATTACTAGTAAGTGTTATTGGCTGGCAGTTTTTAATTGTTGTAAGTAGTGCTTGATCTTGTTCTAACTTAATCTCATTAACCTGTAATAGTTGCGCGCTATTATAGCAGGTAATTTTCCAGCTAGCTGCGTGGGTGTTGATTTGGTTAAATATCTCTGATTGAAGCTGGTCACAAGAACCATTAAACAGTTCATGTAAAGGCTGTGCGTGCCTATGCCTGATAATTGCCGCTCCAATCCAATCTATAAAGCGTTTACCGCTCGCCCGTTCATAATCTGGTAATATCCAAGCATCTAGAGTAAGCTGCTGACTCCAACGCTTTACTTCCTTTTCCAAATCCTTCACAGTTGCTAACAAGAATAGCTTTTCTCTAGCTCTTGTAAGTGCAACATAAAGTATGCGCATTTCCTCTGCTAGCTGCTCCATCTTAACTCGTTGGCGAATTGCCAGTTGAGATAGCATTGGGTAGCTTACACGCTGTTTCGTATCTATAAATGCTGTTCCAAAGCCCATTTTCTTATGAATTAAATACTTCCCTTGAACATCCTGTAAATTAAATCTTTTACCTAAACCTGCAACGAATACGATTGGAAATTCCAGCCCTTTACTCTTGTGAATAGTCATTATTCTTACTACATCTTCCTGCTCACCAAGCGCTCTAGCAGTCCCTAAATCCCGTCCACGGTCTTGCATATGCTCAATAAATCTAAGGAATCTAAATAAGCCGCGGAAGGACGTCTGCTCATATCCACGCGCACGGTCATAAAGGGCTCGAAGGTTAGCTTGACGCTGATTACCAGAAGCCATGCCCCCTACAAAATCATAATAGCCTGTCTGACGGTATATCTGCCATATTAGATCTGATAATGCCCCTTGTCTGGCGACAGTCCTCCAGCTTTGCAATTGTCGATAGAACGATTGCAGTTTACTAAGCATTTCAACATCTTTATTTGTATTTTCTTTATTTGTATTTTCTTTATTTGTATTTTCTTTATTTTCATTCTCTAGTATCTTATTATCTGCAATATACGCTTTAACAGCATCGTAGAATGCCCCATGCCTATCGTACAGTCGTACATTAGCTAATTGGTCACCTGTTAACCCTACTATTGGAGAACGAAGCACTGCCGCTAACGGAATGTCTTGATACGGATTATCAATTACCTTTAAGAGCGACATCATAACATTAACCTCTGTCGCCGAAAAATACCCTGTTGTAAGATCAGCATAAGCAGGAATCCCCTGCTGCTTCAATTCTTCAAGCATAACCTGCGCCCATCCACTAGTCGCTCTTAACAGAATTACTATATCACGAAATTGAACCTTTCTCATTGGCTGATCATGATTAGCTAATGCTTTGTCATACACCTGATAAATAGGTTTATCACCTTTACCGATTAATTCATTAATCTGTTTAGCTATCACTCGCGCTTCTAGCTGCACCATTTGTAAGTCATCTGGGTTTTCATCGCTTCCGTTACTTCCATTACTACCATTGCTATCACTATAATTATTGATATTATTGTCATTGTGATAGCTTCTATTATTACTCTCATTACCATTGTGCCCGTCTGTACTATCATTATATAAGCTATCACCTTCAGCTTGTGATGCACGCTCAATAAGTAGCAGTTCTGCATTAATATCCTTTTCTGGATAGTAGCTTGCTCCATGAATCAGTTCTGCTTGCTCATCGTAGGCAATTTCACCGACCGTCTCATCCATCAATTGTTTGAATATGAAATTGGTACAATCAATTACTTCCTTACGACTACGGAAATTCTTAGACAAATCAATACAAAGCGCATTACCATTAGCCTCTGTTTGCTTAATTGATAGTTGTTCGTCATTTGCTTGCTTGCTTGCTAGTTCCTTATAGCCCTTATATTTACTTAAGAACAGCTCCGGTTCTGCTAAACGAAATCTATAAATACTTTGCTTAACATCACCCACCATAAATAGATAGTTATTGTCTGACTTTAAAAGTTGTAGAATTGTCTCTTGTACAAGATTCGTATCTTGATATTCATCTATTAAAATTTCGACAAATTGTTGTCTATAGTAATTGGCAGCTTCTGAATAAGCTAAATCACCCTGTTTCACTACATCCCCTTGTAAAATTTGTAGACAATAATGTTCAAGATCAGCAAAATCAACTAAGCCCTTTTCCGCTTTTAGTTGTTGATACGCTTCGGCAAATTGCTTGACTAAGTCCACTAGCTCGCTTACATGAGGTGTCATTCGCAAAATGTCCTGCAAATATTCCTTCGAATCACGTATAAACAACTGCGCTTTCAAGTCATTCAGCTTAACCTTCGCTTTATCTCGTAATTCCTTCGCTTGCTCCTTTAGATCTATATTACAAGTGCCCTTTCTACAAACATTTAACTTAACGAAACTTAAGCTCTGAAATGCCTGAGCTAACATTTCCCACGATTGACTAGCTGCAGATAAAAGCTGGTCCACCTGCAGAATATCACTATTTATTGCTTCAATGTAAGGTGCTGGTCCTTCCGGTTGATAAGCAATCCCAACACTATTTTCCAAAAGACAACGAATTCCTTGCAACTGTAATTGAATATCTAGCATAAAATCCTTAATCCACGGTAAATTGTCCAATGATTCTACGCCAACCAAATCATAATTAGCCGCTATCCCATCTAACCAATCTGATGGCGACGGATGACTTCGTGAAAAATGATACAGCTTTAGTACCAGCTCTTGAAGTTCATTATCTGTCCGATCATTAGCATAACAATCTACTAAATCATAGAAAGCCGTACTGTTTTCGTCCATATATTTAAGTTCAAACAGTTCTGCTAACGCTTCCTCCTGCAATAAAACCGTTTCCGTATCTTCAGCTATCCGAAATTTAGGATCAATATCAATTAAGTAGTAAAATTTCCTGACAACATCTAAACAAAAAGAATGCAAAGTCGTTATAGCTGCTTTATTGATTAAAGCTAGCTGTCTTTGGAGCTTAATGGATGTAGGGTTCTCCTTCAATGCTTGCTCTACCCGCCCACTAATTCGATGGCGCATCTCGGCTGCGGCTGCATTCGTAAAGGTTACTACCAACAACTGATCGATATCTACCTCATCCATTTCATTAGTAACCCTACGAATAATCCTTTCAACCAAAACTGCCGTCTTACCAGAACCTGCGGCGGCAGCTACTAGAATATCCTTATCTTGAGAAACGATTGCCTGCCATTGTTCATCAGTCCAGCTTCCCTGTTCAGTGCTATTAGTCATTAGCCGCACCTCCAATCTTTCCAAATAGCTCATCTAGCTTTTTGATAGTTGGTATAGCTCGATACTTGTTCTCGTTTAAGCCTTGATCGAACTGGCACAGGGCTTTATATTTACAGAAGGTACAGGCTGTTTTTAATTTAAGTCTATATGGTTGAATGTCAATAATTCCATCAATGATCTGGGTGCCAATATCACTTATAACCTTGCGAACATGTTCACGCAAAATATCAAATTGTGAATCTGAAACTACAGTTGAAAATGCATAAAAGCTGCCATCCTTTTTTAACCCTGCCGGAACTATATCTGAACGTACACTGCTTCCTTCAGCTAAGCTAGTATCCATTAGCTGTACAATTTCTTGGTTAGCAAGGATAAAACCTCGCAGCTTATATTCCTTAAATAATTGTTGTTCAAGCAGCTCACTTGATAATTCAGCAATTCCCTCATTAAATTTCAGCATTGGATTATGTACATGGAAGTACAACGCTCCTGCTGGCAATGCCTTTTTCCCTAACAAATGCTCTGCAAAGGTTATAACAACATCTAAATAGGTAAGCATTTGTAATGATAAACCATCATATAGCTCTGATAGCCCTAGCATTGTTTGGCTTGATTTATAATCTATTACACGCAATAATAGCTGGTCTTCAAATATCGCTTGGTCAACACGATCAATGCGTCCACGCAGCTCCATCTCTGCACCGTTAGGTAGTTTTAGCATTAATGATGGGAGTTCACCATTATCTCCAAATCCTAGCTCCATTCTAATCGGTGTAAAAGCGCTTGCTTTTGCTTGTTTGCCTAGAACAATCGAGGTTCTCGTTATCACATCTTGTAGCTTACGCAAAATATAACGGTGCCGTTTAGAGCTTAACAATATTTCATGCTGAACTTTAGGTGCTAATTCTTCAACCGTCGCTTGTGCTAGCTGCTGATATTCATCATGAGTTACTTCTCCCCAATGTTTACCTTTTTTCTCTAAATCATCTGCAATCAATTTCAGGGCAGCATGAAATAACTGTCCAATGTCAGGCGCTTGTAAACGATGCATAACACGCTCCTGTAGCTTTAAGCCATAAGCAGCGAAATGCGAAAATGGGCAGCTTTTATACAACTCTAACCTAGATACACTAGCCTTTAACTTCGTTCCATATAACTGTTCACTAGTTTTAGGCTTTAGTTTATATTCTTTGTTCACATAAAACAGACTAGAAATCGCCTTACTCCACTTATTAGTGATATCAATACCTGTAAGACTATTAGTTACATCTCTATTCTCTAATACGCTATTTTCTACCACACTGTTATTGGTATTACTAGACTCTGCATACCAATTATATACATCCCACCATAGTTCGCGGATTGGATAACCACGCTTCCAATGTCGTAATTGATTAATTAAATACGATATTGTTTGGCTCGGATTAGTAATGTATTGTAACTGCTCGTCTGCTTCTACCTCATTAGGATCTACTACCAGCAATGCTTGCTTCGCCCGCGGAAACATTCCCTGCAATTGCCCTATCAGAGTTGATGGCAATAATGACTTGCCCTCTAAATCTGCTAACGAATAGCTAACCCACAGATAATCAGTTGCACTTGCCAGCGCGTTATAGATTATAAACGGCTCTTCCATTAGCTTACTCTTGAAGCTAGGTGCTAATTGGACACCTACTGCTTGTAGCATATCTCGTTCTTCCTCAGTCAGCATCCCATCTTCTTTCACCTTTGCAGGTACTACGCCTTCATTGATGCCGACAAGAAAGCTACAGCGTATATCCATTACACGCGAAAAATCTAATGTTGCCACTACGACTTGGTCAAAGGCTGGAGGTACCAGTGAAAAATGCATATTTTCTAAGCCGCTGTCAATAATTTTGGAGAAAAGCTCTACTGAAACATTGTCTTCACCAATGATTTCTACTACTTGATCTAATAGTTGAATAACCGCCTGCCACGCTTGTTGGTGTTGTCGAGCTTGGATTAAATCACCTTGCGATTCTGCCTGCTGTTCCCACTGAAGCAGCTGCTCAGGCACTTGTAACTCTACCAAAAAGTTATAGATTGCCTCTGCTAACATACGCCCTGTTTTAGCTGCTTGAACTTGTGCTTGAAGCTTCGCTAACGGCGTGGCAATCTGCCAACGAAGCTGATTAATCTCCTGCTCAATTGCTTGGTCACTAGTTGTCTGCTGGAGGTCAGCTTCTAATGAAGATTTACTCTGATATTTCCAATCATTTGTACTCGTCCAGCGATATCCTTGAATACCATTTGCTAGAACATAATTTTCTAATCTATCTAATGCCTCACGTTCCGAGCCTAACAGTAAATCTGTCTTGACACAACGAAAAACCGCCTCATAATGCCAGTTATGAGTAATAACATCAACACTAGAGCGGATTAATTCAATTAACGGATGATGTAGCATTGATTTTTTTTGATCAAAAAATACAGGTATTTGGTAATCTCTAAATACCGTTTCTATTAAATCTTGATAATCTTGTATATTACGAACAATAATGGCAAGCTGGCGATAACGATAGCCTTCATCGCGCGTTTTATGAATAATCTGTCTCGCTAACCCCTCTACCTCAGCACGCCGATTGACAGCCGTTACAATTGCGATATTCGTTTCTGTTTCCCCATCAAATGGCTTAATAGGGCGTCGATGATAACGCTGCTCTAAATGAGCTAAAGCAGGTGCTATGCGCTTGGAAGCAGGTGCTTCTAATATTATTGTCGGCAAAATTGTCGTGCCTGACTTAGTGGCAATTTCCCTGATGCGTTGATATGTCTTAGCACTACTATGGAACAAATGCATTTGGTTAGGTAACTCATAATCATATGGCTTATCGAGCGTGTGTGTAATAGTAACCTTTTCTGCATATTTTAGGCAAGCCTCAATAACTAATAACTCTTGTGGTGTAAAGCTATGAAACCCATCTATATATATTTGAGCATGGCTAATATATGTAGACGTGGCTATTTTTTCAGTTAATAGATTAAGATAATCCTCTGAATCAACATATTTAGTAGCTAACTCAGTTTCAAAATCTGCATATATTTGATGGATATCATGAATTTTGCTATTAAGTTGCTTGTCTAACAGTTCTTGTGTCGCTTGCAGCTTGTCGGGTGTAACGCAGTGCCGCTTATATTCTACCAGCATAGCTTCTAGCTGCTCAATAAAGCCTGTCTGTTCTGCAGCCTTACCATAGATGACAAACTCCCTCTTATGACGTTCTGTAAGCTTTCTGAGCATCATCCTAATCCCTACTGAATCAAGATGCTGTCTTGCTGAGCCCCCAACTTCTTGCAATATCTTCCACGCTAATCGAGTAAAGCTAAACACCTGCGCCCGAATCATTCCCTTAATCTCAGGTGTCGAAACTAATGCATACTCGGTCTGAAAGGTCATCTGCTCAGGTACAATATAAATAATCGGCGAGCCAATTGTTTGTTCCTTAAGCTGCTTGCGCACCTCTTCTAAACATATAGATGATTTACCATATCCAGCTCTGCCAATTATCTGCTGCAACATAAGTACCTGCACCTCCACAATTCACTACATTAAACTTTACAAGATTTAATCTATCTATAAAATTTACAAGATTTAATCTATCTATCAACTAAAACTACTGCATTAATCTATTATTCTAGTAATCAACTATTATTCTAGTAATCAACTTACTTTTATAGCGTACTTAACTCCAGTTGATACCCAGCGTATTTCTTCATATTTATTACTCCATCTTCAAAAATCAAATACTGCCCTTTAATACCTACAAGCTTGTCTTCTATTACTGGATCTTTATCTAAATTGTATGAAGTAATTTTTGATAACGTTTGCTTAATAGGATATATGAAATGCACAGGCTGTTCGTCTCCTAATATATGACAAGCAAAATCGTCGGTTATATATGCTAGTGCCTGATTACGAACTTCAACTAAATCTAACTCTGGCACATCACCTTTGAGCATTTTCCGCCAATTAGTCTTATCAGGATAATGCTCCATCAACTTTAGCTCAAGTTCACCGGCAAGCTTGCGTGTTGGAAGCTTCGCAATTGGTACTGCTTGAATTGCCCCTTGATCACCCCAACGCTTCATAGAATTAGATTCTCTAGTCATACCGACCTTAATATCACTACTTACCGCAAGATATACATAATGCGGTTTCATGCAATGAGTCGCAGCAAATTGCTCGTCACGGCATGTTCCTTTATCATAATGACACAAATTTGGTTTAACAATACATATGTCATTTTCCGGTAAGCTCTTAAAGCATGGATAACAATATCCATTATTAAATGTTTTCTTAATAACTCGTCCACAATGAATACATTGAATATTATCTTGAAAAGCTAATGACAGCTTAGCTCCGACTATACTATTTAACAGATGCTCACCTTCACTTAGCTTAATAAAATACTGTAATGGCTGATTAAATTGATTAGACACATGCTTAAGCCCATAATTAATCCCTGTTAGTTTCATAATTGTCCCTCTTTTACCCATTCTGCTTACTTATTAATCAATCTCCTAAAGATTCGTTTTCAACAAATTCCATCTTCAGCTTCGTAAGTTTACTATTTCTATTTGTGCTGTTACTTAATAGCTGGCTTATATATTCTGCGATTTTCTAAAGACCATACTTTATCAGAGAAATTACTAGGTTCTACATCAGTTATAGCTTTATGCATGTCATACATACGACTATCTATCATATCAATATAATGTAGTAGCTCTGCTTCTGGAATCATCGGCGCTTTAGGACTGCCAAACTCTGGACGTTGATGGTGGGACAGAATCATATGCTGTAATACAATTGCTATCTCTTCGTCAGCACCAACTGCCTCAACTGCTTGCTCTACCTTCTTAATGCCTTGAATGATATGACCCAGCAAATTTCCTTCAATCGTATAGTCAGCAACAACGCCTAACTCGTTAGCATCCATTTCATCAATCTTGGCAATATCATGTAGGATAATTCCCGCGTACAGTAAATCCCGATTTAAGTGCGTGTATATTGCTGATAAACTCTCGCCAGAGCGAAGCATCGTCATAATATGATATAGCAGCCCGGCATGAATTGAATGATGATTACTCTTAGCAGCAGGGTAGTATAACAGCCGTTCTTCACTAGCTTCGAAAATATAATTTACAATTGAACGAATATCTTGATTTTCAATCGCTGATATATATTGTTTAATTTTATTTAACATTAATACAGGCTCATAGGGTGCAGTCGGTACTAAATCATTTATATTAATATCATCATCTGCGCTCAATGGACGCACCTTGTCGATTTTTAATTGTAGCTTTCCTTGCCATTCCGTGACCGTACCTTGAATCTTAATAACCGCTATTGACTTATCCATAAATATTTTTTCAATCTCATCAGTTATATCCCAAACTTTGGCGTTAATTTCCCCAGATTTATCTGCGATATTAATATCGAGAAATCTATTGTTATTATTTGTGCTTTTAAATGTCGCCGATTTTATCAAAAAATACCCCACAACCGTTTCCCCTGCCTGAAATTGACTAATCATCATTAAAATTGCCTCCCTCTTTATCTTCGGTTTCTACAAGACTCCATCTTAAAAAAACTATAAGTCTTGCTAATACTACCAATCAAATATAAACGATTTAATAATCGCCAAGTATTCACGCACCATTAATTGCGTAGCTACTACACGTGGTGTAACTGCTGGCAATCCATATGGCTCAAATCCCAAACGATTAGCGAGCATTTTGGCGCGGAACAGATGAAAATCACTTGTCACAATCATTATCTTAATCCGCTCATCGCTAACATTTTCATTACTATCACTATTAGAACTACCACCCTTATCAGTGCTATCTCTATTATCATAGCTATCACCATTATCAGAGCTATCAATATTATTAGAAATATCAGTATTAGAGCTATCACTAGATTCTTTAATAGCGACCGATGGTAGCATAATTAATTGTTTAGCAAAGCTTAGGTTCTCAAATGTATTGGTTGCTTGTACCTCTTTAATTATTCGGTCTTCATCAATACCTAACTCTACTAAGAACTGTTTCATAACCTCTGCCTCTGTGTAGCGTTCGCCGACACCTAAGCCTCCTGATACAATTACCTTAGTAGCAGGATATTGATTGAGATATTTAGCAGCTGCTTGCAAACGATACCACAATGTTAACGATGGCTTACTATCACGTAGACCCGCCCCCAATATCACAGCATATTCAAGCTCGTGATCAAAATCAGAAGTCGCTGCCTCGTCAATTAAATTATGCAAAATAGCCGTTGCTATTAATCCTGATATCAAAAGTATTACAGCTAAATACATAATAATATTTAATTGTCGTTTAAACCTATCTCCGAATTCTTTTATATGTTTAAGAAACTTTATAGCCATTTTACTTCTTCACCTCAATAGTGCAACTAAATCTGCCAATCTTCAATATTATTAAAAATAAAAATACGAAGTATTATATAATTGCACTCCTACAAAATACGTGTAATAATATCTTGCAATTTAGACTGCCGTTCAGCTTTATCCCAGTTGTTAGCTAATACTACACTTGCTACATTTTGATAACGAAAGTTTATACCTATACGCTCTATCGTTTCTTTGAAAGCTGTTTCCACAATTGGGCTAGCTTGTTCACAAATACCGATAACAAACAAATTCGAATATTTTGGAATTGGGATTGACCTTTCAAACATACGCTTCAACATATCAGCTACTTGTATATTTACGGGGGTATTATCTATCTGTTCTTCATCAATAGTTGTAAATGCAATAACCCAATCACTTTGATACATTCTAGCGATTATCCCTTTAGCAGCGTCTTCAATAACACAAATTCCCGGGGTCTTTGTCCAACAATGATAGCAAAATCTACATGCTTCAAAGTCCTCTTCTAATAAATCAATTCTTTCAATATCTATCGTATGATTATTAACCTCTGCAGCTACCATTTCAATAATAGCGTCATTGTTTATATCATTTTCTAAGCTATTTAGGATAAGTGCTTTCATTATCAATCCAGCCTCCAAAGCTATAGCTGCTATAGCTAAATTACACACACTTCCATTATACCTTAACTATATAAATTGAGCATTACAAGTCTTGAAGAAAACAAATAATCCCTTTTCAACTAACAGTCGAAGGGATTAAACATAACCTAGCTGATATTATTTTGATTATATTGTTCCGATTATGTTGCTTATATTATTCTGAAATAATTACTACTTCCGGCTCTGGTACAAAGCCAAGCTTATTATTAACTGCTTCTTGAACTAATTGAATTAGATATTGCACATCTGACGCTTTAGCATGATTACAGTTTATAATAAAATTGCCATGGTACGGCGAAATCATTGCCCCTCCATGCTCCTTACCCTTTAATTGCAATTGGTCAATGATGACTCCCATAGGCGTCCCATAGTCATAATTATTTTTAAATACAGAGCCACAAGATGGATAGGAAAAATGGTACTTATTATTTCGATCTGTATCAATACCAATTAACTGTTCGGGTAACTTGCGACCAATTTGATTACATAAATTAGCTGCCGAATTCTTGAAATATTGATAAAATCCATCTAGCTTCGTTATATCCGTTTTTGCCGCTAACTCCGAATCTATTACTAAATCTTTTTTCATTTTTAATAATAAATCTTCATCTAATTCATTTGGCATCAGTATTTTAAAATCAGCACCGACAATAATCCAAGGCTTTCCTTGAAATATCGAACGCTTATAAGCGAACTGACAGTCATTCACCGAAATAGACTGAATCTGCGAATCTCCGTTAGCAGTGTCAATATAATATACCGTATCAATAATCCCGCTCATCTGATCTTCATAGCATTTAGCATTGATATATATACCAGCACCAATCGATCCCGGTAATAAGTGGGTAAATAATAGTTTGTCATAGTTGCAAGAAATTCCTACTAACGCCAAATATGCTAAAGGTATCCCTGCCGCCAAGAAAATCTTCATTTCACCGTTACTTACTACAATATTGGTATCAATTAACTTCTTAAATGAGATAAACAGTTTCCCTTGTTTGGGTTTATCCGGAAATAATATATTTGAACCATACCCAAAAATATAATAAGGCATACCTATTCTGCTACAGCCTTGTATTAAAGCTTGTAGCTGTTCAACTGTTTCTGGCATAGCAAAATAATCAGCATTACCGCCAATTTGATAAGATGTATGTGCAGCAAGCGGCACATCACGCATACAAAGCCTATCGAACGATAATGAATTAACCAGCATAAACACCCTTCCCCGTTTTTACCTATCCTTAGCTTTAACTTCAATTCCACCTAAGAAGGCACGGCAATATATTTTTATCACCTTATTATTTGCTACATTAGATATTTGCTCTGACTTCAGTGACGAAATAATCCCGCCAGCGCTTTCGTTAAGCAACTCAACTCCACCTAGAATTGCTGTCCCCTCGCAGATAACTGTAACATCCTTAGGCACAACAAGTTCAATGCCGCCCATAATCGCATTACAAGCAATTGAATATTCCCGATCTTCAATAATTGCGCTACGCAAATCTAACTCGATACCGCCCATTACAGCCCAGTAATCGCCATCTTCAAACTGCCATTGCTCATTTTTTTTCTCAAAGCCACCCATTAGAGCCCAGTTACTTTTGCCAATTGGCTTCATGCCTCTAATGAAGTTAATCCCCAACAATATTAATATTATTGGCCAAAAAATCTTCCATAAAAACGAAATGTTAAAATCAAACCAACCTAAGTTATTACCTAACAATAGTATCCCTACTAATGTTAAAACTACTCCCGTTACTATTTCACTGATACCCTTACCATCATAGGTAAAAAACTGTGTACCCCATACTATTAGAAATATCGGCCAATATGTAGTAATAATATAACCTATACTTATATCTGTTACACCAAAATTATTAAGTAATAACAATATACCAAGTCCGATAATAATTACTCCAGCTAACCATTGACTACTACCCTTTCCTGCCATTAACCGCACTCTCCTTATTTATTGTTAATTTCAAAAAGAAATAAAAACTCCTTGTTTGCTCCGTGACAGGGATGATTTTACCACATCATCTTCTATAAATATATAATATAACAATCTTGCCTAGTAATCTATTGTTATTCACAAATCATCTTCATTACATACTTCATTAATTACTTTTAGCTAATTCTCGTTTAAGAGCTTTTGGAGTTTTGAATTTTTTTGGAGTTTTAGAGTTTTTATTTATTTATCGAAACTTTTAGTGTTCAACTATCGTCTTAGTTTATATAGAGAAGTAGTTTTTGTTGCTACATATTTAACTTTATTACCTAGGAGGTAAAATAATGCGTAAACTAAAAGCAATTCTTGTCCCTATTCTTATCGTCACTGTTGTTTTATCATTTTATCATTTCAATCAATCAGCGCAGGCAGAAAGCGAACAGCCTAAGCTACCTGTAATTAACGTTTCTGGTATTGGAGAAATTGCCGTAGAACCTGATATTGCACAAATTTCACTAGGAGTAGTCACTGAAGATAAGACTGCCGAACAAGCTCAAAAGGATAACGCTGTAGTAATGAACCGTTTGCTAGCTGCACTTGCTGATGCTGGTATTGACAAAAAACATATTCAAACAAAAAACTTCAGCGTGCAAGCACAATATGATTACAGTGTAGATCGTGGCAATAAACCTCTAATCATTGGTTATCAAGTACGTAATACTGTAGTTGTAGAGGTTAAGGATATCAATACCATTGGCAATGTATTAGATAAAGCTCGTGATGCTGGCGTTAATGATGTTAATAATATTCAATTTATGACTAGCAAAGCAAAACAACTAAGCACTGAAGCATTAGCTCTAGCAGTTGCTGATGCTAGAATCCAAGCTGATACAATTGCTAAAGCTCTTGGTAAGACAGTTGTTGATGTAGTATCTGTAACTACTAACGCTGGTTATAATCCACCAGTTGCCTATGCTAAAGAAATGATGGCTGTTGCTAGAGATTCTTCAACTGCCATTATGACTGGAGAATTAACTATTAGCTCATCAGTATCTGTACAATTCAGCATGAAATAATAATTTTACTAAACCAACCTATTCAGAAAGAGAGCAACTCACCAAAGCTAACAATGAGACCTAAAAGGTGAAACAGTAGACCACAACGATATAGATTGGAATTAGAAAAAGAAAAGAAATAAATTAACGGTCTCGCTTCAATTGTACATTTGTACATCGAGCGAGACCGCTTTACTTTTTGTGAATTGATTTAAGGAGCCATAAATTTAAACACTATGTCTGGTGGAACATTGACAAATTTGGAATAATAATGCATGGTTACGTCTTGTTTATCAGCTTGTCGCTGATAGATTAGCCATCCACTAGT
>Ga0265293_10006557_pt1 | contig 18537 bp, 17 predicted proteins | sample Munlanlewell138R_FD_192505 | JGI IMG/M metagenome (GOLD analysis project Ga0265293, IMG submission 192505) | Leachate microbial communities from a municipal landfill in Southern Ontario, Canada - Leachate well 138R | ecosystem: Engineered > Solid waste > Landfill > Unclassified | place: Canada...
CGCCAGATCGAATCGGGCAGCGTATTCATCAACGGGATGACTAAATCCGATCCCCGCCTCCCTTTTGGCGGCATCAAAAACTCCGGCTACGGCCGCGAACTTTCCCACTACGGCATCAAGGAGTTTGTGAATATTAAAACTATTTGGGTGAAGTAGTGATGGTATTATTTTGATCTGTGATATCAGGTAAGAATTACCGGAATAAAAGTTAGACCTTTGTAATCGTAATTTTCAAAAAGAGTACAAATTAAAATTGTAAAAAGTAACATAAATGGCAACTGTTGAAAAAATAAGAAACGGATTGATAGAAAAAATCCTGGCTATTAAAAACAAAGACTTTTTGGAAGCTCTTGATAAACTAATTTCCTCAAGTGCATCAGACTTGGAGACTGTTGAACTAACCGACGAGCAGAAAATAATGTTGGAAATGAGTGAAGAGGATATCAGGAATGGAAAACTGATTTCTCAGCAAGCAATGGATAGACGAAATATAGAATGGCTAAACGAAAAGTAGTCTGGACAAAAACAGCCGACCTTCAATTCGTCGGAATTTTGGATTATTGGAACAAAAGAAATAAATCCAATTCCTACTCAAAGAAACTTGTGAATTTGGTTTCCGCTTGTCGAAATGAGCTGCTTGTTTTGCCGGCACACCGCAGAAAATTGATACTTTTGTGGTGTTGTGAACAGACAAAAAGAAATATAAAATATGGACGGGACAAGTCTTACGCCTGAACGGGAAAAACTCAACGCATTGCGACAGCTTTTGCCCGAAGCCTTTAGCGAAGGAAAAATCGATTGGGAAAAACTGAAAGCTACGCTTGGAGAGGATGTGAACTTTGCCAACGAACGCTATGTGCTGAACTGGGCAGGCAAAAGTGAAGCTTTCAAAGTGTTGCAAACACCCACTTCAAAAAGTTTGATTCCTGCAAAAGAGGAAAGTGTAAACTTTGATGAAACCGAAAACATTTTTATTGAGGGCGAAAACCTTGAAGTGCTGAAAGTGCTGCAAAAAAGCTACTTCGGAAAGGTGAAAATGATTTATATCGACCCGCCCTACAACACCGGCAACGACTCTTTTATTTACCCCGACAAATTTTCTGAAAGCAAGGCCGACTACGAAAAGCGGGTAGGCGACAAGGACGAAGAGGGCTACATGACCAAAGATGGTATGTTCAAACGAAACAGCAAAGAGAACGGACAATACCACAGTAATTGGCTCAATATGATGATGCCACGTTTGTATTTAGCTAAAAACTTAATGTGTCAGGACGGGGTGATTTTCGTGTCTATTGATGATAATGAAGTGCATAATTTGAGGTTGCTGATGAATGAGATTTTTGGGGAAGAGAATTTTGTAGGTGTTTTCCCATGGAGAAAAAGAACAGCGAAAAGTGATGTTCCATTTGGTATATCACAAGATTATGAGTGGATTATTGCCTATACAAAGGGTTATTATGGTGCAGGAATAGATATTGAAAGAAAATATTATCAATCTCACGATTTTCCTAATGACAGATGGAGGCTTTCTGATTTAACAACTCAACGAAGTGAAGAAGAAAGACCAAACTCTGTTTTTGAAATGATTGATCCGAAAACAAATAAAAGATACCCACATAATCCTAAAAGAGTGTGGGGAGTTACAAAAGATACCTTTCAATTCTATTATGATAAAGGAAAAATTGTATTTCCTGATGACTACGAATTTTTAAACATTTCAATTCCATCTTACCGAGTTTTCGAAAGTGAGGATAAAGCAAAGGCATTAAAAAAATATGGTTCAGATAAACCTAAAAAGGCTGTTTCTACTTTTTTATCTAAAGATATAGGCATGAGTGAGGATGGAAATAAGGAAATTGTTGATTTATTCAATCAGAAAATATTTTCCTTCCCTAAGCCAACAACTTTAATAAAACACTTTTTAAATACAAACACAGAGGATGATTTTATAGTTTTTGATTTCTTCGCAGGCTCCGGCACCACCGCCCACGCTGTAATGGACTTGAATAAAGAAGACGGGGGTAGTCGCAAATGTATATCAGTTCAACTACCTGAATTAACAGACGAAAAAAGCGAAGCCTTCAAAGCGGGCTATAAAACCATAGCTGAAATTTCAAAAGAGCGCATCCGCCGGGCAGGCAAAAAAATTCAGGAGGAAATCAATGCGGAAATTAAAAAGATAGAAACCGAAATCAAAAAACTGCAAGGCGAATTGCCAACCGAAGAAACACTTGAAAGAATCTCAAACCTCAAATCTCAAATCTCAATGCTTTCTACACAGGATTTGGGTTTCAAAGTATTGAAATTAGGAGAGAGCAACTTTAAACAATGGCAACAAATTGAAGGCAAAGATGCCAAAGCACTTGCCGAACAAATGAAATTATTTGTTGACCCTGTTTCAGAATCTGCCACCATTGAAAATATGGTGTACGAACTTTTGCTTAAAAGCGGAAAAGACTTGAATAGTAAGATTGAGAATAAAGATGATTTTTACATCATTAACGACAAAGAATTGGTATTGATGCTAGAAAATGCCACGCAAGAAATTATCAACTCGGTAATATCCAAAAAACCAAATAAGGTCATTGCATTAGATAAACTTTTTAAAGGCAACGACCAATTAAAAACCAATACCGTATTGCAAATGCGCGATGCAGGCATTGAATTTAAAACGATATAGTTATGGCAATAGACAGAATACATATCAAAAACTTTAAGTCTATTAGAGACTCGGGAGACATACACATAAAGCCAATCAATATTTTAATTGGAGCAAACGGCGTAGGTAAAAGTAATTTCATTTCGTTTTTTAAGATGCTAAACAGCATATCTAAAAAACGCTTTGGTTTTTACGTGGCTGATAATGGTTATGAAAATGGCTTGTTGTATTTTGGAAGGAAAAAATCAAAGTCGATTGAGGGAAGCATTGTGTTTAAACCTGGAGGCAGGAACACCAACAACCGCTATGATTTCAAATTAGTACCCAAAAAACAATCCACAGGTTTCTATTTTGAGAGAGACGAAGGAGGATTTAACTCCCCGGCAAGTGGCTATACTGAGTCCTGGAGTTTTGAAGATTTGGGTGGTAAGGGAAAAGAAGAGAGTGGTTTGTCAGATAATGGAACGGATAGAGCAGGTTTTTTGCGGGATTTTTTTGCGAGTTTTAATGTATTTCATTTTCACGACACAAGTTCAAATTCCTCCTTAAAGCAACCTGGTAAAACTTTAGATTACAAATATTTAAAGTCGGATGGTAGTAACCTGGCTGCATTTCTTTATAAAATAAAAGACACGCACCCAAAACATTTCAAGATGATTGAATATACCATAAGTTCAGTCGCACCTTTTTTTGAAAAATTTGATTTGGCACCCGATGCAATAAATCCTGATGTTATTTTTTTGAATTGGCTGGAAAAAGGCTCTGATGAGTATTTCAATGCACATCATTTATCGGACGGCAGCTTGCGCTTTATTGCGTTAACGACTTTGCTTTTACAACCTGTTTTGCCAAGCACCATTATTATTGACGAACCCGAACTTGGACTTCATCCATTTGCCATTGCAAAATTAGCGGGAATGATAAAAAATGCTTCTGTGCAATCACAAATTATCATTGCAACTCAGTCGGTAAATCTTGTAAATGAATTTTCTGCTAATGATATCATTGTAACTAATAGAGAGGATAACCAAACCGTATTCAAAAGGCAATCCGAAGATTCGCTTAAAACCTGGCTGGAAGATTACTCGATTGGTGAATTGTGGGAGAAAAATGTAATAGGAGGCAGATTTTGATGAGAGCCATTTACATTATTTGCGAAGGACAAACAGAAGAAGAGTTTGTAAATGGAATATTGAGACCTTATTTCAACAGGCATCAAATTTATGATGTACGCCCTATTTTAATGTCCACCAGCAAAGGACATAAAGGAGGTGATATTAAATATGATCGGCTAAAATTCAATATTGACAGATTGTTGATGCGTGAGCCAGATATATTGGTTTCGACTTTTATTGATTTTTTCAGGTTAAAAAGTGATTTCCCTAAATTTGAATCTGCATTACAAAAGCAAAATAAAATTGAAAGAGTTGATTTTTTAGAGCGAGCTTTAGCAGATGCAATAAACGACCCTCGATTTATACCCTACATTCAGTTACACGAATTTGAAGGTTTATTATTTGCCGCAAAAGATGGATTTGAGTTTTTGCCTGATTTAAAACAAACCAACCTAAATAAGCTATTGTTAGCAGTGGATGAAAAAGAAAACCCGGAGGAATTGAATGACGGAGCCTTAACAGCACTTTCCAAAAGATTAGAGCAATTAATTCCCGGATTTGATAAAAACAAACCTTTTTATGGAGGAATTATTACAGAAATAAATACCATAGAAGCAATCCTTGAGAGATGTTTAAGATTTAAGAGTTGGGTAGAAATATTAATTGAAAAAGTAAAAGCATGAAACTAACCTTTGAACCCAACCTGCATTTTCAATTAGAAGCCATAAAATCTATTACCGATTTGTTTGAAGGGCAGCCTATGGAAGCATCTGCTCTTCAATCGGAAATCTCGCAACTCGACACCTATGCAAATATTTATAGCTATGGCAATCGCCTGATGATTGCGGAAGAACAAATACTTACCAATCTGCAAGGCATACAAGCAAATAATGAAATCAGGATTTCGGACAAACTGGAGGGCATGCACTTTTCGGTGGAGATGGAAACAGGAACCGGGAAAACTTATGTGTATCTGCGCACAATCTATGAGTTGAACAAACTTTACGGTTTTAAAAAGTTTGTGATTGTAGTTCCTTCGGTTGCTATTCGTGAGGGGGTTTTGAAAAACTTAGAAATCACACACGAGCATTTTCAAACCTTGTACGACAATGTTCCTGTAAACTTCCAGGTTTATGATAGTACCAAGGTTTCTACACTGCGCGGCTTTGCTACCACCAACAACATTGAGGTTTTAGTAATAAACATCGATTCGTTTGCCAAAGACGAAAACATCATCAATAAACCCAATGACAAGCTGAACGGGCAAAAACCCCTTGAATTTATTCAGGCTACCCATCCAATTGTAATTGTGGACGAACCACAAAATATGGAAACTGAAAAGCGTATTGCCGCAATCTACAATTTGAAAGCCCTTTGCACGCTTCGTTATTCGGCAACGCATCGAAATCTATATAATCTCACCTATAGTTTAAACCCGGTAAAGGCATACGATTTGGGATTGGTAAAACAAATTGAGGTAGATTCAATCCTCGAAGAAAATGCCTACAACGATGCGTTTGTTGCTGTCGAATCAATTATTGCCACCAAAACCAAAGTAACCGCCAAAGTTTCGATAAACAGCAACGAAAAGGGTGGCGTAAGAAAGAAAACGGTTAAGGTTGAATATGGCAGTGATTTGTATAAACTTTCCAATGAGAGGGAAATCTATAAGAATGGCTATGTCATCGACTATTTAGATGCGACTGACCAATCAGTTACTTTTTCAAATGGTCAGATGCTCTACAAAGGCGACAGCCAGGGCGGTTTGACGGATGAGGTGATGAAATTCCAAATCCGCAAAACCATCGAAGAACATCTGAAAAAAGAGAAACGTCTGAACAAATCAGGCATTAAAATATTGTCGTTGTTCTTCATCGACAAAGTAGCCAATTACCGTTCGTATGACGCAGCAGGCAATCCTGTAAAAGGAAAGTTTGCAAAATGGTTTGAAGATATTTACCACGAATACATTTCAAAACCAGCCTTTAGTGAATTGAATAATTTTTCGGTGGAGGAGAGTCACAATGGCTATTTTTCGCAAGACAAAAAAGGAGTTTTCAAGGACACTTCGGGCGAGACCAAAGCAGATGATGACACCTACAGCCTGATAATGAAAGACAAGGAGAAATTGTTGGGATTAGACAATTCATTGCGTTTCATTTTTTCGCATTCAGCATTGCGTGAAGGTTGGGACAACCCCAACGTATTTCAGATTTGCACCTTGAACGAAACCAAATCAGACCTAAAAAAACGCCAGGAAATTGGCAGGGGTTTGCGCCTGGCCGTTGACCAAACGGGAAGGCGAATTTACGACCAAAACATAAACCGCTTGACGGTAATTGCCAATGAATCGTATGACGATTTTGCTAAAACACTTCAAAAAGAAATTGAAGACGATTGCGGTGTGGAATTTAAAGGAAGAATTAAAAACAAAAGAGAACGTACCGCATTCAAATATCGTAAAGGTTTTGAAGCCGACCCTGAGTTTTTGCAAATTTGGGAAAAACTTAAAAAGAAAACCACCTATCGTGTTGATTATAAAACAGACGAGTTGATCATTTTATCTGCCAAAGCCATTAAAGATCTGCCCGAAATCAAGGCACCTTCTATTCGTTCCACAAAGATTGGAATTACAATGACTGATGAAGGCGTAGGTACAAACTATGTTGGAGAGAAGGTAGAATCTTATGGCGGCTATTCCTGGAAAATCCCTGATGTTTTGGGCTATATCCAGGGCAAAACGGAATTGACCCGGTCAACAATTCAAGAGATTTTAAGTAAGTCCGGCAGAATTGGAGATATTTTAATCAACCCACAATTGTTTTTGGATTTATCAAGCCAGGCCATTAAACGAACACTTTATGATTTGATGATTGATGGAATCAAGTATCAAAAAATCGGTGGCTCCGAATATGAAATGGCTTTGTTTGAAGCACAGGAATTGGAAGTCTATCTCGACGATTTTTCATTTAAAGTAACTGACACTTCTAAAACTATTTATGAAGCGTTTGTTCCTTTGGACTCAGGCGTAGAAAGCCAATTTGCCCGGGATTGTGAAACCAGCGACCAGATAAAGTTCTATTTCAAATTACCAAATTGGTTTAAAATTCCAACACCTATCGGAAACTACAATCCTGATTGGGCTTTGGTTTTTGAAGATGATAAGAAGATTTATTTTGTAGCAGAAACTAAAGATACAGGAGCACCACAAATTGATTTATCAAAACTAACAGGTGACGAACAAATGAAAATTAAGTGCGGAACAGCACATTTCAACGAGTTTGCAGACCTGGAGTATAAAGTAGTAAACAAAGTAGGGCAATTGATTGCATAGCCAGATTGTTATTTCGTTAGGAATTGTGCGCCCTGCGCCACGCCATATATTTTTTCACCCATCCAAAGGAAATATTTCTAAATTTGCTGCGCAGTTAAACGCACACATCAAATGAGGAATCCTTTGGTCATATTGGCGAATGACTTTCACCACGACACCTCGATGGTGAGGCTGAGCTATGAAAAGGATCCCGCGCGCACGGATAAGCAATTCTTGAGAAACGGGAATTCAAAGACCACGAGAACTTTTGCTGTTGGAATTCATTTCCCTATTCGGCGTGGATTTCAAAATGCTATGTTTTCCAATTGGGCGGAAATCTGTTTTTCGAAAAAAGAACTGGGAAAAATCATCAATCCGTTGCATGATTTCGGCTAAGGTTGCAAAAGGTACATATCCCTATCCAAATCGGTTGTGTAGATGTGCCTTTTGCAAAATCCATTCAAAAAGTAACTGTATTTACACAACCGTCAGAGACACGCGAAATCGTGAAGCGTTTAAAAGGCGGATGTCGAAAAGCCAACAGAGTAGACAAGATTTAAATTTTGTTTAAAATGAAAAATTTATCCAGAGTACTAATGATTTTATTTATAGTCTTTTCCGGCTATCAAATAAATGCACAGACGGTTGGAATAAAAGGTGGATTAAACCTTTCAAACATGCTTGAAAAAGATGATGATGAGACCTTTAGCGATGACTACAAAATGAATCCTGGATTTCACATAGGATTATCAGTTGATATTCCATTTAATAAATCTCTATCCTTAGAGCCCGGTCTTCTCTTAACAACAAAAGGAATGAAGTATGAAGATGATTATCTGGGTGTTGATATATCTGCAAAAGCAATTCTCTATTACCTTGAGTTACCCTTGACTATAAAAGCATCGCAGGATTTAGGCGGAGGATCTAAAATTTTTGGTGCAGTAGGTCCATATGTTGGTCTTGGGTTAAGTGGAAAAGTAAAGGCAACAGCAGAATATCAAGGGCAGGAAGAAACTGAAGAAGAAAAAGTGAAATGGGGCAATGATGAAGATAAGGATGATTTAAAACGACTGGACATGGGTTTGACCTTTGGTGCAGGTGTTGAAATTAGCAGCATTTTAATTGGAATATCTTATGATTTAGGTTTGTCAAATAATTCTCCATATCAAGACAATGGTGCAACAAGTAAAAACAGAGTATTGAAATTTTCAATTGGATACAGATTTTAAGGAAAACACTATTTAAAAAATGCCATTAGCGTAATGCGGGTGAGCCGTTGGGGTGATAGTAATGTCGTTTGAAATCCCGCACTATGCTGATGCTCGTCGCTCCCCTCCCCACACCACTCCTCCAAGAATAACCCCCCCGCTCAAAAGACGCGTTTTTGCTACTTTTGCCGGATGATGCAAATTTTTAAAACGCAAAAATTGCCGGCTTATGAAATTACAGATCAAACACAGCAGCGGGAGATCAAAAGAAATTCAGCGCATTAACCATTCTAAAACTGAACTGTGATACGCATCGACATACTTACCATCTTTCCGGAGATTTTTGCCGGCCCTTTCGATCACTCTATCATCAAGCGGGCGAAGAACAAGGGGCTGGCCGAAATCCATATCCACAACATCCGCGACTACTCCCGCGACAAGCACCGGCGTGTAGATGATTATGCTTATGGCCACGGCGCGGGCATGGTGATGGCCATCCAACCCATCGCCGACCTGATAGATAAACTCCGCGGCGAGCGCGTTTACGACGAGGTGATTTTTCTCACGCCCGACGGCCGGCTTTTCGATCAGCCCACCGCCAACCGGCTTTCTATATTGCAAAATATTATATTGCTGTGCGGACATTACAAAGGCATCGATGAACGGCTGCGCGAGCATTACATCACCCTCGAAATTTCCATCGGCGATTATGTGCTTTCGGGTGGCGAGCTGGCGGCAGCCGTGGTCGCCGACAGCATCGTGCGGCTCATCCCCGGCGTGCTGGGCGACGAAACTTCGGCGCTCTCCGATTCTTTTCAGGATGGTTTGCTCAGCCCGCCGGTTTACACCCGCCCGGCGGATTACAACGGCTGGAAGGTTCCGGAAATACTTTTGTCGGGAAACCAAAAAGCCATCCACGAATGGTCGATGGAAAAAGCCATCGAGAAAACCAAAACCCGCCGTCCTGACCTGCTGAAAGGTTTTGAGTAGAATACATTTGCATTTTTGAATGAATTTTTAAGACACGCTGAAAAACAGTACTCCCGTGTTTCATCATGGAAATAAAAGATACATACAGAACTTTAAGCCGAAAATCGGAAGGCAGCTTTAAAGACAAAGGCAGCAAATTTATAGCGCACGCACTGCCGGTGCAAACCGATGCCGAGGTAAAAGAGGAGCTGGAGCTGCTGCGCAAACATTATTACGATGCGCGCCATCACTGCTACGCCTGGATTCTGGGCCATCACCAGGACGAGTACCGCACCAACGACGACGGCGAACCTTCGGGCACCGCCGGAAAACCTATCCACGGCCAACTGCTCAGTAACGAGCTTACCAACTGCCTCATCGTGGTGGTGCGCTATTTTGGCGGCATCAAGCTCGGCGTGCGCGGCCTTATCAACGCCTACAAATTTGCCGCTGCCGACGCCATCGCCAACAATGAAATTGTGACGCGCATCATCAAAGATACTTTTGAAGTAAAATTTGACTACGCCGATATGAACGACGTGATGCGCATCATAAAAGAGGAAGATTTGGAAATTGTGGCGCAGGACTTTCAGATGACCTGTCGTCTTATTTTCGCCGTAAGGCAAAAATTTTCAGAAAAAGTACAGCAACGTTTCACTGATTTACGCAAAGTAGAGATAGAGCAGAAATAGCCTAATCATCTGCTCATCTCCAGAAATTGGCAGAAAGGAAACTCCGTCTGCCGACATAGTGGGAAAACCCAAGCGAAGCGCTCGGCCATGGGAACTCCCAAAATAGTTATGCAAACGCGCTCCCCTTCTCCAATAGGAAAAGCGGCTGGGGCGTGAGGTGTTTTGAAAATAAAAACCTTATTCTGTTTCCTAAAACCTTAGTAGAGAATGTGATCCAATAAAATTATCCAACCTTATTAGCTTGTATTAACAAGGTAATAAGGTTGTTCTGAGATGTTGATTTTCTCCACTAAGGTTAATTGGTTGAAAATAAGGTTTTATTTCTCCGTCCAAAACCATCCACAGCAGCGGCCAGTGCGCCGGCGCTCCCTCCCGATTATCGGGATCGCTGGGGGATGAGGTCAACAGACCGGGCGAAGCCATTCCTTTCCCGCCACCAATGAAATTTTTTTATTAAAAACCAAATACATTTTCCTAAAAAATCCTACTTTTGAAAAAACTTTTAGAAGTAAAACATAAAAATAAATAGCGCATGAAAACACATTTACTCACAATTGGATTCCTGTTGGCTGCCTTGACGGGCATGTCGCAGATCGTTTCGACCTATGATTTTAACAGCCTGAATCCCGGCGACCTGAACAACCAGGACAACTGGAAAACCATTGCGCACAGTGCAGCTTCTTCTCCCGACTTCGAGGTAGGTTATGCCAGCGGCACGGTGGTATCGCCCGATGGGAGCCAGTTTGTATTTTATCAGCATGGCGGCCCCAACATCGGGCGCACAGCCACACGCAAATCCACCTCCAACTTTGAATTCGATTTCTCCGATGGTGTGGTTGAGGTAGAGGTGGACATGCACAGAAACTGGTGGGGCGTGTTCTTTGGTGTTGGCTTCGATGCCGATAACGACGGGCATATTGCTCCCGGCCTTTCCACCGAACCCAACGACGGCGGCGTATATATCCATTTGCGCGAAGCAGCGCCGGCAGGCAACAAGCTGGTGCTGCCTTCGGATACCGAAATTAGCTTTACGGCCAACACCGAAGTCTGGACACGCTTTAAGATGGTGATGGATTTTACGGCCAATGGCGGCGTGGGCACCATCGCCCTTTTTTATAAAGTGAATGCTTTGGGCGAATGGTTGCCGGCAGCCGAAATACAAGGCGTAAGCATGCAGCTTACACCCGGCTCAGGCAACAAAAACGACAACACCGTTTGGGACGGGATTTTCTTCCATTCGCAGGGAGGTACTGGAGCTTTTGATAATATTTTGGTGCGACAGCCCGACCTGAACGGCCTTTACCAGTTCATCAACTTTCCGGCTATTGCCAACAAACTCACCACCGATGCTCCATTTCAATTGCTGGCAACGGCGAGCTCGGGGCTGCCTGTGGTTTACACCATTCTCGAAGGGCCGGCAACTGTTTCAGGCAACATCCTTACCCTCGCCGGACAACCAGGAATAGTAAAAGTAAAGGCTTCGCAGCCTGGCGACGATGTGTATGCGCCTGCCAACGACCTCATCAATGCGTTTGAGGTGGTGGATGCTTCGGCCTATTTTCCCACACTTAAAGTAAGAAGGCCTGTGGACGACAACAAGGTGTATATGGAGGAGCTGAAACCGGTGATGTTTGTTGCCGAATCGGGCGTGGAGCATCCGGAGGTGCTCTCTGTCGAATCGCTTACATTCAGTCTGGAAGGCGAGCTATTGCCTGTTATCATTCGTGAAAACAATCATTTTACTACCTACTGGACACCACCGGCCTTTGGAAATTACAGCATGACCGTCACAAGCACCATTACCGGCGGCAACGTTACCAGCAAGGTGGTGAATTTTGAAGTTACCAGCGACATTACAGATATGGAAGTGCAAACATTTGCCGGCGAATTGGTAACCGCTGCCGCGCAAATTGTTTATGGCACCTATATTTTCCCGACTTTCACAGGAGCCTTTTCTAATATCAATTCAGTTCTCACCATCTCTTGCCCTGCGGGTGGCTGCGATCCTTACGACCGCGTTTCACACGTCGAAATAAAAGACCTCGACGGGAACTGGATAGAGATGTACCGCTACCTAACGCCGTTTGGGGTGGGCTGCAGCGACGAGGCCGATGTTACCGATTATGCTTCGCTGCTTCAGGGCGAAGTGGATGTGCGCTACCACTGCATCACCTGGGACAAAGGACTTTTGATTGATATCCGTTACGAATTTACCAAAGGCACGCCGGAATACCTCTACTCATGGGTTACGCCCATTTGGAGAGGGGAATTTCCTTTTGGAGATATGTCCAATCTGCAACCGGTTCCGCCGGCGGTGGTTAACTTTCATCCCGATGCTGCCGCCGCGACGTTGAAGATAATGACCAGCGGCCACAATTGGGGTGAGAACAACACCGGAAATGCTTCGGAGTTTTATCATGCCACCCATTATGTAAATGTAAACGGGAGCCGCACCTTTACCCAGGATTTGTGGTCGGTGTGCAATCCCAACCCGGCGGGATGTGAACTGCAAAACGGCACCTGGATTTATAGCCGCGCCGGCTGGTGCCCGGGTTCTATTGCGCGAATCTATGATTTTGATATGACCAGTTTTGTGGGCACTTCCAATCTCAACCTGGAGTATGAATTTGACCCGAATTATGTGGATTTGTGCCATCCATCCAATCCTGACTGTGTAACAGGCGTAACCTGCCCCAATTGCGAGGATACCTTTAATCCGCTGATGAACGTAACTACTCATGTAATTACCTTTAGCAATATGATTTCGGTTTCGGTGCCGGCCATGGAGTTGTCGGGATTGCGTGTTGATCCCAACCCAGCCTCCGATTATTTTATATTAGAATCTTACCAACCTGCCCGCAATCAAAACTCAACAGTTGAATTCATCAACCTTTCGGGAAAAGTGGTTTCAGGATTTGACTGGAACGGAGAACGCACACATGTCGATGTGCGTGCATTTCCCACCGGCCTCTACTTGCTGAAAGTAACAAGTAAGGCTGGTGTGGATATTAAAAAGGTGGTAATTCGATAAAACCCACCGGATGAAAAAGACAGCAGGGCGCGAGGCGCTGGGCGCTGGGAGCAAAAACGATTTTGCATTTTATGTTTTTCTTTCCATCATTTTCGGAGAATTCAGATTCATTGAGCATTGAGCTACTTCAACATTCAATATTCGGTGTTCGGTATTCAATATTCTTTTTTTCTTCTTTCCGTCATTTTCGGAGAATTCAGATTCATTGAAAATCAATCCACTTCAACATTCAAAATTCGGTGTTAGATATTCGATATTCTTTTTTTCCGGTCAGATGGTCATCCATGCAAATGAGCTTTCCATCCAAAGATCTGATCACCGAAAAAACTATCTTTGCGCCCTTATCACATACGGGCGTTATGATCAAAGAAATTATACAAAGCAGCATCGATCTTCGCAAGGCCGTGCTGGGGGACGACAAATTGCTGAAGACGGTGCAGTCGGTTGCCGATGCGATGATCGCGACATTTGCTGCAGATGGCAAGGTGCTGTTTTGTGGTAATGGTGGCAGTGCCGCCGACGCGCAGCACCTGGCGGCAGAGCTTTCCGGGCGGTATTATTACGATCGCCCGCCGCTCTATGCCGAGGCGCTGCACACCAACACCTCTTTTGTTACGGCTGTTGCCAACGATTATAGTTTTGACGAGGTGTATGCACGCATGGTGAAAGCTGCCGGTCGCAAAAACGATGTGCTGGTGGCCATCTCTACTTCCGGCAACTCTCCTAACATTATCAAAGCATTGCGCGCTGCTACCGAGGCGGGCATGGTAACCATAGGGCTTACCGGCAACGACGGTGGTAAGATGAAAACCCTTTGCAGCCTCTTGCTCAAGGTTCCGTCCAACGATACGCCGCGCATTCAGGAAGTGCACATTATGTTTGGGCACATCATCTGTCAGATTGTAGAATCTACGATTTTCCCACGATGATAAAAGAAGCCATCATCCTGGCCGGCGGGCTTGGCACACGGCTTAGTGGCACCATTGCGGATGAGTTGCCAAAATGTCTGGCGCCGGTCAATGGCCGCCCGTTTCTGGATTACCTGTTGCAATACCTCGACGATTTGGGACTGCAACGCGTAATTCTTTCGGTAGGATATAAACACCAGGCTATCACGGAGCATTTTGGAGATACTTTTGGCGAGTTGCAGCTCGAATATGCCGTCGAGAAAGAGCCGCTGGGTACCGGTGGCGCATTGCGACTGGCGATGCAACAGGCGCGGGAACCACTGGTGCTGGTGATGAATGGCGATACTTTTTTCGAGGTGGATGTGCCAAAACTTATCAACGCACACCGCAGCCGCGAAGCTGTGATAACGCTGGCACTGCACGAAGTGGACGACGTGGGCCGCTATGGCAGCGTGGTCATCGACCAAGAACGCAGGATAACAGGTTTTGCCGAAAAAAATCAAACCGCCGGAAAAGGATTAATAAATGGTGGGATGTATGTGATCAACAAAAGGTATTTTATTTCAAAAGAGCTGCCTGAAAAGTTTTCGCTTGAGCGCGATCTCTTACAAAAATATTATGCCACCGACAGAATTTTTGGCTTGATCTGCCGCCAGTATTTTATCGACATCGGCATACCCGCCGATTACCAAAAAGCACAAAATGATTTTAAAGAATTTGATTTCTAATTCCTGGACGCTTTTTCTGGATCGCGATGGCGTGATCAATGAGCGGCTGGTGGGCGATTATATAAAACACACCCGCGACTTCAGGATGATAAGCGGAGTAGGGGAAGCCATCAAAACTTTTAGCGAAGCCTTCGGGCGCATCGTGGTGGTTACTAACCAGCAAGGCATTGGCCGTGGGCTGATGACCGAAGAAATGCTAAATGAAATCCATCAGAAAATGCTTCAGCAAGTGAAAGCTGCCGGCGGGCGCATCGACGGGATTTATCACTGCAGCGGGCTGGCCGAAGATCGTCCTTTCGACCGCAAGCCCAACGTGGGCATGGCGCTAAAAGCCCGAAAAGAGTTCCCCGAAATCCGATTTAAAAAATCTGTTATCGCCGGCGATTCCCGCAGCGATCTGCTCTTTGGCCGGCGCCTGGGAATGACCACCGTACTTATCGGCGAAAGCCAGCGCATTGCCAAAGAAAATCCTTCGCTGGTGGATTATTATTTCCCTTCGCTGATAGAAATGGCAACGGAGATTAAGGCAGTTTCCAAATGATTAACCTTTATAAAATATTAAAATACAATAGATTTCTCCCTCCGGTCGAAATGACACGGCTGACACGGACAGGGGGGAAGGCGGGGTCGGGCGCGAAGCGCCCGACCCCGCTTTCCCATATATTCAGTAATTCGTGTCATTTCGATGCCGCAGGTGCGGCAGAGAAATCTATTGCAGCGACAATGGGATCGTTATTACCACTTACTTTAGGACTATGACAATGTTTTGTCATAATTTTATTAATATCCAAAACTAATCTACCAATCTCTCAACTTCTACTATGTCAGCCTCGCTCATCTTCATTTGTTTCCTTGCCTATACTTTTTTACTTTTTATCATTGGTTACATCACTTCGCGCAAATCCGACAACGAATCCTATTTCCTGGGCAACCGCAAGTCGCCGTGGTTTGTGGTGGCCTATGGTATGATCGGTGCTTCGCTGTCGGGCGTTACCTTTATCTCCATTCCGGGCTGGGTTACCGACAGCCGCTTTTCGTATATGATGGTGGTGATAGGCTACCTTTTTGGGTATTTCGCTATCGCTAAAATCCTGCTGCCGCTTTATTATCGTCTGCAGCTCACCTCCATCTATACCTATCTGCTCGATCGATTCGGCTATTGGTCTTACAAAACCGGAGCTTTTTACTTTCTGCTCTCACGCGTCATCGGCGCTTCTTTCCGTATGTTTCTGGTGATTAACATCCTGCAGATTTTTGTTTTCGACAGTTTTGGTGTGCCATTTTGGTTTACCGTGGTGCTTTTCATGTTGCTGATCAATCTTTATACTTTTAAAGGCGGCATCAAAACCATTGTCTGGACCGACACGCTCCAGACCACCTTTTTGCTGGCCAGCGTTGGCATTACTTTTTATATTGTCCGCGATCATTTGGGGCTTACGCTCAGCGGGCTTGTCAGCGATATCTATGAAAGCGACTACTCGCAGATGATTTTCGGCGACTGGCAGGACAAGCGTTTTTACCTCAAGCAGTTGGTTTCAGGCGCTTTTATCGCCATTGTGATGACGGGGCTTGATCAGGATATGATGCAGAAAAACCTGAGCTGCCGCAACCTGCGCGACGCCCAGAAAAATATCATCACCCTGAGCTGGATCTTGGTGCCGGTAAATCTGCTGTTTCTGATGCTTGGCGCCGCGCTGGCGATGTACGCCAATCAGATGGGCATTGTAATGCCGGGCACCTCCGACACACTTTTCCCGGAAATAGCGCTCAACCATCTTGGCGTGGTGGCGGGCATCGTCTTTATCATCGGGCTGATCTCTGCCGCCTACTCCAGCGCCGACAGCGCTTTGACGGCACTCACCACCTCATTTTCAGTGGATATTTTGGGGATCAACCGCAACAACATGCTTACCGAGCGGCAACGCAAACAGATCCGCTACGGCGTGCATTTTAGCATGGCCACATTGCTCATTTTGGTAATTATTGCTTTTAAAGGCATCAACAACGAAGCTGTTATCGCCGAACTTTTCACCGTGGCCGGATACACTTACGGGCCGTTGCTGGGGCTTTTTACCTACGGACTTTTCACCCGTCGCCCGGTGTCCGATCGTTGGGTGCCTTTCATCGCCATTCTTTCGCCGTTGTTGTGCTATCTGCTAAGCAGTTATTCGGTAAAAATATTATGGGGTTACAAATTTGGTTTTGAATTGCTGATCATAAACGGACTACTTACTTTTATCGGATTGTGGCTGTCGTCGTTGCGGATGTTACCTCCCGGAAAAGTTACCGGGTAACCACAGAGAAATTGGATAAAAAAAACGGATTTACTACTGATATTATTTCCGGATCACGTGCCAGCTACCGTGTCGCTTTTATCTCATCCAGGTTTTCGTCGATCATACTTATAAGGTAGCGGCGCATCTGTGCGTCGGCCATGGGCATGCCGTCGAGTGCTTCTTTTACCTCACGCGTATCAAAACAATAGCTTTCTACGGCGGTGGTGTGGCGATACACAAATTCGACTTCGGGTCGCGACGCTGCCAAATCTACTATTACACCACTTATTTCGCCCAGCGGCGGGCGGTCGATGTGCTGAATCCAAACTTTGCTGTTACCGTGGTGCCGACGCCTACCTCTGATTCCAACGAAATCCCTCCGCCGCTTTGCTCGGCGTTTTGCCGGAGCAGCGGCAGTCCCATGCCCACTTTGCGGGTAGTGCGCGAGGTGGTATAAGCATCGGTGACGGTGGCCAGCATGTGGGGCGCTATGCCGCGGCCATTGTCTTTTATCACCAGCGTAAGCAAGTCTTCTTTTTCGCTTTCGCGGATATCTACTTCGATGAGCGTGGCTTTGGCGCTGATGGCATTGTGCACGATGTCGAGGATATGCAGGGCAAGATCTTTCATTATTATAAAAAAAATTGAATTTACTTTTCTTCCGCAACATAGCGACCACCGACATTGTGCAGCGCTAATTTTATTTCGTCGAAGGTGGGTTGTTCCAGATAGAAATTTGTATAGCAGCATCCGATGTCTTCGACGTAATGGGCGTCGGAGCTGCGGATAAATGTTTTGTCGGCAAGCTCCGGGTAGGCTTTTTTAAAATCTTTGGTGGTGATGTGTCGCGACAGTTCCAGCGCATCGTAGTTGAGGTCGGGAGGCACAAAGCCCAACTGGCTGATGAGGCCGAATGCCGGGCGGTTGATGTGTGCCGGAATGAAGATTCCGCCGAGCGCGTGTACCTGCCGTTCTATTTCATCAATGTCCTGGTCGATGGCCATAATCAGCAGGCGCTCTTCCTGGTAGATGATCTCTTCGTTTTCGTCCACCTGCACCTGGTCGCCAAAATATTCGGGGTCGTTGGGGAAATCCTGCATGTGCGCCTGGAGGTAGTTTTCAAAAAGATCGAGCCGCTCAAAGTCGGGCAGAAAAGCCAGACAATGCACCTCTTCGCTCGAAGTGACCTCGGCGCCACAAAGCACAACGATATTGCGGGCGGCGGCCAGCTTGTGGATCACCTTGCAATGGCGCGTGCTGTTATGATCGGTGATGCCGATAATATCGAGACCACGCGCTGCAGCAGTATCCACAATGGTGCGTGGACTCATCTCTAGACTGCCACAGGGCGATAGCAGGGTGTGCATATGCAGATCGGCACGATAAATTTGCATCTGAACTTTTTTACCTTTTTTACCCCCGACCTTTAGGCCGGGGGTAGTTTTCACACTTTCTTCTTCAGAAACTCATAAATTTTGCCACTGATTTCAAAAGCGCCAAGAGCGGTACCCAAGATAGGGATATTCTCCTGGTTGCTTTTGTTGATGGCTTCGGGTTCGGGTTCAAGGTCTTTTACAATTACAATTGCTGCCAGATCGCGCAGCGATGCGATGGCCATGATGTTGCGATGGGTTTGCA
>Ga0265293_10006558_pt1 | contig 18535 bp, 18 predicted proteins | sample Munlanlewell138R_FD_192505 | JGI IMG/M metagenome (GOLD analysis project Ga0265293, IMG submission 192505) | Leachate microbial communities from a municipal landfill in Southern Ontario, Canada - Leachate well 138R | ecosystem: Engineered > Solid waste > Landfill > Unclassified | place: Canada...
TTATGAAAAGTACATTTAGTGTGATTTTTTATCTCAGAAGAGACAGGAAAAAGAGGGACGGAACATGTCCGGTAATGTGTCGAATAACCATTGACGGTATCGATACTCGTTTTAATACGAAACTTCATGTTCAATTATCTAAATGGGATGTGAATGCAAACAAAGTTTCAGGTATTAATCCTGAAAGCCGAAATCTGAATGCAAGGTTGGATGATATTAAAGCATCATTGCATAGAATTTATCATGATTTACAACGGTTTGATATTGTAACTCCAGAGAAAATCAAAGGTGAGTTTTTGGGCCTTGATGAAAGTGGAGAGACAATTCTAAAGTTGTTCGATAAACATAACGAGGATGTGGCATCAATGGTTGGAATTTCCAAATCAGCAGCTACATTACAGAAATATAATGTAACAAGAAAACATGTGGCAAACTTCATCAAAAAGAAGTACCGAGTATCTGACATGGCTGTGAAGTCAATTAATGATATGTTTTTACGTGATTTTGAAGTCTATCTTTTGACTCAGGAAAGAGTGAGCCATAATACAATGGCGAAGTTCATGCAATTCTTTAAACGAATAATTATTTTAGCTCGTAACAATGGTTTAATTGTTCATGATCCATTTGCTAATTATAAAATTCAACTGAAGAAAGTGGACAGGGGATACCTTACAGAACAGGAAATGAATAAAATCATCCAAAAAAAATTTCCGACTAAACGATTAGAACAGGTAAGAGATATATTTATTTTTTCATGTTTTACTGGACTAGCATACATTGATGTGAAAGAACTAACTAAAAATCATATCAGAATCTCTTTCGATGGAAATATCTGGATTATGACTAAACGACACAAAACCAAAGTTAATGTAAATGTCCCTCTAATGGATATTCCTAAGAAAATATTGCAAAAATATGAAGGTGAACTTCCTGATGATAAAATTTTGCCAGTTCTAAGCAATCAAAAAATGAATGCTTATCTGAAAGAAATTGGTGATGTATGCGGTATTACCAAGAATCTTACTTTTCATCTTGCAAGACATACTTTTGCAACTACAGTTACATTATCAAAGGGTATACCAATTGAAACAGTTAGTAAAATGTTAGGACACACCAATATTCAAACAACTCAGATATATGCTCGTATCACCAATGAGAAAATCAGCAAGGATATGAGGGGGCTTTCCGCTAAATTTAATGATAGTGAGAAATTGTTTGGATAGGCTCCCGACAATATCATTAATAATGAATTAGAGAAAGATGTAATAACTATAACCCACGAAACAGCTTCGACTCTGTGTTATTAATTGGATTAATGCAGAGTTGGAGCTGTTTTTTTTGGAAGGGAAGTAACGAAAAATGGTAGCCGTAGTTGCCGGATTTACAGCACTTTCGTATCAATTTAGCACTTCGGTTCGTTAAAAGCACCAAAGTATCAAGTTGGCACGAAAGCCGGCAATTATCGGCTACCATATGTTAGTGGCATTTATCATTTCATTATATTCATTTGCTTTAACGCATTTTTTGTTACATTAATTCTCGATGAAATAAAATCATCAACATTCAATCCGTCTGTCGGAATTACATTTGTTGCAAAAAAATAAACATTAGATTTTGTTTCAACATAACCAACAAACCAACCATTATATTTTTCTTCTATCGAACTTAATCCAGTCTTACCGCTTAAAATGTAATTTTCAGTTCGCTCAATTTCCATAATATTTTTGACAATCTTTATTGTCCTATCAGAAATTGGAAATTTTGAAAAATAGAATTTCCTTAAAAAGTCGATTTGTTGTTTTTGAGATATTTTTGAATTTCCTTCAAGCCAAAAATTGTCAATCGTTAAACTGTCAAAAATCATATTTTTATACTCAAATTTTTCTAAATATTCTTTCATTTTAATTGTTCCGATTTTCCTTGCAATTTCCTGATAGCAAGGAACACAGGAAATTCTAAAAGCATCTTTAAATGATAAATCTTTTTCCCAAATATCCATTTTTCTCTGCTCGCCATTCCATTTTAAAATAGTTGTATCATTTTCAATAATGCCTAATTCAACAGCAATTATAGAATTTGGAATTTTGAATGTTGATGCAGGTAATTTTCCGTTTTTAGCCCAATCAAAGTCATTTGAGTAAAAAGTATTCTTGTCGTTATCATAAATTAGAATTGAACCATTTACTTGAAAACTATCTAAAATTTTGTCAAAATCAGAAATTTCTGTTTCAATTATGTTTTTATTCGTTGTTGTGTTACAGCAAACAAATAAAAATATCATTGAAATAAAAACTACAAATAAAATATTTTTCATTTATTGTCTAATTATCGTTTGTTTTTGTTGCCACTAACGGCAGTCCGTCTAAAAACCTTCGTTTTTTCTAATTACTGCTTAAACTTACTCATTTATTTTCGTTTTAAGCTATTTTAAGTACTCTATTTACAAAAACAGGTTTCCCTAAAATGAAAAATAAAGTATGCCAAAATGCCTTAAAATGGCTTGTCAGAACTGAAAAACAAAAAGCAAATACGCTTAGGTACTTTTTGAGGTCATTTTGGTTTAAAATATTGAAAATTCGGCGGAGATTAAATGCAATGTATATTAAACCCACATCGGCAGATGCTCGTTTTTTGGTGCTTCAAATCCGTAATCGAATAATGTTAAGCTGTCAACAAAAAGATCAATTAACCGAACTTCATTGTCTTTTTCGATGAGTTCTTCCAAACTGTAAAACTCTATTTGATTTCTGTTTTTTCCTATGACGTATTTCATAGGATGAAGATAGCAAAAACCATTAAGTTATCTTGAGACTTGTATGTTAAGTTATTGGCAAAAGAATGTTGATGAGAGGAGGTTTTTAGACAGTTTGACGTTTCTGCCGCTCAGAGAAGTGGCACTTCTACCACACTCTATATCTCGAAGCGATACTCCAAATATAACCCAAAAATTATAATTCGAGGTGATTAATTGCCATTTTTCTGAACGGCGTGTTAGTGGCTTCCGTTTTTTAAAGTCCAATCTATAAATTGATTCATAACTTCTATCCAATGTGGCTTGTCATAATTTGGCACTCTGTTTTCATTTGTTTCAAAAAAGTTATGTTCTAAACCTCCATATCTTTTAATTGTCAAGTTTTCTTTATTTGCCTTTGCAAAATAAAAGGGCAAAAAATCACAATTTACCGCTCCAATATCATTTGAACCATAAACAATATATATCGGAATTTTCAATTTTAGTAATTTCGGAAGACTAGGTTCATTAAATGATTTCCAACTATAAGAAAATAATCTGTCTAATTTTTCGTAATCTACCAAAGTACTTTTGTAATATTCTAACCAATCTAAATTTAGTGAGTCAGCTTCTTCCCAAGAAATTTCCCCGGCTTCTGCCCTTTTTCTATTTCGTTTTAGAGTCTCTTGATATCTTCCGTCTGGGCTATAGCTAAACAAACCTATTTTAGTTACTTCTTTGTTGTTGGATGCAATTTCTACAGCTTCTCTTGAACCTTGGGAATGACCAGCAATTATAAATTCACTTTTATCCACCCATTTTTGTTTTTTAAGAAATTTCCAGACTTTATTTACCCTTCTAGTAGTAATTTCTTTAGTATCACTTTTTAAATAAGAAGTATCATAAGAGTTAGGATTATTATATTTGTCAGTAACATAATTATATGCTGAATTTATTTCGGAAGTATCCACAATTATTGGAGTAAAAGGTCGAGAAACAACAACTAAATTATATTCTTCGCTCATATAATCTAAATCAAAGTTAGATAATTGCAAGTTAATTGTGTCATTATTGTCTTTCAGAAATAAAGGAACAGGCATAGAGCCTTGACAAAACAGTAAAGTTGGTTTTTTAATATCTTTATTTTTTCTAAGAACAATGAAATCTATGTTGTCTTTTTTATCTGAAATATTGTAATGTTCAAACTGTTTTATTTTGTTCTGTGCATTTATAGAGACACAGATAATTACAATTAGAAATGTAAATATTAATTTCATTGAATTTTGTTTTTTGAGGTTGCCACTAACAATTATATATACGCATTGCGTATATATCCACTATATTATTTTTATCTATCCTATTTAAAATCAACAACAAACCCGTTTTCAACCGTTTGCCGTTCGTTTCTGCTATCTCAAAAGGATTTGTATTCATAGTACTTTTTGTTAAGTTTTACTCAAATATACAAACCCTTTCTATATTTCCAATAAATCTAGTGGGCTTTAATTTTTTAGCTTATCTAACAATAGACACCGACTAACAATTTACATAAAAAGCTAAAAACCAATGCATAAAAACTCGAAAAATAGCGAGGCGGGATGTTATGCCCAAAAGTGAAGAAAATGACAGGAAAAGGGTTGAATTTTGATTAAAATCCCAAAAAAACCGATTAACAACCTGTTTTTTTTTAAAAATAAAACACCTATTCAACAAAAAGTCAATGCCTGTAAAGCAGACTTTAACCACAAAAAAACAAACTTGTTTTATTGAATCCCCATAGAAAGCCGTGGCATAGCGAAAGCTACTGTCAACACGGGCTTAAACCGCAACTCCGCTAAAGCTCTGTAGCGTTTAAGCCTTATTTGTTAGCGGTTCGTTATTTTTTACTTTTCTTTTCAAGCAGTGATTTCATACTTTCTGTAAATCCTTTTGCTGATTCTTTACTTTGTATAATTTGGTTAATTAAAAATGTCAATATGCTTTTTATGTGACTTGCGTTTTCAAGACAAGCTTGGTCAGTTTCTGCGTGAAGTCCTTCGCTCAGTTCGCTGTGTAAAACGCCAAGTGGGTTCATACCATTAGGTTTGAGAATTGAAGGAAGCAAGTCTTTAACTAAATCAATTTTATCTTGAGTTACTCTTGTTCGTTTTCTTTAATTTCTTCTGATTGAATTTCTTTTGAACCTACTCTCGTAAAAAACACTTCTGTTTTATCTTTCAACGAGATTAAAGTAAGATTGTCTTGACTTAGACTTCCGACCTTGTAAAATAGTTCTTTACTTGGATATGAAAGATTTAAAGTGTTTCCACTATCCGTAATCTTTAATATGCCCTTTGAAACTTTGTCATTAATAATTTCAGTAAATGTATGTTTTCCAAAAAAGGAATGTTCAAAAAAGAAAATCTGGTCATTGTAGGAATTGTTTTTCCAACGTTTTCCATACAATCTTAAGTTTCTAAAATATTTAGGTTTAGACAAACCTGTAATAATTAATAGAACTAGTATAGAACCCAAGGAAATACCCAAATATGTAAATAAATCTTTGTTAATTGCTTCTTTGTTTGGGGTTAATACATAGTGTCTGCCAGTCTTTGAATGATAAACTGCCCAATCTTCTGTACTTGTGTTAGCAACGTGGTCGCCAGAAGAATACCAATAAGAAGAAAACATACCTGAACTTGAGTATTCTTTTGGTTCGGTATTATCCATAAAGAAATAGTCATTTCTTATGTCAGAAAAGTTCATAATATCTATATATTTCCCAGGTGTATAAGCGCCTGGTGAATGACGGTCATCTTTAGTGAAAAATTCATAAGTTTTTCTATAACATTCTCTTACTGCTAATCTCCTATTGTCAACCCAATAGCCACCACCAATCTTTTGTCTTCCACTCCAACCAAAGTCCATATACTCAGGCTCAATATATCTACGAGTTGGCTTTTTATATCCCATATCACCAGATGTTATGGTTTCAACATCAAAGCCATCAGGGTATCTTTTTGTTAATTGTTTAATAGTAAAACCACCAGAATTAGCTTTAAAAATTGTGTATAATTTTTCTCGTTCCCACCAAGGATTAAACAAGCCATTAAATGGGTCGTCATCTTTTTTATTAGATTTTGAATTGTAACTCGTTTCTTCTGTTTCGCCTTGAGGTAAAGAAAAAGTGCCATCTAACACTACTGTTTTGCCATCAAATATTTTGTCAATTCTACTATATACATCATCCTTATGTTTTTTTATTTTTGAATTTGAGTATAAAAAAGCCCCTAAAGCTGCTATACCAAGTAATAATAATGAAAAAGTGTATATTTTGAATGTAGCCCAAAACTTAACATTACTATCTTCAACAAGAATTTTTTTATCTTCCTGTTTTTCGTTCAGTTCTTGAACTATTGAACTTGTAGAATTGTCAACAATTGGTGGTGGTGGCGGTGTTTTTTTTAAAAGCAATTTCAGTTCTTCAACTTCTTTCACAGGCTTCCAATTTTCAAACCCATCAGTCCAAACTAATGTATCAGGTTTTAAGCCAAAAGATTTTAGCTGGTCGATTGTAAAAGGACCTTTTTGTTCCTTTTCGTCTAAGTAGTAAAATTCTTTTTCCATACTTTAATATTGTTTGTTGTCTGTCGTTCTTTAGGCTTGCTTACAACAATTATATATACGCATTGCGTATATATTCACTATATCATTTTTATCTATCCTATTGAAAATCAATGACAAATCCGTCTTCAACCGTTTGCCGTTCGTTTCTACTCTCTCAAAAGGATTTATATTCATAGTACTTTTTGTTAAGTTTTGCTTAAATATACAAATCCTTTCTATATATCCAATCAATACTGTCCTAAATAATTTTAAGGCAATAAAAACTCAACGTATTTATTGAGATACGTGATGTTTTTTGTTTTTTTAAAAGAACCTCCTGTTTATTGTTTTTAGGTGGAGGTTCTGGGTCAACAAATGGCTCATCTAACCAATTTTGAAGACTAATTTTAACAAAAATATTCAACCTGATGAAAGCAACTAAATTTGATAGATACCATGGGTATTTTGCCATTGCCCTGAGTGCCTTTAGGACGAATATTGTTATTAAAGCAGTCCATATTTGTATCATAACTGCATTTTCTGATGTTCCTATAAATGACTTTATATGAAGTAACTGTTTTATCTCTCTAAAAAATATTTCTACCTGCCATCTGGCTTTGTATAGTTCGCTAATGGTGTTTGCTGTCCAAGTAAATTGATTAGTAATAAGTTCTATCTCTTGCTTGCTGTAATACAGCATTTTTATCACTCCTGCTATTTGCCCGAAAAATTAGTGTCAGTAAATCAATAGTTTCTTTTTTTAAGCTTTCGCCTACTGTATATTTATACTCTTTGCTAAACTCCTTTGTAAATAGGAAAATTTCCAAAAGTAAATCGTAACACGATTTGTAAACAGGTAAATCACTATGTAACTTCATTTTTAAAAAAAATTCGATGGGGAGCAGCCCCATACCCCAAATAATCAAATAGTCAAAGTGTCTTAATCCCTCAAGCAACGGACAGAGAACCCTAACTCCTTAAGGTAGTTGTTCCTGCTCACACTGCTGAGATTGAAGTACATGCCCCGGTACCAGGCGTTATCGGTATTGAGCTCAGTAGCACTCCACCAGTAACCGATGTCGCCAAAGTTGCTGAATGCTCCAAAGCCGATACGGTAGCCACCCGGAAGGGCTGTGAAGCCAAATTCGTTGGTTGCTCCGAAGTTGGGGTCATACCATAAACCTGTTCCTGCTTCAATAGTTCCTGTTGCTTTTAGTTTTCCTCTGGCATTTATGGTTAACTCTGTCCATTCTGCATCAGTGGGCAAATGCCAACCATCAGGGCAAACATCACAGGCTGTTTCCCAGTCGTACAGGTAACCATAAGTTTCCACATTGCTGTTGTTGTTATCGTATGCCCAGTAATTACCACTGCTGGGTTCATAAGCAAGGTTTTCTGCCATCCATTCTTGGTTGCCAATGGTTACGGTTTGGTAAACCTTGCCGTCACGTGGGTCGGTAAAAGTGGCGCCGGCATTGTCAACGTAGTCGCTTTTAACGCCAAATATCCTGCCAATATCATGCAGTCTAACATCGTCAAATTGCGGATTGGTTATGTATAATCCTTTCTTGTCAATAATTCCATATTTATCAAATGATTTTACAAATGCAACATCTCCATAAAAACCTCTTGCAATTTCCTCAAATTGGGGGTTTACCTCATATTTCCCTTCTTTGTTTATAAATCCCCATTTATCGTCAGAGTGCTTAACAGCAGCAAGTCCGTTGGCTGAAAAATCTTTAGCATCTTTGTATTGGGGATTGATAATATATTTTCCAGTCTTGTCAATATAGCCAAAACTATTTCCTTGTGAAACGACAGACACTCCATTTTTAAAACCGTAAGGCATACCAAAACATCCTTCAAATTGTGGATTTATTTGATATTTCCCTTCCTTGTCAATATAACCCCATTGCTTACCGTCACTGCTTACAAAAGCCAACCCTTCTTTGAAGTTATCAGGTTTGCACCAAAATTTTCCTTTATCCTCAACAAATTGAAAATTGATTTTTACCGCTCCGCTTTTGTCAATAAATCCCCACTGTTTTTCTTTTTTCTTCTCATCAATCTTTGCAACGGCTGCTAAGCCGTCTTTAAATTCTTTTGCATCATCATAAATAGGATTGATTATAACTTTTCCACTCTTGTCAATGTAGCCCCATTTTCCTTTGATTTTAACCCTTGCCATTCCCTCACTAAATCCAAAACAAATTTCAGCTTTATCAACTGTGAATAGAATTTTGTTTTCCTTGCTAATGAATTGTGGTTTACCATTTTCCATAACTACACAGGCTAAACCTTCCGAAAAACTTGTTGCGTCTTTATAAATTGGGTTGATTACATACTTGCCGTCTTCCCCAATAAATCCATATTTACCGTCATTTGATTTAAACAAAGCCAATCCTTCCGAAAAGTTAAAGGCATCGTCAAATTGCGGGTTAATAATGTATTTTCCTGTTTTATCAACATATCCCCATTTGTCGCCTGACTTTATAGGGAATAGTTTTACATCATCTTTGGATTTGTTACACGAAAAAAGAGTTAATGCTGTAATAGCAACAAAGCATAGAAAAGAAAATTTCATCTTCATCTTTTGGGTTTTAAATTTTGATTTCATTGTCGTTCTATTTTTGTTTATAAATTTTTGAATTATTGCGTGCGTTGGCAAAAAATGGCTCTTTTGGCTTTGCGAAGGGTTGGCTTGTGTGTCGGGCAAAACCAAATGTGCCATTTGTGCGGCTGGCTAAAATTGTTTTTAAAAAATGTGCGGTGGAAAAAAAAATACAGAAGCGTTGGCTTTTGGGTCGGCTGTCTGATAGTTAATTTGTCCCGTTACTTTATGTTTATTTCTGTCGTTCATTCTTGCTGTGTCGTCTTTTAGGCTTGCAGGTAACGTTTTTCAAATAGGCACATGCGGCTACCACGTATGAACGTTCGCCGCTTGTGATTATTTGCTGTTGTGTACAGTGCTGTTGTTCAATTAGTATTATTTTAGAAGTTTAGTAAACGTTCGGTTTTCCGTTGCTTTTCACAATTTAATTATTTTCTCTGATGCGACGCCTTCTTTGGTCTCTAAAAAACATGTGTACATTCCTTTAGCCAAATCTGATAGATTAATAGTGATTGAACCTGAACCTTCTATTTTATTTAGTTTTTGTTGGAACACAATTTCTCCCAAACAATTCACTATTATGACTTCTTCAATAATCTCTTTTGTATTGATTGTCAAATCCGAAGTAACTGGGTTAGGGAAGAAGGAAAAGTTCATTTTTTCATTAAACCCTTCTAATCCTAATGATTCATTCACGCGGAAAGTGATTGTATCACTATCATACTTGTAATAATAACTCATATCTTCGAAATCAGTATAATGAGTGCTCACTTTTAAATCTGCGATAATTGTATATAATCCTTCTGGTAATTGACTTAAGGATATGGAATCAATAAAATATGTAGGCATTGATTGGCCTCCTAAAGTATAATACAAGGCCACGTGTAAATTATTGTTATCTAACCATGTTAAATCATGAGCTTTATAGGCTCCTACGGTAGAAAAAGAGACATGTGTAAACAACTTAACTTCATCATTAACAATAGGATTACTTGGCTGTATCTCTATGGATAAATTTCCTTGTGAATATAAATTATTACTTAGCATTAGCAATAAAAACGCGATATAGAAATTTCTTAAACTCTTCATAATATTTATTTTATATTATTTTCCAATTTTTAAATAAACTCCAAAGTAAAATCCAGAGAAGTCCAAATTTATCGGATATTTATCATTAATTAACCATTCTTGACCTGCAGCATCACGAACTGTTCCTGTTTTTAAAAATTGATACCCTGCTCGGAGTCCTAAAGTTGTAAATATTGGGGTTTGAGTAAAGTCATATTCTATTTTTATGCCTGCTTGTCCTTGAAATTGATTCTTAGAAGTATATTTTTGGTTTTTTTGACTATTAAACTCACCAGAAATTATATTTATATTGCTAACATTGAGAAAACTCAACCCTCCATTTAACTCCACTCCTAAATGTAAACGGTCAAACTTCTCTTTATTTCTAAAAAGATTGCTAAAATAGAAAGTGCTTCCAATACCTAAACTTAAAGCTTCTGTTCGTAGGATAGATAAGTCTTTCGCGTCTTCACCAAAATGTTTCTCCCAATGATATGATTTAAGTTGAGAGAATTGGTAACTTCCATAGCCACCTACCTCTAACCATGATATAGGTTTAAAATTAATACTAAGCTTGAAGTATTGCCCCTTTTTAACATAATCTCGAAATATGTCATTTTCAGGAGTACTTGCTAATGAATCTATATAAAATTCATTTATTTGTTCCATTTTATAACCATTTAAACCATAACTGAAATCAAAAGATATGGTTTCTCTTTCTTGACTCAATACGAAATAAGACCAATTAATTATTATTAATAAATAAATTATCCTTTTCATTATTTTCCAATTTTCAAGTACAATCCATAATAAAACCCTGAAAAATCTAAGTTTATTGGTACATTATAAGGCATCTTAATATAGTCAGCATCTAATCTATCCTTCATAGCCTTTGTTTTATGAAATTGGTATCCCGTTTTAAAGCCTACAGAGCAAAATAGAGATTTAGAGAATAATATATATTCAATATTTACACCCAATTTACCATAAAAATCATTTGTAAACCATTCTGCCGTATTAACACCAACTGGTTCTTTTAGTGTGTTATGAACTTCATTATTTACAGTTGTTAAAGCATATCCTAATAATAAATCTATCCCAAAATCAAACTTATTTAGGATGTTTTTCTCTTCTTGAAATTTAAAAAGTCGGTTTATGTACCAAGTATTTGTTATACCAATATTATACGACTTTACAGTTAATTTTCTATACCCCTCTTTAAAAATTAGGTTTAGGTCCTCATCTATGGTTTTTAGCATAGGTTTACCCTCTTTGAGCCCTTGAAGAAACGCTAATGCAAGTCCAATATCAACTATTGGTTTAGGACGAATTTTAAATGTAATATTAAAATCATTTAGCTTTTTAAAGGGAGTATTTATATCACTGTATTTTATGAAGTTTGAATCAATAAAATATTGGTTGAATTTTTTCATTTTAGTGTATTGAATATTATACCCCATTTCAAACGAAACCTTTGGGTAATCATTTTGTCCTAAAGCAATACTGCTAAGGGTTAACAACGCAACTCCTATGAAAAGTTTCATCTTTATATTAATGTTTAATGAATTTTTTAGTGATTGCCCTCTCTTTATCTCTTAATCTTAATAAATAAACACCATTAGAAAGACTCGAAACATCAACCATTAAACTTTTTAAATTGGTTTTATTATCTAATGATTTAATTAATCGGCCTTCTAAATTATACACCTCAATTTTTGGATGATTTAATGCATCATTAAAAGAAATCGTTAAAGTTTGTTCAGTAGGATTCGGATATAAAATGATTTCGGATTCAAATGCTTCCTCCTCAACAGAAGTTAAACTCTCATTATTAACATGAATTGAATACATATATCTCAAATTATCCGGGTTATTATCTCTGGCTTCTCCCGTTATCCACTTATTTACAGGTTGATTTAAGGAGTTGTTGTATGTAATATGCCAAGCATAAGTAAACGCATTTACGCTGGAAGCCGTACCTCCTATATTTACAGATGGGGTTATATCCATAAATGAATCTCCTGTAATATTTGTACTTGCACTTACTCCTTTATATGTACCTGCAAGAACTGGCCACCAATCGATTATTTCTTCTCCAGCGGGATTCAGTACATCATTTTGATAGTTCCATTCGTATTTGTGTAAATCGGCAGTATAATCGCCTGTTAACATCCCGTTTATTTCTTGCATCAATTCAACACTCAAACCGCTTTGTACTAATGTTACCGTCGGAGCAGTATTGATATCAGAATGTTTTACGTAATACTTAGGGTAATCAATTTGCTTTACTGCTACCCCTGCATCAAGTAATCCATGTCCGTTAAAATTATCGGGGCCTTGAGGGTAATTTTCTGTTCCTCCATATACATCTTTAGCTGTTTTCTGAATGATTTTTTCGATATCTTCTGTTGTTAGATTATTAGGTGAAGGAGGTGTGGCTAACAAATTATGTCTGCTATACATCAACGCAGCGACACCTGCCACGTGAGGAGCTGATGCAGAGGTTCCATTAAAACATTGATATTTATCAGGATAATTAGCGATATTAGGCACTGGTGTGCATCCTTCTGGATAAACGAATGGTTTTGGTGCTGGGTTTTCAACATAAACTGATGATAGAATTATATCTGTTACTCCAGGAGCTATTAAATCAATATTACCGCCATAAGAAGAAGCCCAACGCTTGCTATAATCAGACCATTCATCGCCATTATTTATTTTTTTGAATCTCCCGTCAACCCCGCTTGCACCAACATTGATTACCTTTTCATCTTGATAACATGCAGGGTATTCTATAGGATTGCCTTCATGTCCGAAATTCCCTCTCGATGCTACAAATATACTGTGGTTGCGCCATGCTTCGGCAACAGCATCACTCAACACATTAATCGAATCTGACATCAATGAGGCTTCTCTGTAGCCCCACGAGTGATTTTGAAGGTGCAGTCCAAACCCCATCTTTGTATTTGGGTCTGTACTTTCAATTGAACCTTCAACAATAGCTTCTGAGGCGTCTGCTATTGTACTAAAACTCGAATTATAAAATATTCCAGCTGAGTAAAAAGATACTCCGTCATTTCCATCATCAACATTTCCGCCTGCGATTCCTGCAATTCCTAATTGATTATTTCTTAAAGCACCAATAATACCTGCTACCGCAGTACCGTGATTGTTTGGCATTGAAGATGGCATTGAAGTTAAAGAAGAGTTTTGTTTATAATTCCACCCTCCTTTAATTTTGCTTCCAGAATAGGTTCCATCTCCAAAATCTAAATGTCTCCAGTTTATCGGGTCATCATATACACCAACTTTTACATATTCTTGTCCTACTTCAATGTCCCAAGCTTCTTCCATATTAATATGGTTTTGTCCTCCTACTGAGAACAGACTTAATTGTGCGCCATAATAATTGTCATTTGGCTCAGCATTGTGTTGCTCAATAATTCGATTTGTGTGTGCATAGTGAATAACAGAGTAATTTAATGTTACAAGACTATCTATTATTTGAAACTCATCAAAATTCTTAGGAAATATAACAGACAATGTTGCCCAAAAATCATCCACCTTAATTGTATCTACCAACCTTGTTATTGACAACGAATCTGCTGTTGTCATTTTTCTGAAAATCTTAAATGTTGGTAATCTTGAAACATTCATTCCCAACTTATCATTCATCTCCGTAATAACGCTCGGTTTAACAAATTCATCTAATTGTCCTGCAATAAACCCTTTTCTATCAATAGCATTGTAATTAATTGCGCTTCTGTCAAAACGAATAATCACTTCGTTAGCATTGTATTTTGGTTCTCCGCTTTCAAAAACTGGGTCAAAAGGTTTATTATAGAGTGAATATTTAATCGTTCTTGTTCTATATTTCCCTCCAGTTAATTCAGTTTGTCCAACAACAATAATATCTCCATTTAAATCAGTCGTGATGCCAGTAGGTTTTTCATTCTCATTGAGATTGGTATATTCCGCTTGAGTATAAATTTCTCCATCAGGTTTATAAACTAACGTTTGAAATGAACTGTGATTTGAGTTTTTAGCTAATCCTGTTACGTAAATTAAATTATTGGAGAGTGTCAACTGAACTGCTTCATCATCATCGTTTTCTTCTCCATTAAATTCTCTCTTCCATTGTAAAACACCAGAAGAATTATATTTTAATAAGGCGTAATTATTCCCTTCATTTAAGGTAGATACAGTTCCTGCAACATAAACATTTCCTTGATTGTCTACTTTAATCCCGTTTCCCTTATCGTTTTGTCCATAAGCATTGAAATGCTCTTCCCAAAGAATATTCAAGTTTTCATCCAGTTTATAAGTTGCAATGTCATAAGAGTTGGCATTATTAACTGCGCCTGTAAGATAAATATTTCCGTTATCATCTATGGTTAGATCATTAATTTCGTTAACGCCTTGTGTGGCATTTCCGACACTTCTTCTTTCTCCTGTTAAATTTCCATTAGAGGTGTTGTAAAATAAAGTGGCAAGTTCCCATTTGTTAGCACCAACTTGACTTGCTCCAGAAACATACAGGTTCTGAAAGCTATCACTTAAAATAATTTTGGCAGGTACATCATTTAATTCAGTGTAATCATACCGCTCTTTCCAAATTTCATTACCGTTGTTTGCGTTTAGACGTAGGGTAACATAGTCAGACTGGGTGTCCTCACCATAACTACTCCCTGTGACGTAAATATTCCCGAGATTATCTCCAATTAAGGCCGTTCCCGCATCAACTCCTGCAGGAGTAGAATTATTGTCATAAAAATATTCCCACATTAACAACCCGTTTTTATCGTATTTTAATACAATTAAATCTTGTGCTGTTGAAAGTGAATTAACAACCGCCCCTGTCACATAGATGTTATACTCATTGTCTATAAAAATATCTGCTGCGCCATCATCCATATTAGCACTCCCATTATACGAAGCTTCCCAAATCAAACTTCCTTTTGAATCTAATTTTTGAATGAATATATCGTGGTTGCCTGCTTGGTTTATGGTAGTTCCGGCAACGTAAACATTTCTTTGATCATCTGTTGCGGTTGCATTTTTGTAAAATACTGCTGATTTTCCTCCCTGTTTATTCCAACTTTCAGATAGGTAAGGTTGTCCTTGTCCTAAAGTAATAAATGGAAACAGGAGTAAAGCTGTATATATCGTGTTTTTTAGAACTGATTTCATAGCTAATTAGTATTAAATTTATAAAATTGTTTTGTGTTTGAGAAATAATTAAACGTTTTTGTTTTTTTACGGTCTCTAGTCACGGAGGTTTTTTATCATGCTTGCGTGCATAATATGTAGAGTTTGATATTTGCTGAATTTTAACCATAGTGTATTGTTAGCATTGTACACAACGGTTTAGCAACTAGGCTCTCGGCCGAATCCTTACATTAATTTCAAACTCGAAGTTATAATTTTTTCTTTACATAAATGTTAAAATCGAAGAGAATAACTCGGCTGGAGCTGAACCGCCTGTTAGTGGTTCGGGCTTATATTTTGTTTTCACTCATTGAAAAGTTGAAGAATCCTTCCTGACATTCATTTACGTACTTTCTTATATATTTTAACCCCATTTTTTCAAATAACTCAACTACTATTTTTATAAGTTCATTTTCCTTTTTTGATAACAATTTATTTTCATAAATTAAGGAATATAATCTACCCAGTTCATCATATATTTCCAATTTGTTATTGACTAAATTAAGCTCATATAGTACGTCTTTTATGGGTTCATTCTGTTCTAAAAAGACGATGTCATAGATAAAAGTTGTATAAACATGAGTGTTAATTTTAAGTTCAGGCAGAATATCAAAAGCAGATAAATTATTTTCTTTTGCTTTCTTTAATAATTCAACATCCGATAATGGGTTACTTAATAGATATTCTTTTGCTGCTTTATGTAATTCTTGAATTTTATCATTCAGTATTTTTTGTGGATCTTTAAAAGAGTTATAAAATTTATCACCCACAGCAAATGGATTAATACCAATACTAACTAATTTATAAAATTCAGAAGAATAAGGTAAGCCAAATAAATCAAGTATATCTTCTGATATTTCTATTGATTCTGTAAAATTTTCTGCGTCCTTTCCTATATAATTACCTGATTCGTCTGTTTTCAAACACGATTGTAAATCATAAAGACGCGATAATTTTTCTTTAATAATTTTTTCGTCCATATTATTTGATAATTAAATCTGCCACTTTACTAAATCGTTTATTAATGGTTTTGATTTTTTTCTCTGTAATAATCGTGAAGTGATTGTCCAGGTTTTAAAACAATATTTTGAGTATTTGGACTGTGTCCATTTAGTTCTCGACCACAATATCTACAAACATTAGCTTCTTGCTTTATCAATTCTGCACAATATTGGCATTTTTTCATTCCTTCTCTTAATTTCCGACCTTCTATTTTATTTAGATTACTTTTCATTATCAATGAATGAGGAAGTGCAACAATAAATATTAATGTTCCATATATCCACCAACCAAAAAAGCTACGTCCTTTTTTATGTGCGATAAATGCAGGTAATAGCCCAATAAGAACTGCAATAACTAAAAATTCCATAATTGCATTTTTTAATTGTTATTTAATCCAAATGAGTTTGTTCCTAATTTATCTTTAAACAGATTTTCCTTTTTTATGGCTTCATCTGCGGTAATTGTTCGGGGTAATAACATTAAGATAGAAAAACGGAAATTTTCTCCATAATTCGGGTCTTTAGAAATTAGTTCTTTTAAAGATTTATTATTCCCGTGTCCTCCCGTAGAAGCATAAGTTTTCCAACGCCCCCAAATTCCTTCTTCACCGTACGCAGAACCAACATAAAGCTTTCCTGTTTTCATATCGTTAATTAGATAAATACCTTTAGTGACAGAAAGCATTTTTTTCCAATCGTTATATTCATTAGTGATAATCTCTTTGAGTTCTTTGAAGTCAAGAACAAAATCAAAGTAGTCGGTAAATTGTTTATAATGAAGTCCAGGATGAATTTCAATAACTTCCATTTCGTTCTTTATCCACTGATGCCAAGAAATTGGATTATTCCAATGGATTATAACCCTTTCTTTTAAATCTTCAAATCCAGAAACTTCTTCCATTTCGTATTCAAAATTAGGAGTTGTATTAGGTAAAAAATCGACTTTTTTTGGTGTTTCTAATTCGATTACTTTGTTGACTTTAAAAACCCCAATAAATCTTGACAATTTTCCTTCTTCGCCAACGAAAGAAACAATGTATTCCGTATTTTTAAATCTGTTTTCTCTTTGGAGGCTTTGATAAGTTAGAAATTTTTGTTTGTCGTATCTATACCAATGATAAAGAGGGAAATCCTTATCTTTGTGTCGTACTAGTTTTACTTTTGCTGTTTTGTCTAATCCTCGATTGTAAAGTAGTTCTTGAATTGTTATCATTTTATCTTAATTTTAAATTTATACTGCCAAAATTAATAAGTCAGTGTGTCAAAATATGTCGCAGTAGAAATGTTATTTTAAAACGGTTCACTTGCCTGACCACTAACGTCTGACCAGCTTGCCGAAGTGGCGGTTTTTACCGATAAACTTCAATCGAAGAACGAACTTTGAATTTACCTAAATCGGTCAATCGAAGCACTTCACCCGCCATTTTGGCAAACTGGCTGTTATAGGGCGTTTTTCTTTTTCGCTGTTAGTATTGTATGTATGTCAAACTCCATTTCTGATGTTTTGTATTTAACTCTAAAAGTTTTTATGTCGTCAAATTTGGTCTTAACGAGTTGTGTTTTTAAGTCGTCTAAATTGTGAAAATTAAAGTAAACCCGTCCACCGCTACCAACTTTAAAATCAGATTTGTCAGGGTCGCCTTCTACAAAACTTAAATAAAATAGTCCGTTGTCGTTTAGCAAGTTATATGCGTTTGAAATTAGTTCGTTACTTTCTGTTTGCGACAAATACGGTAAACAAAATCCGCTAATAATTCCGTCATATTTTTTGTCAAGACTATTGATTTGTCGGCTATCCATAACGGCAAAATTTGCTGTCGGATTATTTTTCTTTGCGAGTTCAATCATATTTGGTGCAATGTCAATTCCAAAAATGTCAAAGTCGGGTCTTTGAGTTAAAAGATATTTAGTGATATTTCCGGGACCACAACCAATTTCTAACAGTTTTGCTTTTTGGTTAGTTACAGAATTGCAGATATAGTCATAAGTATCGTTGTACAAGTCTAAGTCCATAAACTTGTCTTGGTAAATAGCTGCAACGTTGTTCCAAGTGTCAAATGTTTCTTTATATCTGTCCATTGCGTTGTCGTTTTCTAAAATGCCCTATAACGGCAGTCCGTCTAAAAACCTCCGTTATTATTAATTTACACACTAAATCTACTCATTTATTTTCGTTTTAAGCTATTTTAAGTACATTATTTTCAAAAGTAGGTTTCCCTAAAACGAAAAATAAGGTGTGCCAAAAGGTCTTAAAATCACTTGTCAGAACTGAAAAATTAAAGACAAGTACTCTTAGGTACTTTTTGAGGTCATTTTGGTTTAAAATATTGA
>Ga0265293_10006559_pt1 | contig 18535 bp, 13 predicted proteins | sample Munlanlewell138R_FD_192505 | JGI IMG/M metagenome (GOLD analysis project Ga0265293, IMG submission 192505) | Leachate microbial communities from a municipal landfill in Southern Ontario, Canada - Leachate well 138R | ecosystem: Engineered > Solid waste > Landfill > Unclassified | place: Canada...
TTAGTACCGAGAGCTGAAAATTTTGACAAAAACAAGGTAAGTACCGTAAAATCCATCATAGACCTATCTCTTAAACAAATCAAAGACTTGAAAAGCGCTGTACTTATCGGCAGAGTTCCAGTACCTTATTCGGGAAATTTTGCCATTGACGGTCACTCTCCGGAACATGACGGTGCTTGGCCCTCTGATATATATTATTCTGTTATTGACGGTAAGTGGACAGATACGTTATATAATACAAATTCAAATGATTCCAGATTAGTAAATATCCCCGGTGATGGAAAATTCGACCAGACAATAATCCCTGCTCCCGCAGAAATTGAAATTGGTAGGATTGATATGTATAATTTAATATCTTTTAACGAATCTGAAATTGAATTATTAAAACACTATTTCAATAAGAATCACCAATATAGGAATAAAATTATATCGGTACCCGATAGTTTTGCAGTCATTGATAGATTTGGACTCGATTACCGGGAAGCATTCTCTTCTAATGGTTGGATGAATTTCTCGGTTATTGGCGGCTTGGCAAATGTCACTGATGACCATTTTCGTTTTACTGCAAGGGATAAGAAATACTTGATGGTTTATGGCTGCGGTCCCGGTTCATATGCATCTGTTCATGATTGTGCTTACACTGACGAATATGCTTCCGAACCATTTAACAGTGCATTTGCTCTATTATTCGGCTCTTTCAATGGTGATTGGGACTCAAAAGATAATGTTTTACGAGCAGTGCTTGCATCTAAGCCCTTTGGTCTTGCGTCAATGTGGGCAGGAAGACCGTATTGGTTTTTACACCATCTTGCACTGGGTAAACATCTGGGCTATTCTACTTTACTTAGTCAGAATTCTTCACCTTACGAATATTCTTCAGCCAGTCCTTATGCAAGGCGACACAATCATATTGCACTTCTGGGTGATCCTACACTACGTCTGCATTATAACTATCCGGTAAAAAACGTCATTGCCGAAGAAGTGCAGAAAAAGGTAAATATTACATGGGATTATGATGAAAGTGATTCTGCAGATATCGGTTTTTATGTTTACAGGTTTTCGGATTACTTAAGCCAAGGACAATTATTAAATGAAATCCCTATTAAAGATAAAAATTTTATTGATATTAATCCCCCGTTTGGAGTGCTGAATTACATGGTTAAATCTGTTAAAAGTCAATATACTGCATCAGGAGACTATGTTAACCTTTCCACCGGCAAATTTAGTAATTCAATAATTGTTGACAAGTTAAATGAGAGTGAACATTTTCGTATTTTCCCGAATCCAGTGACAACTGAAATGCTCATCGTTATGAGTGATGAATATTCCAAATTCACTTTAATTAAAATTTATGACATAAACGGGAAATTAGTGCATAAATTAGAGAACAACAACAACTCCCGGATTCTGACGATTCCGATTTCATCAATCTCCAACGAGCTGTCATCAGGCTTATATTTTATTGAAATCGGTGATAGTCTGCAAAATTTCACAATAATAAGAAATTAAACAAATCAATTTGCCGCATTTCTTATCTGCTCGAGAAATTCTTCATACTTTGATGCAACATCTTCCGGTTTAATTGATTTAATTCCCTTATCACCTGATGAAGCTCGCACAACAGTATAAATATCCGAAAGCGGGTGAAACTTTGTATAGAAATCATCTAAGCCGGAATATAGAGCGAATACCGGTTTATTAAAAGCAGCGGCCATATGAACTATTGCTGTATCAGGACTTACGACATACTCCGAGTTATTTACCAAAGTAACTATGTCTCCTATACTTTTAGAATAGAATATTTCAAAATTGCCGACTTTTGAGGCAAGCGTCTCCGCTCGTCGTTTTTCACTCGGTGCAAAACAAATTACTTTACGTAATCCGGGCTTGACATTAATAAAAAAATCAGCCCAATACTCATCGTGCCACATTTTATGCTCTGAAGAACCAGAGATATTGAAAAGCATATACTTTAAATCTCTTTTTCCGATTGTCTCATTATAATATGCCACTGATTCGTGATTGGCAAACAAACGGGGTTTTGGTATTTTTTGCGGCATTGAGTATGAGAAATGATTGAGTGTGCGAAGACATATTTCGACATGATGCATATCTCCTTCATTCTCGGGTATTGGTATATCGAAAACCGGAGGCAGACCATAAGCGTTAAAACCTATCTTGTGTGTGGCTCGCACAATTTTGGCTACTATCCTGCTTTCATTTGATAAATGGTCTTTAGGATCAATCCAGTAATCATATTTATTTAATCGCAGATTCACAAGTGTCTTGATAATTCCCAACGGTGATTTGTCAATTACAAAGACTCTGTCAACATCGGGATTATTAGCGAGAATCGAATAATTTGACGGTCCTGCAAAAACATGTAACTCGGAGTCAGGAAATAGTTTCTTGAATTCATGAAACAAGGGTGTTGTTAGAACCATGTCACCGATTCTGCCCAACTGAATAAATGCTACTCTCATTATCTTTCAACTTGCAAAATCAGTTCATTAAAAGCTGTGCAAACGTTCTCAGGCGAAATACTTGACAAGTCATTTGTACTAGTCTTTAATGTTTTCTGTGGAGTATTATAAGCGTACCAGGGTAAACCAGTATCCTCACTACCTGTCCATAAATGGAGACTAACGCAGGGAATTTTGAATGCTGCAGCCAAATGAACGGCTGATGTATCAGGCGTAAGCAAGTAATTACATACTGACAGATAAGCAGCAAACCGTAAGAATGATTTTGTAGGCGGCGCTTTTCTTGCCGGTGTATTTTCCACAATTTCATCGGCTTCAGACACATAATCTTCTGTAAAGAATATTACAATATCAATTTCGGAATGATTTTCGGAAAACATCTTTATAAAACTCTTAAAATTTTCAACTCCCCAGAATTTTGCCCTACTCGAGCCAGACAAATTTACTGCTAACAACTTCTTCCCTTTTGTCATCAACATCTTTTTTGCATATTTTATCTCTCTTGGCTCAAGTCTGAAACTCAGACTCAAATCCGATTTACTCGGATTAATCCCAAATGGCATGAGCAAGCATGTAATTCTCTCTACTATATGTACTAATCTTTTATCAGGAAGTGGTACGATATGCGTGTATAAGCCTTTGTTATTTTTGTCAAATCCTATTGTATAAAGAGGATTGATTAATTTTATGAGGTATTGAGATGTTGTTGAAGGATTATCAAATAAATCAATAATCAGGTCATAATTTCTGCTTCTAAGTTGACGAATAAGCTTGAAGAGTTTCAAAATACCCTTCCGATAGACATAAATATTATTTGTAAAACTGTCAACTGCTCGCTTGGCAGATATGTTATAATCCGAGAACAGCATATCAATTTCAATCTTCGGATAGGTACTTCTTAATGCTCTTAAAAACGGTACAGTTACTAGTACATCCCCAATCCTGTCATGTCGTAACAAAAGAATCCGGCTACCGTCAACCGGATAAATCTTTGCTGAAAACTTTTCGACGGTTACAGGATTAACAGAACCGGTTAATAATTTATCAAGAATTGACTTAATTTTGTATTCAATATTTTTTAGAATAGCTATAATTCAACCTGTCAAAAAGTTTTCAAAGATTTTCGATATATAATATTTCTTGCTGACATATAATTCATCACAAACTTTACAGATTCATCATTTTTGCCTACGAATTCCGGCGGATTAATTCCAGGCGAGTTATACATACCTTCAGTTAAGAGATTAACAGCTGCGGTAGCTGCATATCCGGTAGTCCGCGACATTGAAGAAGTTTTGCCTGCTTTGTCATATCTGTCTAAAAGATTATAAGTATATTCGACATGCTTACCATCTTCAATGCCGTCAAATATGATTCGCATGACCGTAAATTCTTCTTCTTCCGGCTGAAGTTTCCATTTATCAAATAATATGGCAGAAGTAATATCTAGTGGTTTAATACTTTTATCGCCAACGATAATTTCCTTCTCATCAAAAAAACCGCTTGATTTCAGAATACGAATTATATCCGTGTGACCCGGGTATCGTAAAGTTTTTTCGATTTTATTTGGTATGTTATTATTATAAAGTAATGAGCGAAGTCCGTCAGTATTAAAAGCTTCTAATGTTCCAATTTCGTCAAACTCAAGATATTCAGGTTCGGACAGTGCTTCCATGACCACTAATTCACCGTTCTTTACATACCTTGCGGGACGTGTATATTCTTCAATGACATCCACTGGCGAAAAAGGTGCTTTATACTGAAAAGGCAGAGTACGCGCCTTGGGAAGTCCACCTACATAACATTTATATTCATTAATTTCCATTCTTTCATTATGGTATCCGAGTAGTAAATTCGGAATACCTGGAGCCACTCCGAAATCAACAATTGCTGTTACTCCCATTGAACGTGCTTTTTTATCCAGCATAAAACAGTCTTCGGGAAAGAACGAAATATCAACTATATTCTTTCCGGTTTCTATCACAGCTTCGACGGTTTTGAACCCCATAAATCCGGGTACCGCACAGAGCACTACGTCGCTATCATGAACCACTTCTCTAATCACTTCGGGCTTTGTCAAGTCTGCTTTTATTGTCTTTATGTCAAACTCATACAAAGCGGACAGATTCTTTTCACTTAAATCAGCAGATGTTACTACATGGTTGAATGATAAATCTTTAGCCATTGCACTGCCAACCATACCCGCGCCTAATACAGTTATCTTTGCCATAATCAATCCAGTTTGTTATAAAGTTGATTTACAAATATAGTAAATTCTTCTGACCTGAAAGCATCATATTTGTTTAGTTGCTGAAATCATTATGACTTATATTAATCATTAATGAGTCATGATTTATTTATCAAAATTACTATTCAAATGTAAATTTGCAGATATAATTTATTATAAAAGACTTTTTATTATATTTGTATTATGAAGTTTTGAACTTGTTTATTAATAATCAATTACAGTGCTATCACAAAAAGAATAAGGGTGAAGTATGAAAAGAATTTTTTTATTACTGTCGGCAACAATCTTATTTACTTCAAATATTTTCTCTGAAGATTTCGAGACTGAGTCAGTTTATTACTTTACCTTGTTCCCCGGAGATGTGAAGATTCCCGACAGTACTTATGCTGAGTTCGGTATTTACTCGAGATTTGATTCACCATTCACTGTCAGCAGAGGATTTGATACATTATTCAAAGACAAAATTTTACCCGGGAATGAATTTACTGTTTTAAACCTAAGCGCCCGTCACGCCCAAGCTAACTTAACTTACAAAGGCAATGTTTATGAAGGTTTGTATAAAAAATCTGCAATTAAAATTACCATTCCCGAAAATGACAATACCGCGTGTTTTGTACGCACGAGGTACGGAAATTTATCCGATGGAATGACTTTAATAGAAAAACGAAAACTTGGTAAAGAATATATTATAACCACACCTCATTCTTCACAATACTATGCCAAAGCAGCTGCCTGCTATGTGGCAATAGTAGGAGTTGAGTTTAATACAGAAGTTACCTTTACTTTAAAAGGAAATAATTACTGTCATATTAAACTTTCTGAAAATAGTAAATTAAGTTATAATCAATCATTGACGCGTATATTAGAACCGGGTGATGTATGGCTGCTTCCACTTGATGAATATTCTCAGACTTTGACAGGTTCTTATGTGTCTTCAAAAAAGCCGGTTGCTGTTTTTTCAGGCTCTAATGCAGCATTGTCTATTTCTACCGGATGGCATAATTATGTTATACATCAGGAAATACCGGTTAATATGTGGGGTATGGAGTTTTTGGTTCCCAAAATTATAGATTCACTGAGTTGGTCCAGAATCAATTTAGTAAAGTATGATACTTACAAAGATTATTTTCGGAGATATGCTGCAAGTTTTAATGGTGCTTATGGGGCTTCTTTAGATTTATATACTGTTTATTATAATGATATACCTATTCCTGATTCAACCGGAAACACTTTGACGATTCATACAGACTCAGTATTTAACGTTGTTATGACTGATCCTAACATTAAATACAAAAAAAGATCTACTTTACCTTATCTCATGCCCATATTGAGTACAAATTCGTTTTCAAAAAAAGCAGTTTTTCATATAATGGATGAGAAAACCGAGTTTATTAATATTGTATATCTTATAGGACAAGACGGAGAAATTCCCGACGATTTGTTAATCAGCAAAGTAGAGGACGGAGAATTTGACTGGAAAACTTTAAAGTCAATTTCACCCGATCTCGGGAACAGATTTATATTCACAAACAAGGACGGTACTTATTATTTAACAAAAAATATCACCTTTGAAGAGCCTGGTACATATAGCATCAGATCACTTATTCCATTTGCTGCTTATCAGTTCGGCTATGGTGAGACCAAGGCTTTTGGTTTTCCTGTAAACGGACATCCTTTTTTACATGAGCCGTTGGATACATTAGCACCTTCGGTTGATTATACAGGCAATTTCTTTGACGGATTCGAAGGCAGGGTATATGACGAGCCAAGGGAGGATAAATCAAACCGCATTAATCTCCATTCTGTTTACTTAGATCAAAGTATGTCCTATAATGTGAATTTAAGTGTTGGTGAAATTAAAATCGGTGTTACACCATCGGTAAACTTTACCATCAATATAAAGGATATTAACTATGACGGTGCCGCTACCTTGGTTATGATTGATGATTTCGGGAACAGATTCGACACAACGATTTATATACCTACTCCTCTTCCCTATTTTTACGGATTGAAAAACATACCGGATGATTTCAATCTCAATCTCGGTGATGTAAATTATGAATCAAGCTTCCTTATCGCTAACTTGTCATCATTGGATATCACCGATGAATTTGAGTTGTATTTAATTTTTGATTCTGATAGTGTCGAAAATAAGGAAGATGATATTACTACATTCCAAGGCTTCGAAATCGGTAATAATCTGAAAAACGTAAACCTATACCCTCTCATCACAAAAGATTACGTCAATGCGAGCTATTTGTTCAAAGCAAACAAGACCGGCAATTTCCTCGATTCCCTCGGGTATATGATTGTTTCAAAGGATCATGAAAGAGTTTACTTCAAACAATTTGTAGCAGAACTTAGTGCTTATGTCGGGAAAAGTTATATTCAAGCGGAAGATATTGAATTTGAAAGCATTCTTGTAGGTGATTTTGACGCAAAAGTGTTCTATATAGAAAATCCGATACCCGATGATGAATTGTACCCGGTAACTTTGACAATAAACGACATTGAGTTCTCAGGTGATGACATTGGATATGACGGTAGCGGAAAGCCTTTTGAGGTATCCATACCTACTGGAATCTCCAAGAACAATCCACTTCGTTTGCCACCGAACAAGAATATGGAATTTATGGTGAGATTTACTCCCCAAGATGCAAAAGAATACAACGCAACAATTACTTTCCACAGCGATGCCTCAGAACCCAAGAATTTCATGACTTTGAAAGGACAGGGCAAAGGAGTTTCAGTCGAGAATAAAGAGCCTGACTCAGAGATTCTTAAAGTGCTGATATTTGAAAATTCGATAAGTTTGATTTCAAAGGAAGATATTTGGGTTGAATATCTGGAAATCTATGATTTGAAAGGCAGGAAAGTGTATTCCGAGGAGATTGGTACGAGCTTGTCTGAATTTAGTATTGACAAGGAGAAATTATCAAGCGGACTTTATATGATAAACATAAAGACCGAACGTGGAATGATTGTAAAGAAAGTGTTAATCAGATAAAATATACTGCTGTTATCCGAGAATTTTATTGCGTTCTTGTTTCAATTCATGTAACAGCTTCTGTATTAGCGGATTATTACTTTTCTCTGCAATAGGAAACAATACAGAAACAATATTTAGGATATAATTTATCGGATTAAACAATGGTGTTACTTCCAGACTTCTAAAATTATCAAGATGTTCGGCAAGCCAAATTATAAGATAATCATCTTCAGGTAATCTGACTCTTTGTACATCTAATTCCGGTGGTAAAGCCCGCTCACTTACGGTCTTGTAGTCTTCTTTTAAAATCATTAGTATATGAGCTGTATAAGGTCCAAAATTATAATCAATGATTTCCGGAGTAATTTCACTGCATGCCTCAAAAATGTCATGAAGTAACGAGCAAATCAACAAATCCGGGTCTTTGACATCAAGTTCGGTGCATAAGATTTTACATACTCTTGTAGTATGGAAAAAATACGATGAGCCGTTCATTGCCTTTTTATCGGAATACGCCATGTCCGCCATATCATAAGCAGATAATATCCTATTAAGCTCTATAGGATCAATAGAAGTGCTCAGTGCAGATTCGAGCTCCTCCTTACTGAAAAATGTTCTGCTGTACATCATTATCCGACTCTTTAATCTGTTCAATTAAAATCTGTGCATTTTCTATGGAAGCTTTACTCACCTCGTTGCCACTCATCATTTTTGCAATTTCTATCACCGCCTTATCGCCTTGGAGTATTTCGGCACGTGAAAATGTTTTACCCGATTCTTCTTTTTTTTCTATCAGAATCAACTGTCCGGCACTTGCAGCAATTTGCGGTAAATGTGAGATTGTGAGTATCTGATGATATTTTGAAAGTTCTCTCATCGAAATACCGACCATTTGTGCAACTCTGCCACTAACACCTGTATCAATTTCATCGAATATAAGACATGATATGTTATCCTTATCAGCCAAAATATTTTTAATTGACAGCATGATTCTTGAAATCTCACCTCCTGAGGCTACACCTTTTAACGGTTTAGACTCTTCGCCGAGATTAGTGGATATATAGAATTCCAGATTATTGATACCATTCTCAAGAAATTGTACAATTTGTCCATCGTGATTCACTGTAAGTGATTCGACGGAGTCACTAATTGCGACAGCTCTGTCAATTTTAACCTCAAATCTTGAATTTGCTATACCAAGTTGATTAAGACTTTGAACAATACTCTTACTGAAATCACCTTTTGATTCTAACCTCATTCTTTCTATTTGGAGGGCTGATTCCAATAGTTCTTTCTTTGTGGCTTTGATTTTATTTACAAGTAGTAATTTCTCATCATCGAAATTCTCAGTCAAGCTCAATTCATTCTCGATTTCTTGTTTTAATTTCAAGACTTCGCCTATACTGCCGTATTTTTTCTCTAGTCCCCTAAGTTGTAATAATCTTGTTCTGATAGATTCGATTTTCTCAGGGTTGAATTCGACAGAATTGTTGTAATCATTAGCGAACAAAGCTATCTCTTTGGCACTGATTATTGCTGATTCAAGCTCTTTGTAAAAATCTTTGAAAGAAGTATCGTACTCAATCAACTGTGATAAAATGTTAAGAGAGCGATTCAGACTTGTATAAGCAGAATATTCCGAATCGAACAATACATCGTATAATTCCGAGCTTAGTCCAAATAAGAATTCTGAATTTTCTAATATTTTCAGTTCATCAGCAAGCTTGGTATCTTCATTTTCCACCGGATTTACTTTTCTAATTTCTTCGAGTTTGAAGTTGTTTATTTCAAACTTATCTTTTAACTTCTTCTCTTCAGAGTTTAAATTCCTCAGATTTCCGGTCATTTCACGTAACGCATTCAATTTATTTTGATAATCTATTATTAAATCATCAAGGATGCACGATTTATCAAATATTTCAATATGATTTGCGGAGTTAAGCAGCGACTGGTGTTCATGCTGTCCATGGAAGTCAATGAACAAATTTCCAATTTCCCTGAGTAATGTCAGACTAACCGGAGTATCATTCAAGAAATTGCGAGTTGCTCCCTTGACATTGATTTCACGACGAAGAATTATAATGTCGCTGTCAACATCAACATCATTACCCGAAAGCAATTTTTTTATCCTGCCGTCTTTATCTTCGAATTCTATTTCGATGATAGACTTGGAAGCACCGTTTCTCACTACTTCGCTGGATGCTCTGCCACCAAATGCCAGGATAAGTGCATCAATAAGCATAGACTTCCCGGAACCGGTTTCTCCGATAATGACATTAAGTCCGGGAGCCGGATTGATGTGGACACTCTCAATCAATGCAAAATCTTTTATTAAAATACTTTGTATCATTTATAAAATTCAATTTTTAAATTTTACAAATATAATATTATAAGATGAAATAATACTTATTTAAGTATCAGTGGAATTTTGGAAGACGAATTAATCAGCATCTCAGTTAATCTGACAGAAAAACATAGCATAATTTTGTTATTAGCCTTTTTTTTGATAAATTGAATATCTATTTTGAAGAATTATAAAAAAGGATTAAAAATCATGAAACTTCTGCTTCTAAGTAATTCAACTACGCAAGGATATACTTATTTAGAACATGCTTACAAGGATATACAAAATTATTTCGGTAAAAGTATAAAGAATATTGCGTTTGTGCCTTATGCCGGAATTACTATTTCCCAAGATGATTATACAGCTAAGGTAGCAAGTGTTTTTAATCACTTAGGTTATGAAATCATATCCGTACACTCCGGTAATGCATCATCAATTCTTGAAAACTCCGATGCAATTGCTGTTGGAGGAGGCAATACTTTTAACTTACTTAAAACAATTTATGACAATAACTTGAAAGAATTAATTGTAAATAAAGTAAAGGGCGGAATGCCATATATCGGATGGAGTGCCGGCTCCAATCTCGCTTGTCCGACAATCAGGACAACAAATGATATGCCTGTGGTCGAGCCGCCAACATTTGATGCACTCAATCTTATCCCTTTTCAGATAAACCCTCATTATTTAGATGCTCATCCGGAGGGACATCACGGCGAAACCCGCGAGCAACGTCTATTGGAATTTCTACAAATGAATAGAGACATTTATGTTGTCGGACTGCGCGAAGGCAGTAGCATCCAAGTTCTTGACGATAAAGTTACGCTGATAGGCAACAAAGCTACCAGAATTTTCAAATTTGGTGTAGAAACCAAAGAATACATGCCCGGTGATGATTTACAATTCCTGATTACAAATTGACCTAACTATCCGAATCAAAGGCTTGACTATCCTCTCAAGATGTCGTCAAGCCTTTACTTTACAACTGCTTATTTTAAATGAACACTCAATGAGAAAGAATTAATGTAACTTTTATTCAAAAATTATGTCATTGTTGGTATATATAAATGAATTTTTCAGGTTAATTCAAAATGAAATAATGAATATTGTTTATTCATAAAGTGATTATAACTTTACTATGTGCCGAAAAGTTCATATTTTTAAATTTTAAATTTTAATTTATGCCTTACTATTAACGTTCTGAGATGAAAACAAAAATAAATGCCTTTTCAATCAACTTGAAACAGCTAAAAAAATATACTTATTTTTATAGCCTCGCATTAACTTTGCTTGCAGTGTTGATGGTTGTTGCAAATATTTATATTCAGAAAAATCTCTCAGAACAGTTGACTGACTCGGAAATTGTCAGCTTGTCAGCTCGACAGAGAACTCTGAGCCAATCAATGATAAAAGATATTTTGATGGTAAGGTACGATTTGGATAGGTCAGTCAGGATGACTGTTGGAATACGAAATTCTTACAAAGAGTGGATTATTAATGATTCCTTACTCAGAAATAATAATGATTTCTCTTTTCTTACCGACCAAAAATTCAGATATACCAACAGACTGTATAACGAATTAGCCGAATCTTTCAAAGAACTTCGTACCCATTTTTACTCTTTTTTACAAGAAATTGAGAAAGACAAATTTAATGAGCCGGAACTTTTACCCACTTGGGATGTAAGAATGAGCAAAGTTCTGAAAGCAGAAGAAAAATACAATAGCATAGTTGACGACTTAACGGTGCGTTATGCCACCGAATCCAAGCAGAAGTTAGTCAATCTAAAAAGCATAAGCAGCAACTTACTGAATGTTATGTTGATAATTCTGCTTATAGAAGCTTTTCTTATTTTCAAACCTATCATTAGTCAGTTTTGGTACACAATTGAACAATTCAACGAAAAGTCTATCAAACTTTCAAAAGCAAATGAGGATAATACCAAAATATTCAAAGTCATAGCCCATGACTTGAAAAATCATATTGCAGCTTCTATATCAAGTAATGACATGATTGTCGAATATTATGACAAGTTACCACCAGAAAAGATGTTCTCGCTTATAAACAGGCTGCGTTCTTCTCTTCAAAATCTGAATGATATTTTGAATAATCTTCTCACTTGGGCTCTATCACAAAACATGGAACTTAAGCCCAGATACGATAATTTCAATATTCGTATCTTGACTGATGAGATAATTAATCAAGTGAATGAACATGCTTCAATCAAACAAATCAACTTCATTAAAAAAGTTCCCGAAGCTATTATCACTGCGGACAGAAACATGATTTCGGTGATAATCCGAAATCTTGTGATGAACGCTATCAAATACTGCCGTCCGAAAGATGTGGTCGAAATCGTGTTCGAAGATCATGCCACATTCTATAACTTGATGATTTACGACAATGGAGTTGGAATGACATCCGACAAATTAGCAAAGCTTTTTGCTTCAAATACCGAGTCAACAAAAGGAACTAAAAACGAAAAAGGTACCGGATTAGGATTAAAAATCTGTAAAGAATTCGCTGAGCTTCACAAAGGCACCATCAATGCCGAAAGTACTCCGGGAGCCGGTACAAAAATCACCGTTATGTTACCAAAATACCGAAAAATCCACGCAACTATTGCATAAAATCATTCTGTTGGATGGTTGTAATAATTCTTCTCAAGTTCTTCTCGTTCATACTTCCCAAAAGTCGCTTCCAATCCTTCGATGAACTCAGCCTTAGAATTTTCGTCCAGAATTGCATCTCTATGCATCAAAGTGTAAATCCACAATGGCATCTCCCCTTTTTTGTATTCGTAAGCAGATTTTACACCGTCTTCCTTTGTGTATTCCGAGATATTGAAATGTTTTCTGCCGTTTGCAACATCAGTGTAAATCAAAAAGGAAACCGGAGGTATGTAGCTGTACCAAGGATAGACTGTTTCGTTACTATGGCAATCAGCACACAAGTTCATGAATGTCTGTTTAGTTCGGGCTGAATCCCATTCAGGCGAATTCAAAACAGGCGGATTATCAAACTTTACAATTATAAGTTGCAATAATATCATTAGAGAATATACTAAAATCAGACCGTAAATGATTTTCTTTTTCATTAAAATTATTCCTTAAAATATTTCCAAAATTATAGGACAATGGTCAGAACCTTCAATCTCAGGTTGATGATAAGAATTATTAACATCAGCTGCTAAATTTCCGCTTGTAAAATGGTAATCAATTCTCCAACCAACATTATTCTCTCTTGCTCTCGCTCTGTTACTCCACCAAGTATAATTTTCTCCTTCTTTATTAAACATCCTGAAAGTATCTACATAGCCTATACTTTCAATAAAGTCCAACTTTTCACGCTCAATAGGCATAAATCCTGAAGTATCAATGTTCTCCTTAGGACGTGCAAGGTCAATTTCATGATGAGCTGTATTGTAATCACCGCAAACAACAAGCTTTCTTCCTGCTTTACGATATTTTTCGAGATATTCGAACAGTACTTCATAAAATTCTAATTTATACTCCACTCTGTGCATACCGGAAGTACCATTCGGGAAATATACATTAAGTAGAACAAAATCCTCGAAATCCGTCTCAACAATCCTGCCTTCTACATCGAATTTATCTATACCGATATTTACGGAGCTACTCTTAGGTTTAATTTTAGTATATGTAACAACTCCACTGTAACCTTTCTTGGCTTTTGAATGATTAAAGTATCCGTAATATCCTTCCGGATAACGCAAATGCTCATGAATTTGTTCCGGTTCGGCTTTTGTTTCTTGGATACAAATAATGTCAGGCTTTTCAGATTCAATATATTCAAATAATTTATTATCTTTCGTTACCGTATCAAATTTCTTTGATGGGTTCTGTCCCAATATTGACCTGATTCCGTTTACATTCCAGGATATAATTTTCATAATTATCTGCAAATTATTATAAAAATTAGTTTAACGATAATAAATATATAAAATTGAGTATTAATTAAGAGAAATAATAAAAAACTTTGATTATACTAAATCGTCTTAAAAGTAGCAGTTATCATAAATCAACAGGCAGAATTCAATGGATTATGAATTTTTAAAATACGAAAAACGCGGTAAGTCAGCTGTAATTACGCTAAACAGACCCGAAGTGCTTAATTGTTTTAATAAATCAATGGCAAGAGAATTACAAAATCTTCTTGACAAAATCAATAGAGACAGGTCTATCAGAGCTGTCTGCCTGACAGGTGAAGGTCGCGCATTCTGTGCCGGACAAGATCTCGAAGAAGCCATCAGCGGCAAATATTCTGTCAGAGACATAGTCATTAAACAATATAATCCCATAATATTTAAAATCAGGCAATTAGAAAAACCCGTAATCGCAGCAGTTAATGGTGTAGCTGCCGGTGCCGGTGCAAACATAGCTCTTGCCTGTGATATAGTTGTAGCATCCGAAAGCGCATCGTTTATTCAATCATTTTCGTCCATCGGTCTGATTCCCGATAGCGGAGGCACGTATTTCCTGCCACGATTGGTTGGTTTACCGAGAGCATCTGCCATGATGATGTTGGGTGAAAAAATTTCGGCAAAAGATGCTGAATCATTTGCAATGATTTATAAATGTGTTCCGAATGACGATTTCGAAAGTACGGTAAATAATTTGCTCAACAAGCTCGAGAATATGCCAACATTAGGATTAGCATTGACTAAACAAGCCCTTAATCACACTTATGATAATAGTATTAATGCCCAATTAGAGCTTGAAGCTACTTTCCAATCCAGAGCTGGCGATTCCTTTGATTACAGAGAAGGTGTCAATGCTTTTCTTGAAAAAAGAAAACCTGCTTTCAGAGGAGAATAGAATACTATGAAGGATGGAAAAAATATGATAAATTTCAATAAACATGTAAATATCGGGATTGTTGGAGCCGGCACCATGGGTGCGGGAATTGCTCTCACAGCAGCTTCTGCAGGTCATAATACTATTATTTTCGATTCTGATTATTCAGCTGCCGGTAAAGCCTTAAAGAGTATAAAGTCCAATTTAGACCGAATGATTAGCAAAGGAAAAATCGAGGAGCAGAAAGCAACTGAAATTCTCGGCAGAATCACTGCTTGCGAGAGTTTGAATGACTTTTCTCAATGCGGTTTGATCATTGAAGCCATAGTAGAAGACTTGGATATTAAAAAAAACCTGTTCCTAACACTCGAAGATATAGTTAAAAGTTCTTGTTTCCTTGCTACAAATACCTCATCACTATCAATCGGTGCGATTGCTGCTTCAAGCAAGCATCCTGAAAGAATAGTCGGACTACACTTTTTCAATCCTGCTCATATCTTACCACTTGTGGAGATAGTACCATCAATTCTTACCAATAATGACATAGTGTCGGTGTTGTACGATTTGATGAAGGAGTGGAATAAAACCCCGGTAATTGCCAAAGATACTCCGGGATTCATTGTTAATAAAGTAGCGAGACCTTTCTATGGTGAAGCACTAAGAATTTATGAAGAGGGTATCGCAGGATTTGAGGAAATTGATTACGCCATGAAAAGCATCGGCGGATTTAAAATGGGACCCTTCCAACTGATGGACCTTATAGGTAATGACGTCAATTACAAAGTAACCGAAACAGTTTTTCGTGAGTTTTATTTTGATGGTAGATACAGACCTTCAATTACTCAAAAGAGATATGCTGAAGCAGGATTATTAGGCAGAAAAACCGGTAAAGGATTTTACGATTATAATATTGCAGACGAAAAAAATGGAAATTCCGATTTTGCAGATAATAATTTGAAAATGATATTCAATAGAATTCTTGTCATGTTGATAAATGAAGCAGTAGATACCCTGCACAAAGGTATCGCTTCAAAAGAAGACATTGACCTTGCTGTTACCAAAGGAGTAAATTATCCTAAAGGACTTCTAAAATGGGCTGATGAACTTGGTGCAGCAGAAGTTTACTCACAAATTAAAGCTCTGTACGACATATATTTGGAAGAAAGATACCGACCATCACCTTTAATTCAGCAGATGGCGACAACATCAAAAACATTTTATCAGGATTAATTGGAGAATTATGCCACATTTTAGAATTCCGGAATATGTCAAGGCACTAGACCCTTATAAACCGGGGAATCAACGACAAGCAGTAAAATTAAGAGAGAATGTCAAGGAAATATTCAGCTTAGCTTCAAATGAAAATCCACTCGGAACTTCTCCCAAAGTCATAAAAGCAATTATGGAAACCGCCACGAATCTGGGGATTTATCCGGACCCGGCTTCTTCAGAACTCGTCAATCTTCTTGCAGAAAGGTTTAACAGAAAGCCTTCACAAATTGTTTGCGGGCATGGTTCCGAGTCACTTATTGCACACATTGTTAATGCTTTTTCCGATATTAATACTCGCGTATTAACATCAATGGGCACATTTGCGGGAATTTATGTAAAAACCAATAAAATCGGCAGAAAACTAAACCGAGTACCCCTAAGAGACTGGGGCTATGACTTGGAAGGATTAGTGAAACGAATTAGAAGCAATACGAGTATTATTTACATCTCTAACCCTAATAACCCGACCGGCTCAATGATTGATAAAGATGAGTTTGAATGGTTTCTCCAGCAGGTACCGGAGAATGTATTGATTGTACTCGACGAAGCTTATTCAATATACGGAGCCCAACATCAGGGTTATGTTGACGGATTATCTTATGACTTGCCTAATCTGCTGGTTCTTCAGACATTATCCAAGACTCACGGACTTGCAGGTTTGAGAGTAGGCTATGCCATTGGTCCTGAAAACTTGATTGATGTTCTTTACAAGGTTAAGCTTCCCTTTGAGCCGAGTCTGATAGCTCAAAAGGCGGCTGTTGCTGCATTGAATGACAATGAATTCATTACTGAAACAATCAGAATTAATAGAATCGGATTGGATATGATGATTCAAACATTTATTAAATTAAATATTGACTTCATTTACCCGAGAGCTAATTTCATAATGATTCTTTTGGACAGTGATGAGTTTGTTGAAGAATTCGTTCGTCATTCACAGGAGCATGGAGTGGCAGTCCGTAATTGCCGTCCCTTCGGTATTTCGAGAGCTGTCAGGATTTCTACGGGAACTCCCGAGCAAACCGAATATGCTTGTCATGTTTTCGAACATGTTTACATGGAAATAAAAGACAAATACAAGCATTAAATCAATTTTTCAATAACTTTATCTTGTTACAGATTTGATGCACTTGTAATCATTATTCTAAAATTATTGAGCGATTATTATTTAGAATCTACAACAAATTTTAAACTTGTTAAAAATAATAATCGCTTATTATTGTTTTATATATTATATTTGTTTTTTAAATAGTTAACTACAGTTTATTATTTTAGGTTCAGAAATGAAAGTCCGGCTATATTCAATATTCATCGCCATATTTCTCGGTTTCTGCTCAGCACTTAGGGCAGAAGAGTTAATTGAATGGGAGAAAGTCGTTATGAATATGGATTCTCTCAGTTATTTCGGTCAAGTACATGCCAAAAACGACAATGAAGTTTTCATGTTGCTGCCGACAGGGATTTATAAATACAATAATAATGAAGAAGCCTGGAAACGACTTGATTTGCCCGACAATCTGATATTTGAAAATACATGGTTGTCTGGTAACGGAGGTACTTTCTTTACTTATGCTTATGAGCATACAGAATCATTAAGTAAAAAGACGTATTTGGTATATTCAATGGATAACGGCGTAAGCTGGAAGATAATTGACGTATGGGATCTAAAATTCCCTGATTATGATTTCTCAACTTTTTTGTTCATAGACAATAATGGCAATATCTGGGGATTAAGTGCGATGAAGGATCGTGAGCCAAACAGTCATCTGATAGTGAATAAGTTTGACTTTGACCAATTGACTACAACTAAGATGTATGAGCTCCCGAAATCATTCAATAAAATTTATTTAACAGATTCATTGACTGCTCTTTTGGAATACACACATAAACCCGATCCTTTGAACGATACAAGCAGCATAGTTGAATTACAAGTGCATTTCACTTATAACGGAACTGACTGGGACTCACTTTTTTTTGATAAATATAACACAAGCGATTTTGACAGCATAAGTCATTATCTGTCATTTTATTCATTCATTGTCGAATCTAACGGATCACTTATAAGCTATTCCGGGGCAAGCAATTTACCTTATGGCAGCTTGATTAAAATTGACCTGTTAAACCGAGAAATGAAAATATTGGACAAAAATTTCCCCGTTAATTCAAGTATTCGCAAGGTTAATGATACTTGTTTTTATAAATCCTCATATTACAGTTATCTTCATTGGTATCCAAGCATCTTCAAATCAAAGGATTTCGTAAATTGGGAATTAGTCGCCAGCCCTTACAAAATTGATAATTTACCTGACTCGATAAGTTATATGATGTTAGATTTTTATGTTAATACATATTGGACTGTTGACAGCGAAGAGAATCATTATCTCT
>Ga0265293_10006563_pt1 | contig 18531 bp, 14 predicted proteins | sample Munlanlewell138R_FD_192505 | JGI IMG/M metagenome (GOLD analysis project Ga0265293, IMG submission 192505) | Leachate microbial communities from a municipal landfill in Southern Ontario, Canada - Leachate well 138R | ecosystem: Engineered > Solid waste > Landfill > Unclassified | place: Canada...
ACTGTAAAGATGGATATAAAGGATTACTCTAGATTGTGGAAGAGAGAGTATATGCCTGATGAGCTTAAGATATATCCTACCTCCATTATCAAAAATACTCTCTTGGAGAGATATTACAGAGATGGAAGATATATACCGTATAGTAGGGAGCAACTACTAGAGCTTTTCTTAAAGATACTTCCTACTACACCTAGATATACAAGATTAACAAGAATAGTTAGGGATATTCCCTCTAATGAGATAGTGGATGGGAATAAGGCTACAAACTTTAGACAGATAGCGGAGAAAGAGATTGCTGATAAGGGGAAGAAGATTGTAGATATTAGGAGTAGAGAGATTAAGGATGAGGATGTTACATGGGATGATTTAGAGCTTGAAACTATTAAATATCAAACTACTGTTTCTACAGAGTATTTCATTTCTTACAGAACAAAAAAAACAGATAGGATATGTTCTTTCTTAAGGCTTTCACTTCCTAAGAAAGATTCATATATTGATGAAATAAAGGGTATGGCAATGATAAGGGAGGTGCATGTATACGGTTCTTTAGTTAATATTGGGGATGATAGTAGTGGTGAGTCTCAACATTTAGGTTTAGGTAAGAAGATGATACAGATTGCAGAGGATATTAGTAAAAAGAAGAAATACAAGGGCTTAGCTGTTATCTCTGCTATTGGTACGAAAGAGTATTACAGAAAGAGAGGGTTTAAAGAAAATACTCTTTATATGTCTAAAGCCTGTCTTTAGTTTCTGCCCTATTAAAAGTATAAACCTCATATTTACATAGCTATGGGCTTGGTAAGCCTAGCTTTGGGTGTACAGGGGCTCGAACCCTGAACCTAACGGTTAAGAGCCGTTTGCTCTACCAATTGAGCTATACACCCAGGTTCAAACAAAGAATAATACCAGTAGAAGAGACATTTTTCAATACACTTAAGCTTTTTTACTAAGCAATGACAAAGTAATATCCCTTGCAATCAGTACCTCCCTATCAGAAACAACCTCATTACCACCCTCTATATTATCTACCTTGTAACCAGTATCTAGGACCTCTATATAATATCTACCCTCATCAGCCATAAACCTGTACCTACCATGAGAGTCAGTAACCCTCTTTGCCACTATCCTATCAAACTCCGCCTCCCTTATGCCCACCACTATACCCTCTAACCTCTCATCTTCAGTATTTCTCACTACACCATATTTACCTTTCTTAGTAAAAATACCTCTTAGAATGAAGAAAAAGGTAGGAACAAATAGCAAAAGTACGAGCAATGTTAAAGTAGATGGATAGTTGTAATATGTATAGAATGCAAATACGATACCAGCTAGGAAGAGTACAACCATGAGGATATTAACAACAAACTTTACCCTCCCCCAAAACAACTCAAACCATAATCTAAGCTTAGACTCCTCTTGAGGATCTAAGGGGATAGCATAATTAACCTCACGAGAGTGTGTAACTATAAATATCTCTCCATGATATACATTTGTAATAGGATAATCCTCTTTACCAAACACAACAGTAGAAGGGAAAGTATATCTAGAAGCCCTTACCTCTATCCTGTACTTACCCTCTTTCAATCTAGCATTAAAATATCCCTTACCATCTGTAACATCAGACCATACCATACGCCCCTCCTCATTAAATACTCTTACAATGGCTTGAGATATAGGATCCTTTGTAACAGAATCATATACATACCCAACCGGTTTAGAACCCTTCCTAAACCCTATCAATGAAAGAAGATTTAAAAGTAACTGCATAAAGAAATATGGTAGAGAACCTAAACCACCAGCAACAATTGCAATCGCTGAAGTAGCTGTAACAATGGAAGTAGCAGTAGTAATCTTCTCTAAATCGCTAGACTCTAATTTACCAATACTATCATCAAGCATTACATTAAGATCCTCTAATGCCTTCTCTATCCTCTCAACAGCAGGAGGCTTAGGAACTACAGGAGGAACATCATCATCTTCCTCTACCCTCTTAGGTGGAATATCTAAATATATATTACAAACCCTATTAACATTTGTAGCCTTGTCTGTTGCCTCTACACAAAATTCATACCTATCAAAAAGATACATACCTGAGATTCTCTCTAACTCCCCTAATCTAATATTAACTGTTAAAATATCTCCGACCCTACTATAGTTAGAAGTACAGCTATATATATCTCCCAATGAATTTATACACAGAAAAGTAGTAGTAGAAAGCTGCAAGTTATCAGTAACTCTAAAAGTCATTACAACATTAAAGCTACTCTCCCAATCTACAACAGTATTCTCCTCTAAGCTACTAATACTTAAAAGCTCAATATTAGGAGCCTGTGCATCTTGAACACTGTAAACAGAACTAGACCATTCACTCACACCACCATATATATTCTGTGCCCTTACTCTGTAGAAATACATCTTTCCATTAACTAGATTGGTAAACTCAAAAGAGGTATTACTAATAACTCCAGAGTCCCCCTTTACTGTTCTAAAATCAGAGTACTCACTGACCTGTACTGTATATTTGTAATTACCTCCTAAACTTTGCCACAGTACCAAATTACTCAAGCCCTTTGTATATTGAGGCTCAGGAAGCATATTTGGTATTGGCAAAGGAACAACATACAAAGTACTACAATTCTGAATATATATATCAAAGCCATATGTAGTGTCCTTAGCACAAACAGTATATGTACCAGTGGATATAGAATGTACTAAACCAGAAGTCCTACCAGTAGCATTTGTTAATGCAAGGGGTTGAGTAATAGCTAGATTAGGGGAAACAATGACGATATTTCTACCAGAAATACCCTGTCCACCCGAAGTGAGCACCCTTACCTCTACTGTAGAGGGTTGATATATCTCAACAGTCTCTGGATTTACATTAACAGTGGAGTAGAAATCTGTATTTATATTTGCATCAACTACTACGTTATTATTACTCTGTGCATACAGATTTGGAACAAGAAGAAAGAAACATACAAAGAGAAATATAATTGTAATGACAGTTTTTATTCTCATAGCTATATCTCTTCAATTACTTTTTTAACATATGTATCCAAAGCCTGCGTAAAGAATTCTTCAGTATACGGATTCTCCCCTAATTCATAGCACTTTCCTACATTAATGTAACAGTTTTTACATAGGAGAGCAAAATTAGAAATATCTATATATTTTAAATCTTTCTCACTATTACAGATATCACATTTAGAAAAATCTTGTAGGAAACCCATCTCCTTAAGAAAGATAACCCTAAATCTATTTACAGACTCAGTATCAAAATCCTTCTTTAGTACCCCCTGTAAAATATCAAAAACCCTCTCATTAGGATCATACTCTGCTAATATACGATTAAGCATAGAAAGAACCCTCTTTAAATTCTCTACCCTACCCTTAAGCACATCAGTATTAGGAGAGAAGAGTAGCTGAGACTCAGTTAACAAAGGCATACCCTTACCCTCATAGAAAGAGATGTCACTTGTACACAAGGTCTGCATATTACCTCTATTCTTACTATTAATCTTTCTAATACTCCTAGCAAACAAAGCAAACTTACCTAATCTCTTACCAAAAACAGTAAGCACCTTATCTGCCTCTGAGTAGTTAACCGATTTTATGACTGTAACAACATCTCTCATATAGACCCGGGGTAGTAAATATATTATATCTAAAAATCATTTAAGTATACCCGGGGTTAATCAGTAACCCCTTTTCTTGATATCACAACCCATGGTGTTTGCAAGAGGATATATACATCTTTAATTATACTAGGATTCAGAGCATATTCACTCTCCATTCGTAATCTCTCTCTAAAAGGTATCTCATTTCTTCCAGATACCTGCCATATCCCTGTTATACCAGGTTTAACTTTGAAAATGTTTTTTAAATATTTCTCATCTTTTGGATACTCTTTTAAATGATGCTCAATCTCTTCACTGTAAAAAGGCCTAGGTCCTACCATACTCATATGACCCAACAATACATTTATTAATTGTGGCAACTCATCTAAATCAGTACCTCTAAGCACCCTACCAACCCTTGTAACCCTACTGTCACCCTTTAACTTATGATTGCTCAACAGCTCATCTCTCTTATTACTATCCCCCATTGTTAAGTCATGCGCATTAGGAATCATTGTACGAAACTTGTACATAAAGAAATGCTTGCCCTCTAAACCGTATCTAACAGGAGTACCAACAAAAACTTCCCCACCATCAAACAGCTTAATTAAAATTGAAATCAGTAACATCAAAGGAGAAGTAAGAATCCACAAGACAGTAGAAAGTATCACATCTATTGTCCTCTTAACGATTCTGTATAGCATCTTCTACATACCTTTGTATCTTGTAAATAAAGATCTCAACTGCAAAATTACTAGACTGTTTCCTACAGTTATCACTCTTGTACTGTCTACCATCAAAACCCTTAAGTATTTTAGCCAGTGATCTGTAATCATACTTAGTAAAGAACTCTCCACTCTTTGGATTAATGTTAGAAATCGTTTCAACAACACCACCATCTCGGTATGCAATAACTGGGGTACCAGCAGCATTAGCCTCTACAGGAACAATACCAAAGTCCTCTCCCTTAACTGGAAATATTAATGCCTTAGCTTTAGAAAGCAACTCTAATTTCTCTTCCTCTGACACAAAACCTAAGAATTTAACAAACCCTTTAGCATTCAACTCTTTCACTAAATTTTCCATTCTCTCTAAATCATCCCCTACGCCAGCTATCTTAAGAGGAACCTTAGCCTCATATGCAGCTCTGATAGCTAACTCCACCCCCTTATATGTCTCTACACGACCAAGATAAAGGAACCAATTCTCCTTCCTATTCACTTTAGTAACAGCTTGAATAGCCTTAACCTCAACAGGCGGATATATTACATCACTTTCTATTTGGTAATATCTTTTTATACGCTTCTGAACAACCTTAGAGATTGCAACCATCTTATCTACCCTTCGCGCAGCCCCCCTATCCCATCTTTTCCAAATATCTTCTAAAAAGCTATTCATGAACAAGGAGTAAAATTTAAAAAGACCCCTATTCACACCATTTAGTTGATTACTTTTTTTAAGAGATCGGCCCTGTTTGTCCCAAAAAAACTTTGTAGGTGACATACATATATTTATATGGGGTATATGTCCTCTACTGTATTTTGCAAAACCAATAGAGAGGGAAAGTATTGCATCATACTCTTTAAACTTAAAACTTCTGTATGCTAATGGCTGAAGTAATTGTAAGAAATATCTAAACTTAAACTTACCAGGGATATATTGCATAAAGGAAGTCTTAACCTCAACATTAGGGAAATATTTACTTACAAAATCCCTGTCACAAAACGCTGAATACAAAGTACTATTAGGAAATGCCTTAAGCATATCTCCTAAATGTTTCTCCGCACCACCATATTTATAAAGAGGATCACTAACTATCGCTATCCTATATCTTTTACTTTTCTCTTTCTGTGTCATATATCTTCTTAATATATTTTTCAAGATTATCTAGAAATATCTCTTCAGTAAATTCCCTAGCCCTATTAACAATCTCTGTAGGATTATACCCTCTATTGTCAAATTTCTTAAGTACATTAACCAATTCTTTCTCATTACTGAAAAAGTCTCCACAAATCCCTCTTGTAACTGTCTCTAATACACCACCCTCACTGTATGCTAAAACTGGTGTACCCTGAGCCATAGCTTCTACAGGAACTAAACCAAAATCTTCAATACCACAAAAGAGTAAAACCTCTGCCATATTATAAAAAACTCTTACCTCAGCATCATCTTTTAAAAACCCTAAAAACTTTACTAAAGGATTACCCTTAGCAACACTCTTAAGATATTTAATATCAGGACCCTCGCCAATGATAACTAGCTGTCTATTGTTCTCAATACACGCTCTAATTGCCCAATCAATCCTTTTATAATCATACAAACGTGATACAACCAAAACAAACTCTCCACGAATACCATACCTTTCTCTAACCTTACCCCTAGTCATATCAGAAATGCATTCAAAGCTCTCCTTTGATAGACCCGGGTATATGATGGTTGCCTCAACTCCATATCTTTTCTTAATTTTCTTTGCAATGTATTTAGAGTTAGCTGTCCAGTAATCTACTCTTTTAGAGATTGTAAAATCCCACATACGCATATATGTGTTTAGTAGTGTAGAGAAAGCTCTATACATTTTTTTTAATCTAGATGCCCTTACATTAAGTTCGTTATCCCAAAGACTTCTAGGTGGAGTCATTACCATTGCAATGTGGGATTGATCAATACCTGTAATTACTCCTCTTGCAGGACCAGCAGATATACTAATTACTAAGTCATATCCTCTTAAATCAAAACTTTCATACGCCAAAGGTGTAAGTATTTTTAAATGTCTGTAGAAACTTTTAGGTTTAGGAATTCTTTGTACAAAGCTAGTATGTACTTTCTGTTTAATATCACCGTATGCTTCACTGTTAAAAGCAATAGTGAAGATATCTGCATTAGGAAAAAGCTTAAGCATACTAAACATTTCCCTATCAGCCCCACCAAAGGAAATCATTTGATCAGCAATTATAGCAACCTTTTGGAAATTTCTTTCTCGCATTAAAGCTCTGGAAGACCCTCATCCCCCAAGTCATCAACCAGTGGGAAATCGTCATCCTCCTCCTTATCTAATTCTGCAACAATATCGTCTAAATCTGTTAGACCCTCTGGGGCAGAAGAGGTGGATTTTTCATCATCAGTATCATCATCAGGGAATATATCTCCTAATGAATCTACATCATCTACAATAGCGCCATCATTTAGTGAGTCATCATCTGCAAGCACTATTATATTTGGACTCTCATCTTCATCTACTGAAACATAGTCATCTTTCTTTAATGTACCATTCCCTACCTTCTCTTTTACCATTTGAAGAAATTCATCAGCATCATCTCCGAACTTCTCTACAACATCAATTACTCTCATAGGTTTAGAACAATCGGAACAGAGTTGGATATGCTCTGTTTCCTCACCACAATCAGGACAGGAGAAAAAAACTACATGAACGCTTTGCCTTTGAGTAACTACCTTCTTTATCTTTTCATTCTTTGCCATAATTATTATCCGATAAGTGATTACGTAATCTAGGATATTACAATTAAGAGAGATAGGTCAATAAACCCATAATAATACTATTCAAAATCAGGATAATGACACTTCTTATATTTCTTGCCACTACCACAAGGACATGGGTCATTACGCCCTATCTTAACACTTCTCTTAACTGTTTGCTGCTTACTTACATTCCCAGGCCTACTATCTGTTAAACTCTTTACATCTTCTTTTTCTGTTTGTATTGGTGCTTGAATAGGTCCTTGATTTCTTACAACCCTTACTTTGAAGAATCTAGTAACACTATTTTCATCTATACTTCTTAGCATTGTATCGAATAGTCTAAAGCCTTCATTCTTGTACTCTACTAATGGATCTCTCTGTGCAAGGTTACGTAAAGAGATACCCTCTCTTAGATCTTGCATATTATCTAAATGCTCCATCCAATATCTATCAATACCTTGAAGTATTAAAACCTTAGATAGCTCTTGCATAGGGGCAACCCCTATCGTATATATATGCTCTATGTAAGAGATTAATATTAACCTCTTTATCTCTTTTGTCTTCTCTGTTGTACTCTTACCTTCCAATGATCTAAAAAACTCAATACTGTTTTTAAATGAGAGATCTTTTACACTCTTCTCGAATATTTCCTCCGTTATTAAATTCTTTAATTGAATATACAGGTTCCTCTCCTCCACGTTATCAATCTCCATATCATCCTCTAGTTGAGATTCAACAAGGAAGTCTACATACTCTAAGAGTTTCTTTAATATTGAAATATCTAAGGGATTTAATACAAACTTAAGACCCTCTAGCTCTGGGATTTCCCATGACTCCTCTCTTGTAACAGCGAAACCGTCCAAAGTGTCCTGTAACTGCTCTACATCAATATCTAATGTATACTTAATATCATCTTTAAGAGAGAGATCTTTCTCATCAATATCTTCTTTAGTAATCTGTAATATCTTAGCTCTAAGGTCGTATATTATATTTCTCTGTTTGTTTAATACATCATCATACTCAACAAGTCTTTTACGGATATCATAGTTTTGAGATTCTACTTTCTTCTGTGCATTCTCAATTGTTCTACCTAATATACCCATTGATATTGGCATATCATCATCTAAACCTGCTTGAGACATAACGGCTTGCATTTTATCTCCACCAAAGAGTCTCATTAGTTCATCTTCAAAGGATGCATAGAACTTAGATTCACCAGGATCTCCCTGTCTTCCTGCTCTACCTCTTAGCTGGTTATCAATTCTTCTTGATTCATGTCTTTCAGATCCGATGATGTACAAACCTCCTAACTCTTTAACACCCTCTCCTAGAGCGATGTCTGTACCTCTACCTGCCATATTAGTAGCTATTGTAACCGCTCCCTTTTGACCTGCATTTGAGACGATCTTAGCCTCTCTCTCGTGCTGTTTAGCATTTAAGACCTCATGGGTAACCCCTTCCTTAGAAAGCATCATAGAGAGGAGCTCAGACTTCTCTACAGATGTAGTACCTACAAGTATTGGTTGACCTTTAGCATGATGCTCTTTAATATCCTCAACTATGGCTCTAAACTTACCCTCCATTGTCCTATACACAACATCATTGATATCTTTCCTTACAACCGGCCTATTAGTAGGAACAACGATTGTGTCCAGACCATATATACTAGAAAACTCCTCAGCCTCAGTAAGTGCAGTACCTGTCATACCAGAAAGATATGAGTACAATCTGAAGTAGTTCTGTAAAGTAATAGTGGCCATAGTTTTACTCTCACGCTTAACCTCTACACCCTCTTTAGCTTCAATAGCTTGATGTAAACCTTCACTGTATCTTCTTCCTGCTAATGCCCTTCCTGTAAACTCATCAACAATTAATATCTCTCCATCCCTTACCATATACTCATCGTCTAGTTTGTAAAGCTCTTTTGCTTTAAGTGCATTGTCTAAATGATATGTTAACTGTGCATTCTCATACACATTCTTAACCTTTAACATCTTCTCAACAGCATCAATACCCTCATCAGAGAGAGATACAGAGTTAGTTTTCTCATCTACAGAGTAATGTTTCTCCTTTTGCAAAGATTTTACTAAGTTAGCAAACTGTACATACATCTCATTAGATGCCTGTGCACTAGTAGAAATGATTAAAGGAGTTCTAGCTTCATCAATTAAAATGGAGTCAGCCTCATCAACGATAGCAAAATATTTAGGACCCTGAACTCTCTCATCTAAATTAGAGACCATATTGTCTCTTAGGTAATCAAAACCGTACTCATTGTTAGTACCGTATACTACATCACACTCATATGCCTCTTTCTTACTACACTCAATTAGATTAACCCCACTCATATGATCATATTTAAGCCTACCTGCTTCCTTTGCCTTCTTCTCTCTCTCTTTGATTAGCTCTTTACCCTCACTTCCCTTAATCTTCAATACTTCTTCATCAGAGATATATTTAAACTGAGCTCCAGAGTTAATAGCGGATACACTCATACCTAAGCTATTAAGTATGTGTCCTGTCCACTCTGCATCTCTTCTTGCTAAGTAATCATTTACAGTAACTAAGTGTGCACCTCTACCTGTTAGCGCATACAGGTAAAGAGGCATATTAGCTGCTAATGTTTTACCCTCACCAGTGAATAGCTCTGCCACTTTATTATCAAAAAGTACATACCCTGCCATTGCCTGAACATCAAAATGTCTATGATTAGCAATCCTACTTGATGCTTCTCTTACTACTGCAAAAGCTTCAGGTAAGATTTCTCTTAATACCTTCTTCTCATCCTCTAACCTTCTTTTTAACTCCTCTTTGTTTAACTCATTAAACTCATCTCTAGCCTTCTGTATATCTACATTAAGTATCTTTCTAAACTCATCTGTCTTATCTTTTAACTGCTCATCAGAGAGCTTTTTAATATCCTCTTCAAAGGAATTAATTTCATCTACTACTAACTGAATCTTTTTTAGTTGTTTCTCATTAGAGTCAAAGAGACTCTCAAGTATTTTTATCATAGCTATCGATTATATCAATATTTCACCTTAGTACAAATATATTCTTTTAAAGATTTGTTAATTTAAAGATGTAACAATATATATATGATATCTCTTCTTCTAACAGCACTACTCACACTACAGTATCCAACATATTCACAACTACCACTTAAAACAGAGTGGGAATCATTAGGGGAGGATATTGAGTATGAGCTTCAGTACTCTTACAGAGAGGATTTTAAATATATTGAGATATCACATTGGCCAACAACGAACACATATGAATATACAAATCATCTTGAAGAGAGGTTTTACTGCAGAAGGTTAAGATACAGATATATTGGTCAGGAGGAATATCACTACAAGAACTTAGATTGCTTTTACTTTGATAGTACATATGTACCACCCCCAGAAGATATTCCAGAAGAAATACCTGAACTACCAATACCTCCAGAGATACCAATAGAGGAGGAAACATCTATATACAATTCTGATCCTGGCCCTATCCCTTCACCCTTGCCTCCAGTAATCTTTGATGAAAGAGATTCTCTACCAATATATTCTACTGTACTTGGAGTTTCTGATTCTAAAGAGAAGAAATGTAAGATATCGATATTAAAAAGAGAAAGTTATGAAATATTAGATTGGAATTGTGATCTCTCTTTAAATATAAACAGAAGTGAGTATACAAATTGGAGTACATATTACTCAATATTAGTAGAAGGCCAGTACTCTAAACAGATATTAGCAGATGTACACATATATGAATGTACACCGTTTAACCCTTTTGATATTAAAACTTGGGGAAGATGTAAGTTAAGAGAAATTGAAAGTAAGCAGAGAGAGCTCTTACCAATATATTCAGGATATATACAGGTAGATGGTAAAGCTCAAAGTAACACTTCATTTATATTTAAATCAAACTCCTTCTTAGTTACAACTAACATGAGAGAAGATATGTCAAAAAAGAAAGTTAAATTTATTTTAAATACATATATCTCTTTAAAGAGTAAAGAGTGGATAGATGTACAGTATACAGCTGTAAAAGATCTAGACTTAAAAGAGGTTAAGGTAGAGAAGAAACCATTCTCATTCCCATTAGATAGGTATATTGGTGTTACACAGTGGTATGGATGTACAAAGTATCAATGTCCTCACAAAGGTATAGATTTTGGAGCTAGATTAAACAGAGTAGTAAGTGTATCTGATGGTACTGTCGTAAACAGTGGATATGATAGGTATGGTGGAGAGTGTAATCAAGGAGGTAACTTTGTAATATTGAAACATACAAACGGTATGTACTCTACATACTTTCATTTAGATTCATACAGTGTAAGGGTTGGTGATACGGTTAAGAAAGGACAAACCATTGGTATTACAGGTAACAGTGGTAAATGGAACTGTCAGAATTTAGGATATCATTTACACTTTGAAACTAGAAAAAGCTCTAGCTCTTCTACACATAGTGATCCTGTTAAATACATTGATATAGATTGGAATATGATTCCTACACTTGGTAAAGAGATATATCCTAATAGGTTAAGTGGGGAGAACCCTCATCCTAATTTTTAATATTAATATATGCTAAAAAATATCCTTTTTCTTCTACTCTCTCTACTTCTTACAAAAGAGAATCTTGAATTTGAATATGTAATTCAAACAGAGAGTACACCCTTAAATATATATTGGATATCGCAAGACAATATTTTACTTTCATATTTAAATGAAGCAGAAATTTTTAATTTAGAAAATAGAGTAAGAAACAAACTAGATGATTGTGAGAGTTGTATATATGGATATGACAAAGAGATCTTGAGATGTGAGTATACTCATAGAGAGATTAAGAGTATGCAAGAGTTTAGTACTACGGTATCTATATTTGATTCTAAAGAGAATTTAATATTTAAAAAAGATATCTTCCCTACTGTAATACCAATTACCTGTACAAAGGATTACATACTGTTAAAAAATGCTTACTCTTTCTTAGAACAAAAAACATATTACTTAGATATACAGAAGAGTGAATTAAAAGAGTTTGAGAGAGAAAGAAAGGACCTCGCTATTAACAGCTTACCCCCTTACAAGAATATTTCTATAGGTAAAGAGAGAGTAATATTACTTACAGAAGAGAATTTACTTACGGTATACAGGAGGGTAAAATAGTGATACAATACTAATACAGTAATATTAGAGTATTAAGAATATGGCAAAACCAATGAAAGTAAAACAGATTCCTTTTCCTGAAAAATTAATAGAAAGAGCAGAGAAAAGGAGAAAAGAAATGGGTATTGGATTCCCAGAGTATATTAGACATCTTGTTTTAAATGATGTTGAGAAAGAACCACCTCTTACAGATCAAGAGGAGGAAAATATCGCTATGAGTTTAAGAGATTTTGCTGAGGGTAGGTATACAGTTTTGAAGAATAAAGAAGATATTAGAAAACATTTTAAGAAAGTCTTAAAAGATAAGGATGATTTACAAAACATACACAAGTAAACATTATGACAGAGTGTATAGAAAGTTAGCGAAAAGAAACCCAAAATTAAATGAACAGATTCTTAAAGTAGTAGAACAGTTAGAATTAAATCCTTTTAAAGTAGCACTAAAAACACACTCTGTTAGTAGCAGGGTATGTAAAGAGGCCTACTCTTCAAGTGTAACAAAAGATATAAGAATAATATGGATATTTGATAAAGAGAAAAAAGCAATACTTCTTCTTAGTATTGGAGGACACTCAGGATCTAATAAAGTGTATAAACACAGAATATCAATATCTCTTTAACTTACGATAGTAGACAATATACAGCACTACTAATGATATAGATTGGAGTATTAATGTAACCCAAACAATACCTACATACCCATATATCTTTATTACAACCAAGTTTAAAGTAACATTCAAAATACCTACAACTACATTCTCTATTGCTAGATACTTTGCATGACCAGTAGAGGTAATTAATCCTGTATTAATAACTACAACGGGAATAGCTTTAGCAGATGTCAATGCAACAGGTAAGAGTAATGATAGTAATATGTCATTAGAGTATTGAGGAAACAGTAGATCTATACCAAACATAGTAAGAAGCATAGAGAGAGGGATAAAGAGGATTGCTAACCCAAAGAAATACAGTAAAGATCTCTTAAATAACCCTCTAACACTCTCATATCTTTTTAAAGAAAACATCTCTACTACATTAGGAGCAAGTACTTGTCCAAGAACAGTAAAAGGTATTAGGTATATCATAAAGATCTTGTTTAGAAGCTCATATACAGCTATCTCCTCAAACAGGTTGTACATCCCTAATATTAAGATATTTACCTTAGAGATTAAGAAATATCCTAAAGTAGCAATACCAAAATATATAGAGTAAGTACCAATATCCTTAAGTACCTTCCTATCTATCCTAAACTCAAAACCTCTATGAAACAGTAGTAATATTAATGCATATATTGAAAAGAATATTACCTGTGTAAGAATAGCCCCTACTAATCCATATGTTGTTACAAGAAAGTATGAAAAGAATATTCCTAATATTCCTGTACATATAGATACAATCGCCAATATCTTAAATCTCTTTAAACCCCTATATATACCATCTAGAAGAGAAGTTAATGGATATATGAATACAAATGGTAGGGCATAGTAAAGATAAATGTAATACTCTGGGAATATCTTCTGTCCAAATATCAGTAAAAGAAGTATTACAGTAAATGAAAGAGTGAATATTATTAATCCTGAATTAAATAGTACTCTACCTACCTTCTCCTTACTAATAGTATTGTACTGAGCAACATACTTTGATGTAGCTGTAGATATACCAAAATCAGCGAATGCAATTATCAAAAATAATGCAGAGGACATGTAATTGTATATACCCATATCTCCCTTAGTAAGAAAGTATGTAGCAATGAAAAACATCAGTGCACTACTACCCTGTTTACTTAGTATTTGAATTAATCTCCATACAAAGGATGAGGATAGCTCTCTGTTATTTCTATACTTACTAATGAGAATCTCTTTAATATTCATTCACCAATTCTATTTCTTTAAACCAAGCTTTTCAAACATATTAGTAGAATCAATACTTTCTATCTTTTGATTTCTGTATATGGGAAGAGTAATTGTAAATCTACTACCCCTATCTAATTCACTATCAACATTAATCTCACCACCCATTAATCTTACTAATCCAAAGGTTACATACAAACCTAAACCAGTACCACCAGGTCTTACAATCTCTGAGCCTAGATAGTTATTAATTCTATAGAACTTACCACCTAGCTTTGATATATCTTCTTGAGGTATTCCCTTACCAGTATCTGCAACGCATATTTTTACAAAATCGTTATCATACTCCGTAGAGATTAAAACTCTTCCTTCATGAGTATATTTAATTGCATTACTAATTAGATTATTAAGTATCTCTATTACCCTTACTCTATCTGCATATACATATGGGGTACTGTTATCTACTTGTGAAAGAAGTTTAATACCTTTCTCCTGTGCCTCTATACCATGGCCATCAACAACCATTTCAATTTCTGATTTAATATCTACCTTACTATGCCTAATCTCAACCTTATTACCCTCTAATTTAGCAGATGTAAGTAATGTGTTTATTAACCCTATCTCTGTATCTATGGAAGATTTTACCCTACCTAAGTATTTCTTAAACTCTTCAGGGTTACTGTCGATATATTTTTCAAGAAACTCTACATTTAATTTCGCAACAGTAGCAGGAGTACGTAACTCATGACCCATTATATCTATCATATCTGCTTCTTTTCTTCTAGCTTCTTCTAATTCCTGAATCTTTATCTGTAATTCCTTTGTCTGTTCATTTACCCTCTCACGCAAAGATCTATTAAACAGCTGAACCTCTTGATACAAAACAGCTCTACCTATTGAAACACTAACACTGTCCGATATTTTCTCAACCAACTCTATATCTTCAATACTAAGAGGATATTTATCTACTCTATATCCTAGCAGTAACACACCATCAAATTGAGTTCTACTATTAAATGGAATTACTGTTGAAATCTCTGACTCCCCAAAAGAACCTATTACCTCCTGTAACCTTTTATCTAAGCCAGACTCCTCCAGTATCATCTTTCTCTTAAACTCATCTGAAACTAAAACTTTCTCTAAAGATACATCACTCCAATTACGTACTATCTGAAGTAAATACTCTGGAGATATCTCCTTAAAATCATCTAAATATTTATACCTTATTGAGTAGTCACCCTTATCAAAAAGCATTATACCAACCCTCTCTATCATGAATAGCTGCTTAATTGTTCTTTTAACATTAATTGCTATCCTATCTATTGTTAATTCAATATTACTTACCTGCATAAAGTTGTTAAGTATCTCATCTCTATTTCTTTTATCTTTAGAAAATATGTTTAAGAAAAGATTAACCAAAGGTCTATATATGAATTGATATATACCTATAGCTATGGCAGTAAAGATAGCAATATTAAGATATCTGTTATTTAGGTCAGTACTAAAAAGCTGTTCATATGAATCTACAAAGAAAAGTATCCCTAAGATTGCATATATAAGGGTTAGGACGGAAAAAAAAGAGTTTCTTAGTACTACCTTAATAGTTAAAAATCTATTCTTAAGGATAGAGTATGCAAGGGCTATAGAAAAAGGTATTGCAAAGAGAGGACCGTATACAAAATACTTCGTCTCTCCTGTTAGTAAAGGAATACCATAATCAACAACAACTAGAGGAATCATCATGAGCAAAGCTCCTAATATATAGAAGTGGACTTGTGCTTTCTCATACCCTATAAATTTTCTACTCTTTAGGAAAAAGTATGTACCTATTAGTAAAATACCCAGAATGTTTGGGAGTGTATATACAAGATATCCAGGACCCATCTTGGCTATAGAGATATATTCCTTAGAGAAGTGTATAGCGGAGATTACTACAGAATTCTCAATCATTAATACATAGAAACTTGGCACAAGAAATATTAATATTGGAATAGCATAGGACCAAAAACCACTTTTTACTTTCTTTGGGAAGAAATATGCAAACATTAACTGTGCAATTAACATTCCATATGAGGAAAGATATACAATCTTTAACCATACATCTGGTTTTAGTATTACTGGATTATTATAAAAGAATGTAAAAAGAGCCCACAAAGCTATAGAGAAGACACTAATAGCATATACTACATTATTTGCTCTCTTAGGATTTTTAAAATATACAATTACTCCTAATACAATATTTAGGAATACAATAAATAGTGTGATTATTCCTATCGCATTAATGGGCATATTTCTTATAGGAATACTTGAATTTAATCTTACTTAACTAATATTCTAGAAGTTCGTAGAACTAATGGATCTTGCTCTTTACATAAACGCATCATAGTACCACCATCTACACTCTCCTTACCATTAGAATACATATCTTGACCTACCTGTGTCCATCCATACTTCTCAAATTCTAGTGGTCTTTCCAGTACCTGCACCTGTTTGCCCTCTGCTTGAAGAGAGGCTACTATACTGTTGTGGTAATCAAAGGGTGTAGTTTCAACCGACTTATTTACCTTAGAGAGCTCTGTTGCAGATTTAATTGCAGCCATTACCTCTTTAAACCTTACCCTATTCTCTGTAAGTAGTTTACCTAACCATGTATACATTCTAGCAGCACCATCAGAAACAACACCATTAATTAATATCATACCGTTACTCTTATCTGTTTTAAAGCTATAGCTATGAGGGTATCCATAGGGGGCCTCATACTTACTCTTTTTAGCATACTCCTTTCTTAAGTCTCTAAACTTAGAATCTATAATTTGTGTTAAGTGATAGAACTTAGGAATCTCTACTTTAATATGTGAATCTAAACCTAAAGACCCAATATACAAGCCATCTTTACCTACATTATGAGAAATATTAGATATTAGCTCCCTTGTGAATTCAGGACTAACATACTGCAGTCCGTTATCAAGCACTAAGGCATCATACCTTACATTTAACTCTTCTTCTTCCTGAGATGCTCTAAGTGCATCCTCTACCTGCAAAACAATAGTTCTATCTTTATTATACAGCTCTCTTGGAATAGGACCTTTAACAATATGAATCTCATATCTATCACTCTCAGGTAGTAGCTCATTCCAAACAGAGAAATTTAAAGCAGCCACTGCTATAGAGTCTGCTGCTATATCTGAAGCTATTAAATTAACAACAGTCCCTGATTCATACAATCTAGTTATTAAGCTCTTATCTGCAACAGATGCACCACAGAAAAAGGATCTAATGTTTATAATCTTGGAAGGCTCTTTCTCTTTTAATGACTTAAGATGCTTTGCTATCTCATCTGTATACTCTAATATTGGCTCTATTGTATCTGTAACCATTACCCTTCTAAGTACACCCATTACATACGGTTCATCATTAGAGTCCACTTTCCATGGATCTATCTGAAAGCCTGCCTTTGACATGTCTTTCTTTAACTCTGTTGAGGTTGTAGCTATTAACTGCGATGTTTTAGGAGACATTGTATATGGATAATTAGGACCAATATTTCTACGAAAATCTTCATCCCATGCCTTGTCATGTTCGTAACATTCTTGTGTAAGTAAAGGATCTACTCTTACTACAAAACTAGAATATCCGGATTCAAACTCTTTCTTTTCTAAACTTACAATACCATTCTCTTCTTGTTCACTAATATGTGATGTTTCGTTCTCCATGGATTATTTATTTAATTTAAAATATCTGCATTTTACTTTACTTCCTTCTATATGTATAGCTTTTTAGATAGTATTAAAAACCCTAAGAGTTTCATCTACGGCCTTTTCCCAAGAGAAATCTTTAGCCCTATCAAAACCCTTAGAAACAAGAGACTCTCTTAGTTCACTATCCGTATATATCGAATACATAGCACTACCTACTTCCTTAGCATTAAGACCATCAACAAGAATACCTGTATCCTTAACAACCTCAGGATAGCAGGAACCATTATGAGCAATAACTGGAGTACCTGATCTCATAGCTTCTACAAGTGCTATTCCAAAGCCCTCATACAAAGAAAGGTGAATGAAAGCAAGGGAGTTAGAAAGGAGAGGCTTAGTATGTACATCTTCATAAAAGCCTGTATATATGACATTCTCTTTTAATCCTAAACACTCTATCTTGCTCTTAAACTTACTTACTCTTTTATCTACTTCCTTAGTAAAATTCTTACCAGCAATTACTAAATACGGTGCTTTCCTATCATGCTTTACCTTAGTAAGAAACTCCCTATACCCTTTAACAACCCCCTCTGAGTTTTTATTCATACTAGGTGTACCACCCATATATATGAAATATCCTCTCTCTTTATAATCTCTTGGTAATTTACTATCCCATCCTCCAATATTCCCATCCTCTTTAATCTCTCCATCTAAATATATTGTATGTATATTCTCC
>Ga0265293_10006565_pt1 | contig 18531 bp, 21 predicted proteins | sample Munlanlewell138R_FD_192505 | JGI IMG/M metagenome (GOLD analysis project Ga0265293, IMG submission 192505) | Leachate microbial communities from a municipal landfill in Southern Ontario, Canada - Leachate well 138R | ecosystem: Engineered > Solid waste > Landfill > Unclassified | place: Canada...
AAATAATAAAGACTAGTTGTTTTCTTAATTTAGAAACAAATGGAACAATAAAAATTGATGTTGCAACTGATACTAAACCTGTTGCCAAAACAAAGTTACCCAAGGCCGTTGTTGTCAAATTCAAATCATCAAAATATACATCAATATATTTACTAACATTTGTACTCCCAATTGTTATCATGGTTAGTGATATCAAAAATATAATTAATTTTTTGTCTAAAGTTTTAATTTTTGCAAGTGACGCAAAAGGATTCTTTTTCTTTGAAAACGAAACGTCTTTATTATAATCTTTAACAAAAATTAAAACCATTATTCCGAAAAGTATAAAACTAATCCCTTGAAATAAAAAGACGTTTTGATAACTTGGTGTTACTATCAATTTATTAAAGAATACACTATCACCCAAAATTCCACCCAGCTGATAGCCGAGTGATGTGCCTAATGTGGCAAGAGCAGCAAATATAGCTAAATTTTTTGTTCTTGACTTTCCGGAATGACCAATAAGTAATGCCACAAATAATGTCATTGGTGCTGCAATTCCAATTCCACTAATAAATCTAAACAATATCATCAAATATTGATTATTAGCAAATCCAAACCCTATTTGTCCAATGGAATATACAATCAAGCCAATAAAAATATAATTTTTATTTTTCCCAGAATCACCTAACGAACCCCATATAGGAGCTGCTAACATCATTCCCAAACTCATTGTAGCAAAAAAAACTCCAAACATATACTCAGGAATCTCTAAGTACCTTACAAAAGAAGGTGTAACTGGATGTCCTAAGTTATTTAGCATATTTTGAATAAAGGCAAATAGTAAAACAATAATTATATTTTTCTTCATTTTAATCACCATTAATAAATATTATACCATAAATAGTTTATAAATGAAGTTGATTTTTAAATTTTTTCATACCATTCTTTTACTTTTATCAACTCTTCTTCAGAAACCCTATGTCCCTTGTTGGTTCTTAAACTATCAACATTAGCACCTTTATTGATATACATTTCAATTAAGGATAATGATCCAGTTAAACTACAAATCGGATCATTATCTCCGTAAGTAATATATATATTTATTCCTTTTAAGTTTACATCTTTTTCTTTTATAACAGTCGGATGAAGTAAAACGGCATTTTTAAAAACATCTGAATCATTTAATAATAAACTACTAATCAAATTTGCCCCATTGGAATAACCAATTGCAGTAATATTATCACTTAAATCTAAATCTTTTTTTAGCTTTATTATAAAATCATTGATTGTTTTTGTTCTGATACTCAAATCTTTATAATCAAAACTCCCATTAGGGAATCTTTTGAAATATCTATTCATCCCATTTTCAACAACTTCACCTTTAATTGAAATAATATTACTATCTGGGTCTATGAACTTTGCAACCGGTATTAAATCATTAATATCTCCACCTGTACCATGAAACAAAATAATTGTTGAGGAGTTATTTCCTTTGATATATTTGTATTCCATTACTGCGGCCTTTCTATTTCGATAATTTTCCCAATAGTACTGTAATTTGATCCAGATAATCTACCGACAACATTATACTTGTCTAATTGAATTTTTCCATTTTTATATATTGATTCTTCTAAATGATAAAAAACTACTCTACCAATAAACATATCTGTGTTTTCAAGTTCTATATATTTTTCTAAAACACACTCGAACCTAACTTTTGATTCTTTAATACCTCTAGTTTGAACTATCGTACTTTCTACAGGCGTTAACCCGTGTTTTAATACTTCGCTTTCTTTAATAGATAGACTCTCAGCTGTTGCATTGATATTACCTAAATTATCTTCATCTATTAGATGGACTACAAACTCTTCAGTTTCTAATATATTTATTGCTGTATCTTTCATCTTATTATCTCTTCTATTAACAGCAATCATTATTAATGGTGGTGTGGATGATACAATATTAAAATAACTAAATGGTGCTCCATTTAATGTAGCATTATCATGACTTGATGTCACAAATGCAACCGGTCTTGGTATAATAGCACCATTAAGAATTTTTTTACTATCTAGATCACTAATTGTATTTGGATTTAAACTTATCATATTTTACTACCTCGTTGAATCAATTCCTTCGTGTGAAAACCAATCTTTTTAAGCAATTCCTTAGTTACTTCTAATTCTTCATCGGTTAAAACACTGAAAACCTCTTCGATTGTTTCCCTATGCTTTGGAAAAATTGCATCAAGTAATGATCTTCCTTGGTCGGTTAAATCAATTAAATTACTCCTTTTATCAAAAGTGCTTACTACTCTTTTCACTAACTCTTTTTCTACAAGCTTATCAATTACATAAGTAATGCTACTGTTTGCCATTAATAGTTTTTCACAAATACTTGTCATTGGTTGTTCACCTTGATGATAAAGTAATTCTAATGTTCCAAATTCTGTAGGATTTAAACCATAACTAGCAATATCTTGTCTCAATAATTCTTCTAAATTATGTGTTGCTCTAAGTAATATACTTACTGCTTTTAACGAATCTCTCATAAATACTCCTTTTTTATATTTTTGTCACTTCTTTTAGTGTCAATATGTCTAACTAATTTTTCTATTTGTTGTCTCTTATCTCTAAATCTTGGCGGTAACGCTAAAGTCTCACCTAAGATTTCATAATCTTCTTCATCATCAATAAATCCAGGTCCATCAGTTGCAAACTCAAATAGGATATTTTGATATAAACGAACGTATAAACTCTTAAAATAAAACCTATCCACAAAACCTGAATTAGGTATCTTTAATTCTTTCATATAATTAATCCAATCTCTTAACACTGATTCATCCTTAACTCTAAATGCTAAATGGTGAACGCTGCCAAACCCTTGGATACTATTATATTTAGATTCATCTTTTTCAAGTATTACCGATGCACCATTTCCTCCATCTCCCATTTCAAACAAATGATAGTCACCTTGCTCCTTTGTTTTTCTCATGAACATTATTTTTTCAAGGGCAAAAGTCATTTGAGCGACATCATTTACTTTCATAAATGTTGGACCTAAACCAGTAATTGCAAACTCATTTGGAATAGGACCTTTTTGCCAAGGTGTACCAGATGGAACTCCTTGATTATTTTCATCAGAAATTAACATGTATAATTGATCATCAAAGTCCTTAAACATCAATACTTTTTTACCAAACATTTCCGCAATCCCATTATTATTAACATTATACTTCTCAAATCTTTTTAAGTAATATTCAATAGCTTCATCACTGGGTACTCGAAATGAAGTTCTAGATATCTGATTTGTGCCTTCAGTTTTTTTTCCAATCCCTTTGAAATCAAAGAATGTCATATCTGTCCCAGCACTACCTTTATCATCAGCAAAAAACAAATGATAAGTATTTATATCGTCTTGATTAACAGTTTTCTTTACTAACCTAAGTCCTAACACATATGTAAAGAATTCGTATATTTTTTCTGCACTACTAGTTATTGCAGTAACGTGGTGTAAACCTAATAATTTTTCCATTATTTCCTCCTATTTAACTTATGTGTTCATTATAGCACAGGAAATACTTCATTTCCACAATAATGCTTCGAATTCGAAGTAAATTGCTTATTAGTGCGCTTTACTTGTAAATATAAATTATATTTGTTAGAATATTCAATAACAGGAGGGTTATTATGTTTAAAAAAATAGAACAATTTTTACCATTAATAATAATAGTAAGTTCATTATTAATGGCCATCATGATTTTTTTCCCAGCTTTATCTGATGGGGAAGATTATCTGATTAAGGGAACAACAACTGTATTTGGTGGTGAACTAGTTTCATTTGGATCATTAATGAATGTTAGTGTGAATTTTAATTTTATAAATTTATTGGCTTATGGCTTACCATTTTTATTGTCAATTATTTTATTTACAGTCAATGTAAGAACTAGTAAAAAAGGATTAGTTAAACTTATATTAAGTGTGCTACTTTTGGTATCATTCTTACTTAGTCTTATAGTCTTTATATCTTTAGGGTCCTATACTATTGTAACAACCGAAATATTTAATGGTTCAGGAACTTCTGATCTTGGCGGATACAGTTTAGCAGTTGGAGCAATTATCTCATTAGTATTATCTGTAATCGGTATAGTATCTTCAACTTTGCATTTATTAATTACAGCAAGTTTAAAATCTTAATTAAAAACAATCTCTTTAGTAGAATATTTACTCTATTATTGAGATTTTTTATTATTACAAATATATTTATATATTTATAATTTATGGTATAATATTATAAAAGAGGTGATATACTTGGATGATTTAAATCAGTTAAAAACACCATACTTTGATGCCTTAAACGATTATGCTACTAGTGATGTAACACCGTTTGATATACCTGGACACAAACTTGGAAGATTAGATAATTTATTAAAAGAAAAAATAGGTGAAATGGCCTTTAAATTCGACTCTAATTCCCCCAAAGGTTTAGATAATATTGGTAAACCTAAAGGAGTATTAAAAGATGCCCAAATACTAATGGCTGATGCTTTTAATGCTGATAGAGCATATTTTTTGACCGGTGGAACTAGTCAAGGAATTCTTGCAATGATTCTTGCATCAGTTAGCGCGAGAGAAAAGATTATTTTGCCGAGAAATGTTCATAAATCAGTAATTAATGCATTAGTTTTATCTGGTGCAGTTCCGATTTTCTTACCAGTACAAATCGATAAGAACTTAGGGATAGCAAACGGTATAAATATAAATGATGTAAAAAAAGCTATTAAAGAAAACCCAGATGCAAAAGCTATTTTCGTTATTAATCCAACTTATTTTGGAGTAGCAAGTGATATCAAAAGTATTGTTGAAATTGCCCATGAACATGATATGCTTGTTTTAGCTGATGAGGCTCATGGCTCCCATCTTCATTTTCACGAAGAATTACCTATGTCAGCAATGGATGCCGGTGCTGATATGTCTGCTGCATCAATTCATAAAACATCAGGAAGTTTAACTCAAAGCTCAGTATTATTTGCAAAAGGTAATCGAGTAAATTATAATAGAGTTAGACTATCATTAAACATTCTTCAATCTACTTCACCAAGTGGATTATTGCTAGCAAGTTTAGATGTTGCAAGACAATTCATTTATTTTAATGGAAGACGATTATTAGAAGAAACATTGAAGGTTGCTTATTATGCATATGAACAATTATCAAACATCCCAGGTATAGAAGTAATTACAAGGGATGATTTCATCAACGCAGGTTGCTATGATTTTGATGAGACAAAATTATTAATTAACATAAGAGATTTAGGAAAACCTGGATACTTCTTCTATAATTACTTTAAAGATCGTTTCAATATTCAAATAGAACTTGCTGAAACCTATGTTATTCTTTTGGTTTTAACAATGGGTAGTACAAAAAAAGATATTGATATTCTTAAAAAAGCACTTATTACATTATCAGATGAAATGTATAAAGGTGAAAAATTGCCTGTTTATGAAAAGTTTAAGTATAGTTTTCCAGAGAGTTATGCAAGACCTAGATCTGCATTCCATGCACCAAAAAAATTTGTTTCACTTAGGAATTCTTTAGGTGAAATATCTGGAGAATCTATAATGATATATCCACCTGGAATACCTCTAATAATTCCTGGTGAAATAATTAATGAGGATATAATTGAAATGTTAGAGTTCTATGAAGCTAATGGCTTTAATATCTTGACTGATCAGGATGATGATTCAATTAAAATAATAGATAAAGAAAACTGGATTAAATGGGGTGAAGATGATGTATTATAAAACTGTTCAACTACCTTTCCAAAGTTGTACTTCTTCTTTTGAAGATTCTAAAGTAGTTGTTTTCTCATCTCCAATGGATTCTACAACTTCTTTTAGACCGGGAACAAGATTCGCCGGAAATGCAATTAGAGTTGATTCATTTGGAGTAGAATGGTATAGTCCTTATTGGGACATGGATTTAAAAGAACATAATACTTGTGATATAGGAGACTTAGACTTACCAATTGGCGATGTCAACAAATCACTAGATATTATTCAAAAAACAACCCAAGATATCATCGATTCAAATAAAAAGGTAATGATGGTAGGTGGAGAACACTTAGTTACACTTGGGGTAGTAAGAGCTTTAGTAAATAAATACTCAGATTTACATATTATCCATTTAGATGCTCACACTGATTTACGTGATGAATTTTTCGGAATGAAACTTTCACATGCAACAGTATTAAGACGTTGTTATGATATGTTAGGTGATGACAAAATTTTCCAATTCGGCATCAGAAGTGGTGATAAACACGAGTTTGAGTGGAGTAAAGGGAAAACTCACTTAAGAAAATTTGATTTAGTTGGCTTGAAGGAAACAATTGAAAAATTAAAAGACAAACAAGTATATATAACTATCGATTTAGACGTTTTAGATCCTTCAGTTTTTCCAGGAACAGGCACCCCTGAACCAGGTGGAATTACCTACAAAGAGCTTCTAGATGCTATTTTAAGCTTTGGTAATCTTAATAATATAGTAGGTGCTGATATAGTAGAATTATCACCACATTATGATCATAGTGGTGCCTCTACTGCAGTAGCTGCAAAAACATTAAGAGAAATGATATTATTATTACACAGATAACAAAAAGCCATCAACTAGATGGCTTTTTTAAGGAATAATTCCAAGAATCATTCTGATTATATAAACAATCAACACAATAGATAAACTTCCATACAACAATATATTGTACAGTATATTATTCATTTTTTTTAGAATGTTTTTACGATGTAATGCTAAAAACAAGGCTAAAACAATTAATAATGATGCTGGGTGATAATACCAATATGACTTGAAGTCCAATCTTGTTAATGCTAATAGACTTCTTGTAGCTCCACATGTTGGACAATGAATTCCAAACACCTTTTTTATTAAGCATGTGGTATCTAGAATATATAATAATACATAGTATAGTATAAAAACACTTAAAAAAATTAAGTGTTTTTTTATTGTTTTAAACATGGATTATAGAATAGCCATAAAACGATCGTAATTAAACTTTTTAGTTTTCCCAACACATGTAAACCAGTCATAAATAGTTAAAACTCCACAAAGCCCACCTGTCAGTAATTTTAATACTCCCATTCCAGTATCACCTAACATGAATCTGTCAACACCCCATGATCCTAAAAACAAAGATAATAAAAGTATTGTTGTTGGATCCTTTAATTCTACAGACATCAATAAACTTAATTTATGATCTTCTGAATTAAGCAGTCTTTCTCTTAAAAATCCAATTGTTTCTGCTGGAAAGTATTTCTGATTTGCCATCAGATACATATCCACTTTTTCTCTATCCATAATTCCTCCTCATAACAACTATTTTATTATGTTGCCAGAATCATTATAACATTATAGGAAAGTTTTTGCAAATACTTTCTAGAATAAAGTTTTAAAATAATATTAGAACAATAAAAATGAAGGTCATATGGAAAATCATAATTATTTTTTTATCAATATAAGTTTCAATTATCAATAATTATTTTATATTTTTGCTGTTTATCAGTTCAATTTTTTTCTTAGGAGTCATTTGTTTAATATAGTACTCTCTTTTCCTTGCTTCTGTTTTATCATCATATGTTTCATAATAGACTAATGTTACTGGAACTCTTCCTTTAGTATACTTAGCTCCTACTTTATCATTGTGAGCTTTGATGCGTTTTTCTAGATTATTTGTCCACCCAGTATAGTAAGTTCCATCAGCACATTTTAATATGTAAACATAATTAATATCACACATTTATTCAATCTCCTCCTTAATAATAGCCGAGTTAATTGTTTTTCCAAAAACATAATATCTATCATATAAAAACTCTGTAGTAAAATTAATCAGCATTGTTCCTGCTAAAACTAAATATTCATCCCATCCGATTTTTGTTAATTCATGGCCCCACCAAGTTGATAATGGTGTAAATACTAAATAAAATGCAAAAACTTGAATCATTGCAATCGTAACATTATTAGCCGATTTAAATGTAAATTTTCTATTTATAGTGAAATTCCATAAAATTGATAACGTGAGCGAAATTAAATAGGCAGGCCAATAGACCATCTTAAAAACTTCATTTAATAATGTAAATGATGCAATTTGAACTATTCCCGCTGAAATAGAAAATAACGTAAACTTTATCATCATTATAACTTCTTTATTTTTAGCTTTCATATATATATTAGATTTATAATCTACTCCTTATATCCATATAGTATATTATATAACAATTTCTAAAAAAAGACTATCTTTTTTAAAACAAAAAGTCTCAAATCATTTACAATTAAACACTTTTTCTAAACAATTAAAATTATACCTAAAGATATTACGATAAATACTAATAATAAATAGATAACCATAGGAATAAAGTTCTTTTTAATAAGCGTCCCTTCACTTCCCATTATTCCAAGTGTTGCACAAACAGCTACTGCATTATTTATACATATCATATTCCCAACGCTCGATCCTAAAATTTGTGATGCAATTATTGCTTCTGGATAAATGCCTAAACTCGATGCAACCTCAAATTGTAACGAAGTAAACAACACATTAGAAACTGTTGCTGAGCCAGAAATAAATGAACCTAATGAACCTATAAACGGTGAAATAAAGATAAACAAGTGTTTCCCTACTTTGGATAATGCTTCTGCCATTGTCATTAGCATACTTGGTAATCCTGAATGATTAATATTTGAATACCTTAGTATTTGAACTAGAGCAACACCAAATATTAAGGCAATTGTTGCCCCAGATATTTGTTTGAAAGTTAGCCCCCAAGATTCCTTAATACTATCCTTATCCATTTTATGAATAATGTTAGTTATAACTGAAACTATAATGAAAATAGTACCCGGTAAATAAGCCCATTTAAACACATAGTTAAGTTCTTCAACACCGAGTATACTGTTGAAATTGATTACAAACATCCCTTTTTGTAGTATGTCTTTTAATCCAATTATATCTATTCGAGTTAAAATCAATAACAATGAAATTATAATGTATGGTAGCCAAGATTTGATTGTTGAAATGTTTTTATTAACTAAATCATCAGCCAATTTAACTTCGTTTTTATCTTCACTTATCTTCCAAATGTGTTTAGGAGTCAAAAAGTTTTTCTTCGCTGCAAAGACAACAATCAACAAACTAATTAGAGAACCTAAAAGCGATGAAAATTCAAAACTAAATAATAAATAAACTAGTATGTAATTAATTGAAAATACAAGTCCAGTAAATAATGCAAATGGTAATATTTCTAAAGCCGGTTTAAATGATTTTTCTTTAGAAAATACCTTTGTTAAAAAAGCCACTCCGATAAATGGAATGAATATTCCAATAATTGCATTAGAATAAATTGTCCAGTCGATTAATGTAGTTGAATCAACTAGTCCATTTAATAATGATAAAGACATAATAACAGGTGTTCCAACTGCTCCAGTTACAACAGCAAGAGAATCATAAAACAATGTAATCGCTGCAGCCGCAATTGGTGGAAAACCTAAACTAACTAATAATGGAGCTGCTAAGGCTGCAGGTGTACCAAAACCAGCAGCTCCTTCTAAAAATGAAACAAACAAAAAACCAATAACAATAGTTTGAACACGACTGTCTTCACTAATAGAAATAAAGGCTTTGTTTATAGTAAACATACCTCCAGATTTCTTTAAAGTATTCATAATTATGATTGCACCAAATACAATAAATAACACATCTAAAGAATTTAAAAAACCATATAGAGTTGTAGCTAAAACTGTAATAATTGATGATTTCCAAAACAGTAAAGCCGTTATCGAACCAACAAGCCAAGCTATAGGTAGAGCTTTTTTTGCTGGAACATTAAAACCCGTCATTAATACAATAGTGATTAAAATTGGTAAAAATGCTAGTAATGCATACATATAATTTCTCCTTTAATATTTCACAATAAAACTAGTATAGTCTATAAAATGAAAATTTTCAATTATTTTCACTCGAATTTCATGATAAAACGTTTTACAAAAAACACAACCAAATTTTGGTTGTGTTTCTACTTTAAATTTTGTTATCTTTAATCCTAGTTAGCAAGTCTTTAACTTTTTCTATTATTATATCTCTAGTTTTTCTAAATTCTGAAATATCCTTTCCGGAAGGATCATCTAAACCCCAATCCTCACGGTGTGTACACGGAACATATGGACACTCAACACCACATCCCATTGTTATAAGAATATCGATATCATTTGGAATATCCTTAATTAATTTAGGCATTTGATTTTTCATATCTATATTTAACTCTTCAATTACTTTGATTGCTAAGTGTTTTACCTCTGGATACTCTTCTACGCCTGCTGAATATACGTCTATTAGATTTTTTCCCAATTCTTTTGCAATAGCCTCAGCCATTTGCGACCTACAAGAATTATGGATGCATACAAATGCTACTTTTTTCATTTTTATTCCTCCAACTGTACAATATCAAATTTATATTTAGTTTTGTTTGCAATTTTCACTAACATCAGCATGATTGGAACTTCAACTAACACTCCTACTATTGTAACTAGGACAGCAGGTGAGTTCATGCCAAATAGAGCAATTGCCATTGCGACTGCAAGTTCAAAAAAGTTTGATGCTCCAATCATTCCAGCTGGGGCAGCAATCTCGTGTTTTAATTTAAGCTTATATGCGATAATATATGTTAGGCCAAATATCACAAATGTTTGAATAATGAGCGGTATTGATATCATCAATATTGCCAATGGATTTTCAATTATTTTATCTCCTTGAAACATAAATAATAGTATTAAAGTGAATAATAAACCAATAATAGTTATATGATCAAATTTTTTAATGAATTTGTTTTTAAAGTACTCATCTCCCCGTCTTCTAACAACATATAATCTTGTAATGATTCCAAGTAGTAAGGGTATAACAATAAAAATAAATAAACTTAATAATAAAGTTGACCACGGAACTATAACATTAGAGATGCCTAACAAAAATTTTATAATTGGAATAAATGCTACTAAAATAATTAAATCATTTGTTGCAACCTGTACTACAGTGTAACTTGGATTACCTTTAGTTAACAAACTCCAAACAAATACCATGGCTGTACATGGAGCAGCTCCCAACAAAATTGCTCCAGCTAAATAATCAGTAGCAATATTTACATCAAGAAATGATTTAAATATAACAAAGAAAAATAGCCAGGCAATAATATACATTGTAAATGGCTTCACCAACCAATTTATTATCCAAGTTAAATACAAACCTTTTGGATTGTCTTTAATTTCCATTATACTCTTAAAATCTATTTTCATCATCATTGGATATATCATTATCCAAATTAATATAGCTACCGGGATTGAAACACTGTAATATTCAAATTTAGCAAGAAAATTTGGTATAAATTTTAAATAATTCCCTATTAAAATTCCAACACCCATACAAATTAAAACCCAAATGCTTAAGTATTTTTGAAAAATACTTATTCCTTGATATTTTTTTTTCATAATTAGCTCTTACAATTAAATGACTTTTTATTTTGTTTACAAATACATTCAACATTATTATCAAAAATATTGTCTGTAAAAGCTCTTAATTCATTTACTAAATCTTTATTCAAAGAGTATTTTACCCATGAACCCTCTTTTTTTGATAATACTATTCTAGAATCTGTTAGATATTTCATATGATAACTCAGTGTTGATTGAGTAATCAAAAAATAATCAAGAATTTCACAGGCACATAATTCTTCACATGACAATAAATCAATTATTTGTAGTCTTGTTTCATCACCCATAGCCTTATAAATTTTCGCTGAATTTATATATTCCATAAATACCTCCATTACATATCGATTTTCATCTATATAATTATAACAAACACATCGATAAATGTCAATATGTTTTTGGGGCTGTTTAAATTAAATAAACATTTATTTATTTAAACTGGTTTATGGTCCAGAAAAGTAAACGTAAAAAATAAAATAAAAACACGCGAAAAAATATCGCGTGTTTTTTTAATGAGTAGTTTTCAAATGAAACTCATTAGATAATCCTTTCAAAACTTTATCGTTTTTCACTTGTTTAATAAAGCTTGCTAACTGCTTAGCATCATATTCAAATAACCTTTTACCCTTATCGATAGTAGCAACTTTTGCATCTCCAACATAATGGGTTGGATAATTACTATACCAAGATAGGCCCGTAAATAAATTGTTAATATGACTTAGTTTTTTCTGTGGAACAAATGGTTCTTCATCAATAGTATCCATTTTAACTAATTCTTTATGATTATATAACGATATACTAGTTTCACATTCACATGCATGTCCATGCAATGATGTATCGCAAACTTCTTTATAGAAATTTGATCTTTCTACAGTATGTGGGTTAAATAAATATACTTGGTAAGGATAATCTTTTTCTAATTGACATTGAGCAACATATTTTAAAAATGAATCATTTCCCCCATGAGCATTATATAATATTATTTTTTTAAATCCGTTTCTATGAACTTCTTCAAATACATTCAAAACTAAATCATATAATAATTTCGAGTTAATAGCAATTGTCCCTGGAAAACATCTTGCTTCAAATATTTGACCAAAATAAAATGGTGGAAACACAACTGAAGGTTCAATTTCAGAAGCTCTAGTACATAATTTATGGCCATTTAAATAATCAGTACCCAATGGCAAATGATTACCATGACGCTCTAAAACCCCAAATGCAATAATACACACTTGAACTTCTTCTACAATTCTTTTAAACTCAGGTGATGTAAGTTTTTCCCAATTCATTTATAATACCTCCTAGTATCTCGGTAAGAATATTTAATATCAAATTAACGTCTATAAAATAATTAAATAAAGATTTCTAAAAAACTATCTTAAATCATAGAAAAATAAGTACTAGTTTAATTTGTTTATCTTAACATTACCACTTACTGTGGATATATTAATAGGGCAATCCCCAGTACTATAAACATACTGTTTGTTTGTTACTGTCGTTGGATAATCACAAGAAAAGTCTCCACTGACCTTACTAATTGTTACAGTAAACCCTAAAGTTTCAACTAACCCTAGAGAAATATTCCCACTCACTGTATTTAATTTGAAATTTTCAGCTTCATTTGCAACACTTAAGTTTACATTTCCACTAACGGTTTTAACATCAATATTGTTTAAGTTTGAATTATTTGCATTAACACTACCACTCACATTATTAGCCTTAAATGTATCTACATCCGTAGAATTAAGTATAATCTTACCACTAACATTATCTATTACTAAACTATCGCTTGATATTGAACTAGTTAATACTTCACCACTTACAGAATTAATTTCAACGGTTTTAAGTCTTAAATCCTTAACTTCAACATTTGCGGATACTGCACTTAAATCGATGTTTTCAAGTGAATACTCAAGCGGAACAACGATAACAAGGTCTTTTTTTTCAAACCAATGATTTACAACTTTTTCCGAAGCACAAAACTGTATATAAAATGTATCTCCAGCATCATAGTAATGCATTTTGTACTTATCTTCAGTTTCTGTTGTTTCTTCATAAACTTCAAACTTATTATTATTACCTTTTCTAATAATAACATTGCCAGATATCCAATTAACAGACAAATTTACATTCTCTAGGCCTTCTTTCTCAAAAGGTCCAACACTATATTTTTCAGAATCACTATACGATCCTGAAAAACTTACGTTCTTATTGATTATGCAACCATTAAGAAATACCAAAATAAAAACAATAATAACAACAGCAAGCAATTTCATTATATATCTCCCCCTTAAAATTACACACATGTATTTATATTTTAATAAAATAATATATTTATAATAATAACATAAGTATTAAAGACAAAAACAATCAGAAAACTTTTGTTTTAACATTATAAAAATAAATTTAACAAGCATAAAGCAGTTGATAATATTTTGCTACAGCAATGAACATAACTTATACTACGAAAGATAAACAATGGAGTAAGTTAAATCAATGAAATTAATCAGTAGAATTTAAAAACAATAAGGATAATCTATAATTAATTAATGTAATTATCAATAACTACTTTGAATATACTATCCACTTCCACTGATATCTCTTCCGGTCTATATTTAACATTATGAGCATCATTTCCCGTAATTGTCTTATAATGAACTAAAGCAGATAAATAAGCTCCGTATATACTTGGGTGATTTAAATCAGCGTATAGGTTAATTTCTGGATTACTTTTCATTATTTCCATAAAAATTTCTCCAACCAAAGCAACTAGAGAGTTTATTTCTGATCCAACGGATTTATATCCTTCTGAAACAATATCATGCATTTCATTTTTTGATTCTTGGCTTGCATAATTATATGCCCATGTTTGATATAAAACCGTTTTTGCTCCATTAGCAATAATCATTTCATTACATTTTAAAACACTTTGTTTAAAACGATTAAAATCAGTTTGCAAACCGTCACTTTTTTCTTGTAAAATAACATGAGTATATTTATTTTGATCCAAGGATCTATCTATATTGAACTCGTGTTGGTCTAAATATTGAAAGTCTGTGCTATAGTCTACATATACTATAGACCCGTCCTTTTCAATCATTTGTTTTACCATTGAAGGAATATCATATGTATATTTTGTTAAACTATTTCCAACAAATAATAAATCATAAATATTAGAATTGCTTGAATATTTCACATCGATATCAACTTTATCTTGTATTTTCCATTCATCTTTTAGATATACAAAAATACTTGAATTACATGCTCTATTAAATGTAATTGTTTTATCAACTTCATTAATTGTTACATATGGACCCGGGTGTGAAAACTTTATGCTTTTATTACTCGCGTTTTCTGGCATAAATTTAATATCATAATGATAGGGAATTCCTGGATAATACGAATCTTTTTCTTCTATTTCCAAACTAATACTTTCAACATATACTATTGGATTTACTGTAACGCTATGATTTTTTATCACTCCTGAAATTGAAGTGACTGTTATAGTTGCATTTCCAATATTTACCCCTAACACCAAGCCATTATCATCTACAATAACTATGGATTCATCACTAGATTTGAAAGTGAAAACATCATTTATTAAAGTACTATGAACTTTCATTAATTTAGGTTCATTAATAGTGATTTCTTCTTCAAATTCAACAGTTAAAACAGTTTGTTCTTCTTTTTGCTCTATAACATTGCATCCGGAAAGGACAATAAAAAATAGCATAATAATTAGTATTAAAATATTCTTGTTTTTCATTAACTATCTCCTATATATAAATGCGATTATTCTCCAAAAACTCTTAACTGAATCATATTCTAATATCAATAATCGTCTTTATTATTTCATATACAATAATTATATCACATGAGCAGTAAAAAACAAAAACATTTTAGTATAAAAACCATAGATATTTTAAAACAATAATTTATAATAAAAACATAATACATAATAATTAACTAAATGATATTTAATAAAACTTTGTGTAAAAAAATCGAAATAAATGGTAATATATGAAAATATTGCACAAAACAAAATAATTATTACATTTTTTTCATGATTCTAAACTTTATATATATAGATCATCATCATAATTAAGAAACAAATCTGTTTTAATGAAATAATAATGTACTTGCTCATATACATAATTACTAATATTATATTCTTCTGTAACTGGCTAATTACCTTAGTATTTTGTGATTGTTGTAGTATTGTTGTTACTTTTAACACTTTATCTCTTAAAGCAATAGCATAATCAGTTAATTCCAATCTTTCACTTGTACAAATTATAGACATTAAATTCAAACTATAACATATGCGGTATTGATTAAAATCTAATGAATTCTATATAATTCTACATTTTAAATCAATTTAGCATTATAATTCCATCCTTGAAATTTATAGTTTTCTTTTGTATTTACTAGAAAATTTAAATAATATCCACGATCAATAACTAATAAATCAAATTAAAAATACTTTTACCATCACCAGCAAATATTAGATAAACCAACTTGATTAAAAGTAAAAAAGCTCTAATGCTTGTTTTTAACAAGCATTAGAGCTTTAACTCTCATTTTTCATATTTTTTAGGTGAAAAAAGTTATTTGAAATAAAAACTAGTTGTATTAAAGTTTACTTTCTTATATCTATGTTGCCAGATATTTTAATGCAAATCAGCACCATATCATTTATTCCAGCGCTCTTAACTGTGTTTTAGTACAACTGTATATACACCTTAACAAGACTATTAATAAGAATTATTTCTGTTTTTGATTGATTCAATGATTAAATCAATAGCAACATCAATGTCTGTCATTCGAATCAGATTTTTCTCATAAACTCTAAGAGTCATTGTTCTGTTTTCTATAGTAGCATATCCTACTTCAATCCAGTAGAAACAAAACATAAATTCATTTGGTAGATTGTGCTCTTGAGGAATCTCTAACTTAATAAGGATGGGTGAAGTACTATTCCAATCTTCGATGTTTTGATTATCAATTTCCTCTTTAATACGTAATGCATAGACTCCATTTCTAAAAAAATAATCTCTTTGCTTTAACTGATTCTTTTTGAGATAAGAAATCAATTTGTAGTCATTCGTAATAGTGAAAAAGTCTCCTTCTTCACTATAAAAAACATCAGTATACATGCCATTAATTAAATCAACAACATAGTTTCCATCACCATATGGTTCAGGATGTTGGTAAAACTTTTGAATCAAATTCCTTGGTACTTTAATTTCAATACTTTTCATAAGTATCTCCTTCTGGCATTTGCCATTTTATTTACAGGTCAAGCCTGTATTACCCTTTGTACCAAAGTATTATATAAATTCATTAAATCTTTCGAAATCTTAAATTGAAGATTATACAGTGAATGTTGTTTCACAAGAGAAACATTAGAAATAAGGAATCGTTGAAAGAAAAGCCCTTAACCCATTAACAAACTTTACTTATTTAACCATTGGTTTAGGATTTATTATATAATATTCCAACTCTTCTTCTACTATTTTAATATATTTATCTTTATATTCCTCCCATAACTCTACAATATTTCCAAAAGGGTCTTAAAAGTAGCAAACTAACCGATTTTAATAACAGGGCGCACGCCAACCCAGTAGTTTTTGACTCCGGTGCCTAAGGCGTTACCATTTTGAGTTACAATATTCGAACAGGTTACATTTTCGTAATCTGGGCTACGGAGCCACCAACTACTATTTACACCATAAATTTCCTCTGCAGGTATATCGCTTTGTACACCTTTTGCTTTTGCATATTCAGTTGTGTGTGTGATTCTTGATGATTCTTTTTTAAAACCATAGTTTGAGGATAATGCTTCTTGATAAGATAGCAAATATACTTTATCGCATGTGTTGTTTGATATATATTGATTGGTACTACTATCAGTAGTAGCTGCACTATTATCCACTAGAGATTCTAAAATATCTTCTTTTTCTGATGCTGTAAATGCTTGATTGTAGAAGCCATTGTTTAACCATTCTCTGATGCTCGAGTATTCATAATTGTTTGGATATATTGTTTCTTCACCTATTTTTCTATTGACTGTTGAAGTATAAAAATCATGTTGATCAATGATATATTCAGATAATAAAGTATAGGTCCCATCAGTTTCTTCTAGGACACGCCATTTGATAGGTTCTACTTTAAAGAAGTAAGTTTGATCTACTATAATTATATCACCATTATTAAATGTATAATCTGTTCTAAAGGGTCTTGCCACTACTTTCGCATATTCTTCTCCTTTGTATAAATAATAACCATTTGCTCTTGGCGTTGTTAATTTTTTAAGTGACGCAAGTAAGGCACTATCTGATACAAGAGTTTGTGGGTAAGAGCCAAATATTGTATAGGTTACTTGTTTTTTAAAAATTTTACACCCTGATAAAATAAAAATTAAAGTAAAAAACAAAAACAAAGTTCAAATTTTTTTAACAAAAATTCTCATATTTCCCTCCATATGTAATCATTAACAATATTATAACAAATAAATTTATAAATTTAAAGGCTTTTGTGAATTTTTATGAAAACAAATAAGGCGTTGACTTAAAGTAGTTACTACTAATTATCTATTATGAAAAAATATCATAATTTGCTTATCAATTATGGCTTAATAATACTCGTATTGGTGGAAAATTTTCTTCCCTTCAAATATTTTATGCATAACTTTGTGAAAACAAATGCACAAGTCTGTGTTTCTTATTAAGCATATCTTGTTACATCTCTAAAAATAGAATTAATAATAAATTATTACTAGGTATATCTTTGTTAAGTAAACAGTTTTTTCAGTAATAAAATGGTAATATGAAAAAAGTGTATATAACAAAAAAACTAATAATCTTTTTATCAAACAATCTCCGAGTTTAATCATATTTTAGCTAATCTTTTCTCTTAAGAAGACCATTTTATATAAAAAAACTTTGATATTTCTCATATCAAAGTTCGCGTTCTTATATGTGTTAGACTGACCTTTTTGATACAATT
>Ga0265293_10006566_pt1 | contig 18528 bp, 17 predicted proteins | sample Munlanlewell138R_FD_192505 | JGI IMG/M metagenome (GOLD analysis project Ga0265293, IMG submission 192505) | Leachate microbial communities from a municipal landfill in Southern Ontario, Canada - Leachate well 138R | ecosystem: Engineered > Solid waste > Landfill > Unclassified | place: Canada...
ATGTTGCCTTCGGTAGCAAATGCGCAGGCCGTTACCGAGACAGAGGTAGTTATTCCCACACCCGATGGCGAGGCAGATTGCTACTTTGTCCACCCCGTCAGCGGCAGTCACGCCGGGGTGGTGATCTGGCCGGATATCCTTGGGCTGCGTTCGGCTTTTCGCGCTTTAGGGCGCCGCTTGGCGGAGTCGGGCTATTCGGTGTTGGTGGTCAATCCCTTCTATCGAAGTGCACCAGCACCTGTGGTGCCTGAGGGTGCCAGCTTTCAGGATCCGGATGTACGCAGTGTGGTTATGGCATTGCGTGGGGAGCTGACAACGGATGCTCAGCGTGTCGATGCCCGAGCCTTTGTCGGTTATCTGGATGCTCATCCCGCCGTTGATAGCCGCCGTAGAATAGGCGTGATGGGTTACTGTATGGGCGGTCCGATCGTAATGCGGGCGGCGGCCGAGCTGCCGGAGCGGGTTGGTGCTGCAGCCTCTTTTCATGGTGGAGGGCTGGCTACGGATGATGAGGATAGTCCGCACCTGTTGATCCCTGCTATGACGGCAGATTTTCTGATCGCTGTAGCCGAAAATGATCATGAACGAGCGCCGAAGGTAAACGAGGTTCTGCGTCAAGCTTTTGCCGAGGCGAATCTCAATGCCGAGATAGAGGTGTACGAGGGTGCGCTGCACGGCTGGTGCGTGCCGGACTCACCGGTATACGATAAGGCGCAGGCAGAGCGAGCCTGGCAGCGGTTGCTGGCGCTCTTCGAACGTAAACTGGGGTAATTGCTAGGTTTCCTTTGCCAGTCTGTATTGCAACCCCTTTGCGTTGCAAACCGTGCACCATTCTCTTAACCGAGGTTGACTCAGAGAATGGTGCATATCAGCTGCAGTAAAGGGCTTTTGTCGCGGTGCTGCTCCAAGAGGGTTGGGCCACTAAGCTCAGCTGGTCGAAGCTGGACGGCGTTTAGCTAAATAGTCGTTGAGTACTTCGTGGAAGCGTCGCACTCGGCGCTCCTGGTGGCTCAGGTAGGCATCGTCATAAGCGCGTGAATGAAAGCCCAGTTGCTGGCCTACTGCGATACTCAGATCCTGATCGGCAACAAAACCGGCACTTTTTTCTCCGTGTTTGAAAACATCGTGTTCAGCTGGCTCCAGCTTGCCACCAATACCTGCAGCGCTGTAGGCGACTTCCTCTCTTCCTGGCACTTTGGGTACGAAGAACCAGTGATCGAAGTAGCATTTTTCCGGGTCTTTGGGATGGGGTTGGGGGCGGAGGATCTGAAAGCCCTCGGCACTCATGGTGAGTGACAGATTGGGGAACAGGGTGTAATGGTGGAAGTCAGTGAGCTGGTCGTCACTCAGCTTGTCGTAGTGAACGTTGCCCCGCTTAGGGCCCAGACGGCGCTTTTGCTGCTGCAGGGCCAGGCGGATTTCGCGCGGTTTGTCGACAAAGTCCTGGGGGTCCAGCTCCCACTCCTTCATGATCTCGGCCAGCGGCTCCTGAATGGTCTGACTACCGGCACTGTAAGCAGGCAGCCCTCCTTTCATCTGCATCCGGTTGTGTCCTGACTGGTACAACTCAAAGACAGTTTCGCGGTAGTCGTCTTCGATCATGCTGTTGAGCTCGGTGTGCAGTGTTGGCAGGTGGTAGGATTCATTGAAGTTATCCTGGATGACCTTCCAGTTGCACTCCACTTCCACAGTCATGTATTGAACGCGGACCATATTTTCCATGTCGTATACGGCCAGCTGATCGGCCACCACACCCAGATAGTCGCGCACGCTGGTGGCGTCGGGGTCCATGTTGAACCAGACGAAGCCGCCCCAGGTTTCGCAGGGAATCTCTTTCAGATTCCGCTTGCCGCAGGGGTTTCCCTGGGGAAAGTCTTCCGGGTTTTGTGCTTGGCGGAGCTGCCCCTTACTGTCGAAGGTCCAGCCGTGGTAACTGCAGACTATCTTGGGTAAGTGTGCCTCTTCTACTCGCACCAGGCGGTTGCCGCGATGGGGGCACACATTGTAATAAGCGCGGATCACGCCATCTTCGCCCCGGGTCATGAGAATTGACTCACGCCCAATATCGTGGGTGACGACATCACCTGGATTCTCTAGTTGGGCGGTAAGGGCGCCGATATGCCATACCTTCGTCCACATGGCTTCCCACTCTTGCGCCATGAATGCGTGATCATGGTAGCGCTCTCCACTCATCGGGTCGCCGCGGAGAAGCGGCTCTTTGACCAGCTCTGCCGCTGTTTTTTCAGCAATATTCATATTTGATACCCCCCTATAGATTGAGCTCTTTCCAGGTCATGGTGGGTAAGCATTCGGTAGTTGTCAAGAACGGGAGTCTGGTGCTCACGGGTGTCAATGATGGCTGAAAAAGGATCAGGATTTATTACTTTCCTTAGTCTTGAAACCTTGATTGATGTCGATGATTTTTATTAAGAATTTGAGTTATAAGTATATTTTTAAGTTTGGCGTAGAGATAAGAACTTGGCTGTCTACCCTAACAATTACTGAGCTAAGGTAGACAGCGTACTCTGGTCCTAGGTTGTCAGTCCTCCAGGTAGCGATCTACCGTAGCGTGCAGGTGACGGATGCGCACTTCCTGATAGTTACCCAGGGTTTGGCCGCGTTTCTTGGCGGTGTAAAAACCCAGTTGCTGGAGCCCCATGTTGTTGGTGTCCTGGTCGTAGACCTCAGCCATGCCCGGATCCAGCTCGGGAACAGTAGTGTAGGAGTCCTCAATACCAATACGGATGGGCTCCGGGGGGCTCGGACGCTCACCTGAGCGGGGTACAGGACGCAGGAAGATCAGATCGAAGAGGCTCTTGTCGGGGTCCATACCCAGAGGGCGGAAGCGGTAAATCATCGGCAGGGACAGGCCCGGGAACAAAAACATGTTGGGGAACAGGGTGTATTCCATGGTGTCGATGATTTCGGCGTCGGTCAGATCGCCGACTTCAATATCCATAGCGGCGAACTGTTTGCGCAGCATCTCCGCCAGGGTGTTGCGGGCGGTACCGCCCTCTGGTACCTGAACGGGGTTGTTCATGGAGCCGTCACCTACCAACGCCATATCCAGGCGCTCCTGCTCACTCAGCTCTCGGCCAATGACCGGGTCGGGCACCGTAGTGAGGTTGTAGAAGCGGGAGAGGTGATCGCCAAGAATGTCGTACTGAGTGCTCGGGCTAGAGGAGCTGCCGATCAGTTGTGGGTGTACCGTTTGGGTGTGGTAGTTCTCCAAAAAGGCTTCAGCCGCCGCTTTCCAGTTGCAGGGCAGCTCTTTCTGGACATGCACGGCGATATAGCGGTCGGCCAGGTTCCAGCGCTTGAAGTGATCGTCCAGCGGGGCAATATATTCTTTCAATGGCTTGGCATCGGGGTCCATATTGATGAAGACGAAGCCGCCCCAGGTCTCCACTTTCAGCTCAGGCAAGTGCAAGTCTTCGGCTTTGACATGCTCAAAGTCCCAGGCGTTGGGGATCTTTTTCAGGCTGCCGTCAAGATTCCAGGTCCAGCCGTGAAATGGGCAGGTTAGCTGGGAAACCGCTCCCTGAGTGTCGGAGTGGAAAAACTTGGTGCCCCGGTGCAAGCAGGAGTTGTAGAACGCCTTGATAGAGCCTTCGTCGGTGCGTACCACGACGATAGAGTACTGTCCCACGTCATAAACGGTGTAGTCACCGGGCTCGGGAATATGCTCCTCGCGGCAGGCCCACTGCCATACCCTGGACCACATTTTGTCCATTTCCTTCTGGAAAAACTCCCGCGACGTGTAACGAGAGAAATCGATATCCTCGGTGCCGAGAAATTTGTAGGATTCGAAGTCGAGCGGATAAGGCACCTTCTCGTTGGTCTTCTCCAGAATTTCCTGAACGCTGGGGCCAGGGGAGTTCATTGCAAAGGCGGGAATATTTGTCATAGGAAAGCTCCTTTTAGATATTCTGATAAGGAAGCATCTCAACTTGAAGAGATACGTTTGAAGCGTATAGCCCTGAGTGCTTTATAGTGTATATCAAATAGGCGGCCTATAGCCTAGCCCTCCTGGCCATGAAAACAGAGGTCCCTTGAGCTTTGTCAATAAAATAGTGACTTGAAGGGGGGAGTTGCTCGATTCATTATTGGACGGCGCTCAGGAGCCCGAAAACTCTTTACCCCGGCAGCACCAGCCGTCGCTCCAGCCAGCGGGCGGCAACTACGACCACCGAAACCATCGCCAGGTACACCGCCCCGGCTAACAGGTAGGCCTTGAAGAACTGGAAGTTGCGAATGGCGAGGTCCTGTATCTGGGCAAAGAACTCGGTGTACTGAATCAGGAAGGCCACGGAGCTATCCTTGAGGTTGAGGATGGCCTGGTTGGTGAGAGCGGGCACCGACAGGCGCAGCACCTGCGGCAGGGTGATCAGGGTGAACACTTGCAGGGCACTGAACCCCTGGGCTCGAGCGGCTTCCAGCTCATCCTGGTCGAGGCCGCGATAGGCCGTCATCAGGTAGCGGGCATTGTAGGCCGATACGTTCATGGTGAAGCCGATCACTGCCACCGCCAGCGGTGACAGGCGCAACCCCCACTGCGGCAAGCCGTAATACATCAGAAACAGCAAGACGATCAGGGGTGTTCCGATAAAGAATGAAATATAGCTCTCAGTGAGGCGGCGGCACAGCCGGCTCTGGCTGAGGGTGAGGTAGAAAACACCGATACCGCCCACCAGGCCGGTGAGAGTAACGATAGTAGCCAGCAACAGGGTGTTGCCAAGCCCTGCGAGGATTTGTGGACCAAAGTCCACCACTTGCTGGAGAAAGGTCATGCCACCGCATCCCAGCCAGGCTGTTGCTGTTTGGCTCCGGGCTTAGAGCGGGTTGTCATCGCGCGCCTCCTGGCTGAAAAAGGCGCGGATGCGGGGGTCGGCGTGGTCATCAAACAACTGCGCAGCCTCGCCTTCAGCACGAATCACTCCCTGGTCGAGGAACAGCACCCGTCCGCCTACCGAGCGCGCCAAAAACAGGTCGTGGGTGACGCACAGCATGGATACATTGTCGCGACGCAGTTGCTTGATGACATTGATAATTTCCCGCGACATGAGCGGGTCGAGGGCAGAGGTGGGCTCATCGAAAAACAGCACTGCCGGGTCCATTGCCAGGGCGCGGGCAATAGCCACCCGCTGCTTCTGGCCGCCGGACAGCTGTGCCGGGTACTTGTGATGGTGTTCGACCATGTTCATCCGGCGCAGCTCGTGTTTGGCTCGCTCCACTGCTTCATTAGTGGGCATACCGCGCAGTTTGCGCAGCCCAAGCGTCACGTTCTCGAGTGTGGTGAGGTGACGGTAGAGGGCAAAGTTCTGGAACACAAAACCGATGCGCTGACGCAGGGCGCGCACATCGGTATCGGGACGGGTGATGTCCTCACCGCGAAAGATTATCTGCCCCGAGGTGGGGGTGGCGAGTCGATTCAAGCAGCGCAGCAGAGTGGACTTGCCGCATCCAGAGGGCCCCATGACGACCTTGAGCTCGCCTTCGTCGAGGTCGAGATCAATACCCTGGAGGACGGCCTTGCCATCGTATTCCATCACCAGGTTGCGGACTGTCAGTAGCGCCACAGCTTTTTCTCCCTTAGCGCTCTTCGGTCAGGCCCGGTACGCGGTAGCGTCGCTCGAGAGCCCAAATCAGAGTGACCAGCAGTTTGTAGATGGCAAAGTACACCAGTCCTACGGCAAAGTAGATTTCCACCCCGCGCAGGGTGGCGGCAGAGAGCGCCATGGCCTGCTTCATCACCTCGGGAATTCCCACGGTGTAGGCGAAGGGCGAGTACTTCAGGACCGTGGTGAACTCATTGATCATGCCAGGCACGGCAAAACGTAACATCTGCGGCAGTTCGATGTAGAGCAGCGTCTGCAAACGGGTCATGCCCATCGCCTGGGCGGCCAGGATTTCACTGGGGTCTACCGAGGCGAGAGCACCGCGAAAGACCTCCCCGAGATAGGCGCCGGCGATCAACCCGAGGCTCAGCATCATCGATACCAGTGGCGGCACTGAAATCCCGATACCTGGCAGGCCAAAAAAAACGATGAACAGCAATACCAGCACCGGGACACCGCGGAATACATATGTAAACAGGGTGAGCAGAAGGTCGAGTGGGCGCCAGCCCAAACGCGATAGCATAGCAATAGCGAGGCCTACCACCATGCCCGTCGCACTGCACAGCAAAGTGACGAGTACCGTATAGCCAGCGCCAGTGGCGAGAAGAATGAGAATATCCAGAAAGCTCATCTGTCTCTGGCCGCGCTTTTCCGGGAGATTGGAGCGCCGCAGGTATACCGAGCAGAGAAGTGCACCGCTTGCACAAGCCCGATAGCAGCGGCTGACAAAAACATCAGTTGAGCCACTTATCGATAATAGCCTGCAAGGCCTGTGGCGACAGTTCATCGCTCAGGTAGCGGTCGAAGTCCTCCCTCAGCTCTGAACCCTTGGGAAAGGCAAAACCAAAGCGGTCAAAGCCAGTGAACACGTAGGTGTCGCTTATAGGCAGGCTCTTGCGGTACACCGAGGCGACTGTGCCGTCGAGAAAAGCAAGATCCAGATTGCCGTTCTGCAGGTCGGATAACACTTCATTGTAGGAAGGGTACATCTTGACCTGGCTGAGGCTGTAAATGCCCTTGGGTTCCAGATCATTCTTGATGAAATCACTGTAGGCCATGCCGCGAGGGTAGCCGATGGTGTATTGGTTCAGCTCCACAAGGTCGTCAATGTGGATGTTACGACTGGTGAGGCTCACCAGATTCCAGGTGTTTTCCATATAGGGCTGCGAAAAATCCATCGCCTTGAGGCGTTCCTCGGTAATGGAAATAGCCGAGAAAGCGACGTCGGCCTGACGGCTGACGATGGCGCCGAGCATGCCCTGCCAGTCGTAAGCGGTAATGCGCAGGGTACAGCCTCTGGCTGCGCAGTAGCCCTCAAAGATTTCCAGGTCGAGGCCCTGGGTGCGGCCGTTTTCCTCATAGAGGTTAGGCGGCGATGCCGGTGATACCGCTACCCGGATGACATCGCTGGCATTCTGGTCTGCACAGCCCGCTGTCAGAAAAAGTAATAACGCGCTGATAAGAGTTATCAGTCTGAGCATGGGATTTCCCTTGTTATTTGGCGTGGATATCAGGGCTATATTGACGGAAAAGAGCGGTAAACGGTAGGGTTCGAAGGGTTTTATCAAACGATTTCTCGCTGGGTTGCCTTGATCCACTCCTCCGCCGCCTGGGTCAGTGCCTTGCTGTCGCCCCCCGCAGTGTCCAGGGGAGGGCCAAACACCAGAGTAATAGTGCCAGGGTGCTTGAGGAAGCGCCGTGCGGGCCAGTGCTTGCCCGCATTGTGGGCTACGGGCACGATGGGCACTCCAGCGGCCACCGCCAGAGCGGCGCCACTGCGGGCGTACTGGCCGTACTCGCCGTGGTTGAGGCGAGTGCCTTCAGGATAGACGATCACACTATTGCCATCAGCCAGGCGCTTCTTGCCTTGCTCCATGACCTCTTTGATGGCCTGGCGCGGGTTGGACCTGTCGATGGCGATGGGTTTGACTGACGCCAGCCCCCAGCCAAAAAGCGGGATTTTCAGCAACTCTTTCTTGAGAATGGTGCTCACTGGCCGCAAATGGCGCTGGAGATAGAAGGTCTCCCACGGAGACTGGTGGTTACTCAGCACAACGAAAGGGGCTGGCGGCAGGTTGTCGCGGCCAATGATGTGGACGCGAATGCCGCAGCACAGGTTGAGCCAGTGAAGGATCAGCACATTGCCGGTGGTAGCCAGGGCTTGGCGCCTGCCGAGGGGCATCAGCATGCCGACCGTGCAGCTCAACAGGCTGAACACCGCGATGAGCGCGCCGTAACCAATGTAGAACAGACTGGCTCGCAGGACTTTCATGTGCCTTGAACAGCCGCGTCAGCCAGCAGGTAGTCGACGTAAGTCGCCAGGCTGTCGAATATCAGAAGTGAGTGTAACAGGGAGCTGTTCGCGGCCCGCAACTTTGCTTCGGTGGCGCTGCCCTTGCCGGTACGTACCAGCACAGGCTGGCAGCCCCTGGCAAGGCCGGCCTCAAGATCTCGCAGGCTGTCTCCCACCATTACAGCGCTGTCCAGCGTCAGGTCCAGATCCTGCGCCAGCTGATCCAGCAGCCCGGGCAGCGGTTTGCGGCAATCGCAGCCGTCATCGGGTTTGTGGGGGCAGTAGTAGATGCCGGCCAGCTGCCCGCCAGCGGCTGCCACCAGGGTGCGGAGCCGTTGGTGCATGGCGTCGAGATCGGCCTGGCTGAACAGGCCGCGGCCGAGTCCCGACTGATTGGTGGCCACCGCCACGGTAAAGCCCGCACGGCTCAAGCGGGCAATGGCCTCGATACTGCCGGGTAGTGGAATCCATTCATCAAGGTTTTTGATGAAAGCGTCCGAGTCCTCGTTGATCACCCCGTCGCGATCGAGAATCACCAGTGTCATGGGGCCTTACTTTGTTGGGGCCAGCAGAGAGATATCGGCGATGTTCAGGAACAGCTCGTGCAGCTCACTCAACAGCTTGAGGCGATTCCCGCGCACGTCGCGATCGTCTGCCATCACCATCACTTTGTCGAAGAAGTGGTCCACTGGCTCCTTCAGCCGGGCCATGGCGCGCATGGCGGCGTTGTAGTCGCGGGCGGCGAGCAGTGGCTGTACTGTGGTGCTGACCTCGCGCAGCGCGGCGAGCAGGGTGTGTTCCTCGTCGCCTTCGAACAAAGCGCTGTCCACTGCAGCCGGCAGTAAGCCTTCTGTCTTGGCTAGGATGTTGGTCACACGTTTATTGGCCGCTGCCAGAGCCGCAGCTTCAGGCAGTTGTTGGAAGCCGTGCACTGCCAGAGCGCGCAAGTGAAACTCGCGGGGGTTATCCAGATTTTTGGCGCTCACGGCCATAAAGACTTCGGTGGAGATGTCCTCTTCGTCGAACCAGGCGCGGAAGCGTTCCAGCAGATAGGCCAGCACTTGCTGTTCCAGCCCATCGGTCACAGTCAGACCGCTGGCAGTGAAGCGGCTGTGCAGCCCCGCGGCAAAGCGAAGGGTTTCCAGCAGGTTGAGGTCGATGTCCTTTTCTACCAGGATGCGCAACACACCGAGGCTGGCGCGGCGCAGCGCGAACGGATCCCGCGAGCCGGAGGGCGGCTGACCAATGCCAAAGATACCCACCAGGGTATCGAGACGGTCAGCCAGGGCAATGGCGGCACCGGTGGCGGTAGCAGGCAGTTGGTCGCCGGAGAAGGCGGGGTAGTACTGCTCCAGCATGGCCTCGGCAACTTCATCTGCCTCTCCGTCATGGCGAGCATAATAGCGCCCCATTACACCCTGCAGGTCGTCAAATTCCATGACCATCTCGCTGACCAGGTCCGACTTGCACAGCTCGCCGGCACGCTGTACCCAGCCGGGGTCGGCGCCAAGGGCTGGGGCCAGGTGGACGGCCAGGGCGGCAATGCGCTCGGTTTTGTCAAACACAGAGCCGAGCCTTTCCTGAAACACGATACTGCGCAATTGTTCGCGGCGTTCGGCCAGGGTGTGCTTGAGATCGGTTTCGTAGAAGAAAGCGGCGTCGGTGAGGCGCGGGCGGATCACCTTTTCGTTGCCGGCAATCACCTGCGCCGGGTCGCGGCTGTCGATATTGGCGACGGTGACGAACAAGGGCAGCAGCTTGCCGGCCTCGTCCACCACATGAAAATACTTCTGGTGCTCGCGCATGGAGGAGATCAGCGCCTCGGGCGGCACCTCGAGGAAGCGCGACTCGAAGCTGCCTACCAGCGGGACCGGCCACTCGTTGAGGGCGGTGACTTCGTCCAGCAGATCGTCGCCAATCACGGCGTCGCCCCCGGCCCGGCGAGCGGCCTCGGCGACACCCTGGCGGATCAGCTCGCGGCGCTCATCAAAACTGGCGATCACGTGAGCCGTGCGCAGGTCTTCGCGGTAGCTGGCAGGGGACTGGATACGCACTGCGCCACTGCTGTGGAAGCGGTGCCCGCGGCTCAATTGACCGGGGACGATGGACATCACCGGGTCGACGATCACCGTATTGCCCAGCATCAGCACTATCCAGTGCACTGGCCGCACGAACTCGTCGCGTTTGCTGCCCCAGCGCATGCGCTTGGGGATAGGCAGGGCAGCGAGGGCCTGGTTGACGATCCCGGCCAGCATCCCCTGGGTGGCGATGCCCTCTTTTACTGCCCGATAACAGAGTTTGTCCTGGCTGCCGTCGTTGGCGACATAGTCTTTGAGAGCGTCGGCCGCGAGGCCGTTTTTATCGGCGAAGGCAAGCGCGGCTCGGGTGGGGTTGCCATTGCCGTCAAAGGCAATCTTGGCGGGCGGCCCCCAGTTGGTAATCTCCTTGCTGGGTGTCTGCTCATCGAGGCCAGCGACGAATAGCGCCAGGCGGCGCGGCGTGGCAAATAGCTCGACCTCGCCGTGGTTGAGGCCAGCAGCGCCGAGGCTGGCCACGATATGATCGCGGAACACCCGCGATAGATTCAGCAGTGCCTTGGGGGGTAGCTCTTCGGTACCGATCTCGACTAGAAAATCCGCGCTCATTGTGCTGCCTCCCGGTGCTTGGCTATGACATCTGCGGCAAGGGCCGGATCAGCGAGGGGGAAGCCGAGAGCAAGCCGTGAGTCGAAATAGGCCTGGGCCACGGCCCGTGCCAGAGTGCGTACCCGCAAGATAAAGCGCTGCCGCTCAGTGACAGAAATGGCGTGGCGAGCGTCGAGCAGGTTGAAGACGTGAGAGGCCTTCATCACCATCTCGTAGGCGGGTAGGGGCAGCCCTCTTTCGATCAGGCGCTGGCTCTCCTTCTCATAGACTTCAAAGCTGTGGAACAGGAAGTCCACCGGTGCTTCTTCGAAGTTGTAGCGCGACATTTCCACCTCGTTCTGGTGGAACACATCGCCGTAAGTGACTTTGCTGCCCTGAGGGTCGAGGGTCCAGGTGAGGTCATAGATGCTATCCACACCCTGCAGGTACATGGCGATGCGCTCCAGGCCGTAGGTGATTTCACCGGTGACCGGGAAGCATTCCAGCCCGCCCGCCTGCTGAAAATAGGTAAACTGGGTCACTTCCATACCGTTGAGCCACACCTCCCAGCCGAGTCCCCAGGCGCCGAGGGTGGGGGATTCCCAGTTGTCCTCGACAAAGCGGACATCGTGAATGCTGGTGTCGATGCCGAGCAGGCGCAGCGAGTCCAGGTACAGGTCCTGGATGTTGTCGGGCGAGGGTTTCAGTACCACCTGAAACTGGTAGTAGTGTTGCAGGCGGTTGGGGTTTTCCCCGTAGCGACCGTCTTTGGGGCGGCGGCAGGGCTGTACATAGGCGCTGTTCCAGTTTTCCGGCCCCAGGGCACGGAGAAAGGTGGCGGGGTGGAAGGTGCCGGCGCCAACCTCCATATCGAGCGGTTGCAGAATTACGCAGCCCTGTTGGGCCCAGAACTGCTGGAGGGCGAGAATAAGTCCCTGGAACGTCGATACGTCCGGAGTATGGTTAGCCACGGTCGTCATCTGTTGAGTTGCCACCTGTTGAAAGTGAAGGCGGCAATTATAGGGGGATAGGCACGGCAAGTCATGGTGGCGACAGGTGCTAAAATGGCGACCTCGTCAGATATTGGACCTCAATCATGGCTACAACACACTCATGAAAGACTTTTTACTGCGTGGCTTCATTGCTACGGCCTCCCGCTTGCCGCTGCGCCTGGCGCGGCTACTGGGGCGGTTGCTGGGGGATATTGCCTGGTACTGCAACATTCGCGAAACGGCGCTGACAAGGGTCAATATTGCTCTTTGCTGGCCGACCATGAGCGCTGCCGAGCAGGTCCGGCTGGCACGCGCCAGCTTGCGCCATTGGGGAATGACGATTTTTGAAGTACCGATCATCTGGCGCAAGGGGCGCGGTGCTCTCGACTTGATCGGCACGGTTCACGGCGCCGAGGCGATGGCGCGGCAACTGGCCTCGGGGCGGGGCACTATCATGCTGAGCCCACACCTCGGCAACTGGGAGTTGGCGGGACTGTGGGCGTCCTCCCATGGCCCTACCACCATCCTCTACCAGCCCCCCAAGCAGGAGAGCGTGGAGAAGCTGGTGCGTACCGGGCGCGGTAAGGCTGGTGCTACTCTGGTGCCCACCAATCTGCGCGGTGTGACGGCGTTGATCAAGGCACTCAAAAAAGGCGAGATTACAGGTATCCTGCCCGATATGGTGCCTGACCTCAGTGGTGGGGTAGTGGCGCCGTTCTTTGGTCATCCGGCCTTCACCATGACACTGATACACAGTCTGCAGCAGCGCTCTGGAGCCGGTATCTTGCTGGCTTTTGCACAACGGACGACAGGGGGCTTCGACATCCATGTGCTGGAGCCCGACGACGACATCTACAGCACCAGCCCGGAAGAAAGTGCAGCAGCCCTCAACCGGCTGGTGGAGCAGAGTGTGCTGATTGCGCCTGAGCAGTACCAGTGGGAGTACAAGCGTTTCCGCGATGTGGCGGAGGGGCAGCCAGCGGTCTACCCGAAGCGGGAGAAGCAATAGTCCCGTGTCACCATCACTCCAGGGTTTGAGGCTTGAGTGATTCCCGGAACAGAGCGCCGTTGCTGACATAGTGTTGAGCGCCATTGAGCAGATTTTGCTGTTCCTCCGCCGTCAGTTGACGGCGGACCTTGCCGGGTGATCCGATTACAAGGGAGCCGTCCGGTACCTCCATGTTTTCGGGAATCAGGGTGTTGGCACCGATCAGGCAGCCCTTGCCGATGCGGGCGCCGTTGAGGACCACTGCATTCATGCCGACCAGGCTGCCGTCACCGACGGTGCAGCCGTGCAGCATTACCTTGTGGCCGATGGTGACGTTGCGACCGATATGGACTGGTGCACCAGGATCGACATGGATGATTGAGCCGTCCTGAATATTGCTGCCAGCGCCGATCACCACCTGGTCGTTATCAGCACGGATGACCACGTTGAACCAGATACTGACCTGGTGCCCGATCTCCACCGAGCCGATCAGGGTGGAACCGGGGGCTATGAAGTACTCGCCTTTGGCCACAATATGGCGTGTGCCCAAGCTGTAGAGCATGGAATGACTCCTAAAAGTGGTGGGGGTGGCAAGGTAGCGCACCCGGAGCGGGGAGTCACGGGATTGTTGCGGCAGGTCGGTCGTGCCGGGCGGCATTCAGTTTGGCCAAGTCAGTTTGATCAGTGTGTAGCCGCCTGGCCTCGGGTCATACACCACCCATGGTGTAAACTGGCTGCTTTCGTATGTTCATCTCTATTTGCCAGGCACCGCTTTTTCCATACAAGGCTTTTCCACACAAGGTTCTTCCATGCCCCTGCTTACCCTATCTTCGGTATCCCTCCACTACGGCCAGCGCGTACTGCTGGACAGTGTCGACTTGACCCTGCGCAAGGGCAATCGCATAGGTCTGCTGGGCCGCAATGGCGAGGGTAAATCCACACTGCTAAAGGTGATCTCCGGTGCTATCCTGCCCGATGGCGGCGAGCGCTGGGTCCGCCCTGGAGTGCGTATCGCAGTGCTGTCCCAGCAGTTGCCGGAGGCCGATGAGCAAACTGTCTACCAGGTGGTGGCTGGAGGGTTGGAGCAGGTGGGCGAGTGGCTGGCGGAATACCACCAGCTCACCCAGCAGGCGGAGCCGGATCTCAAACGTCTGGAGCAGGTTCAACACCGCCTGGAGAGCGCCGACGGCTGGAACCTCCAGCAGCGCGTGGAAACCGTGCTGACCCAGCTGGTGCTGGACGGCGATGTGCTGATGAAAACCCTGTCCGGGGGCTGGCGGCGGCGCGTCGCTCTGGCGCGGGCGCTGGTAGTGGAGCCGGATATCCTGCTGCTGGACGAGCCCACTAACCATCTGGATATTCCGTCCATCGAATGGCTGGAGCAGCAGATCCGCGACTATCGCGGTGCTCTGCTGCTGATTACTCACGACCGGCGCTTTTTGGAGCGGGTCACCAATGGCGTGATGGAGCTGGATCGCGGTCATCTGTTTCCCTGGGATGGTGATTACCGCAGTTTTCTTGAGTATCGAGAGCAGCAGGCAGCGGCGGAAGAAAAGGCCAACGCCCTGTTTGACAAGCGTCTCGCCGAGGAAGAAAAGTGGATTCGCCAGGGTATCAAGGCCCGCCGCACCCGCAACGAGGGCCGGGTGCGAGCCCTGCAGGCGATGCGCAATGAGCGCATGGAACGCCGCGAGAAGCAGGGGCGCGCGGACTTCAGTCTCGACAGGGCCAGCAGCTCCGGCAAGATCGTCGCCGAGCTCAAGAATGTGAGCCAGCGTTTCGCCGGGCGCACCGTAATCGATGATTTTTCCACCGTGATCATGCGCGGCGACCGCATCGGTATTGTCGGTCCCAACGGGGCCGGCAAGAGCACCCTGCTGAAAATTATTCTCGGCGAACTGCAACCCGAACAGGGCGAGGTGCGTCACGGCACCAAGCTGGAAATCGCCTATTTCGATCAACTGCGCCAGCAGATCGACCCGGAGAAGAACCTGCTGGACAATATTTGTGAAGGCCGCGAATTCATCACCATCAATGGCAAGGACCGTCACGGCATCAGCTATTTGGGAGACTTTCTGTTCACTCCCGAGCGCGTGCGTACACCGGTCAAGGCCTTGTCCGGCGGTGAACAAAACCGCGCTATTCTCGCCAAGCTGTTCAGCAAACCGGCCAATTTACTGGTGCTCGATGAACCCACCAACGACCTGGATATCGAAACCCTCGAGCTGCTGGAGGAAATCCTCCTCGGCTTTGATGGCACGCTGCTGCTGGTCAGTCACGACAGGGCCTTTATGGACAATGTAGTCACCAGCATCATGGTGTTCGAGGGGGAAGGCAAGATCGGTGACTTTGTCGGAGGCTACAGCGACTGGGTGGCCCGTGGCGGGCGCTTTGCACCTTCGGCGCCGTCGCGCTCAGCGGATGAAAAACCCACCAGCTCTACCCCGATGGCGCAAGCCGCCACGGCAAACAGTGCGCAGTCAAAGCCTCCCGCGAAGAAAAAGCTCAGCTACAAGGATCAGCGGGAGCTGGATCAGCTGCCGCAGCGCATTGAGGCGCTGGAGGCGGAGCTGGAAGCACTGCAGGACACTCTGGGCAGCCCGGATTTCTATCAGGGCGAACGAGCCGTTATCGATACTACCCTGGCGCAGGTGGAAACGCTCCAGCAAGAGCTGGAGCAAGTCTATGAGCGCTGGTCAGAACTGGAAAGCCAGCTATAGATTGGCGGGTGCCGTGCTGGCAGGCACCCTTCAGTCTTCTGCGCGCAGGGTTTTCACCCCATCGCGGGTGCCCAGCAGGAGCACATCCGCTGGTCGCAGAGCGAACAGGCCGTTGGTCACCACGCCGGGAATATTGTTGATGCGCTCTTCCAGCTGACGCGGGGAAGCGATGGGGTGCAGGTGGTGGACATCGAGGATGACGTTGCCGTTGTCGGTCACCAGGCCCTGCCGGTAGACCGGGTCGCCGCCTAGCTTTACCAGCTCGCGAGCGACAAAGCTGCGGGCCATGGGAATCACTTCTACCGGCAGTGGGAAGCTGCCCAGGCGCTCTACCCACTTGCTCTCGTCGACGATACAGACGAATTCGGTGGCGGCCCCGGCGACAATCTTCTCGCGGGTCAGCGCTGCGCCGCCACCTTTGATCAGCTCCAGCCGGGGGTTGGTTTCGTCGGCACCGTCGATATAGATCTTCACGGTGCCCGCACTGTTGAGGTCGAGGACTTCGATACCGTGAGATTGCAGTCGTTGTGCAGAGGCTTCGGAGCTTGCTACAGCACCGGCGAAGCGGTGGCTGTGGGATGCCAGCAGGTCGATAAAGAAGTTGGCAGTGGAGCCGGTACCAATGCCAACGATGTCATTGTCCTGGAGGCGTTCGAGAGTGTAATCCACCGCTGCCTGGGCTACGGCTTTTTTCAGTTCATCCTGGGTCATGTGTATGCTCGCCGAGGGGGTGGTGCTCAATTATAGCAGCGGGTAGTGTGAACAGGCCCTAAGGACAATGATAGGCGATGTAGCTGCCCTTGCCATCGGCAATGGACTGGCGCACCAGGGTATTGGCACCCATCGGTACCGCCTGCTGTCGCGCCAGGTCGTCCAGTTCATTGCGCACTTTGGTCCCATCGCGTGGGATGGTAAGAATAGTGGCTTTGACAGTGCTCGATACGGTGCCCAGCCGAGTGCAGGCGCTGACCCGGTTGGCGGGTACCACGATGACTTTCTGGGCGTCCGGCGGTACTTTGACCCAGGTGCAAGCGGTGGCAGCAACCAGGAGTAACGCGGTCAGCAGGCGAGTGAGCAGAGTGCGTGCAGTGGGCATGGGTAATTCTCCAGCATGGGCGGGCCATCAGATACACGGGACGGCCATTGGTATGGTCAAGCGGGCGCTATGCTAATCGCTTTGGGTTTGGTGCCGCAACCTTGACGCTATCCCGCCCCTGTAACTCACAAGCTGGGCTCTGGTCCTACCGGGACGATCCCTGTCGGGTTGATGGTCCTGTGGCTGCCATAGTAATGGCGCTTGATATGGTCGAAGTTCACCGTGTCGGCAATGCCGGGCAGGCGATACAAGTGCCGCAGGTAGAGCCCCAGAGCGGGATACTCTGACAGCTTGCGGCGGTTGCACTTGAAGTGCCCGTGGTAGACGGCATCAAAACGTACCAGCGTCGTGAACAGCCGCCAGTCCGCTTCCGTCAGGTTGTCGCCGGCGAGGTAGGGGGTTTGAGCAAGGATGTCTTCGAGCCAGTCGAGACTGTCGAACAGCTCGCTATAGGCTTTTTCGTAGGCGGGCTGGCTGGTGGCGAAGCCCGCCCGGTACACGCCGTTGTTCACCGTGTCGTACACACGCTGATTCACCGCGTCAATTTTCTCCCGCAGCGCCTGGGGGTAGTAATCGTCGCGATTGCCGGTGAGCTCGTCGAAGGCGCTGTTGAACATGCGGATGATTTCCGATGACTCATTGTTAACGATGGTGTTGCGCTTTTTGTCCCACAGGACGGGCACAGTAGCACGCCCTTCATAGGTCGGGTCGGCCTTGAGGTATAGCTGGTAGATAAAGGACAGTTGATGGAGTGGGTCACCGTCGGGGCCGAACTCCCAGCCGTTCTCCAGCATCAGCGGTTCCACAGTACTGACACTGATGTGCTCTTCCAGGCCTTTCAGCTTGCGGAAGATCAGGGTGCGATGTGCCCAGGGGCAAGCCAGCGAGACATAAAGATGATAGCGGCCACTATCCGGGGTGAAACCGGCTTCTCCGCTGGGCCCGGCGGCGCCATCCGGTGTGATCCAGCTGCGAAAGCGGCTGTCCTGGCGGACGAACTCGCCATCGCTCTCGTCAGTGTCGTACCATTGATCTCGCCATTGGCCGTCGACTATCAGTCCCATAATCATTCCTCCTTTGGATGGTGCCCCAACAGGTTTGCTCCGCTGAGGGCAAGGACAGTGAAGGGCGGTTTATTGCCAATCCCTTCAGTGTAGTTGATGATGAAGACATGCTAGGTCTTTAGCCTGAGATCTATAACTGGGCCAGACTGCTCAATAACATCAAATTATTGGAATGATGGATCGCACCATGGATATCAGCCTCGACCTGTTCCGCATTCTCGATGCCATCGACCGCCGGGGCAGTTTTGCTGCCGCTGCAGAAGAGCTCGATAAAGTGGCTTCAGCCCTGTCCTATACCATTCAAAAACATGAGCAACAGCTGGAGGTGAGCTTGTTTGTCCGGCAGGGGCGGCGCTCGGTGTTTACACCGGCGGGCCGGCTGCTGCTTGAGCGGGGTCGAGAAATACTTAAGGCTTCTGACAGTTTGGCCAATGACGTGGTGACGTTGGCGCGGGGCTGGGAGCCGCGCTTGCGAGTAGCGGTGGACTCTCTGGTGCCGGTGGAAGGAGTGATGGCGGCGCTGGCGGCCTTTCTCGACAAATACCCAGGGGTCGAGATCGATCTCTGCGAGGAGGTGCTGGGGGGTGGTTGGGAGGCGCTGATACAGGATCGGGTACAGCTAGTAATAGGTGCGCCCGCACCCTTGCCCCAGATCCCGGGGATACGGACCGAGAAGCTTGGTTACCTGTCGCGAGTCTTTGCTGTGCACCATGATCACCCTTTGGCACGTCTCGGTCGCCCGCTGACTGCTGAGGATATCGCTCAGCACCGCATGGTGATTGTCCACGACACCAGCCGTAACGAGATACCCCGCAGTCATCGCCTGCTCAGTCCCGGCAGCAATTTTTTTGTACAGACGTTCCCCCACAAAGTGGCAGCTCAGCGCGCTGGTATTGGGGTGGGGTTTTTGCCTGCCAAGGCGATAGCCCCGGCACTGGCCAGTGGTGAAATGGTTGTTCTTGAAGTGGAGGGGGTCGGCCTGGAGGACGAGCTCTATCTGGCCTGGAAAACGACCAGCCAGGGCAAAGGGCTGAAGGCGCTCAGAGAAATGTTGTTGTCAGCACAGTTATTAGAGTAGGACTGATTGCAGCCGATAAGTCCTTTGGCCTCATCGGCTGCAATCAGCTCCTCAC
>Ga0265293_10006567_pt1 | contig 18528 bp, 15 predicted proteins | sample Munlanlewell138R_FD_192505 | JGI IMG/M metagenome (GOLD analysis project Ga0265293, IMG submission 192505) | Leachate microbial communities from a municipal landfill in Southern Ontario, Canada - Leachate well 138R | ecosystem: Engineered > Solid waste > Landfill > Unclassified | place: Canada...
GGGTGTAGGCGGCCCCGCGCGGCGCATTGCGGCTGAAGCGGTCCAGCGAGGTGATGACGCCGCGCAGCACGCGCAGTTCCGCACCCGCAAAGCCGGCCCGCGTGAGGACGGAGCGCAGATTGTCCACCATCTTCGCCTTTTTCTCCGGCGGCCGGAAATAACCGCGCGCCTCCAGCGCCTCTTCCAGATGGCCGAACAGCCCCAGAAGCTCATCCTTGGTGGCCGGCTCCATGTCCGGCCCGCGGAAATTGGTACGGGTTTCGTCCTCGAAGCCGGACTTCATCCATTCATAGGACATCAGCAGCACCGCCTGCGCGATGTTGAGCGAGGCAAAGCCCGGATCGACCGGAAAGGTCACGATCTCGTCGGCAAGGCCCACCTCGTCATTGTTGAGACCGAAACGCTCGCGCCCGAAAAAAATACCGGTGCGTTGTCCGGCTTCGCACCGCGACCGCAGCGCCCTGCCCGCCTCAACCGGACCGCGCACCGGCTTGAAGCCGTCTCGCTCGCGGGCGGTGGTGGCGAATATGAAATTCAGGTCCGCGATCGCGGATGGCAGATCATCGAACACGCGCACCGCATCGATGACGTGGTCGGCCTTGCTAGCCGCCGCCCGCGCCTTATCGCTCGGCCAGCCGTCGCGCGGATTGACCAGCCGCAATTCGCTCAGCCCGAAATTGGCCATGGCGCGCGCCACCATGCCGATATTCTCGCCGAGCTGCGGCTCGACAAGGATAATGACCGGACCGGCGACGGGGGAATTTGAAGGTTGTTCTTGAGATGGCATGGGCTTCAATGCATTTCGCTTTGCGGCTTTTTGCTGTCCCTGACACATCCGGGTGCGAAATTGAAGCTCCCACATGGCCCGTCAGGAGAAGACTAACCACTTCCCCGGAGCGCTTGACCTCTTGCCGATACAGGTCGATCATCACCCCATGATCGACCTTTCGGGACAGATCCTCATTGTCACCGGCACGCCCGGCGCGGGAAAGACGACGACAGCGCGCAGCCTCGTCGAAAGCTGCGGCCAGCCGGCGGTGCATATCCATGCCGACGATTTCTGGCACTTCATACGAAACGGAGCTATCCCGCCATACCTGCCGGAATCACGCCGGCAGAATGAAGTTGTGATGGGCGCGCTTTGCGCGGCAGCCCAACGCTATGCGGATGGCGGCTATTTCGTGGTGATCGACGGCATCATAGGCCCATGGTTCCTGCCGGCATTCAGCGCCGTCAGCCGTCCTCTCCACTACATCGTGCTGCGCCCCGACCTCGACGAGGCGATAAGGCGCTGTCAGTTGCGCGGCGGCGAAACGCTGGCAGACCCGATCCCGATCAGCGACCTGCACAGCCAGTTCTCGCAACTGGATCGGCTGGACAACCACCGGATCGACACGGCCGGGCTCAGCAAGCAGGACATTCTGGAGGCCGTGGTCAGGGCGCTGACCGGCGGCCGGTTTCTTCTCAACCCTTAAAACGCGGATAGCGTGCCCTCATCAGCACGCCTGTTTTGGAACGCCGTGTCCGTTTGCGCACCTTCGCTTGCTTTGGTATAGGGGCGCATCCCAAACGGCCTACCCTTCCGGCAAGGCCATTTCCAAGACGAGGCAGTTTTCATGGCGAAGATCAAGGTGGCGAACCCGGTCGTCGAACTCGACGGCGACGAGATGACCCGCATCATCTGGCAGTTCATCAAAGACAAGCTGATTCACCCCTATCTCGACCTCGATCTCGAATATTACGACCTCGGCATCGAGCACCGCGACGCCACCGACGATCAGGTGACCATCGACGCCGCCAACGCGATCAAGAAGCACGGCGTCGGCGTCAAGTGCGCCACCATCACTCCGGACGAAGCCCGCGTCGAGGAATTCCACCTCAAGAAGATGTGGAAGTCGCCCAACGGCACCATCCGCAACATCCTCGGCGGCACCATCTTCCGCGAGCCGATCATCATGAAGAACGTGCCGCGCCTGGTGCCCGGCTGGACGCAGCCGATCGTCGTCGGCCGCCATGCCTTCGGCGACCAGTACCGCGCCACCGATTTCCGCTTCCCCGGCAAGGGCAAGCTGACCATCAAGTTCGTGGGTGAAGACGGCCAGACCATCGAGCACGAAGTGTTCGACGCGCCCGGCTCCGGCGTTGCCATGGCCATGTACAACCTCGACGAATCGATCCGCGAATTCGCGCGCGCCTCTCTGAACTACGGCCTGCTGCGCAACTATCCGGTCTACCTGTCGACCAAGAACACCATTCTCAAGGCCTATGACGGCCGCTTCAAGGACATCTTCCAGGAAGTGTACGAGAAGGAGTTCGAGGCGCAGTTCAAGGAGCGCAAGATCTGGTACGAACACCGCCTGATCGACGACATGGTCGCTTCCTCGCTGAAGTGGTCCGGCGGCTATGTGTGGGCGTGCAAGAACTATGACGGCGACGTGCAGTCCGACACGGTTGCGCAGGGCTTCGGCTCGCTCGGCCTGATGACTTCGGTTCTGATGACGCCGGACGGCAAGACGGTGGAAGCCGAAGCCGCCCACGGAACCGTGACCCGCCACTATCGCCAGCACCAGAAGGGCGAGCAGACCTCGACCAACTCGATCGCCTCCATCTTCGCCTGGACGCGTGGCCTCGCCCACCGCGCCAAGCTGGACGACAACGCCGACCTGAAGCGTTTCGCCGAGACGCTGGAGCGCGTGTGCATCCAGACCGTCGAGAGCGGCTTCATGACCAAGGACCTGTCGCTGCTCATCGGTCCCGACCAGCCTTGGCTGTCGACCACCGGCTTCCTCGACAAGGTGGACGAGAACCTGCAGAAGGCCATGGCCTGATCCCCACGACACTGATGACTGCCCGGTTCGCCCGGCAGGCTGACGAATGACAAAAGAGCGGTTTCCGGAAACGGAAGCCGCTCTTTTTCTTTGGCGCCCGATAACGCTTGAGTACCGGGAAGTTCCGCCCACACAGGCTTGCGGCAGAGGCGGACCCTGTGCTGCCCCACCGTCCGCAACGACCGGCCTTTCTCCCCGTCACGACTCAAGGTAGTTTATTGCCCGGTCGGGTTGTGATGTGGGGGACGACGCACTCAGCTTTACCTTGTCAGTGCCCATTGAAGTTCCGGATTTTGGAAATGTTCCGTTCTGCACTTCAAAACTCCCAAGGAGAGAGAAAATGCCTCAGAAACTCGCAGCCGAATTCTTCGGCACATTCTGGTTGGTCTTTTGCGGATGCGGATCAGCTGTTCTTGCCGCCGCATTCCCCGATGTCGGCATCGGCCTGCTCGGCGTTTCGCTTGCATTCGGCCTGACGGTCGTCACCATGGCCTATGCCGTGGGGCGCTTTTCCGGCGGTCACTTCAATCCGGCCGTTTCCGTCGGCATGGTCGTCGGCGGCCGCATGCCGGCCGGTGATCTGGTCGGCTACATCATCGCGCAGGTGGTCGGCGGCGTCGTCGCAGGCGCTGTGCTCTATGTCATCGCCTCCGGCCAGCCCGGCTTCTCCGCCGGTGGCTTTGCTTCCAACGGCTATGGCGAGCTGTCGCCCGGAAAATATTCGCTTCTGGCCGGCCTGACGATCGAAGTGGTGCTGACCGCCTTCTTCATCTTCATCATTCTGGCAACGACGACCGCAAAAGCTGCGGCAGGCTTCGCGCCGCTGGCAATCGGCCTGACGCTGACGCTCATCCATCTTGTGTCGATCCCCGTGACCAACACCTCGGTCAACCCTGCCCGCTCGACGGGCGTTGCCCTGTTTGCCGAGACCGGCGCGATCGGACAGCTTTGGCTGTTCTGGCTTGCCCCGATCGTCGGTGCCGCGATTGGCGCGGCCATCTGGAAGGCGATCTTCGCAGACGAGTAAAAACGTCTTCAGAAACGGAAAAAGGCGGCCTTAGGCCGCCTTTTTTGTATCGGGACTGAAACGCTCGCAGCGGATCTGAAACGCGATCCGCCTGAGTTTCGTCGCTGGAGCTTCGGGCGTTCTGACGAACACAGCTCCGCCGCTCCAGCTTGTTTTCCCATGGCTGCACTTATGCGACGTCAGACGCCTCCGTCTGACTGCAAATGCTCTATTCAAGGGCCTGCGAAACTGCCTCCAGGGCAGCTTGCGCCTTCGCTCCATCCGGTCCGCCGGCCTGCGCCATGTCCGGCCGGCCACCGCCGCCCTGCCCGCCCAGCGCTGCGGATGCGGCGCGCACCAGATCGACGGCCGAGAAGCGCGATGTCAGATCGCCGGTCACCGCAACCACGACGCTGGCCTTGCCATCCTCGGCCACGCCGACGAAGACGACGACGCCAGAGCCGACCGACTTCTTGCCTTCATCCGCGAGTGATTTCAGATCACGCGGCGAAACGCCCTCAACCACCTTGCCGAGGAACTTCGTGCCGGCGACATCCTTCACGTCGGACGCCGCGCCACCGCCGGAACCGCCACCAAGCGCCAGCTTGCGGCGGGCCTCGGTCAGCTCGCGTTCGAGCTTGCGACGCTCTTCCACCAGAGCCTCGATGCGGGCCGGCACGTCGGCGGGCGCAACCTTGAGCAATGCCGCCGCAGACTTCAGCCGGCGCTCCTGCTCATCCAGATACTGCCGTGCGGCATCCCCGGTCAGGGCCTCGATGCGGCGCACGCCCGCTGCCACCGGGCTGTCGGAAACGATACGCACCAGCCCGATGTCGCCGGTGGCCTTCACATGGGTGCCGCCGCACAGTTCGATCGAATAGGGCCTGTTGGCTTTCTCTCCATGCAAAGCCGTGCCCATCGACACGACGCGCACCTCGTCGCCATATTTCTCGCCGAACAGCGCCATGGCGCCTTCGGCGCGGGCGTCGTCCACCGACATCAGCCGTGTCGTGACCGGGCCGTTCTGGACCACGATCTCGTTGGCCATGCGCTCGACCTCTTCAAGCTCCTCCGGCGAAATCGCCTTGTTGTGGGAAATGTCGAAGCGCAGGCGCTCCGGCGCAACCAGCGAGCCTTTCTGGACCACATGCGTGCCCAGCACCTCGCGCAACGCCTCGTGGATGAGGTGCGTTGCCGAGTGGTTGGAGCGCAGGCGGTTGCGGCGGGCATGATCGACTTTCAGCTCTGCAGCCGCGCCAAGCCTGACCGTGCCCTTCACCACCTTGCCGAGATGGACGAAAACGCCGTCGCCCTTCTTCTGCGTGTCTTCCACCTCGATGGAAAAGCCTTCGCCCGAAATAATTCCGGTGTCGCCCATCTGACCGCCGGATTCGCCATAAAACGGCGTCTGGTTGACGACGACGGCGACGCTCTCGCCGACAGAAGCGCTCTCGACTTCCTTGCCATCCTGCACGAGCGCCTGGACGATGCCTTCAGCCTGCTCGGTGTCATAGCCAAGAAATTCGGTCGCACCGGACTTTTCACGCACGCCGAACCAGACGGTCTCGGTTGCCGCTTCGCCGGAACCGGCCCAGTTGGCGCGGGCCTCAGCCTTCTGGCGCTCCATCGCCGCGTTGAAGCCTTCCAGATCGACGGCGATGTTGCGCTGGCGCAACGCGTCCTGCGTCAGGTCGAGCGGGAAACCATAGGTGTCGTAGAGCTTGAAGGCGGTCTCGCCGTCCAGCCGGCCTCCGCTGTCCAGCCCTTCGGTCGCTTCGTTGAGCAGGGTAATGCCGCGCGCCAGCGTCTTGCGGAAGCGGGTTTCCTCCAGCTTGAGCGTTTCGGAAATCAGGCTCTCGCCGCGCACCAGCTCGGGATAGGCCTGCCCCATCTCGCGCACCAGCGCGGGAACCAGCCGCCACATCAGCGGATCGCGCGCGCCCAGAAGCTGCGCATGGCGCATGGCGCGGCGCATGATGCGGCGCAGCACATAGCCGCGACCCTCGTTGGAGGGAAGCACCCCGTCGGCAATGAGGAAGGAGGACGCGCGCAGGTGATCGGCGATGACGCGATGGCTCGCCCGGTTCGCCCCGGTTGCCGGAACGCCGGTTGCTTCCTCGGAGGCGCGGATCAGCGCCCTGAACAGGTCGATGTCGTAATTGTCATGTACGCCCTGCAGCACGGCAGCGATACGCTCAAGCCCCATGCCGGTGTCGATCGACGGACGCGGCAGCTCGATGCGCTCTTCCTTTGTCACCTGCTCATACTGCATGAAGACGAGGTTCCAGATCTCGATGAAGCGGTCGCCGTCCTCATCCGGACTGCCGGGAGGTCCGCCGGCGATATGGTCGCCATGGTCGTAGAAAATTTCCGAGCAGGGGCCGCAGGGGCCGGTATCGCCCATCGCCCAGAAATTGTCGCTCGTCGGGATGCGGATGATCTTCTCGTCGGAAAGACCTGCGATCTTCCTCCAGAATTCGGCCGCCGCATCATCTGTGTGATAGACCGTGACCAGCAACCTGTCCTTCGACAGCCCGAACTCGCGGGTGATCAGGTTCCAGGCCAGCTCGATGGCGCGTTCCTTGAAATAGTCGCCAAAGGAAAAATTGCCGAGCATCTCAAAGAAGGTGTGATGGCGCGCGGTGTAGCCGACATTGTCGAGGTCATTGTGCTTGCCGCCGGCGCGAACGCATTTCTGCGATGTGGTCGCGCGGTTGTAGGGACGCGTTTCCAGACCGGTGAACACGTTCTTGAACTGAACCATGCCGGCATTGGTGAACATCAGCGTCGGATCGTTGCGCGGCACCAGAGGGCTGGAGGCAACGACCTCGTGACCTTCCTTGCGGAAGTAGTCGAGGAAAGCCGACCGGATCTCGTTAACACCACTCATGAAAGATGCCTTTGTTCAGGAAAACGCCTGCGGCGCCAGTGCGGAAAACACAGCCTTTTAGCGGTCGGCCAGCACCCTGTCCAGAATGAGGAAAGATCGCCGGCGAAACCTCAGATGCCTCACCGCTGAGGCCTTGCTCAACCCTGATGCACTCTTTCAAAAAATGCTGCCCGCAACGAAAAACGCCGATCTACCCGAGACCGGCGTTTTTCACTTTAAGTTCATTCATCCGAGGCCGGACAATCCGTGCTGATCAGCGCATCAGCCCTCGCCGGCCTCAGCCTCGAAGCCGCCGTCTTCCAGGAATTTTTCGGCAATCAGCCCGGCATTCTGGCGCAGCGCCAGTTCGATCTCCCGCGCCGTATCCGGATTGTCACGCAGGAACTGCTTGGCGTTCTCACGCCCCTGCCCGAGACGCTGCGAATTATAGGAGAACCAAGCACCCGACTTTTCAACCACGCCGGCCTTGACGCCGAGATCGATGAGCTCGCCGGTCTTGGACACACCCTCGCCATACATGATGTCGAACTCGATCACCTTGAAGGGCGGAGCCAGCTTGTTCTTGACCACCTTGACACGGGTCTGGTTGCCGACCACCTCGTCGCGATCCTTGACCGAGCCGATACGGCGGATATCGAGACGTACCGACGCATAGAACTTGAGCGCATTGCCGCCGGTGGTCGTTTCGGGCGAACCGAACATGACGCCGATCTTCATACGGATCTGGTTGATGAAGATGACCATGGTATTGGAGCGCGAGATCGAAGCCGTCAGCTTGCGCAGCGCCTGGCTCATCAGGCGAGCCTGAAGACCAGGCAGCGAGTCGCCCATCTCACCTTCGATTTCGGCGCGCGGCGTCAATGCCGCCACCGAGTCCACCACCAGAACGTCGATCGCACCGGAGCGCACCAGCGTGTCGCAGATTTCCAGCGCCTGCTCGCCAGTGTCCGGCTGCGAGATCAGGAGGTTTTCAAGGTCGACACCCAGCTTGCGGGCATAGACCGGGTCCAGCGCGTGCTCGGCATCGACAAAGGCGCAGATGCCGCCCTTCTTCTGCGCTTCCGCAACCGTATGGAGAGCCAGCGTCGTCTTGCCCGAGCTTTCAGGGCCATAGACCTCGATGATGCGCCCGCGCGGCAGACCGCCAACACCCAGCGCAATATCGAGACCGAGAGAACCGGTCGAAACCGTTTCTATCTCGACCACCTGCTCGTTTGCGCCAAGGCGCATGATCGAGCCCTTGCCGAAAGCCCGCTCGATCTGCGACAGCGCAGCGTCCAGAGCCTTTGATTTGTCCACCGAATTGTCCTCTACAAGCCGCAATGAATTCTGAGCCATGATACAGTACCTTTTGGTCGTCAATGACAGACGGACAATTCGCTGACCGCTCAGATTTTTGTACCCTCTTTGTTCCATTTTTGCAAGAGGGATTAACCAATTGTTTTATTTTGGAATTCTACAAAAGTTCCCATTTTGTCCACGATACCGGACCGGTTTAACGGGAATACGAACACCCGGAGAAAATTTCCGGCCGCCCGAATCGCCTCCGGTTCCGTTCAGCCTTCCTGCCGCGCTTGCTGAGCTGTCGCCCGTAAACCCGCATCATACGCCTTGCGCGCCCACGCCGCCATTTCGTCCGGATCGTCGAACGCGGCATCGGGAGTGGTCCAGTAGGGCATGGCCACCTCCCTGCCCTTTCCGGCATAGGTCCATTGGCGCGCGCCCGCAGAAATAAAATCGGGAGCGCTTATGGCATCCGCCTTGAGCATCAGCTCGCCTTGCAGGACGATGGCGATGATGACGCCGCGATGGTAGATGCCCTTGCCGCCAAACAGGCGGCGTATGGTGACGGGACCAAGCTCTTCGAAAAGCTCTTCGATGCGCCCGTTGTCCATGGAGGGAAATCAGGCCTCGGCTGTCGCCCGGGCCTCGGCCAGCGCCTTCAGGTCGGCTGGTTTCAGTTCCACCGATTCGCCACAGCCACAGGCGGAAGACTGATTGGGATTGCGGAACACGAAGCCCGTGCGCAGCGTGGTGACCTCGAAATCCATCTCGGTACCGAGCAGAAACAGTGCCGCTTCCGGCGCGACATACACATGTGCACCCTGATGCTCGACGTGGTCGTCCTTCGGATCAGGTTCGGTGACCAGATCGATGGTGTACTCCATGCCGGCGCAACCGCCCTTCTTCACGCCGAGTCGGATGCCGTGCGCGCCATCACGCGCACCGATGATTTCGCGCACCCGCTCCGCCGCCTTGTCGGTCAGCTTCATGATGGAAAAACGTGCCATCTCAGTCTTCTCCATGCCATGCAGGTTAAAGGCCTGCCGGAATGATTTCATATCTCCCCCTAAAGATGGGGGAATTTGGAAGGCTCTGCAAGAGCGGCTCCTGCCGCCCGACAGCAGGCAAGTGCAGCGTCGGTCCTCAGTACCAGCCGACGGCGATCTGGGCTTCTTCCGACATGCGGTCGGGCGTCCATGGCGGATCGAAGGTCATGTTGACTTCGACGCCGGAAACACCTTCCACCGCACCCACCGCATTCTGCACCCAGCCCGGCATCTCGCCGGCCACAGGACAGCCCGGGGCGGTCAGCGTCATGTCGATCTTCACGGTGCGGTCGTCCTCGATGTCGATGCGGTAGACGAGGCCCAGCTCATAGATATCCGCCGGAATTTCCGGATCATAGACGGTCTTCAGCGCGGAAATGATGTCGTCGGTCAGGCGCGCCAGTTCTTCCTCGGGAATGGTCGAAACCGGCCCGGTTCCGACGGCTTCCTGCTCAGTCTGCCCGTCGGCTTCAACACGTGTGGTGGTGTCGTCCATATCCGTCATCCGAAAAATTTCCGCGCCTTTTCCAGCGCTTCGGCCAAAACGTCGATCTCAGCTCTGGTGTTGTACATGCCGAACGATGCCCTGCATGTGGAGGTGACGCCGAAGCGTTTCAACAGCGGCTGGGCGCAATGGGTGCCGGCCCGCACTGCAACGCCCTGACGGTCTATGACCATCGACACGTCATGCGCATGGATGCCCTGCAGCTCGAAGGACACGATGGCACCCTTGCCCGGCGCATTGCCGAAAATGCGCAGCGAATTGATGGCGCCAAGCCGCTCATGCGCATAGGCGGTCAGATCTGCTTCGTGGGCGGCAATGCGCTCGCGGCCGATGCTGTCCATGTAATCCAGCGCGGCCCCCAGCCCGATCGCCTGCACGATGGGCGGCGTGCCGGCTTCGAAGCGGTGCGGCGGGGCGTTGTAGGTGACCCTGTCCTCGGTCACCTCCTCGATCATCTCGCCACCGCCCATGAAGGGGCGCATTGCCTCCAGCCGCTCTTTCTTGCCGTAAAGAACGCCGATTCCGGACGGTCCGTAGACCTTATGTCCGGTGAAAACGAAGAAATCACAGTCGAGATCCTGCACATCGACCGGCATGTGAACGGCGCTCTGGCTGCCATCGACCAGAACGGGAATGCCGCGCGCATGGGCGATGCGGCAAATCTCGCGGATCGGCGTCACCGTGCCCATCGCATTCGACATGTGGGTGATTGCAACCAGCTTCGTGCGATCGGTCAGGCTTTTCTCGAAATCCTCCAGATGCAGCGCACCCAGATCATCCACGGGCACCCAGACCAGCTTCGCGCCCTGCCGCTCGCGGATGAAATGCCATGGCACGATGTTGGAATGGTGCTCGAGGATCGACAGGACGATCTCATCGCCTTCGCCGATATTCGGCATGCCGAAACCATAGGCTACCGTGTTGATGGCAGCCGTGGAGTTCGAGTTAAAGACGATATTGTCCGTCGAGGGCGCGTTCAGGAAGCGGCGAACGCTCTCGCGTGCCTTTTCATAGGCATCTGTCGAGGCATTGGAGAGGAAATGCAGGCCGCGATGAACATTCGCGTAGTCCTGCTCATAAGCGTGGCGGATGGTGTCCAGCACGGCACGCGGCTTCTGCGCCGAGGCGCCGTTGTCGAGATAGACCAGCGGCTTGCCATGCACCTGCCGGGCAAGAATGGGGAAATCGCGGCGGATCGCCTCGACATCATAGGGTGCGGTTTCGATCTTCTGGTCCATATCTCTTCTCTGCACCGCAGTTGCGACGCCCCGGCAAAAGGCCGGGACATCGAATCGCAAACCGGCACTCAGCCGTGCGTGGCAAACCAGTCATCGAGGCGGGCTTCAAGGGCCTCGACGATCTGCTCGTCTTCCAGCTCCTCGATCACCTCGGCAACGAATGCCTTGACCAGCAGGCCACGGGCGGACTTTTCGGTAATGCCGCGCGACATCAGGTAAAACAGATGATCGCCGTGGATTTCGGTCACCGTAGCGCCGTGGCCGCAAGCCACGTCATCGGCGAAGATTTCCAGCTCCGGCTTAGCCGAGAACTCGCCATCGTCGGACAAAAGAAGCGTGTTGCAGGCCATGCGTGCATCGGTCTTCTGCGCGACCTGATGCACGTTGATGCGGCCCTGAAACACGCCATGCGCCTTGCCCGTCACCACATTGCGCACCACCTCGACCGAGCCGGTGTGCGGAACGGCGTGATCCAGCACCATGGTCACGTCGGTGTGGCTGTCACCCGAAAGCAGGTTGACGCCGCGCAACTGGAAGTCCGAGCCTTCGCCCGACACCTTCACATGCACTTCCTGACGCACCAGCTTGCCACCCGCATTCATGATGAACAGGGTGAGCCTGGCGTCAGCGCCGATCTCAGCCTTGAACTGGGCCAGATGCTGGGCGGTTTCCGGCTGCTCCTGGATGATCAGCCATGTGACCTCAGCACCATCGCCAACGGTAAGCTGACTGACGGAGCTGACAAGACCGGCACCCTCGCCCGACTGACGCTCCACGATCACGGCGCGCGAGCCTGCCCCGGCATTGACCACCATGCGAACATGGGTCTGGCCACCGGCCTGCAGGTTCTGCAGCTCAACCGGCTTTTCCAGTTCCGTTCCGGCAGCGATATCGAGCGAAACACCGTCTGCGACAAACGCCGCGTTGATGGCTCCGATCGTGTCATCCGAGCCATAGGTCTTCAGCTCAGCCGCGGCGGAACCATCTGTCAGCTTCTCAGCCAGCGACGCAAAGGAAACGCCTTCGGCCAGCGACGGCTTGCCCGAAATCGCTCCATTGATCAGCGTAACCAGTCCGGAGCCTTCCAGAATGGGGTCCGGCGCCCTGACCGATGCCGTGGCATCGAATTCCGGCACCTTGCCAAGCAGACGACGCAGATCCGTGTAGTGCCAGCTCTCGATGCGGCGGGTGGGAAAGCCCGCCTTGATCATCTCAATGGCGCCATCGCGCTGGACCATCACCTCGCTGTCGCCCGGCAGAAGACCGAGCCGCTCGCCGAAAGCCTCGATCAGGGCCGTCTCTGCAGGCGTGCGCTGGGGGGTTGCATGTACATTCATTGCATTCACCTCACCTTGGCGCCGCCTCAGGCGGCTTCGCCGATTATGCCGGCATAACCATTGGCTTCCAGTTCCAGAGCCAGCGACTTGTCGCCCGACTTGATCACCTGTCCCTTGTACAGAACGTGGACCGTATCCGGGACGATGTGCTCCAGCAGTCGCTGATAGTGCGTAATGACGAGGAAGGCGCGGTCGGGCGAACGCAGCGAGTTCACGCCGTCGGCCACGATCTTCAGCGCATCGATGTCAAGGCCGGAGTCGGTCTCGTCGAGAACGCACAGCTTTGGCTGCAAAAGCTTCATCTGAAGGATTTCGGCGCGCTTCTTTTCACCACCGGAGAAGCCGACGTTGAGCGGGCGCTTCAGCATATCCATGTTCATGTTGAGGGAGCCGGCAGCTTCCTTCACACGGGCGATGAACTCGGAAATCTTCAGAGGCTCCTCGCCGCGCGCTTTGCGCTGCTCGTTCATCGCCACCTTGAGAAACTCCATGGTGGCGACGCCCGGTATCTCCATCGGATACTGGAAAGCCAGGAAAATGCCGGAAGCGGCGCGCTCGGCCGGGTCCATCTCAAGGATGGATTCGCCATTGTAGATGATTTCGCCTTCCGTCACCTCGTAGTCCTCGCGTCCGGCGAGGATGTAGGAAAGCGTCGACTTACCGGAGCCGTTCGGCCCCATGATGGCGGCGACCTCGCCGGCCTCGACGGTCAGGTTCAGCCCGCGGATGATTTCCGTGCCGTCCTCGGCGATGCGGGCGTGCAGATTCTTGATCTCAAGCATGTGTTCTTCCTGAATATCTGTATGCGGTCAGCCGACCGAACCTTCGAGCGAGATACCGATGAGCTTCTGCGCCTCGACGGCGAATTCCATCGGCAGTTCCTGAATGACATCCTTGACGAAGCCGTTGACGATGAGCGCGATGGCCTCCTCTTCGGGAATGCCGCGCTGCATGACGTAGAACTTCTGGTCCTCGGAAATCTTCGACGTCGTCGCCTCGTGCTCGAACTGGGCGGTCGCGTTCTTGGCTTCCATGTAGGGCACGGTGTGCGCGCCGCACTGGTCGCCGATCAGCAGCGAATCGCAATTGGTGAAGTTGCGGGCGTTGGTCGCCTTGCGGTGAGCCGAAACCTGTCCGCGATAGGTGTTCTGCGAGAAGCCGGCGGCGATACCCTTGGAGATGATGCGGCTGCGGGTGTTCTTGCCCAGATGGATCATCTTGGTGCCGCTGTCGATCTGCTGATAGCCGTTGGAAACGGCGATCGAGTAGAACTCGCCCTGGCTGTCGTCGCCGCGCAGAATGCAGCTCGGATACTTCCAGGTGATGGCGGAACCCGTCTCGACCTGCGTCCACGAGATCTTGGAGCGGTCGCCACGGCAATCGCCACGCTTGGTGACGAAGTTGTAGATGCCGCCCTTGCCCTCGACATCGCCCGGATACCAGTTCTGGACGGTCGAGTATTTGATCTCGGCATCATCGAGCGCGATCAACTCGACCACGGCGGCGTGAAGCTGGTTTTCATCGCGCTGGGGAGCGGTGCAGCCTTCCAGATAGGAGACGTAGGCACCTTCCTCGGCGATGATCAGCGTACGCTCGAACTGGCCGGTGTTCTTCTCGTTGATGCGGAAGTAGGTCGACAGCTCCATCGGGCAACGTACGCCCTTGGGGACGTAGACGAACGAACCGTCGGTGAACACCGCGCTGTTGAGCGTCGCATAATAATTGTCCGACACAGGCACCACGGAAGCCAGATATTTCCGGACCAGTTCGGGATGCTCGCGGATCGCTTCCGAGATCGAACAGAAGATGACGCCGGCCTTGGCCAGCTCTTCCTTGAAGGTGGTGACGACCGAAACGGAATCGAACACCGCGTCCACGGCGACGCGACCGGAAGCATAGACATTGTCGCTCGCTTCACCGTTTTCCGCGGCGGGCTTCTGCACGCCGGCCAGAATTTCCTGCTCGCGCAGCGGGATACCCAGCTTTTCATAGGTGCGCAGCAGTTCCGGATCGACCTCGTCGAGGGACCTCGGGCCGGACTGGTTCTTCGGCGCGGCGTAGTAGTAGATATCCTGAAAATCGATCTTCGGATACGAAACGCGCGCCCAGTTCGGCTCGTCCATGGTCAGCCAGCGGCGATAAGCCTCAAGCCGCCATTCGAGCATCCATTCCGGCTCATCTTTCTTGGCAGAAATGAAGCGGATGATGTCTTCGTTCAGGCCCTTGGGGGCCTTGTCGGTCTCGATTTCGGTTTCAAAACCGTATTTGTACTGATCGACGTCGATCTCACGAACGGCATCGATCGTTTCCTGCACTGCAGCCACAGGCGTTCTCCATCCTTATCGGGGGCAAGGCCCGACAGTTTTCAAACTATGGCATCGCCGGGGGGCGACGTAAGTTTCATATAGTGCGGAGCGCCCGGATTTACACCCGCACATCCCGCACCGTTTCACCGGGCCGAAGGCCCGCGGCCACCCTCAGGCAGCCCTGCTTCCTCCGGCCCGGCGGGCTGCAATGCCCTCCAGAGCCGACCGGAACAGTTCAAGGTCCTGCGCGCTCGTCTCCTGCCCGATCGACACGCGCAGCGCACCCTGTATTTCATCGACTCCCATCGCTGCCAGAACATGGCTGGGACCGACCTTGCCCGACGAACAGGCGGAACCGGCCGACAGAGCCACACCGGCAAGGTCGAAAGCGATCTGTGCCGTCTCGGCCTTCAGGCCGGGAATGGCGAAGAAACTCGTATTGGCCAGACGAGGCGCAGCACGGCCGAAGAAAACCGCATCCGGCACCAGATCAAGGATGGTGGCCTCGAAGCCGTCGCGCAGGCTTGCGATCCGGCTTATGGACGGCAAGGCTTCCAGCGCGCTGGCGGCAGCAGCGCCAAAACCGGCGATGCCGGCAAGGTTCTCGGTGCCGCCGCGATGCCCCTTCTCCTGCCCGCCACCGCTTACCAGCGGCTTCGGCATCATCAGATCGGCGGCAGCAACGATCGCGCCGACGCCCTTGGGACCACCGATCTTGTGCGCGGAAAGAATCAGATAATCCGCGCAAGGCTTTGACATATCGAGCGAAACACGCCCTGCCGCCTGCACGGCATCCAGCACCAGCACACCGCCGGCGGCTCTCACGACAGCGGCAATTTCCTCGATCGGCTGGATCACGCCGGTCTCATTGTTGGCCGCGTGAACAGCAACCAGCGCCAGGCCGGTTTCCTTGTCGTGAGCCGCAAGAGCAGCAGCCAGTTCGTCCAGCTTCAGCACGCCGTCGCCATCTACACCGATGCGCTCGACCTGCTCCGCCGCGAACCGCCCTCCGCTCAGCAGGCAGGGATGGTCGGCCGCGCACACATAAAGCCGCCCCATGTGCAGATCGGCCTTACCCATGCGCCATTCAGGCGTCAGCAGCGTGGCGGCAGCCTCGGTGGCGCCGGATGTGAAGACAACATGCTGCTTCCCGGCATTGACCAGCGCTGCGACCTGACGGCGGGCCTCCTCGATCAGGCGGCGGGCATTGCGACCCTCCTGATGGACCGACGAAGGATTGGCGCCAACGTCCAGTGCTGCGACCACGGCCTCGCGCGCGCGGCCAAGCAGCGGCGCGCTGGCGTTGTAGTCGAGATAGGCGCGAACAGCAGCCATTTCCCTGCCCAATTCTCCCTGCATGAAGGCTCACGCCAGGCTCTGGCGTTATTTCCTTGAAATCATGAGGCCAGCCGTCCTATCTACGCATTCGCGGCGTGGGTGGGCTGACCACTCAGTTTTGAACAATTCTAATCTAGCTTCTAAGAAGGTCATCGCCCTACGTCAAGGTCGAATCTTGTGGGAAGCGTTCAAGAAATGTTCTGGCACCGCCGGTTGGTTTTCAGTCGGAGTTCTTAATGCCTGAGGTCATATTTACGGGTCCCGCCGGTCGGCTGGAAGGTCGCTATCAGCCGTCGAAGGAAAAGAGCGCGCCCATCGCGATCATCCTTCACCCGCACCCGCAGTTCGGCGGGACGATGAACAACAAGATCGTCTACGACCTCTTCTACATGTTCCAGAAGCGCGGATTTACCACGCTGCGGTTCAACTTCCGCGGCATCGGCCGCAGCCAGGGCGAATTCGACCACGGCGTGGGCGAACTGTCGGATGCGGCTGCCGCGCTCGACTGGGTGCAGTCGCTGCATCCCGACTCCAAGAGCTGCTGGGTTGCCGGCTATTCGTTCGGTGCGTGGATCGGCATGCAGTTGCTGATGCGCCGCCCGGAAATCGAAGGCTTCATGTCCATCGCGCCACAGCCCAACACCTACGATTTCTCGTTCCTCGCGCCCTGCCCGTCGTCGGGTCTCATCATCCATGGCGACGCCGACAAGGTTGCACCGCCGAAGGACGTTCAGGGACTGGTCGACAAGCTGCATACGCAAAAGGGCATCACCATCACGCAGAAGACCCTGCCTGGCGCCAATCATTTCTTCTCCAATGATGCCGAGCTGCTTCTCGAAGAGTGCGCGGACTATCTCGACCGCCGTCTCGCAGGCGAGCTGTCCGATCCGCGCCCCAAGCGCCTAAGGTAACGGCCTTACCACAACACCGCCGCTCACCGGTTTTTCGCACCCCGTCGTGGTCGGAAAGGTGAGCGGCAGCCCCTTCCGCGACCGCACCGCCAGATAGGCCCACGCTTCCGCCTCGGTGGCATCGCCGTCGAAACCGGCCTGTTCGGCGGAAATAACGTCGGCGCCCTCAGCCTTTGCGCCAGCCTTCAGGTCGTGCATGATGTGCGGATTCTTGCGGCCGCCGCCGCAGATGATCCACAGCTTCGGCTTTTCCGGAAGGTGCTCCGCCGATTTCAGAATCGCGGCCGCCGACACCGCCGCCAGCGTGCGCGCCCCGCCCGCCACATTCAGCCCTTCGGCTTCGGCGAGGGTAAAGTCGCTGCGGTCGAGCGACTTCGGCCCGCCCTGCGCAAAGAAAGGTTTTGCCAGATAGCGGGCGACGACCTCCCCGACCGTCGTGCCCTTGCCGGCGATCGCGCCATCGGCATCGAAAGGCACGCCCGCCTCGCGCGCCACCCACTGGTCGATCAGCCCGTTGCCCGGCCCCGTGTCGAACGCAATCGGATCGCCATGTTCCGGCACATAGCTGATGTTGGATATGCCGCCGATATTGACCAGCACCACCGGGAACCGCGCAAGCCCGGACGGCAGCGAACGTGCCAGCGCGGCATGATAGGCCGGCACCAGCGGCGCGCCTTGCCCGCCATGGCGCATGTCTTCGGCGCGCATGTCGAACACCACCGGCAGACCGGTCAGGTCGGCCAGCATCTGCCCGTCGCCGAGCTGAACGGTGAGCGCCTGCTGCGGGCGGTGCAGCACCGTCTGCCCGTGGAAGCCGATGAGTTCGGGCTTTCCCCATGAGCCTGCCGCACCGGAGAGAAACGCAGCCACCGCATCGGAATGGCGGCGGGTTATCTCCTGCTCAAGCGCTGCAAGGGTGCCCGGCCGCTCCATCCGCTGGCCGATCTGCTTTGCCTCTTCCAGCCCCGCCACGATGCGCGCGCGGAATGCGGCGTCATAAGGCACGAAAGAACCGGGACCCTGTTCGACGATATCGCCACCATCGGTCCGCAGCAGAGCGAGATCGATACCGTCCATCGAGGTGCCGCTCATCAGGCCCAGTGCGCAGATTGTCGCCATTTGGCTCGCCGTCCTTGTGATTCCATGTCAACGGATGCTAAACGCGCGCGGTCACACTTGCCACGCCGGTGCCTGTTTGCCGGTGCTTTCGGGAAAAGAAAAATGACCGCCTTCAAATCCGACTTCCTGCGCATCATGAGCGAGCGCGGTTTCATCCACCAGATTTCGGATGAATCCGGCCTGGACGAGTTGTTCGCGAAGGAGACGGTGTCGGCTTATATCGGCTTCGATCCGACGGCGCCCAGCCTCCATGCGGGCGGTCTGATCCAGATCATGATGCTGCACTGGATGCAAAAGACCGGCCATCGCCCGGTGGCCCTGATGGGTGGCGGCACCGGCATGGTCGGCGATCCCTCGTTCAAGGACGAGGCGCGCAAGCTGATGACGCCGCAGACCATTCAGGAAAACATGGATGGCATCAAGAAGGTGTTTTCCAACTACCTGACCTTCGGCGACGGCCCGCGCGATGCGCTCATGGTCAACAATGCCGACTGGCTGCTGCCGCTGAACTATCTGGAATTCCTGCGCGATGTGGGCCGGCACTTCTCGGTCAACCGCATGCTGTCCTTCGATTCCGTGAAGCTGCGGCTCGACCGCGACCAGTCGCTGTCGTTCCTCGAGTTCAACTACATGATCCTGCAGGCCTACGACTATGTGGAGCTGAACAAGCGCTATGGCATTCGCCTGCAGATGGGCGGCTCGGACCAGTGGGGCAACATC
>Ga0265293_10006568_pt1 | contig 18527 bp, 17 predicted proteins | sample Munlanlewell138R_FD_192505 | JGI IMG/M metagenome (GOLD analysis project Ga0265293, IMG submission 192505) | Leachate microbial communities from a municipal landfill in Southern Ontario, Canada - Leachate well 138R | ecosystem: Engineered > Solid waste > Landfill > Unclassified | place: Canada...
TGGGCTACGACGCCTACTCACTGCAGGGGGGGATGAACAACGGCTGGAAGCCGGCAAATCTGCCCTTGGTGAAGTAATATTGACTGAGTGGGGGACCGCAGCGGTCCCCTTTGGAAGCTGATGGGGCCTGGTGGCTCCCGCGGTCTTCAAAACCGTTGGCTGTACCAATAGCAGCGGCAGGTTCGATTCCTGCCTCTTCCGGACCATGAATGAGATGTATGCCTCCCTCCCCCAAGTCGAGCGTCTCTTGCAACAGAGGCGCATCGAGGTGTGGTTCGACCGTATCAGCAGGCCGGTTGCCGTCGATGCGGTGCGCCTGACGGTGGCTCGCCTGAGAAGCCGCATTGAGGCCGAGGGGCGCACCTTCTCGCTGCAAGAGGTCATACAGGCGTGCGAACAGGAGTTGGAGAAGGCCTATCTGGGCCGTCTCAAGCCCCTTATCAACGCCACCGGGGTCATCATCCACACCAACCTCGCACGCGCTCCCATCAGCTCTCGAAGCTGGGATGAGGCAAAAGCGTTGAACTGCCGGTATACAAACCTTGAGTTCGATCTTGAAGCGGGCAAACGCGGTATGCGCTCCTCTTTCACCACCGAGTTGCTCTGCCGATTGACTGCAAGCGAGGCCGCACTGGTGGTCAACAACAACGCTGGTGCCATCTTTCTGATGCTCACCACCTTCGCCAAGGGCAAACGGGTCATCGTCAGCCGCAGCGAGCTGGTGCAGATCGGCGGGGGGTTTCGCATCCCCGACATCCTCACCAGTTCTGGAGCAAAGTTGGTGGAGGTGGGAACGACCAACATCACCACCATCGATGACTACCTTGGGGCCATCGACGAGCGAACAGCGATGGTCCTGAAGGTCCATCGCTCGAACTTCGCCTTGCGCGGTTTCACCGAAGAGCCCACCGTCGCTGCGCTTGCCAAGGCACTGCCGCCTAACATCCTCTTGGTCGTCGACCAGGGTTCGGGGGTGGTGGGCGAGGGTGTTGCAGGCGAGCGGCCGGCCGGTGCTCACATCAAGGATGGCGCACACCTCGTCTCTTTCTCCGCTGACAAGGCACTGGGCTCGGTACAGGCAGGCTGCATTGTTGGAGGCTCATCTCTGATCACAAAACTGGCCAAGCACCCGCTCTACCGCACCCTGCGGGTAGGAAAGACCATCTCCTCGCTGCTGGAAGCCTCGCTCATCGACCACCTCAACGGAAGGCCGGTGCCTGTCTTGGCCTTTGCTTCCCGCACCATTGGGGAGCTGGAAGCGCTCGCACAGAAGATCCTCGTCCACCTCGATACCGATCGCCTCTCCGTGGTCGAGGACACCATGACCCTCGGCGGCGGCAGTACCCCTGACGAGAGCCTGCCCTCCCGCTCCATCCGACTCGCCTCTGCAAAAGCACACAAGGATGCCCACTTCTTGCGCTCTCGGCCTACCCCCATCATCGCAACCGTCTCCAAGGGTGCGCTGCTCTTGAACGTGGGAACGGTCTTTGAAGAGGAGTGCGAAGAGATCGCCCTGGCCCTGAAGGCGTTGTTGGGGGTCTAGGATGTACATCATCGGAACAGCAGGACACGTGGACCACGGCAAGTCCACCCTGGTCAAAGCGTTGACCGGCACCGATCCCGACCGCCTGCCGGCAGAGAAGGAACGGGCACTGACCATCGTCTTGGGCTTCGCTTCCTACCAGAACGAACAGCAGCAGACCATCGGCATCATCGACGTACCCGGCCACGAGCGCTTCATCCGCAATATGGTCGGCGGCGTCTGGTCGCTGGATCTTGCCCTGCTCATCGTCGCTGCCGACGATGGGTGGATGGAGCAGACCGAGGACCACACGGCAATCCTCAAGGCGATGGGGGTGGACCACATCATCGCTGTCATCACCAAGGCTGACCTGGTCGATGAGCAGCGCCTTGGTGAGGTGCATCAAGAGATTGCCGGGCACATGGCACACACCTTCTCCACCACCCCCGCCATCATCACCACCAGTGTCCACACCAACCGGGGCATCGAAGAGCTCAAACAGGCCATCGACGCCCACCTTGCAGTGCGGTCGACCGGCCGCTTTCCCCCCGCCCTCAGTGTCGACCGCTCCTTCCTCATTGACGGCATCGGGGCGGTGGCCACCGGATCACTTCGATCCATGACGCTGCGCTCAGGGGAGACGGTCACCATTCTGCCCGCGGGAAAACAGGCACGAGTCAAAGCACTCCAGTCATTTGCCGCCTCGGTTGACCAAGCGGGTGACGGCAGCCGTATCGCCATCACGCTGCAAGGGGTTGGCAAGGACGAGGTCAAGAAGGGCGACCTGATCACCACGACCCCCTCCTTCTATACCTGCAGCACCACCGCCCACCTGCTCATCACACCGATTTACGATGAGGAGCAGGTGAAGATGAAGCGTATCAGCGAGGTGGAGATTGCAAGCGCCACCTGGCACGACCGGGCGACGGTGCGCGTATTGGGCCCGCTCTGTGCCCCGTTCCTCGTTGCCTGCCTCTCCGTTGCCCAAAAACGGCCCTGGTATCCAGGCCAGCAGGTGGTGATGATTCGAAGCGGGTCGGCCAAGGTCCTCGCCAAGGCAACGGTTGTCACGGCCAAACCCCTCAACCGCGCCCACCAGCACCAGATAGCCACGGCACTTGAAGCGGGCAAGGAGATCGATGTGGTGCTCAGCGATGAGCAGCTGCTCACCCTATGGCTCACCGGTTGGGCCACGGTGGAGAGAACGGAAGAGACGCTGCAGATCCTCGGTGACTCCTACACCCGTCACGGCACGTGGTACCTGAAGGATTCATTGCTCAAGCACATTGAGGAGCAACTCATTGCCAAGCTGAGGACCCAGCTCTCGATGCCGCTGCAGACCTTCAAACAGGAGAGCGGGCTCTCTGCAGAGCTCGCCACGCTGGTGGTCCAACGCTTGGGCAGGCGAGGCGAGATTGTGGTGCGAGGCCCTGCCATTGAGTTGGCCGCTGCGCAGGAGCCGCTGAGCAGCGATGAGACGGCGTTCTTGGAGAAGATCGACGGGCGCGGCTTCGAAGGGTATCCAGTCAAATGGATTGAGAAGCGCGAGAAGCCCACCGTCGGGACGCTGCGCCACAAGGGAGAGCTTATCTTCGTCGAGTCGACGTACGTCTACTCGATGGCGACATTCATGACGATCGTCACCCTCATTTTGAAAGGCAAGCAGGTAGGCAGCACCTTCACGATCGCCGAGGCAAAGGAGCACCTGCCGGTCAGCCGCAAGTACATGATCCCGCTGCTCAATGCGCTCGAGGAGCAGGGGTTTGTAGCGCGCATTGGTGATACCCGGCAGGTGATCAAGCTGCCGGAGCGCTGAAAACGCATATTTTAGTTGTTATATTTGTATCGATACGGTTATAATGAATCGAACTTGATGATTTTGGACTACGGAGGAGATGATGGGAAGAACACGACAGAGAGTATTCCGCTTGGGCTTGTTCGCACTGGGTGCGCTCTTGCTCCTTGTTGGGACCGGATGCAAGAAGAAGGAGACCGAACAGCCGATCCAAGTCTCAGCGCGCTTTACCACGCCGGTGGCCATCGCGTCACAGCCAAGCAGCAAGTGCATCGCCTGCCACACCCAGGTTGGTCCGATCAACAACCTCGCCACACCCGTCTCTGCGGCAGCAGAGACAGGAGGATGAGCTCCTGCTGCGCCGGAGTTTTCGGCGCTTGAAAAATTCTTGGTTTCCACTGAGTTCTTGTCCACCTCCCACGGTAAGCTGGGGTGTGTAACCTGTCACGGCGGCAATGGTGATGAGGGTCGCTTCGAGTTTGCCCACGTGGGGGTCAACCCCTCGCCGTCGGCGGACCTCGGCGGTATCTGTGCCCAATGTCACCAAGAGGCCACCGACACGTACGCCAAGTCGCTGCACTACTCGGTGCGGGGCTTTGCCAATTCGCTCATTGACTTTGCTGGCGACCCCCATGCACTTGACGACCCACACACGGGGCTTGGGGAGATCTTCAACCTCAACTGCATGAATTGCCATGCCACCTGTGGAGAGTGCCACGTCAGCCGACCGGACAGCTATGCTGGCGGTCTGATCGACAAACACCGTTTCTTCAGCACTCCGCCGATGGACCAGACCTGCTTTGCCTGCCACGGGGCACGCAACGCCGGCGAGTTCATGGGCCGCGTCGGCTTTGCCGTCGATGTCCACTACGAGATGGGCTTCACCTGCGTCGACTGCCACGATGTGAGCAACTTCCACGGCACCGGCGTCGAGTACGCCTCGATGTGGGACAAGCCCACCCTGCCCTCCTGCGCCGACTGCCACCCGGATGTGCTGAACGGGAACTCTTCGATCGAGATGCACAACGTCCATGGCGACAGCCTGGCTTGTCAGGTCTGCCACGCCCAAGCGAACCAGAACTGCTTTGAGTGCCATACCACCATCGCAGAGGACCGCCAGTCGTTGGCAAGCCACTCGGAGACGAGGGTTCTCTTCCGCATCGGACTGAACACCAACCCGACTGAAGAGAGGCCGTACAAGTACGTGGCGTTGCGCCACATGCCCACTACCGCAGACTCCTTCATCGAGGCGGGTGAGAACTTGATCCCGAACTTCGATGAGAAGGCGAACTGGAAGTACTCGCCGACGCACAACATCCAGCGGTCGACCTTCCAGAACGAGAGCTGTGACTCCTGTCACGGAAACCCGAGGATCTTCCTCAGTGAGAAGGACCTTCGGGAGACGGACAGCAAGGCCAACTGGCTGGTCATCCCGCCTGTACCGCCGGCACTCGAAGATTGATGAGCTGACTCAAGAATCAGAAGAGCCGGAGGTGAAACCTTTTGGCTCTTCTGATATATTCAAGGCAAGCAATGAAAAAACGCATCACCAAGATTATCCACCACATAGCCTCGCTGAGGGTAGCCATCGCCCTCCTGCTCCTTATCGCCGCCTATATCGTCATCGGCACGCTGTTGCCCCAACACAGTGCGCATAGCTACTATCTCGAGCGCTATGTGAAGACCGGGCCCCTCATCATCGCCCTCACGCTGGACAAGGCGTATAGCTCCCCGCTCTTCATCATCCTGTTGGTTCTTTTCTCCATCAACCTGACGCTGTGTACTGCCACGACGCTCAAAGCTCAGATCCGCCAGCTCAAGGGCACCTTCTTCCCCGCTGTTGCCAGCAGCGAGTTTGTTGTCGAAGGAGTCGATGAGGAGGCGGTGCGCTCCTACTCTCAGAGAATGCGCTTCAACGTGGTGGAGCGCGATGGTGAGATCCGGGCTGGCAAGATGCGTATCGGCGTACTGGGAGCCGCCATCACCCATGTGGGCATCATCCTCCTCTTTCTCGGCGGGGCCATCGGAAACATGAGCTCGAGTGAGGAGATGGTGAACCTCCTGCCGGGAAACGAGCACCGCTTCGAGGCGCAGGGCTTCACCCTCACCCTCGACGACTTTCACATGACCTTCGACGAGAGCGGGGCGGTGAAGCAGTACATCAGCACCGTCACCGTCACCGATGATGACGGGTCACAGCGAAGTGACCGGCTGTGGGTCAACAAGCCCTTCCACTACAAGGGCCTGGGGTTTTACCAAGCCAACTACAACTGGGCAAGCAACCTCCGGATCGTCGAGCGCGAGAGTCGTGAGGTGGTCGCCGAGGGCTTGATGCGCAACGGTGGAAGCTACTTTTACCAGAGCAACCACCTCACCGTCCAACTCTACGGCTACTACCCCGAGCTTGGCATCGGCCACCAACAGCAGCCGGTGAAGATCAGCGACCGGGAGATCGACCCGTACTATGCGGTGGTGCTCTACCAATTCGGTGAGGCGGTGGGCTCCTATATCGTCGCGCCAAACCAACACATCCACTGGGAGGACCTGGAGATCTCCTTCACCCACTCGGTTGCCTACACCGGTCTCTTGGTCCGCAAGGACCTCTCCTACCCCATCGTGTTGGCCTCGTTCCTCATCATGATCGCCGGCCTTTTTATAAGCTTCTACCTCTATCCGCGGTTCCTCCTCTTCAAGGAAGGGAAGCTGTACACCTACAGCCGGAGAAACGGCTGGGTCTTCTATCAAAGCATACGATCGGCCTTTACCAAGAAGGAGTGACCACCATGTATCAGAGTATCGAGAACATTACATTCACCATCGCCTTTGTCTTCTACGTCGCATCGGCACTGCTCTTCTTCGTGCACATCTCAAAGCTCTCCAAGAGAGTCGAGCGGGTGGCCCTCCTCACCACCATCGGCGGTCTGGTGCTCCACACCATCGCGATGGCGGCGCGGACCATCGGAGCCGGCAGGCTTCCGTTCAGCAACCAGTATGAGTTCGCACTCTCCTTCGCCTGGGGCATTGTGCTGAGCTTTGTCGTCCTCCATGCCCTCTACCGCTATGGTGCCATCGGGGCGTTCGTGATGCCGCTGGCGATCCTGGTGATGGGGTACGCCTCGATGCAGAGCAAGACGGTGCGCCCGCTGATGCCCGCCCTCCAGTCGCTCTGGCTCACCTTCCACGTCTCTTCGGCAATCCTCTCCTACGGCTCCTTTGCCCTGGCCTGCGCCATCAGCGTGATCTACCTCATCGACTCCAAACGGGCCGATGACCACAAGATCCTTGCTGAGCCGGAGGTCAGTGACATCCTCAGCTATCGGGTGGTGGTCTTCGGCTTTCTGATGCTCAGTGTCGTCATCATCAGTGGTGCCATCTGGGCGCAGAAGGCGTGGTCGCGCTACTGGGCATGGGACCCCAAGGAGACGTGGTCGCTGATCACGTGGATCATCTACGCCATCTACCTCCACCTCAGGCTTCGCAAGAACTGGAGGGGCAAGAGCGCTGCATGGTTCGCCATCATCGGCTTTGCCTCGGTGATCTTCACCTTCGTTGGAGTGAACATTCTCCTCCCCTCCATCCACAGCTATGCCACCTGAGCTTGTTTGCGCGAGTATCCATCGGTCCAACGATTGAATTCACGAGCATACTGCCCGCACACGAGGCGATGGTCATCACAGAATCTTGCACCACAGCGCCCATGGACTACCAGAAACCATGGGAGGGGAGATGGCGACATGCTTCATCGGCTTCACCATCCTCATCGGCGGCTTCCTCCTCTCCCTCGCCTACCGATGGTGGCCCATCGGGGGCCATCAGCCACCCGAGCACATTGAGCTGCCGTATGCTGTTGTGGAAGACCGGCTCGCCCCAATTCATCGTCAAGAGGTACTTGTGGCCCCCACTGCAGCCAAGGAAGCAAGCCCACGAGCACCGGTCGAGCCGTCTCGGGCAATGAAGGTGCAGGCCACCTGATCGTACTCCACCCCATCATCGCCGGAGGCGATGAAATCTCTCCCACGCTGGCCTTCCTCCCCCACAAAGACCTCATGCCCACGCCGTATGAGTTCGAGGGAGACGATATTCTCCAGTACATGCCCGTGATCGGCGGCTTTTGATCCGGGGACGCTACGCCTGAGAGCGCGATCGCCGACATACAACTTGTTGCCGCTTCTCACCAGACGCTCTCTGCAGTATGATGAGGGCACAAGCAGAGGTGGACATGCATTTTGATGAAACGGAACTGAAGGCAAAGGATGGGCGAACCTTCTCTCTGCGCTCCCTTGAAGGGCTGGATGCGGAGATGGCCATCGCCTTCATGGGCAGGATCTACGCACAGAGCCCGTACCTGAGCCGCTATGCGGATGAGTGGAGCATGAGCGTCGAAGATGAACGCCTCTACCTTGAGCGCGCCCACCTGGCAGAACGCCACCTCATGATCGGGACGTTTGCAGCGGGAGAGCTCATCGCCATCGCTGACTGTTACCCAATGTATTCGGTCTCAAAGATGGTCCATCGCTGCAACTGCTCCATCGCCATCGACCGGGCGTTCCACGGCCTTGGCATCGGGACGGCAATGATGAAGGTTCTCATCGAAGAGGCTCGATCGGTGGGCTACGAACAGATGGAGCTTGAGGTGGTCAGTGAGAATGCAGCAGCCATCGCCTTGTACAAGAAGCTCGGCTTCGTCGCGTGCGGCCTCTTGCCGCACGGTTTCAAGAACCGCGATCTCTCCTACTACGATCTTTTATCGATGGTCCTCACCCTCTGAGGTGCGTTTCCCACTCTGCTTCTTTGAAGCCGACGAGCACACCGTGTTCACTGATCAGGAGGGGGCGTTTGACGAGCATCCCGTCAGTAGAGAGCAATTCGACGATCTCCTCTCTGCTCATCTCCTTGACCCGATCCTTGAGGGCGAGGTCGCGGTAGCGCTGGCCGCTGGTGTTGAAGAACCTCTTCGCCTCCACGCCGCTTCGCTCGATGAAGGAGGTCAGCTCCTCCTTCGAAGGCCGGTCCTCCTTGATGTCGCGATAGGTATAGGCGATGCCCCGCTCTGTGAGGTACCGCTGGGCCTTGCGGCAGGTGGAGCACCGGGGGTAGCAAATGATGGTCATGATGGCCTCCTGTCACTCCTATGGTAGCAGAGCAGACGGCGCTGTACAATCGGTAAAATCTGTTCGTGGCCTAGACCAAAGGGCGAAAAGTTGCTATATACAATATGTTTCCTCCATGAGCAAATCGATGAGGAATTCACAATACCGGCTCGCGTCCGATACATGGAGGGGCCCAAAGGATGAATAGAGGATGATTGTTGATACGAGTATCAAAGAGTTGGAGAACTCCTCTGTCGCGCTGACGGTCACCGTCGGCACGGAGGCTGTTGAGAAGGACTACCAGGCTGCGTTGAAGAAGTACGCCTCCACAATCCAGATCAAGGGATTTCGCAAAGGCAAGGCCCCTGTTTCTGTATTGGAGGGCAAGTTTGGCAAAGCGATCCGGGAAGAGAGTGGCTTCAACACGATCGAAGAGGCGCTCAAGGAGGCCATCGAAAAGGTTGAGGAGAAGCACAAGCCCCTCTCGTTCAGCGTCCCGGTCCTCCAGGATGAGGAGGGTCTCTTGCCCTTTGAGGCCAACAAGGATGTGACCTTCACTGTTCACTATGATGTGATGCCCTCCTTCGACCTACCCCAGTACAAGGGCCTTGAGCTTACCATCCCCAAGGTGAAGGTGGACGAGGCGGTAATCGATGCTGAAATCCAACAGCTGCTGCAACAGAACGCCATGATCATCGACAAGGATGGCGAGGCAGCCATGGGCGACATCGCCACCGTCGATTACGTCGAGCTTGACGAGGAGGGCGATGAGGTAGCCGGTACCGAGCGCAAGGAGTTCACCTTCACCCTCGGAAGCGGCACTAACTTCTATCAGTTCGATGAGGACATGGTGGGCATGAAGGTCGACGAGGAGCGAAGCATCTCCAAGACCTACAGCGAGGACTCCACCGTCGAGGGGTATGCAGGACAGACCATACAGCTGCGCGTCAAGCTGCTCTCCCTCCGCTATCGTGATGTACCGGTCCTCGACGACGAGTTCGCCCAGGATGTCAAGGACGAGTACAAGACGGTGGACGATTTGATGTCGGCAACGCGGGAGAAGCTGCAGAAGGCGCTCGAGGAGCAGATCGAAGGGGTGAAGTTCACCACCCTCAGCGACAAGCTCATCGAGATGACCCCCATCGCCATACCCCAGTCGATGATCGACTTTGAGGCTGAGCAGAGCTGGAGGCGCTACCTGCGCCAGCTCGGTCTCGGCGAGGAACAGGTGATGGAGTTCATGAACTTCCGCGGCCAGAGCCGTGATGAGATGCTCAAGCCGATGAAGGAACAAGCGGAGAAGACGCTGCGCCTGCAACTCATCATGGACAAAGTCAAAGAAACAGAGAAGTTCGAGGTCGATGAGGATGAGGTGCTGAAGGTACTCGACGAGCAGGCATCAGGGGTGAGTGACGAGGATCAGCTCGCCTCCTACCGCACGATGATCGAGGACGATATGCGCTTTTCCAAGGTCGGTCCCTTCCTGCTGGAGCAGAATACCTTCATCGAAGGGGAGGAGGTCCCCTACGCCGCCTTCATGGATGGGTCCTACAACGCCTAGCCTAAGCGGTAAAAAGTCAGTACCCTAGTATCAAGGCGGAACCTCACCGGCTCCGCCTTGCCATTCCAAGCACAGGGGGTGTGCAATGAACCACCATCCGCCCAGGATGTACAATGCGATACCGATGGTCGTCGAACAATCCGGCATCGGCGAACGCGCCTACGATATCTTCAGCCGGTTGCTCAAGGACCGGATCGTCTTCCTCGATGGGGAGATCAGCGATGCCAACGCCGACCTTGTCGTAGCCCAGCTGCTCTTTCTTGACAGTGAGGACCCAGGCAAGGACATCAGCCTCTATATCAACAGCCCAGGCGGTTCGGTTACCGCCGGTCTTGCCATCTATGACACGATCCAGTACCTGCATTGTGACGTACAGACCATCTGCATGGGCCAGGCGTGCTCCATGGCCGCGCTGCTGCTTGCCAGCGGAGCCGAGGGCAAGCGCTGGACCCTCCCCTCCTCGCGGGTGATGATCCACCAGCCTTGGGGTGGTGTCGAGGGCCAGGCGGCTGACATCGCCATACACGCGCGCGAGATCGGGCGCCTGAAGCAGCTGACCATCGAGATCCTCGCCCGCCACACCAAGCGCAGCATCGAGGAGATTGCCCGGGATGTCGAGCGGGACTTCTTCCTTGCCGCCGCTGATGCGGTCACCTACGGCTTGGTCGACAACGTGATGAAAAGGAGCAACAACTGATGGCAAAGCACGCAAAGATCTGCTCGTTCTGCGGCAAGAGCCAGGAGGAGGTCAGGCGCCTGATCAGCGGGCCGGGGGTGGCCATCTGCGATGAGTGCGTCAAGGTCTGCAACGACATGCTCAGCGGAGATCCCTCCTTCCAGCAAGAGGTCGTGGGCCTGCCGGAGGTCATCCCTACCCCCCGGGAGTTGAAGGAGTATATGGACGAGTACGTCATCGGCCAGGATGACGCCAAGCGCGTGCTTGCCGTTGCGGTGCACAACCACTACAAGCGGGTCAAATACCAGAAGCAGATCGCCGAACAAGGGGTCGAGCTGGACAAGAGCAATATCCTGATGGTCGGGCCCACGGGCACCGGCAAGACACTGCTTGCCTCAACGCTTGCCAAGAAGCTGCAGGTGCCCTTCGCCATCGCCGATGCCACCACCCTCACCGAGGCGGGGTACGTGGGCGAGGACGTGGAGAACATCCTGCTCAAACTGATTCAAAACGCCAATGACAACATCCAGGCAGCGGAGTTCGGCATCATCTTCATCGATGAGATCGACAAGATCGCCAAGAAAGGGGAGAACCCCTCCATCACCCGGGATGTCAGCGGCGAGGGGGTACAGCAGGCACTCTTGAAAATCATCGAAGGAACCGAGGCGAGCGTCCCTCCCCAAGGTGGACGCAAGCACCCCAACCAAGAGATGCTGAAGATCAACACCCGCAACATCCTCTTCATCTGCGGAGGTGCGTTCGTCGGTTTGGACCGAGTCATCGAGAAACGGGTCTCCAGCCACGCCATGGGCTTTGGGGCGGAAATTGTCAAGAGCCAGGAGAAGGACCTGAAAGCCCTCTACAACCAGCTGATGCCTGACGATTTGATCAAGTTCGGCTTGATCCCCGAGTTCATCGGTCGCCTGCCGATCCATGTATCGCTGGACAACCTCTCCAAGGATGACTTGGCCCGGATCATCGTCGAGCCGAAGAACTCGATCGTGCGCCAGTACGAGGCGGCGTTCCGCCTCGACGGCATTGAGTTCATCTTCAAGGGCGAGGCGGTCGATGCAGTGGCCCAGAAGGCGTATGACCAGAAGACCGGGGCCCGTGGGCTGCGCTCGATCGTGGAGAACGTCATGATGGGCATCATGTACGACATTCCCTCCCTCGAAGCAGTAAAACAGGTCATCGTGACCAAGGAGTGCGTCCTTGACGGAAAACAACCACAGATCATCCGAGGGGCCTGAGCTCTTCAGCTACCCCGAGGTCGATGAGGCGATCCTTTCGTTGCTCAGGGAGCGGGAGGAGTTCGTCGTCATCGGCCACGTCAGCCCCGATGGAGACTGCCTCTCCAGCCAGCTCGCCATGGCCGCCCTGCTCGAGCAGCTTGACAAGCGGGTGCACCTGGCCAACGCCGGACCCTTCGATCGCTCCGAGATCGCCCACCTGCGATCCGATTTCCTCACACACATCGATGAAACGCTGCGCTCTCGCGATCCGGTGGTGGTCGTCGTCGACTGTTCCAGTCCCGACCGGCTCGGCCACCTCGCCGATGAGATCGAGGGGCTTACCACAGTGATCTTCGACCACCATGCAAGTGGAGAGAAGTTCGGTGACCTGCGCTACATCGTCCCCCGTTCCATCTCCACGACGATGATCATCATGCACCTCTACAAGACGATGGACCTCCCCATCACGACCGAGGTCGCCGAACACCTCTTCTTCGGCTTTGCCACAGACAGCGGCTTTTTCCGTTTCTTGGGTCCCTACCGCGGCGAGACGCTGCGCATGGCCGCTGAGCTGGTGGACCTCGGGGTGAGCCCCAGTGCAATGGCTGACCGGATGAGTGGGGGCAAGAGCGAAGGGTACATCAAATACCTGGGCAAACTCATCGACCGCAGCGAGAGCCTCTTTGATGGCAAGCTGATGATCTCCTGCTCCTATCTGAAAGATGCACGCACCTTCACCATCGGCGACAAGCCGAGCGACGCCCTCTACGGGCTCTTGCTCTCCATCGCCGGTGTCGAGATGGTCCTCTACTTCAAGGAGCTTGAACCGAACCTCACCGAGGTGGGGTTCAGGTCAGCCCATGCAAGCACCATCAACGTCGGTGAGCTGGCCGAATCACTCGGCGGCGGCGGACACCGTAAAGCCAGTGGCGCGACGATGGAGCTCTCCATCGAACAGGCAAAGGCGCGGGTCATCGAGGCAGCGGGAGCGTTGCTCGCCGTATAGCTGGCACACACATTGCATGGTCTTGTGAACCTCACACAAGGAGCGTGCAATGAGAATCCTTCCCCTATCCGAAACCGCATCCCTCCTCTTGGACAGCCAGGTGATGAACTACCAGAGCCAGCGTGACAACGACGAGCTCTATCACAGCTTGCACGAGAAGACCCAACAGTTGCTCTACGAACTACCCTACCACCTCCATCTTCTCGCCGAAGAGGAGTGTGCCCCTTTCCTCTTCTTCTGTTGGGATGCCATCGACCACTACATCACATCCTTCCGCATCGGACGCCTCTCCTACCTCGGCTACCTCAGCCAGGTGGTCCGTCGCCGCAGCCGCCACTACATGGCCCAGCAACGGGACAAGGCCAAACGGGACATCCTGCTGCTCAAGAGCCAGCGCTACGCCTACGACGACGAGGAGTGTTCGATGGTTGGAGAGGAGGAGGTCCCCTACCTGAAGAGCAGCGACATCGTGATGGTGGATATCGAGCAGCTGCCCACCCTCTTTGAGCAGTTGCTCGCCCCTGCTTGCGGTGATCATACCGAGACGGTGGACGACGAATTGAAGACACTCTTTTACAGCGAGACCAACCGTCGGCGCCTCCTGATCGTCCTCACCCTCTGCCCGGATGTGGCCAACACCCACCTCATTGATGAGCTGGCCGACCTGCTGGGCGCCGACCGGGAGCTCTTGTCCACCTACCTGTCAACCGCTGAAACACTGCTGGAGGAGAAGAGGCGCTGTCGTGAGGCGTTTGAGACGGTGAGCAACCGCCACTTCCGTCGTCTCTTGGAGATCGAAGCACAAATGGAAGACGCGTTCGACCCCGACGAACGGAAACGACTGGAAGAACTACGCGAGTGGACCGCTCGCCTCTACAAGGCCAAGGTGACCAAAATCCGTGAACAGGAGGTTGCCTTGACCCATAGTGAGGCGAGCAGGATCCTCGGCATCCCGAAGGGGACGGTGGACAGTTCGGTGCACTATATCCGTCGACTTCTTCTACGATATATGGACGAGATGGGGATCAATGGGTATCCTTAGGTCCATGAAGATTCTGCTGGCGTCCAACAACGGACACAAGAGAGAAGAGTTCAGCCGCACCCTCGCCCCCCATACCATCACCCTCCCCGGCGAACTGGGCATCACCTTCGACTTTGAAGAGGACAAGGAGACCTTCACCGAAAACGCGCTGGGCAAGGCCCTTGCCCTGGCTGCCATCGCCCCCGCCGGGTATATGGTCCTGGCTGATGACAGCGGCCTCTGCGTTGATGCGCTCGGCGGCGGACCCGGGGTGCGCACCGCCCGGTATGGACAACAAGCCTCGGGAAGCTTGCTCGATACCGGTGAGCGCAACCAGCTCCTGCTCAAAAACCTCTCCCACCTCTCAAAGAGAGAGGAGCGGAGGGCTCACTTTGTCTGTGCCCTGGCCTTGGTCGTGGCCCCACACCGCATCTATACCGTCTGCGAGTCGGTCGACGGCTTCATCGCCTTGGAGGCGAGTGGCAGCGGGGGCTTTGGCTACGACCCGATCTTCATCGTCGAGGAGGTCGGAGCCCCCATGGCAACCCTCCCTGAAGGCGAGAAGGACCGCTACAGCCACCGCGGGGTGGCATCGCGACGATTGATAACACTATTGAAGGAGTTTGAGTGATGAAGATACTGCAGAGAAACGAACAGCGAGTCGAGGACACCTGGGATCTTGGGAGTCTGTATGAGAGTGTCGAAGCGTGGGAGACGGCCCGAGGCGAAGTCGAGAAGCGTATCGCCAAAGCCCCGCAACTGAAGGGAATGCTGCTCAAGGGCAAGGAGTCGTTCATCACTGCGATGCGCTGGTACGAAGAGACGATGCTGCTCATCGAGCAGGTCTACTCCTATGCGTTCCTCAGCTGGTCGACCGATGCCTCTGACAGCGACGCGACTCGAATATATTCGCTGGCCACCGACGCCTATACCCGCTTGAGCACTGCCCTCGCCTTCTTCGCCGTTGAACTATTGGAGGTCGATGAGGAGACCATCGCGGCGTACCTCGAAGACCCTGCGTTCACCGACTATGCAATCTTCATCAAGAAAGCCCGGCACCTCAAGCCGTATGTGCTCAGCGAAGCCGAGGAACGCCTTTTGGCGATGCAGTCCAACGCGGCTACAACGGCCCGCACCGTCTTCAGTGACCTGACCAACGTCGACTTCGACTTCGGTGAGGTCGATGGCAAGCCGCTGAGCCAATCGACCTTCTCCTCCTTCTTGATGAGCGAGGATGGCGAACTTCGCAAGCGCGCCTACACACAGTTCTACGGCGTCTACGACCAGCACAAGCACACGCTGGCCCGTCTCTATGAGGGACAGGTCAAACAAGACCTCTTCCGCAGTGGGGCACGAGGCTACCAGAGCGCACGACAGATGGCGCTCTACGGCGACGATGTACCGCTCACCGTCTACGATAGCCTGATCGAGAGCGTACGCGAAGCCTTCCCCATCCTTCATCGCTACTATGCACTCAGGGCCAAAGCGTTGGGGCTCACCGAATTGGGGCACTGGGATGTCTACGTGCCGCTGGTGGAGGGCATCAAGGCCCATACCCCATATGAGAAGGCAGTAGAGATCATCAGTGAGGCGCTTCAGGTGCTCGGTGATGAGTATGTACACACCCTGACCGAAGGGCTCACCACGGCACGCTGGGTAGACCGCTACGAGAACAAGGGCAAGCGCAGCGGTGCCTTCAGCAGTGGCTCCTTCATCGGTAAGCCGTACATCCTGCTCAACTACAAGGAGGATGTGCTGCGCGACCTTTTCACCGTCGCCCACGAGGGGGGCCACTCGATGCACAGCTACTACAGCAGCAAGAACAACCCCTTCCTCCACTACGACTACACGATCTTCGAGGCAGAGGTCGCCTCGACCTTCAATGAACAGCTGGTGGCCAAGCATATGATCGAGACGGCAGCAGACGATCGGATGAAGGCGTTCATCATCGCCAAGCAGCTTGATGACATCGTCGCCACCCTCTTCAGACAGACGATGTTCGCCGAGTTCGAACTGAACATCCACAGGAAGGCCGAAGCTGGCGAGCCGGTGACACTCAAGCTCATCAGAGAGGAGTATGGCTCCTTGCAACGTGCCTACTTCGGTCCGAATGTGTCGTTCCTTGAGAGCAGCGACTTGGAAGGGTTGCGTATCCCCCACTTCTACTCCCCCTTCTACGTCTACAAGTACGCCACCGGCCTCTCGGCGGCCATCGCGCTCTCCAAGAGTGTCATGGAAGGCACCAGCCAGGAGCGGGACCGCTACCTCGCCTTCCTCAAGAGCGGAGGGAGCAAGTACCCGATCGATTCCCTGAAGGAAGCCGGCGTGGACATGTCCACCCCCGACCCGGTCAGGGAGGCTATCAAGAGCTTTGCGGCATTGATCGACCAGTTCGAGGCGCTGCTGTGAGCACTTTCCCAAAAAGGGCTTGACTCAACCAACAGCGTTGTTGTACTGTAGGTCCGTTCACCTTTCTGCGGTAGTGGTGGAATTGGTAGACACGCTAGCTTGAGGTGCTAGTGATCGAAAGGTTATGCTGGTTCAAGTCCAGTCTACCGCAGAGAGCGGCTTCATCTGAGGATGGAGCCGCTTTTCTTTTTGCGTTGATTGTGAAACAGCGCGTATCCCATAACAATGTGGATTACTGTACTTCTCTACCCTCTTCAAGACCAGGATTTCTCTCATCCTCCGTCTCAGCATTGATCTCTTTGAGGGACAACGCCACTGATTCCAGGTTTCTGTGCACCATCGCTCGCTTTTCTGAGTGTAGGTGGCACCGAGTCATTGATGGTGTCGTCAGAGAGTCCAGCTATACGTTAAGAGGTACTCATCTCAGTGGGTCCTCGTCCCTGTCTTCGTACACTACCATTTGAGAGATCCTATTGGAACGACGTGGATACCATCCTCTCGGGTATACCCGATGTCTGTGGCACTGAGAATCATCTTGCATGAAGGTTTCATCATTTTTGAGGTATCAATCCGCTCCTGTAACCTGAACAAGTTGTCGGCTGCTTCATCAAACTCCTTTGCACCCATTTTAATCTCGATTGCAGCCCACCTCCCGTCTCGAAGAACCACGATAGCATCACACTCCAACTCTGTTTTATCCCGATAATGAAAGACGCGTCCACCTAAAAAATCAGCATACACGCGGAGATCCCTGATGCACAGTGATTCAAACAGATAGCCGAACGTATTAAAATCATTCAGAAGTTTCTCTTGGTCAATATCAAGCAAGGCTGTAGCAATGGAAGGGTCAGTAAAATGTCTTTTCACAGCGGTCCGGAGAGGAGTTTTTGATCGTATGGCAGGATTCCAGGCATGCAAGTCTTCTACGACGAAAAGCCTCTGTAGTGAACTGAGGTAGGTGTTGATCGTCGGGAAAGAAATACTTTGCGCATCACCCTCTTGTGTATCCTGCCGTATCGTATCCATCGATGCAGATGTAGCGGTATTTCTCGCCAACGACTTTAACAGCTGTTCAACTTTTTGTGGGTTCTTCTCAATTCCATCCACTCGAGAGATGTCACTATCAATGATTGCATCTACATAATCCTGGACTCTCTTGAGCGCCATATCGTTATCGAGGATTACAGAAACTGGCCACCCTCCACGCACAATAATATGAGCCAATTGCTCGATACTCAACCGAGCAATGCTCTCAACTGAATAGGGAGAGTCAAACAGTTTCCCTAGACTGATGTCGCCGGTCGATTCTTTTGATTCATACAAGCTCATGGTACGCATCCGTATCCTTGATATTCGACCGGCTCCAGTATGTGACAAATGCTCATCAAACACCGGGATCGACGAGCCTGTCAGAACAAACTGGCCGAGCGCTCCCCTCATATCAACTTCATGTCGAACGGAATCCCATAAAATAGGTGCCAATTGCCATTCGTCAATTAATCGAGGAGTCTCTCCCTTCAAGAGTAGTGAGGGTTTTATTCCTGCGATTCTCAAATTATTCTCGCGTGTATCCGGGTTTTGGAGGAACAGCTGGCTCTTGGATTTTCTGATTGCAGTGCTTGTCTTGCCACACCATTTCGGTCCCTGGATCAGGACAGCTCCAGAAGACTTCAGTGCATTTTCAAGAAGGTGGTCAGCAACTCTAGGATAGTATTCTTTCATATTTCATCATGCTCTCACACGCACAGTGTTCAGCATGTGACAGCTTTGCGATAGGCCTATTTTATGTTTTGGCTCGATTCCATTTTATGTTTTGGCTCGATTCCATTTTATGTTTTGGCTCGATTCCATTTTATGTTTTGGCTCGATTCCATTTTATGTTTTGGCTCGATTCCATTTTATGTTTTGGCATCACTCACGCAAAGGCTGCCACAATGCGTGCTATATCATAGGCGGTGATCAAGCCCAATGGCTGTTCACTCGCCCGCCCATGCTGGGTGAGGATCAGGGCTTGGATCCGTCTCTTCGGGTCCGAGAAGGCTTGGATCCCTTCCCAGATGTCGGTGCTCCGACTCATGAAGCAATATGTGCTCTCGTCTTCACAGCGGATAATCTCTTCGATGGTCGTCTCTGCAATGCTCACCAGATCATCCTCTATGCTCTGTTCGAGCCATGTGGCGATTCCCTCACGGGTTATTAGGCGATGGGAGCCGCT